>Ga0326728_10004148_pt1 | contig 43574 bp, 26 predicted proteins | sample MB3enrmetagenome_FD_207602 | JGI IMG/M metagenome (GOLD analysis project Ga0326728, IMG submission 207602) | Lab enriched peat soil microbial communities from McLean, Ithaca, NY, United States - MB31MN | ecosystem: Environmental > Terrestrial > Soil > Wetlands > Peat | place: USA: New York...
GGCTCAGCCGCTCTCCGTTCTTCATGCTGACGATCAATCCCCAGCATGCGGCCTCCCATCCTCTTCAGGCTCATTCTGCGTTAGAAACACATCCCTGCTTCAGGCTCATCCTGCGTTATACAAGACTGCAGGGGCAGGTAATCGTGATATAATATCTGCTGGACGCACACGTTCAGGGCCTGTGGCATGAGTCATCCGCGGCGACCAGCTTCGTTCCCGAGACAGCCGACCAACAACATGGCCTGATTCCTAACGCCTTGCAAGAGGGCGATTTGTTTGTTTCCGCCATGATTGGCAGTGCCTCGGGGACTTCATAGGCCAGACGGGGGATAAGAGCGTGATTCAAAGGCAAACTATAACCGCACAGGTAATCACACACATCCTGGGCCTGATCAAGAAAGGGCAGGTAAAGCCTGGGGAGCGCCTGCCGACCGAAAAGCAACTGACTGAGGAGTTGGCAGTCAGCCGTACCTGCGTACGCGAGGCGATTAAATCGCTGGAGTCGCTGCGTCTGATCAGAGTACGGCCGAAGGTCGGCGCGGTCGTCCTGGAACCTTCTTCGACTGCGTTGATCAATGCGGAACATCTCTCCGCGTCGGCCTACATGCAGCAGACCGATGTCCTGATCGAGTTCCGCAAGGTTCTCGAACTCGGGTTAGCGGCATTGGCGGCGGAGAAGTCTACAGAGGAAGACTGGGTGGCCATGCGAAGCGCGCTCGCCGATCACGAGCATGCACTGGCTACGGATAGAGTCGCGCACCATGCCGACATCGCGTTTCATAAAGCGATTGCCGAGGCGACCAAGAACCCGATCGCCATTCTCGTGCTAAGAACCATTTCCGAGGCGCTTTCAGAACGTAGTCGGCAGATGAACGACGTGCCCGGCGTGCCCGAGGAAGGGCTGAAAGAGCATTGGAAGATCTACCGGGCGATCCGCGAGCACAATCCGGAGAAGGCGCGCAAAGCCATGCGGTTACATGTTCAGACAGCAGAACGCAACGCGCGCATTGTTCGGGCGGCTGACACGGCAGAGGAAGAAGCCGTGGTCCCGCAAACCTAAGCCGGCATCAAACTCAGATCAGCCGTTGCTCTCCAATTGGTAAATCCCGAATTCGTTTACCGGTAGCAGCGAATATGGCATTGCAGAAGGCCGCAATGCAAGGCCCGATGCCCGGCTCGCCTACACCAGTCGGTGGAGCGTCGCTATCGACCAAGTACACGTTCGTCTGATATGGCGCCTCGCTGATGTGCGCCACCCGGTAATCGTGGTAATTCGACTGATCGATGACGCCGTTGGTGGCCGTAATTTCTCCGCTTCGCACAATGCTGGTTGCGAACACCGCCGACCCCTCCATCTGGGCGCGGATCCGGTCCGGGTCTACGATCGTTCCTGCATCCACCGCCGTATCCACGCGTGGAATGTGGATCTTTCCTTGATCGTCGACGTTAACTTCCACTACCGTGGCTACATAGGACAACGTGTTCTGATACGCGGCAATACCCATCCCAGACCGCTTGCCGAGTTTTCGCTTTCCCCACTCCGCGTTTTCGGCGACTAGCTCCGTGACGCGGCGAAGCCGGCCGGTGTCGATCGGATATATATTGTAGGGCGCCCCAAAGTTCGGGTATTCGGTTTTCTTGAGGTCCAGAATGCGAGGTTTGCCGATCAGATCCAATAGAAAATCCAGAGGATCACGGCCGGCAAGGTGCGCCAGTTCATCGGCAAAAGACTGGATCGCGAAGACCTGGTAAATCGCTGCCACTGAGCGCATCCAGCCGATTCGGACGTGTGGCTTTGCCGGCCCGTTCTCCACACGAAGATTCGGAATGTCGAAAGGAACATCGGTCCAGCCTTGCCCCAGATGGCCGGCGTCGCCGTAAACGGCGTTCAGGATAAAGGTGGAAGGAATCGGCGGAAAAACTGAGCGTTGCAGCCAAGCTGTCGGCCTGCCACCCTCACCCACCGCTGCCTTCATATACAGCGCGCAAGGCGCGTTGTAATAGCTGAACTTGATATTGTCCTGCTGGCTCCAGACCACTTTCACAGGCTTGCCGATTTCTTTCGAGAGAACCGCCGCCTCAAGCACGAAATCAGGCTTGTCTTTTCGTCCGAAGCCTCCGCCCAGAAGCGTCACGTGACAGGTAACGTCCTCCTTTGCGATCCCCAGTTGCTTGGCCGCATACTCTTGCACCCACTGCGGGCTCTGCACGGGGGCCCAAACGGCGAGTTTGCCGTCTCGATAGTCAGCCACGGCCACCATGGGCTCCATTGGAGCCTGTGCGAGAAGCGGAACGTAGTAGTCAGCCTCTACGATTTTTCCGCCGTTCGCAAACCCTGCGTCCACGTTTCCTTCATTGCGGAGAACTTTTCCGGGCTTGTGGACGGTTTCCTGCAGTTCTTTCTTGTACTCGCTCGAGTTGTAGGTTTGGTTCGGGCCGTGGTCCCACTCGATACGGAGCTTCTTGCGGCCTTGGAACGCGGACCATGTGTTGTCAGCGATCACCGCAATCCCGCCTAGTGGTTGGTAGCCGGCGGGCGGCGTGAATGGTGGGATCGGAACAGTCCGGCTTACGCCGGCTACCTGTAGAGCTTCCTTGTCGTCGTAGGACTTCACCTTCCCGCCGAACACCGGGGGATGCTCGATCGAGGCATAAACCATCCCGTCCACACGCGCATCCATGCCAAAGACCGCTTTCCCATTGCCCAGTGCGGCGAGGTCATAGCTGGGTACTCCCTTTCCGATATAGCGCCAGGAGCTCTTGGGTTTGAACTGCAGCTCTTCCTTCTTCGGTACCGCTAACTTCGATGCGGCAGTCGCCAGTTCTCCATAACCCAATCGGCGGTGCGTCGGCTGGTGAACAATGGTGTGCAGATCGGACTCGCATTCCGATGGCGGCACACCCCACCGCTCGGCAGCCGCGCGAATCAGCATCAACCGCGCGGTGGCGCCGGCCTCTCGCATCGGGGTGAAGAAGTCCCGGATGGAACGCGAGCCATCCGTATCCTGGCGGCCGTAACGGGGATCGCCAATCGCCTGTTCGATCCTGACCCTCTTCCAGTCGGCGTCCAGCTCATCGGCGAGAATCATGGGAACCGACGTGCGAGAGCCCTGACCCATCTCCGAGCGGTGCGCGACGATGATTACTGCGCCGTCCGTTTCGATGCCGAGGTATACGCTCGGCTCCCAGGCCGTTGCGGTGTTCTGAGACGCCGCTGCTCTGGCCGGCAACACCTCGGCGCTGAGTACCAGCGCACCCGCTGAAAACACGTTCCCCAGGAACCCACGGCGGCTGACCAGGTCGATCTTGTTCATGCCTTCACCCCCGCTACCAGCTTGATCGCCTGCCGGACCCGTTGATACGTGCCGCAACGGCAGATGTTGCCCTCCATGGCTTCATCGATGTCGCGGTCCGTCGGATTGGGCTTATTTTTCAATAGCGCAACGGCCCGCATGATGTGCCCGCTGTGGCAGTAACCGCACTGCGGCACTCTGACCTGCATCCACGCCCGCTGGACCGGGTGGTCACCGTTTGCGCTGAGGCCTTCGATAGTCAGGATTTCCTTGCCGTCCACGCGCTTCATGGAAGTCACGCAACTGTGCACCGGCTCGCCGTTCACGTGGACGAAGCAGGTCCCGCAGATACCTATGCCGCAAGAGATTTTCGTGCCGGTCAATTGCAGCAAGTCACGGAGATACCATAAAAGAGGCATCGCAGGATCTCCGTCGAACTGGTGTGCGACACCGTTCACTTTCAACCGGATCATTAGCTTTTCTCCTAGTCTCACCCACAGAGTAATGGTTTAAGGTCGCCTTCAGAATCGAATTCCATTGGCTGGGGTGTACTTAGAATCTCGAGCATCGGATTCTTCTCGATTGCGGGCCGTAGATTTTCGCTCAAGGCCATCGAACCCAGCTCGAGCGAGTTGCGAATCCAGCCGTAGGTCACGTCACGAGTGTCGTGTTTGCCGACCGTCGGCGCAATCCGCTCCAGACATTCGCGGTCCGTGGGGAAATGGATGGGCGCGCGAACGTCCGCCGGGCCACATGCGGTAAGCGCGTTGACGTACGTTGCCTGCCAGTCGACCTTGCGTAACAAACGGTCCGGCACCACATCGGCCATCCCCACTCCGAGGGCGTTTCCGTGACTTAGTTCACTCAGATCGCGAACGAAAATCCTCTCGATACGGGGCGCGCCCGGCCAGGGATTGTACAGACCCTCGCCGCGGTTTATGACCTTGGTATCCATACCGGCCCCGCTGATCTCCTTGCCCATTTCGTCCACAATCAGGATATCCAGTTCCGTAGGGATATGGCCCATCCAGGACTTCACCAGGCGCAGCAGTTCTTCTTCGCGCTGTTCCATCACCTCAACCGGCACTGCGGTCACCTGCGCGGTATTGTGGTTGGCGTCCTCTAGAATCGCCAGACCGCCAAGGATTTTCCCCGAAGCCAGCACCTGGCGTCCCACGCTCCGAATGACTTTCTCGAGCCCGAGTTTGAAAGCGTAGGTATGGGTGCGCTGCGCTCCCGCGAACTTTCCCAGGCCGATGGCCATCATTTTGAAGAGGCCGCTTTCGATCTTCCCGGCAAAATCGGTGTGCCACTTCACGCGACCCACCAGCATCACGCCATCGCTTTCGTAGGCGTTGCGATCCATGAAGGCTTCAATGCCTTCCGGTGTGCGTCCGAGAGGAACTACATCAAGGGAACTGGCTACTGGACAGCCCATAGTCCCTTCGACGATTCCGTAACCCGCCAGAACGTCAGCTTGCCCTTCGGCGGTCGCCGCGCCGTGGCTGCCCATGGCAGGAAATAAGAACGGCTGTGAGCCTTTCGATTTCCAGAAATCGACCACCGCGCGGACGATCGTTGCAATATTGCGAATGCCCCGGCTGCCCACGCCGATGGCCACTCGGGCGCCGAGTTTCAACCGGCCACCGAAGGGAGAATGCGCGAGCTCATCGTCAACCGCTGCCCGGACATCGGTCAGGCGACGATCGGGAAAGTGCTGTCTTACCAGTAAGATGCGTGGAAATTCCATTTCGTTTTGCCCTTACGCGGTTGCGCAGGTCTTCGAGCGCCCAGGGCTCCTTCGTATTTCAGAAATTGTATTATAATACCAATCGCACCGCGCGGGGCCAGAGGAGGTTCCTGATGAGATGTTGGATGCTGCTGTTGGTCCTTGGGCTTTCCTTAACGGGTGGTGAACGCGTGCCCATGGCGGCTAGATTACAGGATTCTGCTTCCTACCGCTGGCTCAACAAGACGGTGCTGGAGAGCCGCCTATTAGACGATATGGAAAACCTGGACAAGTGGACCGCCTTCACCAATAACCCGACTGAGATTGTGGATTCCCGGTTTCCTCTCAAGGTCTCTCGATCGGAACGCCAGTTCGCCGAGATGACTCTGACCAAAGAGCGCTCGCACGGAGGAAGTAATTCGTTGCGGCTGCGCACACCCACCAAGCTCGACAAGCCCGCACCGAAGAGTGGGCGGGGATGGGGCGAGACCGGCGTGATGCGGCACTTTGACGGCGAGGATTGGCGCGACTTCAACCGCATCTCGCTCTGGATCTATCCCGATTGCCCGGGTTATTACGTGGTGTCGCTGAAACTCCGCTTTCACAACGATGGTGTGGAGAAACTGCCTGCCGTTTTTGCGCAGGAAGGCGACCATTACGTCATTCTGCGCGATCACGAATGGAACCACATGGTCTGGGAGATCGGCAATGTCGCCCGGGACAAGGTGACCGGCCTGGAAATCGACTACACGATGGATGGCAACGAGCCGGAAGCGTCGGATACCGCTACATACTACTTCAGCCGCCTGGAACTGGAACGGGTACAGCCGGACTACGTGGAAGGCTGGGGAGTGTGGCCGGGGCGCATCTCGTACAGTCAGGCGGGCTATCAAGCCGGGTCGACAAAGAGCGCAATCGCCAGCGGACTTGACGCCCAGGAGTTTCGCTTGATCAATCAAGAGACGGGCGAGGCGGTGCTGTCCAAGCCGATCCAAACAGTCAAGACACACTTGGGGACGTTCCAGGTGATGGACTTTTCCGAAGTTTGGCAACCCGGCTCGTACGCGCTGGAAGCGGGCGGGTCAACAACCCATTCGTTCCGTATCGATGCGGATGTGTGGCGCGAAACGATCTGGAAGGCGCTGAACTTCTTCTATTCAGAGCGTTGCGGAATGGCGATTCCCGGGGTGCATGGCATCTGCCATCGGGACTGGCAGGTGGTGCACAACGACAAGCGGATCATCATCAACGGGGGTTGGCACGATGCCGGTGATCTGACTCAGGGCCTGGGTAACACCGGCGAGGTCACTTACGCCATGTTCAGTCTAGCGGAACGGCTGCATGACCGAGGCGAGGATCCCGAGTTATATGAACGGCTGATGGAAGAAGCGCAATGGGGCCTCGATTGGGTTCTAAAGACCAGCTTCGGTGACGGCTTCCGCAACATGGGTTCCGCCAGCACTCGCCGGACCAACGGGATACTAGGCGATTTCGATGACGTGACGGTGAAGGCACAGAACGAGCCTCTGGCGAATTTCCTGGCCTCGGCGGTAGAAGCCATTGCCTACCGGGTGCTGAAGGAGGGAGATGCACGCCTGGCGGCGTATTGTCTGAAGATGGCGGAGGCAGACTGGCGATTCGCGGTCGCCGGTATGGCCGAAGCGGATGCGCACACCACGCAGGAACGCTTTCATGTTTCTTTCGATTCGAACGGAGTAGCGCATGAAGTCGCGTCGCAGGGCGTGCTGGCCTCAGCAGACTTGTGGCGGGCGACCGGTGACCAGCGCTACGCGGACAAGGCAGCCGAGCTGGCGCGGATCATTGTGGATTCACAGGAGCGGAAGCGGCCGAACTGGGACATTCCGCTGCTGGGGTTTTTCTACACCAGTCCGGCGAAAGACCGCATTCTGCACTATTGCCACCGCGGGCGTGAGCAAGGGCCCATCCTGGCACTGACCGCGCTCTGCAACGCGTTTCCGAACCATGCTGAGTGGATGAAGTGGTATTCGGCGGTGGCGCTGCACTCCGAGTATTTGAAAACAATGGCGAGGTACACGGAGCCCTACGGGGTGTTGCCGGCTTCAATTTATCAGGATGACGAGTATTTGTACGCGCCGGAGAGCCGCCGGGAGTCGTTCCGGAAACAAGTGCTGAACGGCATTCCGTTGGGGGCAGGGCACTATCTGCGGCTGCTGCCGGTGTGGATGGACTACCGTGGACATTTCGGGACGGTTCTGCCACAGACGCAAGCACTGGCCAGCGCGGCGCATCTGCGCGGTGATCTTGAGTCAGTGCAACTTTCGCAGAAACAGTTGGAGTGGGTGATCGGACGCAATCCGTTTGCGCAGAGCGCCATGTGGGGTGAGGGGTACGATTTCGCGCCGATGTACACGGCGTCATCCGGCAACATGGTCGGAGCGATTCCGGTAGGCATACAGAGCCGCGGTGACAGCGACGTGCCGTATTGGCCGGTCCAGAGTACCTGGACGTATAAAGAGGTCTGGGTACATCCGGTGGGAGGGTGGATCTGGGCCATGCGCGACCTGGCAGGACCGGCCCTAGTGGAGGGAGAGGCAGCCTCGGTAGTTGAGTTCCAAGAAACGAGCCACGGGCAGCGGATAGAGGTCAAGCCGGATGCGGCCAGCGGCCGATTCCGGGCCATGTTGCCGGAAGGGAAATACCGGATACGCTGCAACGGTGAGGACCAGACGCGGACGTTGCTGCCGGGTGGGACTTACAAACTGGACCTTCGGGCCGGCCAGTCGTTGGACTATGAGGTAAGCAAGGAGACGACTGGGGCGGGGGAAGTCAAGATCAAGGTCAGTGCGCGGGGGCAGGGCAGTCACCGTTTCGCGCTACGCGTGGATAACCTGACGGCGAACGGCGTGGAGAAGGAGCTGACTCTGCAAGCTGGAAGTGTGGGCACGGCAGAGTGGAAGGCGCGGATCGGTTCCGAGGACACACCGTGGGTGGCGGTGGTGGTGCCAGATGATGACCTGTCGCAGCGGAAAGAAGTGATGGGAGCGGCTTGGGAACGTTGAGTCACCGCCGAGGTTCAACGGTTGGGCAGATCAAAGGGCCCTTGGAGCTTCGCCAATGATGAATCGACGTGAGCTGTTCCGGCTGACCTCAATCGTGGTTGTTCCGCATTTATTGCGCGCGGCGGCGTCAGAAAAAAAGCGCCGGCTTCTCTACTTTACGGGTAGCGCCGGTTTCGTTCACTCTGTCGTCAAGCGAAATAACGCGCCGTTGAGTCACTCAGAGAACATTCTCAGAGACATGGGCCGGCGTGCCGGCTTTGACGTGGATTGCACAAAGGATGGCAGGGTCTTCGACGAAAGCCTCGAGGTCTACGACGGTATCGCCTTCTACACGACGGGTGACCTGACTCAAGCGACGGAGGGCAACCCGCAGCCGATGACGCCCGCCGGCAAGCAGAAACTGTTGGAGGCCATCGCAGCCGGCAAGGGATTCGTCGGTTTTCACTCCGCCACCGATACGTTCCACTCAAAGGCTGAAATCGATCCCTACATCGCGATGATCGGCGGCGAGTTCTTGACGCACGGCGAGCAACAGGAGGCCAGCCTCGCGATTGCTTCGCATTTTCCTAGCGCGGCAAACCTGGGGTTAGGGGAGAGCCTGTCGTTTTACGAAGAGTGGTATGCCATGAAGAACTACGCAAGCGACTTGCACGTGGTCCTGGTACAAGAGACGAAAATGATGACGGGCACCGCCTACCAGCGGCCGGATTACCCGGCGACGTGGGCCCGCATGCACGGCAAGGGGCGGGTTTTCTACACCTCGCTCGGGCACCGCGAGGATATCTGGACTAACCCGTTCTTTCAGGCGATTGTGCTTGGCGGCATTGACTGGGCGACCCACAAAGTAGATTTCGACATCAAGCCGAATATGGCCGAGGTGACGCCACAGGCCAACCAATGGAAAGCGGGTGCGCAATGACCCGGCGCGACTTCATAAGGACGAGCGCCGTGGCGGCTGCCGGGAGCGCGGCGGCAGCCACGCCCGACGCTACCAAGACCCGCAGCTATAACCCAGACATGGAGTACCGGCAGCTAGGGCGCACCGGCCTCATGATCTCGGCGGTGAGCATGGGCGGCCACTGGAAGCGCCTTCCGTACAAGCAGGGCACGGAGGAGTTCAAGAAGAACCGGCGCGCGGTGATCTACGCATGCATGCAACGCGGCATCAACTACATCGATGCCGGTTGGTCGGGCGAAGTCGAGACTTACGCCGAGGCGCTCAAAGGGCGGCGCAACGAGATTTATTTCGGCTTCGACTGGACCGAGGCACGCGATCCGGCGATGGCAGGGTCGCTCGAAAAGTTGAAAGCGGGGTTTGACGAGGGGCTTCGGAGAAACGGCCTGGACTACGTCGACGTGTGGCGCATGACGCTGCGGGAGCAGACTACGCGCAACACCCCGCATGAGATCGAGACCGTCATGGAGGCTCTCGAATGGGGCAAGAAAACCGGGAGGGCGCGGTGCACGGGAATCTCCACCCATCACCGGCCGTGGATTGCCGAGGCTGTAGCCAAATATCCGCAGATTGAAGTGGTCATCACGCCGTACAGTGCCGGGAGTAAGGAAAAACCGTTGGGGAGCATGTTCGAGGCCTTGCGGCAGCACGACGTGGGTCTTATCGGTATCAAGCCGTTTGCCAGCGGAGCGATTTTTGCTTCGCGAGGGATGCCGGATTCAGAGACCAAGCAGGAGGACGATGAGCGCGCCAGAATGGCCTTGCGTTACGTCCTCTGCTGCGACCAGTTGGGGACAGCGCTGCCCGGACTTGTCACTGTGGAGCAAGTGCACAATGCTGCGGCCGCCGTGTGCGAACGGCGGCAATTTGATGTGGTTGAGTTGCAACGCCACGAAGAACTGGTTTCGGCCATGTGGCAAAATCTGCCGCCAGGTTACCAATGGCTGCGCGACTGGGAATGGGTGTAATCAGTTCAGCAGTGAGAATATCAGAGCGATGCCGCTGGCATCTTCCGATTGAGCAACGAGCCGGCCACAAAGGCTAACGGCGCCAACGTGAAGCTGAGCAGTCCGGCGTTCGTCGGAGAAATGGCCGGCACGGCTAAACAAACAATGGGGGGAATCGCACTTCCGGCGAATGCGCAGTAAGCGCCTGTCGTGTTTCCTCGCTTCCAGTACATTCCACCTACCAACACCGTCATCGTCGCCGCGTAGGACAGTGAGCCGGTCAGTGTGATGTATCGAAACACCGTATCGGGAAAATGGTAGAAGGCGCCCCAGAGGTAGATGAAAATTCCGATGAACACGACCCCATACCTGACGCCGAGCACGCGCTGCGCTGGGGTCAAATCCCGTTTGAATCGTGGGCTGATCACATCCTGCAGCAGAATGGAACTGAACGCCAGGAGGTAGCTGGAGAACGTGGACATGGTGGCGGAGACAAACCCCACGCAGGCCAATCCCACGATTCCGGCCGGCAGAATTCTCGCCAGCGCGTGGGCTAGCGACATGGTCGAATTGGCAGTTGTCCCGAGGATCACGAGCACCCCGATCCCCCAAATCATGGGGACCGCGCCGCGCAGAAACATAAACATGGAACTGATGCGGAATAGCTTCAGGGCGGTGTGGATATCTTTCATGCTCAGAACCCGCGCCACCACGGGCTGCCACGTACTCCAACCGCTGAGGTAGTACAACGCCGTCCATGTAAGAAACAAAGTGCTGTAGCGCGACGATTTCCAGAATTCGAACCCAGCGTTGCCATAGTGGGACTGCACCGTCTGCACCATGGTCCCCCACCCGCCCGCTGCGCGGACAACCATCCACGTAGTGAGGACGGCGCTGAATACGATCATCACAAACTGCACCACGTCGGTAAGCACCACGCAGTACATTCCGCCGAGCATTGTGTAGACCACCACCACAACCAGCAAAACAGCCATGAAAACGAGGGTCTGCGATTCCGGAATTCCCATCACGATGGCCAGAAAAGTACTTTCCACTTGCAGGAAGATTCCCATGTTCAGCACGCCGACGATGAACGTCGCGAGGCCCGCGATGGACCGAACGTTGGTGCTGAAGTGGGTCTCCAGGAATTCCGGGACCGTTCGCGCCTCCAGCATTCGCAGTTTCTTAACCACGAAGCCTTTCCATCCCACGAACCACATCATGAGAGCTCCGATCACGGGGAGCATCAGCGCGGAGAACCCGGACAGGTAGGACTCTTCGGCGAAATAAACGAAGGTGACGAGACCTGTTTCGGCTGCGGCCAACGTGGCAACGCCCCAATAGGGGCCGAGGCGGCGGCCCATCACCAGAAACTCGTCGATCGAGGAAGAGCGCGCCCTCGCGCGCAGGCCGATCCACGCATAGCCGCCCAGGCAGGCGAGCACGAGTAGCCAGTCGAGAGCCGAGAACTGCGAAATCACCGGATGTCCACCGGGTGGCGCGTTATGGCGGACTCTTCTATGGCTGCTAGCACGCGAGCTACACTCAAGCCGTCCTCGCCGGTGACCATCGGTTGCTTACCGTTGACCACGCAGTCGATGAAGTGCTCGATGGCAGCGACGGCAAAACCGACAGGTTTTCCATACAGGTCGGGGGCGCCGGCCACGTCAGGCAGTTGGATGCCACGGTCGGTATAAACCTCGACGGTCCGGTTATGGCTCGCGTTCACGTACGCGCTGCCCTTGGCTGCGATGAATTCGCTTTGGAAATCAAATACGCTGGGCGAACTCTCATTGACGATCCAACAATTCTCGACCACGGCGGTCGCACCGCTCGAGAGCTCGAGAATGTACTGGAAGAAATCTGGCGTGTCTATCCCGGCCTGTTTGAGTACGACAGAACGGCTGACGGCGTAGACGCGAGAGACCTCAGCGTCCGACATCCAGCGGATGAGATCAATGATGTGGCTGCCGAGGAAATGCACCGGTGAGGACCGCGCAGCCCAGCTCAACATTCGCGTGGGGACAAAAAACGTGTCGTTGAGGCGGATGTTGATTGCCAAGAGCTTGCCGAGTTCGCCAGCCTCAAGCTTGCGTCGAATGCTCAGGAATGGAAGGTTCCACCGGTTGTGAAAATCCACCATCAGCTTAACCCCTCGCCGGCTTCGAGCGGCCAGGATCTTCTGGCACTCCTCGACCGTGGCCGCCAGGGGTTTTTCCGACAAAACATCCTTGCCCGCCTCAATCGCCGCAAGAATGATCTCGGAGTGCGCGAAATCCGGTGTGGCGATCGAGACCGCCCGTATTTCGGGGTTAGCAAGCAACTCGCGCCAGTCTGAAGAATGTTTCTGGACACCGTACCGTTCGGCGCAATCCTTGGCTCTTTTTGCGTCCTGGTCGCATACCTCGGCCAGACACGCCCAGGGAGATGCCTGATAAGTGCGCGCATGCACAGACCCCCAGGTCCCACAGCCGATCAGTCCAAAGCCTGCCTTGCTCATGCCTCTGCCTCCATATCAAGAATTGACAACCTTAAGAATCCTATTTCATCCCTGCCGATCCAGTAGACGTAGATTTCCGGCTAGCCGGCAAGGGCGTTTGACATATTGTAATATTAAATGCTTGACTTTGACCGATCACGGTGATATTTATATGTTTCATTTCATTCCTCTTGCGACAGGTCTCGTACCTCGTCAGAGCCATGAGAGTTTGACTATGAAAATGCGAAACGTAATTTGGCTGGCCGTGCTGGCTTGTCTGAGCGCGACCTTCGCTTGGGCACAGTTATATTCAGGATCGGCGACCGGCTTAATCACCGACCCATCCGGCGCCTCAGTCCCCGGGGCGAAAGTGAGCCTGGTGGATGAGGATAAGGGATTTGTTTTCAATACTGAAGCCGATGCTTCGGGCCGCTATTTGTTCCGCGCCGTTCCCCCCGCCAGCTACAAGATCACGGTGACCGCGGCTGGTTTCCAGGTTCAAACGCGCGGTGGAGTTAGGATCGACATCAGTCAAAACGTCACCGTCGATTTTTCTTTGCCCCTTACCACCAGTGTTGAGACGGTAAACATCTCCGCCGAAGCACCGATTCTTGCGACCGAGGACGCGTCTACGGGCCAGGTCGTGGACCGGCGCTTTATCAACGATTTGCCTCTGGTGGGTCGCGACATCACGGGTCTAGCCTATTTGGCGCCGGGCGTCGTAAGCCCATTCAATGGAAGCCCGTGGGGCGGCAACTACGGCAACGCCTTCTCTTCGAGCGGCGGCCGGGCCGCGACGGCTGACGTCCTGCTGGATGGCACCTCGACCACCAATTACGAACAGAACGGTGGCACTTTGGTCGTCTCGTATCTGCCTGCGCCGGATGCCATTCAAGAGTTTAAGGTGCAGACATCGCAGTTCAGTGCGGAGTTTGGCTTTACCGGGTCGACCGTCGTGAACATGGTCATGCGTTCCGGAACCAATTCGTTCCATGGTGTCGCGTACGAATATCTGCAGAACAATAAGCTCGACGCCAATAACTTCTTCAATAATGAGAGCGGTACGGCGCTTCCGGGTCTTCGGCGGAACAATTTCGGAGGGGCGATCGGTGGCCCCATCAAACGGAACAAGACGTTCTTCTTCTTCGACTATGACGGATTGCGCCAGTTAAATTCCACGACCGCAACGTACGGCGTCCCGAGTGGGCCCGAACGTCAGGGGAATTTCGGTGAGCTCTGCGGGTACCAAGGCGGCACGTTTGACAGTGCCGGCATGTGCTCGGCACAGGCCGGGCAGCTCTGGGATCCCTACTCGGGTACTTACAATGCCAATGCGGGCGGAGCTGTGAGGTCCACGTACATACCGTTCAACAATTTGGCGACGTATATGAGTCCGGGCAACCCGAACCTGAACGGGACTGGATATCAATTGGCACCCACCCCGGGAAATCTCATTGACCCGGTGGCATCGAAAATGATGCAGTATTACCCGATGCCGAATCTGAACGTTGGGACAGCCAGCTATCAATACTTTGCCAACTGGGTCGGATCCGGAGCCAACCTCAGCAACCACAATCAGTTTGACGTTAAGATCGATCATAGCTTTAGCGATAAGACCCTATTAAGCGGCAAGTTCTCCGTACAGCACATCTTTAATCATGGCTGGAACTGTTTCGGGAACGAGGGCGATTCGTGCGAGGCGGGACCCGATCCGAACCACTCGTATCTGGGTTCGCTCAATCTGACTCACACATTCACCCCGACGCTACTGTTAACCGTGTCCTACGGATACAACCGGTGGCATGAATTAGAGTCCACGATTATGGGCGATTACCCGAACGTGGATCCGGTGAAGTTACTCGGGCTGCCGTCGTACATGAAGGAATCCGGCCTGGATGTGTTTCCGGCTATCACGGTCGGTGACGCCTACGCAAACTACGATGGCACCTCGGTCGGCACGTGGCCCTGGACCTACATCGTAAGGGGGCAGGACACGCACCAGTTGCTGGGAACAGTGAGCTGGATCAAGGGCTCTCACGAGTTGAAATTCGGCGCCGAGAGCCGCATGCACCGCGTTAACTTCGATCTACCGGGACCGACTACCGGCGACTTCACGTTTAATTACAGCTCGACATCCCAAAACCCAAACTACGGTAGTGGCGGCGATGCAATGGCGAGTTTTCTCACCGGTGTTGGTTCCAACCAGAGCTACGGAGTTTATGAAGTGCCGAGTTCGTTCGCCAGCCAGAACCTTCAATGGGGCGGCTTCATTCAGGACAACTGGAAGATCCGGCGCAACCTGACGGTGAATATCGGACTCCGCTACGATGTGACTCTACCGCGAACCGAGCGTTTCAACCATCAGAACTGGGTGGACCCCAACGCGGTTTCTCCGCTCCAGGTTCCGGGCATGGGAACGCTGTATGGGGGCGAGGTGTTCGCGAGTGCCAGCGATCGCCAGTCATATGAACCGGATTTGACCAATTTCCAACCGCGAGTCGGATTTGCGTGGCAGGCCCTCAACAAGACAGTAATTCGCGGCGGATACGGGGTCTACTACTCGACCTCGCGGGCCGCTGTTGCGGGGGTAGGCGGAACTGGAACTGGACATCAGGGATATGTCGAGGACACCCCATGGCTCACGAGTTACCACAACGATGGGGCGACTCCGTGGGGACGGCTGAGTGACCCTTGGCCGATAACAGGGCCGAATTTACCGCCGGGTAACTCACTTGGACTCTTGAATGATATCGGTTTTGGCTCGTATGGTCCGCTCAAAACGGCTAACGCAGTTCCCTATGAGCAGTCGTGGAGCTTCGGTATCCAGCGGGAACTTCCCTGGAACACTCTGCTCGACGCGAGCTATGTCGGGAAGAAAGGCACGCATCTGTATTTCGGCGGCAGCGGGCAGTACAATATTCTCGGCCCCCAGATTGAGCAATACTCGCCGAGCCAGATCGCGGGCCTTCTGAGCTATGTATCCAACCCGTTCCACGGAATCATCACCAATCAGAACAGTGGGCTATCGTCCAGCACGGTTCAAGCCTATCAGTTGAAGCTTCCGTTCCCGCAGTTCACCGGCTTCGGCACCGATGATCAACCGGTTGCAGACTCGATTTACAACGGATTGCAGGTACGGATTCAGAAGCGGTTCTCCGCGGGACTTCAGTTTCTGGTTACCTACGCGTACTCGAAGGCCCTGGACGACGCTAGCGCTAGCAGCAACGCCTGGTATACGGGCTCGACTTCTCTTCAGGATCCCAATCGACGCTATCTTGAGCGGAGCGTATCGTTGTACGACATCCCTCAAATACTACAGCTGAGTCACACGTATGAACTGCCGTTCGGCCACGGAAAGAAGATCGGAGGAAACTGGAATCCTGTGGTAAACGCCTTCATCGGTGGATGGCAGATCAATGGCATCTGGACGTTTGACGACGGCCGTCCCCTGCTGCCCGGTTTCCAGGGCAGTATTAGCCTGCCCACGTACGGTCCGCAGAGGCCCAATCTAGTCGGTACACCGGCGCGCAACACCGGATCGGATTGGATGACCCAGTATTTTGCGAATCCGGATGTGTTTGTTGCACCTGCCCCTTTCACCATCGGCAATGCGCCGCGGACATTGCCCTGGGTCCGGACGCCGGGGCAGAGAAACTCGAATCTATCACTGTTCAAAGACTTCTCTTTGGACAAAATTCGGGAAGGCATGCGCTTGCAGTACCGCATCCAAACGACGAACGCACTCAACCATCCGCAGTTTGCCGGCCCGAACATGTCGGTCGGCTCATCCTCGTTTGGCACGGTAACGAGCCAGGCTAACTCACCTCGCGTAGCGGAGATGGCGCTGAGGCTTTCTTTCTAAGCACGGTGCCGGCCTGACGACGACGGACGCAACAGGCGAAAATGAAGGGGCCCAGGCAGTAGTCTCTGCTTGGGCCTCTTGCCGTTTAACGGAATACACTGAGCTTGAGTTGCGGAGTCTTGGACCTTTCGAACGCGGGAGGAGGGTGAACATGAAAACAGTGATGGCGTGTGCCGCTCTTTTCATTGCGCTGGCGGCGGTGGGCGGGGCAAAGAACAACGGAGGTCCGGCGCTCAATTTGATCCCGCAGCCTGTTACGGTTGAGTCCCATCCCGGGTCCTTCCGGCTCCACGCTGGCGTAGCCATCGTCACTCCCGCGAGTGCTCCGGAGGCACGCCAGGTTGGAGTCTATCTGGCGAATGTGATCGCACCGGCCACGGGATTCCAGTTGAAGGTCCACGAAGCGGCACATTCATCGGCCCGGCGTGGAGCGATCGTTTTGGCGTTGAATCGGCAATCGAGGGAATCCGCCAATCCAGAGGGCTACGAGTTGGAAGTGACACCGCGCGGAGTGCGCATTCAGTCACCGTCGGCCGCTGGGCTGTTCTATGGAGTCCAGACGCTGCTTCAGCTTTTTCCTCCGGAAATTGAAAGCAAGACGCTCCGGAAGGTCGCCTGGACGGCTCCGTGTGTGAAGATTGTCGACCAGCCCCGGTTCGCTTGGCGTGGTCTCATGCTCGACGTCAGCCGCCATTTCTTCCCCAAGGAGTTTGTCGAGCAATACATCGATCAGATGGCCAAGTACAAAATGAATGTCTTTCATTGGCACCTTACCGATGACCAGGGCTGGCGAATCGAAATCAAGAGTCTTCCGCAACTGACGAAGGTTGGTGCGTGGCGTGTTCCGCGGATTGGAAAGTGGGGGGAGCGAGAATTACCGCGCGAGGGTGAAGCGGCGACGGAAGGGGGCTTCTACACGCAGGAAGATGTTCGCGAGGTAGTCGCGTATGCGAAGGAGCGGTTCATCACTGTGCTTCCGGAGATTGAGATGCCGGGTCACGCGCTGGCGGCTCTGGCCTCATACCCTGAGTTGTCCTGCACGGGCGGACCATTTCACGTCAATCCGGGGACGGACTACCACCGAAGGGAGGACAATGCGTTCTGTCCGGGCAACGAGCAGACCTTTGAATTCATGGAAAAGGTGTTTGCTGAAATAGCGCCGCTGTTTCCCTCGCAGTACATTCATGTTGGCGGAGACGAGTGTTTCAAAGGCTATTGGAAGAATTGCGCGAAGTGCCAGCGGCGCATGACCGAGGAACACCTGAAGAATGAAGAGGAGTTGCAGAGCTACCTCATCCGCCGCGCCGAGAAAATCCTGGAATCGAAGGGCAAGAGGCTGATCGGCTGGGACGAGATCCTCGAAGGTGGCCTCGCGCCCAATGCCACGGTCATGTCCTGGCGAGGGATGGAGGGAGGGATTGCCGCGGCGAAGATGCAGCACCAGGTGGTAATGTCACCAACGGACTTCGTTTACCTCGACTACTATCAAGGTGATCCTTCGCTAGAGCCCAGCACCTTCGGCTGGCTGCCGGTGAGTACGTGTTACCGATTCGAGCCCGTGCCCGAGGGCGTAGACCCGAAGTACATTCTCGGTGCGCAGGTCAATCTGTGGACCGAATCCGTGCCCACGCCGCGACACGCGGAATATATGACGTGGCCGCGTGGGCTGGCTTTGGCCGAAGTGTTCTGGTCTCCAAAATCAAGCCGTGATTGGGACGATTTTGTGCACCGTATGGAAAGCCAGTTTCAGAGGCTGGATGCCGCACACGTGAACTATGCGCGCACCGTCTATGACGTGGCCCTTAAGCCTCAGAAGGACGCTGCGGGAAATCTGGCGGTGCGGATGACGACTGAACTGAGTGGCTGCGAAATCTATTACACGTTTGATGGCACGAACCCGGACCAGTTTCTTGCCAAGTACCCCGGTGCGCCCGTTGCCGTTCCCGGCGATGCCTATATAGTCAAAGCGATTGCCTATCACAACGGATACCCCTCGGGCAGGATGCTATCGCTGACGGTAAAAGAACTGACGGCACGGTTGACACAGGAGTAACTGGCCCGTGCTCCCTTACAAGAACAGGAGTGTGCAATGAGAGTGTGGATACTTGGCCTAATAAGTGGTGTGTGTCTACTGGGCGGTGAACGCGCGCCCATGGTGGCGAACTTTCAGGATTCGGCATCCTACCGCTGGCTCAATAAAGCGGTCCTTGAGAGCCGGCTGTTAGACGACATGGAGACTCTGGTGAAGTGGACGACCTTCACGAACGGCCCGGCAGCGGTCGTGGACTCACGAGTTCCATTCAAGGTGAATCGTTCCGAAAACGTGCTCGCCGAGATGACTCTTACCAAGGAGAGATCGCACGACGGACGGAATTCGCTCCGCTTGCGCACGCCGACCAAGGTGAATCAACCGGGCCCGGAGAGTGGGCGAGGGTGGGGCGAGTCGGGCCTGATGCGGCACTTCGATGGCGAGGACTGGCGCCAGTTCAACCGAATCTCGATCTGGATCTACCCCGATTGCCCCGGAGCATACGTGACCTCCCTGGGGCTCCAGCTTTACAACGATGGCACAGAGAAGTTGCCTGCGCTATTTGGCCAGGAAGGTAACCACTCAATAGTACTGCGCAACCATGAGTGGAACCACATGGTTTGGGAGATCGGCAACGTAGCGCGTGATAAGGTCACTGGCCTCGAAATTTCCTACTACATGTCCGGCAATGAGCCGGAAGCGACTGACACTGCCGTGTTCGACTTTGATCATTTGGAATTAGAGCGAGTCGAATCGGACCATGTAGAAGGCTGGGACGTGTGGCCGGGCCGAATCTCCTACAGCCACCCTGGCTATCAAACTGGCGCCACGAAGAGCGCAATTGCCAGTGGTTTGACTGCGCGAGAGTTCCGTTTGATCAACCAAGACACCGGAGAGGCGGCGCCGTCGAAGCCGATTCAAACCGTCAAGACGAACCTGGGAACGTACCAGGTGATGGACTTTTCCGAGGTGCGCCAACCTGGTTCGTACGTGCTGGAGGCTGGCGAAACGGCAACCCGCCCGTTCCGCATTGACGCGAACGTGTGGCGCGAGAGCATCCTGAAGGCCCTGAACTTCTTCTACTCGGAGCGCTGCGGAATGGCGATTCCGGGTGTGCATGGCGCCTGCCACCGCGACTGGCGGGTTGTACATAACGGAAAAAGCATCGTCATCAATGGTGGGTGGCACGATGCCGGCGATCTCACGCAGGACTTCGAAAACACGGCCGAGATCGTGTACGCGATTTTCAGCCTTGCAGAGCGAGTGCATGCGCGGGGCGAAGACCCTGAGTTATATGAACGCTTGATGGAAGAAGGCCGCTGGGGGCTCGATTGGATTCTGAAAACCAGCTTCGGCGACGGCTACCGCAACTTAGGCTCAGTCAACAGCCGCAGGACGAACGGAATAATAGGTGACTTCGACGACATCACTGCGAACGCCCGCAATTCTCCGATGCATAATTTTCTGGCGTCAGCGGCGGAATCACTCGCGTTTCGCGTGTGGAGGGAAAGTGATCCCCGGCTGGCAGCTTATTGTCTCAAAATGGCTGAGGTGGACTGGCGGTTTGCGGTCGCCGGCTTGACCGACGCGAGCGCGCAAACTCCGCAAGAGCAGTTTCATGTTTCGTTTGACTCCGCCGGTGTGGTGCATGAACGGGTTTCGGCGGGCGTACTGGCCTCGGTGGACCTGTGGCGGGCGACTGGCGACCAGCGCTATGCGGACAAAGCCGCCGAGTTGGCCCGAGTCATTCTGGATTCACAAGAGCGCAACCGGCCGAAATGGACGACTCCGCTGCTCGGCTTTTTTTATTCCAGCCCCGCGAAAGATCGCATTCTGCATTACTGCCACCGCAGCCGCGAACATGCGCCAATCATGGCGCTCACCGAGCTCTGCGACGCGTTCCCGAACCATCCGGACTGGATGAAGTGGTACTCAGCCGTGGCCCTGCATTCGGAGTACTTGAAAAGCGCTGCTGAGTACACGGAGCCGTTCGGCATGCTGGCTGCTTCGATTTACAAAGACAACGAGTATGTGGGAGTCCCCGAAACCCGGAGGGAATCGTTTCGGAAACAGGTGCTGAACGGCGTTCCTCTCGGAGCGGGACAGTACCTGCGGCTCTTCCCGGTGTGGATGGACTATCGGGGCAACTCGGGCACACTTCTGTCGCAAACGCAGGCGCTTGCCCATGCCGCTCATTTGCGTGGCGACCTGGAGGCGGCAGAGCTTTCCGAGCGGCAACTGGAATGGATCATCGGGCGCAATCCGTTCTCGCAGAGCACCATGTGGGGCGAAGGGTACGACTTCGCCCCGATATACACTCCGTCCTCCGGCGACATAGTCGGTGGAATTCCGGTGGGCATACAAACCCGTGGCGAAGCGGATGCGCCTTACTGGCCGGTTCAGAATACATGGACGTACAAAGAAATTTGGGTGCGCACTACTGGGTACTGGATCTGGGCCATGCAGAAACTCGCAGGTCCGGCGTTGGTCGAGGGATCCGCGGCTTCCACTGTCGAGTTTAAAGAAAGCACCTGGGGACAACGCATCGTGGTCGAACCGGATCATGCCAGCGGCCGATTTCGCACGATGTTGCCGGAGGGGAACTACACAGTGCGGTGTGGTGACCAGGAACAGACACGCACCTTCTTGCCGGCTGGGACGTACAATGTGGATCTTCGCCCCGGCCGGTCGTTGGATTATAAGGTAACGAAGGAAACGGCCGGGGCAGGGGAAGTCAAGATCGCGGTGAGTGCGCGGGGCAGCGGGAGTCACTGGTTTTCCATCCGCACCGAGAATCTGGCGATCAACGGTGGTGAGAAAGAGCTGAGTCTGCGGTCCGGAGTGGCAGGTACTGTGGAATGGCGCGCGCGAGTTAGTTCGCCGGACACTCCCTGGGTAGCGGTGGTGGTGCCGGATGACGACTTATCGCAACGGAAGGAAGTGATGGGAGGAACACAATGAAACTCTGGGTACTCGCAGCGTTGTGTGCGGTTTGCTTACCCGGCGGTGAGCGAGTGCCCATGGTGGCGAACTACGAGGACTCCGCCTCCTACCGCTGGCTTAACAAGAAAGTGCTCGAGAGCCGCCTGTTGGACGACATGCACAGCCTGGAAAAGTGGACCGCTATTACCAACGGGCCGGTCGGGCTGGTGGATTCTCGCGTTCCATACCAAGTCCCTCGAGCGAAACAGTCTTCCACCGAAATCACGCTCAGCCGTGAGGGTTCGCGGGATGGGAACCAGTTCCTGCGCATGCGCACGCCCACAAAGTTCGAGGTACCCGGTCCCAAAAGCGGCCGAGGGTGGGGCGAGGCCGGCATCATCCGGCACTTTGACGGCGAGGACTGGCGCCATTTCAACCGCATCTCTGTGTGGATACGGCCGGACTGGGAAGGTGCTTACGTAACGGCGCTCGAATCCATGCGGGTTCGCAATGACGGTGTGGAGAAACTGCCGGCGGCTTTCGGACAGGAGGGTGAGCACACTGTGGTGCTGCGGAATCACGAGTGGAACCACGTGGTCTGGGAGATCGGCAATGTGGCGCGGGATAAAGTGACCAGCCTGGAGATCGTCTACGAGATGGACGGCAACGAGCCGGAAGCCGCGGATACGGCAACCTTCGACTTCAGCCGCCTGGAGCTCGAACGGGTGGACCCGGACTACATCGAAGGCTGGGACGTGTGGCCCGGTCGGATCTCTTTCAGCCACGTTGGGTACCAGTCCGGCGCGTCCAAGAGTGCGATCGCCAGCGGGTTAAACGCGCGCGATTTCCGCTTGATCGACCAGACAACGGGCGAGACAGTCCTCACTAAGCCCATCCAAACTGTCAAAACCCACATCGGAACGTTCCAGGTGATGGATTTTTCGGAAGTCCGCCAGACCGGCTCGTACGTTCTGGAGGCCGGTGGCATTACGACGCGGCCGTTCCGTATCGACCCCAACGTGTGGAGCGACACCATTTGGAAGGCGCTGAATTTCTTTTATGCCGAGCGCTGCGGGATTGCGATTCTCGGAGTACATGGTGTCTGCCACCGTGACTGGACGTCCGTGCACGGCGACAAGCGCATCGTAATCAATGGAGGCTGGCATGACGCGGGCGACCTCACGCAGGGTCTTATGGGGACATCCGAGATCACGTACTCGCTGCTCAGCCTCGCCGAGCGGCTGCACGCGCGTGGAGAGGACCCGCAGTTGTACGAGCGCCTTCTGGAAGAAGGCCGGTGGGGCCTGGACTGGATTCTGAAGACCAGTTTCGGCGATGGCTATCGGGCTGGCGGCTCTGTGAACGGCCGCCGGACCAATGGCATCATCGGCGACTACGATGACATCAGCTCAACGGCCACCAACTCGCCGTGGGTCAACTTCCTGGCTGCGAACACGGAGGCTCTGGCCGCCCGTGTTCTCAAGGAGAGTGATCCCAGGTTAGCCGCGTACGCACTGAAAATGGCCCAAGCCGATTGGCAATTCGCAGTGGCGGGTATGGCTGCGGCCGGCTCTCCTGCGTCCAAGGAGCGTTACCAGGTCTCGTTCGATTCGGCCAACGTGGCGCACCTGGCTTCGGCGGAGGGTGTGCTGGCCTCTGTGGAATTATTTCGGACGACCCGCGATCAGCGGTACATGGACAAGGCCGCTGAGCTAGCGCACGTCATCCTCGATTCGCAGCAGCGCAAACGGCCGAACTGGACCACTCCGCTCACCGGTTTCTTCTACACCAGCCCCGTCAAGGACAACGTGCTGCACTACTGCCACAATAGCCGCGAGCAGATGCCGGTTATCGCGCTGGCGCACCTTTGCAACGCGTTCCCCAACCACCCCGACTGGATGAAGTGGTATTCCGCCGTAACGTTGTTTTCGCAGTATGTACAAAGCGCCGCGCAGTACACCGAGCCTTATGGCATGCTCACTTCGTCGATCTATCAAGACGATGAATACCCGCTGGTGCCCGAGACGCGGCAGGAATCGTTCCGCAAGCAGGTGCTCAATGGCGTTCCGTTGGGAGCCGGACATTACCTGCGGCTATTCCCGGTCTGGATGGATTACCGCGGGAACAACGGCACTGTTCTTTCGCGGACCCAAGCGCTGGCCATGGCGGCTCATCTGCGTGGGGACCTGGATCTGGAACAGCTTTCGCAGCGGCAGCTCGAGTGGGTAATCGGCCGCAATCCGTTCTCCGAAAGCACCATGTGGGGCGAAGGCTACGACTTCCCGCCGCTCTACACGCCTATGTCCGGCGACATCGTGGGTGGCCTTCCGGTGGGCATACAAACACGCGGCGATAACGACGTGCCCTATTGGCCCGTGCAGAGCACCTGGACCTATAAAGAGATCTGGCAAAACCCCGCGGCGCGCTGGATGTTCCTCATGCACGACCTTTCTGGGCCTGCTCTGGTAGAGGGAGAAGCGGGTACCGCAGTGGAATTCAAGGAAGCCACCGTTGGCCAGGTCATCGAAGTGAAACCCGACGCGGCTACGGGGCACTTCCGTGCCATGCTGCCTGAAGGCAAGTACACCGTTCGTAGCAGAGGCGAGGAGCAAACCCGAACCTTCCTGCCGGGCGCGACCTACAGTCTGGATCTTCGTCCCGGCCGCTCGTTGGACTATGCGGTGACCAAGGCGAGCAGCGCGGCGGGAGAAGTTGTGATCAAGCTGACTGCGCGGGGGCAGGGCAGTCACCGATTCGCCCTTCGAGTGGACAACCTGACGCTGACCGGCGCGGAGAAAGAACTGACTCTGCGATTGGGAACTGTTGGCGCGGCGGAGTGGCGGGCTCGGATCGGTTCCGAGGATACACCGTGGGTGGCCGTCGTAGTGCCGGATGATGACATGTCGCAGCGGAAGGAAGTGACGGGCGCGACTTGGGAGCGTTGAGTGTCTCTGACAAACAGGGCCTATGCTGACTAGATATCTTTTCCTGTGTGGGATGTTCCTCCCGGGGATCTTCTCGCAAGAGCCTCCCGTGATGCCTATGCAAGCGCGGAACGAAGACGGCGCGTATTTCCGCTGGCTGGGCAAGAAGGTCCTCGATTCACGCTTGCTGGATGGCATGGAGGATCTTGCAAACTGGTCCTTTCGAGGTCAGGGTGACATGGTTCTCACCGACGTTCGGACCAAGCAGGGGCGGCATTCGTTGCGGATGCGTTCGATTCCCTCGCCTGCGGGGGAGGCCGCAGGTTCGGATTGGGGCGGCCTGGTCGCGACCCGCACCGTTGCTGGCGAAGACTGGAGCCGCTACAACCGGATCTCGGTCTGGATCTACCCCGACGTCGTGGGCGCTCCGGCCATTGCGTTCACTCTGACACTCCACAACGATGGAGAGCACAAGCTGCCAGACCGCTACAACGAAGGCCGCCACGAGTCCATCATCTTGAAGAACCGCACATGGAACCATGTCGTTTGGGAGATTGAGCCCCTCGCGCGCGACAAGATCACGGCGCTCGATATTGGGTACAGCGTGCCGAAGAAATTACCTGATCCCGGTGACAGCACGATTCTAGACATTGATCAGCTCGAACTCGAACGCGTCGAGCCGGATCACGTGGAAGGCTGGGATGTGACCCGTGGCAAGATCGCGTTCAGTCACAGCGGCTACACCGCCGGTGCGTCGAAGACTGCCGTAGCAAGCGATTTATCAGCCCGTGAATTCCGCGTGATGCGCCAGGACACCGGGGAGGTCGTCCTTTCCAAGCTGGTGCAGCAAACGAAAACCGATCTGGGTGAATACCAAGTACTCGATTTCTCTGAAGTGAGAGAGCCGGGCACCTACGTCATCCAGGCCGGGGACACGACCACGCGCTCGTTTCGCATCGGCGATGACGCCTGGCGCAGCAGTATCTGGAAAGCCATCAACTTCTTCTACAGTGAACGCTGCGGGATGGAGATTCCCGGCATTCATGGCAAATGCCACCAAGATTGCTACGGCGTTCACGGCGACAAGCGCATTGTAGTGAACGGCGGATGGCACGATGCCGGAGATCTTTCGGCCACTGGTCATACGCCTGGAATCGTTTATGCCATGCTGTCACTGGCGGAGCGGCTCCAGCGGCAAGGCGACGATCCGGTGCTGTGCCGCAGGCTGATCGAGGAAGCCAAATGGGGCCTGGACTGGGTCCTCAAAACACGCTTCGGAGATGGCTATCGCGTTACCGGCCAGTTGATTGGTTACTGGACGAATGGAATCATGGGCGATTCCGACGACCGGTTTGGCCAAGCGCGAAATGATCCGGAGACGAATTTTCGGGACGCCGCGGTCGAGGCACTCGCCTACCGGGTGCTGAAGCAAAGTGACCCGGAACTCGCGATTCGCTGCCTGCGGACCGCGCAGCAGGACTGGGAATTTGCGGTCAAGGGTTTGGAAACAGCGGCGCCCATCACACCGGTTTACGGCGCTCGCGACGAATTAGAACGGAGTTCGCATGGTGTTCTCGCCTCAGTCGACCTTTTCCAGGCAACCGGCGAGAAGAGCTATGCCGAGAAGGCGTTCGCGCTTGCCGACCTGATCGTTGCGTCACAGCAACGGAAGCTGCAGAACTGGACCATCCCGCTTGCGGGATTCTTCTATACCACTCCGCGGCAGGAAAACTTGTTCCAGCGGTTTCACTTTGGCGACGAAGAAGGGCCCATCGTCGCGATGGTTCGGTTATGTGAAGTGTTTCCGGATCACAAGGACTGGATGAAGTGGTACTCCACAACGGTGCTGCACTCGGAGTACTACCTGAAGGCTGCTGTCAAGGTGAATGCGCCGTTCGATGTGCTGCCGGCCGCAGTCTACCGGGAGAGCGAGTCAAGGCTGATTCCCAAAAAGCAGACATGGACGCCGCTGCGGGCGGCGGACCGGGAAGCGTATGTGGAAGAAGTCAGGCGCGGCGTTCCTCTCGGCGGCGAGTATTATCTCCGCAGGTTTCCGGTCTGGTTCGACTTTCGAGGTAACTTCGGCGTGCTGCTTTCGCAAGCCAAAGCGCTCTCGGCGGCGGCCCATCTGCGCGGCGATCTGGAGGCGGCGGACCTGGCGCAGAAGCAGGCGGAGTGGGTTGTAGGTCGAAACCCGTTTGCCGCAAGCACGATGTATGGCGAGGGCTATGACTGGGCGCCGCTTTACAGCGTGCGCTCGGGGCAGATGGTGGGAGCGCTGCCAGTCGGCATTCAGACGCGCGGCTTCGCCGACGTTCCTTACTGGCCCACGCAGATCTGCTGGACGTACAAGGAAGTTTGGGTCCAGCCAGTTGGACGCTGGCTCTGGCTCATGCAAGATCTCGCCGGGCCTGCGATCGTCGAAGGTATGGTCAAGCCAGCTGCGAATGAGCCGGTTGAGTTCCGAGAGCAGACCACCGGCCATCTCACAACAGTCGAGGCGGATTTTGTTCGAGGCACCTTCCACGCTCTTCTGCCAGAGGGCCGGTACGTCGTGACCCATGGCAGCCAGCACGCGGCGCTGACTCTGTTGCAGGGCGGCACCTATCGAGTGGATTTGCGGCCAGGAGAAGCATTTGACTTCCAGGCGACCGCCGAAGCACATGGCAGGAGCGAAGTTACGCTGCGAGTGTCCGCCGAAGGAAATGGCCGTCACACGTTTGCGATACGGACCGAGAACCTGACCCTCGACCAGCGGGAGCAGACGCTGGAACTCGAGCCAGGGAAGCCCGGAGTAGCGGTCTGGCACGCAACCATCACCTCCCAGGACACTCCTTGGGTAGCGGTTGTGGTTCCGGACGGCACGCTGAGTCAACGCCGCGAACTCACTGGCTCACGCCTTGGGCGGTAGCGATGAGCCCCGTAAGAGAACTCATTGTTGTGCTTGGGATCTCTGTTGGGGTTCTCTCGGCGCAATCAACTCCGGCACGCGAACACCAGAAAAAGGGTATCGAGTACGCCCGAAGCGGCCAATGGAAGGCCGCGGAGGCGGAGTTGCGACGATCGGCGGCTCTCGCTCCGAACGATCCTCAAATCCTGGCCGCGCTCGGAGGAGTGCTGGGCAGGGAGCACAAGCTGGCTGAAGCCGCCAGCTATCTCGAAAAGGCACTGGCACTCGCTCCCGATAACACCATAATCCGGCGTGATCTCGCTAGAAGTCAGTGGCAGTTGGGTCAGTTGACCGAGGCGCGCCGGAACCTCGAGCTCGTATTAAAGGTGACTCCCGCCGATAAACAGGCCATGCTTCTGCTGGGCATGGTTATGGAGAACCTTGGAGACTATCCGGCCGCCGCAAAACTGCTGGAGTCTGTACCATCTCTTGTCCGGGCCGACCCGCTTGCCGCCGGCGCTCTCGCCCGTTCTTATTACCGGACCGGAAAAACGGAACAGGCACGGGCGCATCTGCAGTCGGTCTTTGCCCAAACGGGCCAGCCGGAAACCATCTTCGCCGCAGCGCTTGTCGCAGCGGACTCATCGGATTTTGTATTGGCGGAGAAGATGTTCTCCTCGATTCGGTCGACCTATCCGGATGCAGTCAACCTGGGCTATAACTTGGCACTCGTGCAGTACGACCAAGAGCATTTTGCGGATTGTGAGCGGACGTTGTCAGAACTCATACTCAGCGGCAAGGTTAACGGTGATATCCGCAACCTGCTTGGCTGGTGCTGTCAAAAACAGGGTAAGACCAAGGAGGCGATTGCGGAGCTTGAGGCGGCCATTCACCTGGAACCGTCCAGGGAGGTGCACTATTTGGACCTCGCCCGCATTTTTCTTGCGAATGCCAATCCTGGCGCGGCCTTGAACGTAACCCGGCGCGCGGCGCAACTTTTTCCAACGTCTGACCAGGTCTGGCTTCTCCAGGGTTCGATTGAAATCGGTCTCCAGACTTTTACCGATGCTGTCAAATCTTACACATCCGCCGTCGCGTTAAACAAGACCGACGCCGAGCCACGGCGGGCGCTTGCCACCGCGCAATGGCTGGCCGGCATGACCGTGGAAGCGCAAGCGACATTCCAAGATCTGCTACGCCGCTTCCCTCGCGACGCTGCCAACTATGCGGCGTATGGCGCGTTGCTCGTGGGTGACAGTGCATCCAGCCAAGAGGATGTGACGCGCGGAGTGAAGCTGCTCGAAACTGCTCTATCGTTGGATGACTCGCTGGCCGAACCCCACTACCGCCTGGGCAATCTCGCACTCACCAAAGGAGACACCGAGTCAGCCATACAGCATCTGGAAGCCGCGGTCAAACTGAACCCGGCAAACAGCAAGGCGCATTTTGCACTCTCGAAGGCGCTGAAACGCCAAGGCCGTGCGGAAGAAAGTGCGCGAGAGCTCCACGCCTACGAAGAGACGAAGGCCGCGGAAGAACGCTCGTGGAAACCGCCGTCAAACTAACCTCGCCGGGCAGGATTTCTCACCCACCCGCAGCGGCGGTCAAGACCGCCGGACCAGCACACCGTCTTCCTGCGAAACGCACGTCGGGGTTTGTTCCACCTTCCGCCGGTAAGCCCGCCAGGTCATTGCGCGCTGCAACGGGTCACGCAATGGTTCCTGATTGACGCGATGGATTGAGCTGTTGTGCGGAGCAGTCTTCACGATCTCCGGGTTGGTGTAGGCCTCGTTGACCACGTGCTCCATGATGCTCGCGTATTCGTCGAGCTCTCGCTGTGAATAGGACTCCGTGGGCTCGAGAGTGCAGGGGCTCGGCACGACGAAAGGATGGTGGCTCGTCCAGTAGTGGACGCCAAAGTCGGCAGCGCGCAGTCCCAGCTCCTGTGTCGTGATACCCGTGTCCTGGGCGAGTTCTTCCCAGCTATAACGCACCTGCTCGATGCGCGGTCTGCCGGCGGCGAACGGGGCGCAGACACCTCGAAGCTGCAGCAGCTTCTTCATCAGATAGTTATTGTTGAGCACGGCGATCTCCGCGACTTCCCGAAGTCCTTCCGCGCCCAGACTCATCGCCCAGGCATATGCTCTGACGACATTCGACGCGCATCCATAGAAGTGCGCCACCTTCCCGATACTGTCGGGCCGGTTCCAGTCCAGGTAATACCGGCAGCCGTCGAGTTCGATGAGTGGTGTGGGCAAGAATCTCGCTAGGTCCTCCCTCACGCCGATCGCTCCCGCGCCCGGCCCGCCGCACGCATGCGGAACCGAGAATGTCTTGTGTAGATTAAATTGGCAAAGATCGAAACCCGCCTCGCGGGCGCGCGCTATGCCGAGTATTCCGTTGGCGTTGGCCTGGTCGTAGCAACAGAGTCCGCCGGCGGCATGAACGGCACGGGTGAAGTCGGCGATCCTGGGGTTGAAAATGCCAGTATCTTCAGGGTTCGTGATCATCAGCCCGGCAGTTCGATCTGAGAGTGCGCTCGTAAGCGCCGTCAACTCGGGGTATCCGTCCGGCCCGGGCGGCAGCGTCACGATATCGAAGCCAACTAGGTGCGCGCACGCGGCGTCTGAGGGATGAGAGAAGATTGTGGTGATGATTTCGCGGCGCTGCGCGCCCTCGCCGCGTGATTCGTGGTACGCGCGCAACATCGCCATATTGGCGTAGATGCCTGCGGATCCGGAACGGGGTTGGAGAGAGAACCGGTCCAGGCCGGAAACGGCCTTGAGCACTTGCTCGAAGCCATAAAGGATGCCGAGGATGCCCTGCACCGTCTCCTCCGGTTGCAGTGGATGGAGCTCGGAGACACCGGGCGTGCGAACCACCTGATCATTGATTTTCGGACTATACTTCATCGTGCAGGTGCCGTAGACGTCGACATTTAAATCAGCGCCCAGGTTTTCCTGCGAGAGGCGCAGGTAGTGCCGCAACACCTGCGGCTGGCTCATTTCCGGCAAACGCGGTGGAGCTTGCCTGCGCATTTCTTGTGGTATCTCTGACAGTGGGTCGCCAATGTCAGCTCGTAGTTGAGGATCGGCTTCGGGTACCAGCAGGCCGCGTTCGCCCTCCGTACTCAATTCAAAGATGATTGGCTCGTTCCAGCGAGCTTGGTGGAAGTAGCGCAGAACCGGCTTGCCGTCAATGTATCGTTTCGCTGTGATGTCTTCCATGGCTACTCCAGGACCTCCCCTAAAGCCGTTACCAGCCGGTCGATGTCCTCCTTGGTATGAAGCTCCGTGAAACAGTACAGGGCGCTGTTACCCAAGGCGGGGAATTCACGGTCGAGTGCCTTGCCTCCAAAAATGCCACGTTTAAGCAGCGCGTCATTGATCTCCGCGACTGGCTTGCCATCTGCCTGGAACTCGACCACAAACTCTTTAAAGAATGGCGCATCGAACCGCGGCGCCCTCACACCGGGGATTGTAGAAAGCTGGCGCGCCGCGTAGCGTGACCGGTAAAGGATGCCCTCGCCAAGCTCCTTCATGCCCGTAGGGCCCATGAGCGCCAGATAAACCCCCGCTGTGATGCCCCACACGGCTGCAGCGGTGCCTACGAACTCCTTCCCCTTTTCACGCTGTGCGAGCGATGTCCGCTCGAACGCCACCTCACCAAAACCATACTCGCCTTCCACACGCGTGGGCGCGATACCGTACAATCGCGATGGCAGTTCCTGCACGAAACGTTCATCGTCATGCGTGGCAATGAATCCCCCGTGCCCTCCGCCGAACTGCATGTGTATTCCGAGTGGCTGAAGGTCGCCGCAAACGATATCGGCGCCATAGTCCGCAGGTGGCGCCAGAACACCGAGCGAGCTCGGGTCCACTCCGGTGACGCACAGCGCACCGCGCCGGTGGGCCAGATCTGCGATCGCCTTTCCGGACTCGATCACGCCGAAAAACGACGGATTATCGAAGTACACGGCGGCAATCTCGGATGATAGGAGCCCGTCCAGCACGGCGCAGTCGATTCGGCCCGACCGTTCCCCGAACGGAACGATTTCAATGGAAATGTCAGAACGGCAATAGCACCGGATGTGGGAGATCTTATCGGGGTGCGTGTTGCCCGCGACGAGCGCACGCTTCCGCCCGGTGATGCGTGAGGCCATTCGGATTGCGGTCGCGGCGGCCTGGCAGCCATCGTAGGTTGGAACGTTGACCACGTCCATGTTGAGCAGCTCGCCCATCATGCTCGTGTATTCCCAAGTGGCTTGCCATCGGCCGTGATCTTCATAGGGCAGGCCCGAGTAAGCCGTAAGAAATTCGCTGCGGCCGTTGATTTCGTCACAAATCGCAGGAACGTAGTGCTGATAGCACCCGGCGCCCAGGAAGCTCAGCGTCTCGCCGCAATGCGAGTTCTTGGCAAGCAGCTCTTCCATGTGGCGTCTGAGCGCCCCTTCCGACGGAAATGCGGCAGGCAGATCGAGGGCGCCGCGGAATCGGAGTGGCTCCGGAATGTCCTGGTAGAGTTCCTCGATGTCCCTGACTCCAAGCTCTTTGAGCATGCGGGCTTTGGTGGCCGGGTTGGAGTTGGGAATATAAGGATGGACTGGCATACGAACTAAATATAATATAATAATGCGTAAATGGCCATAGCTATGTTGCCCGCCTTACGCGACTGGCCCACAAGCTAACTAACAGCCCATGAGTGGCTTCTCCGGCCACGTGCAGGTCCAGCCCTCCGCGTCGCGCTATCGTTCAGCGGATCGAAACACCAAACTGCATATGGGCTTAGGCCTGTTCCTGAGGATTGGAAATGCCCGCGTAGAGCATTGCCACCACCCCTGGGCCCTACCGCTCACTTTCCCTTGTAGCTGATCCTCCAAATCGAGTTCGAGCCATCGTCGGTCACCAGCAGCGAACCATCTGGTGCCACGGTAATGCCTACCGGCCTGCCCCACACGTGCCCGTCATCGACCACGAATCCCGTGAGAAAGTCCTCGTATTCACCTGTGGCCCGCCCGGTCTGCCGTGGTACGCGGATCACTTCATAGCCGGCGCGGAGTGATTTGTTCCAAGAACCATGCTCGCATGCAAAAATATCTCCCTTATATTCAGCCGGGAACTGTGCACCGTCATAAAAGGTCATCTGCAGCGATGCGTTATGCGGCTGCAAGATCACGTCCGGTGTGATCACCTTGTCCTTCAGTTCCGGGTGCTTGCCTTTGTGCCGTGGGTCCTGCTGGCCGCCCATGTACCACCATGGCCATCCGTAAAAGCCGCCGTCCTGTACGTGAGTGATGTAGTCGGGGACCAGGTTATCTCCCAGCCCGTCGCGTTCGTTCACCGAGCACCATAGTTCGCCGGTCTTGGGATCTACCGCCAGCCCCACCGCGTTACGGATGCCGTAAGCATAGATGCGCCACCCTGAGCCGTCAGGGTTGTACTCGAAAATATCGGCCCGGTTCTTCTCAGCCGGAATTGTATCCGGATCGTCCACGTTCGAGTTCGATCCCACCGAGACAAACATCTTCCGCCCGTCCGGCGAAAACTGGATATCTCGCGTTCGGTGGTTGCCGCCGCTTGGCAAGTCCGCAAGGCGCTGCGGCGGCCCGCTCGCCTTCAAATCACCGTTGTGATACGGAAATCGCACCACGGAGTTCATATTACCGATGTACACCCAGTGTGGATCGGGTCCCGGAGGATAGAAATTGATACCGAACGGCTCTGTCAGGCCGGTGGCAAAGACCGAGACTTGCTCCGGCTTGCCCTCGTGATCGATGCCGCGAAAGATTTTGATATTGCCCGGCCCGGTCTCCGCTACGAAGAAATCACCATTAGGCGCCGTGCGAATCAACCGCGGGTTATTCAGCCCGGTCGCGTACAGTCCAACTTTGAAGCCAGTTGGCGCCTGCGGCCAGGCGCTCTCCGGACGCCGGACAATCTTTGGGCCGTTGTTTGCGGATTTTGTCTCGAACGGCGCTGGAAGGTCGTCGAGCGTGATCTTGCGAATGTTGCCGGGCTTCTCAAAGCGGTAGTCTGTGAACGGCGCCTTCGGCGGAGGTGCCTTCGACCTTTTGGCGTTCCTGTCTGAAATGGCCTCGAGCGGCTCTTGCGTAGTCGGGAGCGAACTGCTCACTAATTTCAGAAAAGTGACGATTCGCCACCGCTGCTCCTCCGGCAGCCGCGCCCAAGATGGCATACCGTTGCTTTCGTCCCCTTTGGTGAGGTACCAGAACAGTGCGCCGTCAGGCGCTGATTGCGTCGGTCCAGTTGCGAGTGGCGGTACATTGCCCGTCCCCTCGGCCCTGGCGCCGTGGCACGACGCACACAACCGCATGTAGAGCTTGCCGCCCGCTTGAGCGGCCGCAGGTTGGCCTGCACAAGGATTCTTGGCCTGTTCAGCGGATACGGGAGCATCGTGAAATGAAGCAGTCTGTGCCTTGAGGGGCACGGATACCATAGTTACCAGCACTACGGCAGCGATAATTTTCGTTTGCACGGCTCTAGTTCGGATCACGGTCAAGACTCACTCCTCAGTTTCGTTGGATGCTCTTTGAGTCTAACCCGTGCCGTGCGGGTTGCGGTTTAGCGCCTCGATCCCTTATTGCGAAATCCTTCTGCCGTCAACTTTTGCACGGAACAGAACGTACGGTTTCCGGCGGAGGTCCTGTCCGTCCTGAAAAGCCGGCTGGCGCTCCTGTTGATTGACTGTGAAGTAGAGATACCCATCCGAAGCCAGTGACAACGTGTCTGGCCAGAGGATGCGCGGGTCGTGCACGAGAGTCTCCAAGCTGCCATCCGTATTCCTGCGATGAATGGAACCGTGCTCGTAGTCGCTGAGGTAGATACGGCCTTCCATGTCCGCCTCCAGACCGTCCGACGCGCCGCCCTTCTCGCCAAGGTCTTCCACGGTCTTGGCGACAGCCGCGTCAGAACGGCCCTGGTCCGCTAGCGCATCCACGCTCACGCCATACAAGTGCCGGCTGCTGAGCGGGCAATAGTAAAGCGTCTTGCCATCTGCCGCCAGCGCAATGCCGTCTGCTCCCGCGCGAAATGGTTGGGCCTTTTTCCCGGGCAGCCGCAGCATGAGAAAAGTCCCCTCCACAATGGCAACAAATTGCGGCTCGGCCTTCGTGGAAGCGTGCTCATGCAGCCTGCGCCAGCTTTTACCCGTTGCCAGGTCCACCACAATGATGCCGTTCGGCCCCGCGGTCGAAGAATCAGTGATGAACGCCATCCCTTCTCTTCCCCGGCGCAAGTCGAACCGCACGTCATTCAGATATGTGGTCGGTAGGGCAACGTTCTCCGGAAACAAAATCTTCTTGAAGATCTTGTTGTCTCTCAGATCAATGCCGACCAGTTTCGGTCCACCGAAGCTCGTCGGGGCGAAAGCGACACTGCCTGTGTCCAAGATCCACAGCCGCTTGCCAGTTGGGTCCACAACCACGCTCTGCACCGAGAGGAGAGTATCTCCCAGATGCTGTAGGTCCGCCCGGTTGATTTCGCTGTTTGGATACGGGACCGCCTCGCCGTTCTTCAGCTCAGCTACCGTGTATTCGACAGGGTCGCTCCACCGGGGATAGTTCACAAAAATGCGGCCGTCGTCGGAAACGGTTACACCCGTCGGCATCTGTCCGTGAAATTCTGCCGCCACTTCAATCTTCCCAATGGTCCGTTCCGTCGCGAGGTTCTGGCCGTTGCAAATAGATAAGCCAACCACCAACGTGCTTAGAGTCAGAATGGATCTCAACTGTTCTCTCCTTTGCTAACGCCAGGCCTCATTCCGCTCTGACGCCGTTGCGCAGTTCTCCGAGGCCCGAAATCCGTACCACCACGTCGTCTCCCGGCCTCAGCCACCGCGGCGGGATTCTCGCTTCGCCCACACCCCCGGGCGTGCCTGTCGAGACGACGTCGCCCGGTTCCAGCGTGAACACACTCGAAAGATGCTCGATCAGGTCTGGAATCCGGAACACGAGCTGTGATGTGTTCGAGTTTTGCAGCACCTCGCCGTTGATGATCATCTGAATGTCCAGCGCGTGCGGATCGGCGATTTCGTCCGCCGTCACGATCGCCGGGCCCATCGGCGCAAACGTGTCGAAAGTCTTCCCCATCATCCACTGGCTGGTGGCCGCCTGGTAATCACGCGCGCTCACATCGTGGAAAATGGTGTAGCCAAACACGTGATCCTGCCAACGCTCCTTCGGAATGTAGCGTCCCCCCTTGCCGATCACGAACGCGAGCTCGGCTTCGTAATCGGGTTCTGTGGAGCGCTTCGGCAGCACAATTTCATCACCGGGGCCGATGACGGCGGTGGTGTACTTCGAAAAAATCGTAGGCACCTTGGGGATTTCCGCCTTCGATTCGAGCGCGTGATCCCGGTAGTTGAGGCCCACGCAGATAATCTTCGGCGGCCGCGGCAGTGGCGCCAGTAACCGGACCTTGGCGAGCCAAACAACCGCATCCGCCGGCGGCTTATCGACGAAGGCCTGGATGCGCCGGCGCGCATCGGTGCCTCCCTCGATGACTGCCAGCAGGGTGGGGAACCCCGCGGCCTTCAAGCCGACAACATTGCTGCCCGAGATCACGCCGGCCTCGGGCGATCCGTTGTGTTGAAACGTCACGAAACGCATGCTGCAATCCTCCTTTGCGCTATGAAATGTACTATTATATCATCTGCCTCGCAAAATTGATTCGCTATGTTTTTGACCACATCTCAAAACGCCATTACTGAAAAGCCCTGGAGGCGATAAATGCCCATCAAATACGAATTCCTCGATCGTCGCAATTTCTTGCAGCAGTTCGGCGCCGCTATTGCGGCAGCCGGTGTTCTGAAAGGCGCCGGCGAGCCAGAACTGGTCGACAACCCAAAAGGCGGCTTCCGCTTCGTTAAGGGCGGCGGCCAGTTTTCCTCGGGTGGCGCTCGCGCCATGAGCGGTTACGAGATCGTTCACGTGACGTTCGCGACCCTGCCTCCCGTTCGGAAAGCCTTCGAAATGATCGATAGCCACTTGCAGGAACGGCGCCAGCCGCCGCAGGCGCTGTGCGGTGTCGAGTTGCGTTGCCCGCACCAATTCACCGTCCCGGACTTCGCCGAGTTCAACAAGGGCTACGTGGAATTGATCGCAAACCGCGGCCTCCTTTTCGGAACTTCCAATTCCGTAGCTCGCGTGAACGTCACGAAGGAAGTCGACCCGCCGGCCGAAGTCTCGATGTACGCCTTCAGTTACACTGAGCCACTGCAAGCATCGCGACCCACCTTTTTGCTTGCGGCGACCGAAGAGGCAGGCCCCTATCCCCAAGGTATCGTCGCACGCGGAGATGTTTCGCCGAGTGGAATCCGGCAAAAACTAGGTCAAGTGCTGACCGGGCTCGACCGTCGCCTTCACAACCTGGAAGTCATCTGGAGCGATGTGACGGCCGTATCGCTCTTCACCGCGCACGACGTTTTTCCTTTGATGCGGGAAGTCTTGCTCCCCGCTCTTGGTCCCGCCGGCAAGGATGGTGTACGTTGGTACCTGTCGCGGCCGCCCGTCCCTGAAGTCGAGATCGAAATGAGCGTGCGTGGCTGCCGCCAGGAACTGACTATCTGAGCATCATGGCCATCATGCGTGCGGCCCTCTTTCTCGTATTGGCCGGTCTCGCTTTCGGCGGCGATCCCGTTCGATTTCGCGAGCACGTCATCGAATCGCATATACCCGGCGGTTACGCCGTCATGGTCACCGACATCAACCACGACGGGCGTCCCGACGTGCTCGCGTTGACCCAGCAGGTCAACGAACTCGCCTGGTACGAGAACCCAACTTGGGAACGCCACGTCATGGTGAAAGACATGCCGGGCTTGGTCAACATGGCCGCCGAAGACATCGATGGCGACGGCATTCCGGAAATCGCGCTGGAGACTCATTTTGATATGGTGGCAGCCAAAAGCCTGGGATTGGTCTGGCTGCTGCGGCACAACGGTGACCCACGCGCCCCGTGGACGGCAACCAAAATTGACGCACTCACGACGTCACACCACATCGCCTGGGCGGATATCGATGGCGACGGCCGCAAGGAGCTGATCAATGCCCCGCTCATTGGAGCAAAGGCCCTGGCGCCCAAGTACGAAGACCGCGTTTCGCTCGTCTACTACCGGCAAGGCGAGTGGAAGCGTATTGTCATCACGGACCAGTTCACGGGCATCCTGCATCGCGTGCGGCCCGTGCGATGGGATGGCGGCGATCGGGAGCAGCTCCTGACCGCGGGCTACGACGGTATCTCGCTTCATTCTTCCAGTGGTCGCCCGGATAACCTCCAATGGCGGCATGAGCTATTGTCCAAAGGTCATGAGGAAGAAGCGCCGCGGAAGGGCACAAGTGATGTGAGACTGGGCCACTTGCATCAGCGCCGCTTTCTCGGAGCCGTGGAGCCCTGGCACGGCAACGAGGTCGTCGTCTACACCGAGGATAGCGCCCACAAGTGGCGCCGCAACGTGATCTTCTCGGAGATGGCCGAGGGCCATGAGGTGGTGGTGGGCGATTTCAACGGAGATGGGCTCGACGATATCGTCGCTGCCGATCGCGGAAAACCAAAGAGCGTTCACATCTTCTACGCCCTGGACGAGAGCGGCGAACACTGGGACCACCATGTCATCGATAACGGTGGCATGGCCGGGTCCGGCTGCGTCAGCGCGGACCTCAATAACGATGGCCGGCTGGATTTGGTGTGCGTCGGCACGTTAACGGCCAACGTAAAGTGGTACGAAAATCTCGGCAAGTGAATCGGGGCCGGTCAATTGCCAACCACCTCACCCGCCAGATCCTTCGCACGGCGCCGTGCCCGGGATTCTGTTACGGCCGAACGAAGCATCATCATCGCCGTGTAAGTGACTACCACGATCACCAGCCAGCGCACCGCCACAAGCGGAAGCGACCTCACCAGGTACGCGGCTAATAGAACTGCCGGCACGCCTCCAACCGCTATTCCAATCGCGGCCTTCACGTCATAGCTTTTTCTGCGGATAAACGGAATGCTGCCCACTGGCATCATGAACGCGCAAGAGCCCATCATGATGGGGAATGCCGCTCTCGGGCTCATGCCAAGCAGGCTCACCAGCGTCAGGCACGGCGCATAGAATCCGATGCCCGCCATCATGATCGCTGCGAAAATAAAGTTGCCCGCCAGCCCGGTTGCCAGTCTCAGCCCCGTTAACCCCAGATGTTCGCCGGCCGGCGGAAGCACGGAGAGCTGCGTCATCAGCATCGTCACAGCCGCAAGCAGCAAGGCGATTCCCATGCAGATCTGAATATTTCGCCGCGGCCACCCGGAAACCACCCTCGCTCCCGCCCACGCGCCGAACACGGAGGCCGAAATCATCAGCGACAGCGTCATGATGTCCACTTGCACAATAGAAATGTAGATAAAAGCCTGAAGCACTGACGGTATGGTATTGCCTACGTTGAGCGTGCCCGGAATCTGCTCATCGCGCACCAGCCCCCACAGTTTGAAAAACGCGCTGGTCGTGGCAAACGATCCGATCCCCAGCGTGTCGAAGAAATTCGCAATAAAACCGACGACGAGGTTGAATAACGTCGGCCGCATGCGCAACGACGGGTTGCTGGACCTGTGTCTCGCCAGCTCTATTACCCAGATGCAAATAAAGCCGCTGACAAACAGTCCCAGCACCACGAACAGCAGTTTCATCGTATTTAAGTATAAAAGAACGGTCGATGACGCGCGCGTCTAAATCGCCGCCACGCACTTGCAGCCGTTTTGCTGAGCCGCGCCCGAAGGAAGCGGTCTTCCCAGGGTCCTTTTTCAGCATCGCACCCACTGCCGGTTTCGGATGTTCTTGTATGTAATAATGATATCGTTTCCCCGCCAGCACACAGGCTCGCGCCGTGGTCTCTCGCGGGGACATAGCGCTGAGTAAACGCCTGCGCGGGAGCCTCCGCCGTTTTTGACCGCCTCCCGTCCGGCATCACACATCAAAAGGGAGCGCACAATGCGAAGAGCACTGGCCGTGGTCTGTTTCTCGACCGTGGCACTCATGACTGAAAGCTGCCGGGTATCGCCATCGCCGGCCGGGCAGGAAACCTCCGTTTCCCTGCACGAAGGTTGGTCGATTCAGGAGGCCGCGAAGGTCCAAGCCACCGGCGCGGATATTTCCCAGCCCGGCTTCCGCGTGAACGGATGGTATCCGGCACGGGTTCCCTGCACGGTCCTCGGGGCACTCGTTGATGCCGGCGTCTACCGCGATCCCTTCTTCGGCAAGAACCTCCAAGCCATCAAACCGGAGCCCTTCCATGCTGCCTGGTGGTATCGAACCGAATTCACGCCTTTGAGTAAACGCGCCGGCGCCTACACGCGCCTCATTTTCGAAGGACTCAACTATCGCGCCAACATTTGGCTAAACGGCAAGCAGATCGCCGGTAAAGACTCCGTCTTCGGTATCTGGCGCGTCTTCGATTTCGACATTACGTCTCTCTTGCGCGACGGAGCCAATGCGTTGGCCGTCGAGGTCTTTCCTCCTGGCCCGCTCGATTTTGCCCTAAGCTACAACGACTGGAATCCCGCTCCACCGGACGCCAACATGGGTATCTTCCGCGAAGTCAAGTTGCGCCAGTCCGGCAGCGTCAGCCTTGAGAACGTCTTCGTCCAAAGCCATGTCGATCTGAATACCCTGCAGATGGCTGACCTCGTCATTACCGCCGATTTGGTAAACCACAGCACCACAGCACAGCAAGGCGCCGTTACCGGTGAAATCGGGGACATCCGCTTTCGCTCTGACTGGTCTCTTGCTCCTGGCGAAAAGAAAACCGTTCGCTTCTCACCGGACAACACGCCTGGCCTGCATATCCAGAACCCGCGCCTCTGGTGGCCCGTCAACCTCGGCGATCCAAACCTCTACCAGCTCAAGATGGACGTTACGGATGGAACGGGCCTGAGCGATCAGCGCTCCGTGACATTCGGCATTCGTCAAGTGGGCGACTATCTAAACGAGCAGGGTCATCGCGGCTACACCGTCAACGGCAAGAAAGTGCTGATTCGCGGCGGCGGCTGGACTGACGAAATTTTCATGCGCGAGGAGCCGAACAACCTCGAGTCACAGATTCGGTATGTCCGGCACATGAACCTGAATACCATCCGCATGGAAGGGTTCTGGGGCAGTTCGGAGAAGATCTACGATCTCGCCGACCGTTACGGCATTCTGATCATGCCCGGCTTCAGTTGCAGTTGGGAATGGGATCATTACAAGGGCGCGCCCAAGGATACTGAGACCTACGGCGCCGCCAAGTTGCCTCAAGACGTTACGCTCCAGGCGAGCTACCTGCGCGATCAGGTCACCATGCTGCGCAATCATCCGAGTGTACTTGTCTGGGTGGTCGGCAGCGACAAACTGCCATGGCCCGAAGCGGAGGCGGTTTACCGTGACGAGCTGAAGGGCCTCGATCCCACTCGTCCGTACCTTTCTTCCTGCGGTTACTACCGGAGCACCGTGAGTGGTCCCTCAGCCGTCAAGATGCTGGGTCCGTATAACTATGTCACTCCTAACTTCTGGTTTGTGGATAGGAAACACGGCGGCGCCTATGGCTTCAATACCGAGACCGGCCCCGGACCCGAGGTCACGCCGCCCGCGAGCCTAAAGAAAATGATCCCGGCTGACAAGCTTTGGCCAATCAATGATTACTGGAACTATCACTGTGCTCTCGGCGAATACGGCAATCTGAATCTCTTCTTGACTGCCTTTAACCACCGCTACGGCCCGGCGCAGAGCGCCGAAGAGTTTGCTTTCAAGGCGCAGGCCGCTAACTACGAAGGCCTCCGCGCCATGTACTCTGCCTTTGGCGATAACAAGCCCGCCGCCACCGGAATCATCCAGTGGATGCTCAACAGCGCTTGGCCGAAACTTTTTTGGCAGCTTTATGATTTCTACCTGATGCCGGGTGGAGCGTTCTACGGCGCGCGCCAGGGCTCCCAGCCGCTCAACGTAGTCTATGACTATGCCGATCACGGCGTGCATCTAGTCAATGACACTCTGAACTCTCTCGATGGCACGGTTCAGGTGAAGCTGCTCGACTTTGACTCAAAAGTCGTGTTTGAGACACGTCAGCCGGCGTCCCTCGCGGCGGGTCTGGCGAAGAAGGTCGTGGATCTGCCGGCGCTAACCGATAAGTCTCCAGTCTACTTTCTCGACCTGAAGTTGCAGGATGTTGGCGGAAATCCGCTCTCGGAGAATTTCTATTGGCTATCCGCAAAAGAGGACCGGTTCGATGCGGCCAAGTACACGCAGACCAACATGCCCAACACCTCTTATGCCGACTTCACGGCGCTCAGCAAGCTGCCCTCTGCCACGGTGAAGGTCACCAGCACATTCACGGGCGACAGGCAGCAGGAATGCCGCGTCACTCTGACGAACACATCCAATCGCGTGGCGTTCTTCATGGACCTGGAAGTCGTCGGCGATCATTCCGGCGAGCCGGTACTGCCCGTTTTCTGGAGCGACAACTACGTGTCGCTGCTCCCTCAAGAGAGCAAATCCCTAACGGCCCGTTTCTCGGCCACCGATCTGAAAGGCGAGAAGCCCCGCTTCACTATGCACGGCTGGAACGCGCAGCCGATTCCCTGATCATAGCTTCGGCACTTGCGTCGGCAAACGACGCGAAATCGGCATCCCGAGCATCGAAATACTAGGGATTTCCCTGGAAACCGAAATGCACTCAACCATTTCGATGACGATCGTATGGTGGCTGATCGCAATGGTCGGCGTGAGCTTGCTGTTATCGATGGTCAACGGGCCTCACGCCGGGCGACGGAGAAGCTGAAGTGCGTTACGGGAGCGTAATTCTTTTGATGAGCGCTGCCGTGGCTTCGGCTGCTTCCGGGCCGCCGATTGCCGAAGCCTCGGCACAGTGGGAAAAGGATGGCCGGTCACTCTTCTTCGCGTGCGAGTTCAAGCGGCCGGCGCATGCCTTTGAAAAGGCAGTGGTTGACCAGCCCGAGCGCGCTGTCCTGCATTTCTGGCTCGGTAAGTCGTACGCACGATTGGCCGAAGTATCGAGTCCGCTGACCGCCCGAAAAATGCCCGCAAAGCACGGCGCAGCCCCGAACGAGCGGTCGAAATCGATCCCCAAAATGACGAGTACCGGCGGGAACTGGTCGACTTTTACCTGAATTCGCCGGAGTGGTTCGGTGGAGGCTTGAAGCGAGCGTCGGCGCTCCTGAAAGAGGGTGAGGTCCAGGAGTCCGAACTTACTGATTCCAGGGAAGATCATAGCGGCGCGACTTGGTGGATCGAGTGGGCATTCCTGCGGACGTCGGGCGCCGTCGGGCGCTTGGTCCCACAATGACGAAGGCCGGCATTTGCCAACGTCAAATGCCGACTCCGGCACCGCGCTTGGACTCAACTGATACCATCGTTGACATGGGGACGCCAGATTCGGAAATCTACAAGGCGCTCTTCGATCTCTCCCAATCGATCGCCGGGCACGCCGATCTGGAGACTCTTTGCAACTCATTGGCGGGTTCGTTGCGCCGGGTCATCTCCTTTGACTTCCTAGGACTGGTTCTCCACGATCCCGTTGATGATCAGCTTCGCGTGCATGCAGTCAGCGCCAGCAGGCCGTACAAGGAAAAGGAGATCGTTGTTCCAACGGACAGCGAACATATCGGCGCGCGGGTCTGGCGCGAGCAGAAGCCACCGGTATTATCACGGGTCGAAATCGAGGCCCGACAGAGCGACGACGCGCTTCACGAAGCGTTGGAAGAGGGTGTTCAGGCATTGACCCTCGTCCCTCTTTCGAACGGGGATCACCGGCTCGGGATACTTGGGTTCGGATTTAGTACACCTTTCCGGCCCGACGGCGAAGCCCTGGGATTTCTACATCGCGTGGCATCGGAAGTCGCGGTCTCCATCGATGGATATCTCACCAGGCAGGCGCTATTTCACGCAGAAGAATGCAAGGCGGATGAACCGTCCCATCGAGTCGATTCCTTCCGCTGCCATCGAAGCCCTTACAGACTACGAATGGCCGGGCAATATCCGGGAGTTGCAGAACGTGATTGAGAGGTCTGTCATCGTCAGCCCTGTCGCGACTCCAGAGATTGCGAAATCGTCGTCTCTGCCTTCGCCCAGGGCGCCTCGGCTAGACGAATCTGCCGAGCGCGAACGGATTCTCGGGGCTCTGCGGGAAGCCGACGGAAAAGTCGCGAGTCCGCACGGCGCGGCGGCCCCGCTTGGGCTTCGACGCACCACTCTGCAATCGCGCATGAAGAAGCTCAATATTGAGCGCCAGTGCCGCTGATTTCGGCAGTTGATCGGTGGTGGCGGCCCGGCTGCGTTTTCGTATACCGAGACGGAAACGCAAAATGTTCAACCTTCGATCGCTGCCGCAATTCCTTCTAGCCGAAGTTCGTCACGGTGCCATCAATTTAGGCAATTTTCGGCTTCCGGACGGGAGAACTACCATTGCCTGCAATAACGGATTCTGAGAAGTGGATGTAGTGCAGACCAACCCTCTTGAAGGGA
>Ga0326728_10004149_pt1 | contig 43569 bp, 30 predicted proteins | sample MB3enrmetagenome_FD_207602 | JGI IMG/M metagenome (GOLD analysis project Ga0326728, IMG submission 207602) | Lab enriched peat soil microbial communities from McLean, Ithaca, NY, United States - MB31MN | ecosystem: Environmental > Terrestrial > Soil > Wetlands > Peat | place: USA: New York...
CGCCACCGCAGTCAGGGTGTACTTGCCCGCCAGAACATTACTCCATGCCAGGAAGAACGGGTTGCCAGTGTTGGGGTTGTTCAGCACCACCCCCTTGGTATTGGTCACGATGCCGATGCTGGTTGCGCCGGAGAAATACTGCACCGTCTCAACGACGTTCGAGTCGGTCACCATTGCGTGAACCCCGATAGTCGCCGGGGCCAGAAATGTCTGGCCGTTGGTGGGATACCAAAAACTGACGGCAAAGGGCACGGGCGGCGGATTGGTGACACTGATGTTGACGGGCGATGAGGTCGCCGCATTCCCAAGAGTGTCGGTCGCCACCGCCCGAAGCGCGTAGGCGCCAGCCGGCACGTTGGACCAGGCCAGCGGGAAAAGCGGTTCGCTGCTCACGTTGGTGAACACCATCTGACTGCCATTGGACACCACGCCCAAACTCGTGCTCCCCGCGAAAAACTCCACCGTCGCCATCGTGCCGTGGTTTTCAACGGCCCGGGCGTAAAGAGTCAGATTGACCGGTGGGTGATAGAAGATGGAGCCGTTGGCGGGCGAATAAATGTAAACCGAGGGACGAACGACGGCCGGCGGCGGATTGGTGACACTGATGTTGACCGGCGGGGACGTGGCGGTGAGGCCCGCGCTGTCCGTCGCCACGGCGGACAGGGTGTAATTGCCCGCCGGCACATTGCCCCACGCCATGTAAAAAGGACTGTCGGTGCTGAGATTGGTCAACAAGACGCCTTTTGCATTGGTCACGATGCCAATGCTGGTTGCGCCGGAGAAATACTGTACCGTCTCCACGACGTTTGAGTCGGTCACCTGGGCGTGAACCCCGATGGTCGCCGGGGCCAGGAACGTCTCGCCGTTGGTCGGATACCAGAAGCTGACGGCAAACGGAATAGACTGGCCGTGGGCGGCGTTGCTGCCGAGGTTCGCGAGACAGGCGCAGGTGAGCACACCGCGAAGGAGTCGAGAAGAAAGACTTGCATTCATACCACCTCTAAAAAACGCTCAAATGTGCCAATGAGTTTATCTTACGCATTGGGGCTTATTTGTCAAGGTGACTTGCGCCGGAATTGCGCCCCCAATCCTCGCGCACGGCCAATTCATGAAGATCCTGGGAACTCATATATCCTCGAATTGGGGCTGGTTTTGCACCGGGAAATGCGAAATCCCCACTGGAGTGATAGAGTATTAGCCCACTGAAATAATCGGTGTTGTGGTGCAAAAATACCTTGATTTACCTTGATTAGGTTTGATTGAGCTTGATCTGAAAAGCTGCGTTTGGCGCGTAAATAGTTCATGGGAAGTCACTTATGTTGATTTGCATCAAAAATGGCCAAAAATGGCGGAAGAAAGCATGTTTGCAATGATGGAATCATAAAGCATACTAAGTAGATAGAGTATGAAATGATTAGAGGCCGGGCGCGGCATTCCGCCGCCGTCTGCCGGAAAAGCGGAAATCGGGAAAGCTGAAACCAGAAATTCGGATTTCCTGATTTCGGCCTTTCCCGAAAAGACCCCGTCATGGTCCTGTTACTCTCCTTCTCTACGTTTCTTGCCGACACGCGAGAAAGATTAGGTTGTAAGCGAGGAATGTCAAGAGGGAAAACATGAATAAATGCGGATGCCACGGCTGGCTTATGAAGGAAAACCTCCCGCGTCTTCTCCCTCTCCTCCACACACTTGTGGAGGAGAAGGTCGGGGAGAGGAGGTTTCCCACCTTCTCAGCCGCCCCTACACGAGCCAGCCGTGTCCCTCACTTTTCACACGCCTTTGGGGCTTGCTAAAAAGCCCGGTTGGACGAAAGCTCTTGAAAAGCCGCGCGCAAATGAAGAGCGCGCCAATTATTTTGAGGAAGAGATGAAAAAATCGCCCTGGACATCCCTGTGTGCTCTTGCGGGCAGCATCCTCACCGCCAGCCTCGCCCAAGGGGCGGGAGACATGCCCCGCTACAATTTTAAAATCGGCCAGGAACTGGTCTATCAAAGTTCATCCGATTTCCACGCCGCGCATCAATCAATTAAGCAGACCGAAACCGCCACCTTCTGGGTGACGGGCCAGAACAGGGATGGAAGCTGGCACCTCGTTGTTCTCAGGAAGCAGAGGGAGGCAGGCCGCTCGGATGAGACCCGGAAGCTCAACTCCTTCGACATCTCAGCCGACGGACGAGTAGCCGCCAAGCCCGGTGCGGTTGAAAATGAACCGCTCTCCTCGCCTTTTTTCCCGCTCCCTTCCCATGTTGCCGAAGCGCAGCAGGGCTGGGAAGTCTCGCAGAACGAGGCCATGCAGACGGCTTATCGGCTCAAATCGGCGCCTTCCGACCCGGCGGGCCAATGGGTCTTTGAGGCGACAGGAAAGGGGATTTTTCAGGACATTTATCTGGGGACTTCGACCAACACAATTTATTTTGACGGAGCGCGCGGCTTGATTGAGAAGATAACCTCGGTGGATCACCAGGGATTTGGTTTCGTGGGCGACGGGAAGGGTGTGGCGCAGTTGAAATCAGCGGCCACCAAAGACCCAGGTTGGATGATCCAACTGGCCTGGGAGTACGACGTTTGCGCCAAGACCAAAGCCGAAGTGCGCGCAGCGCTGGAATCGCTGCAAACCGGGGTTAACGAAGCCGCCGCCAAAGCCGCCGCCAAAGCCACTCTGCAAACGGCGCAAAACAGGGTCAAACTGCCCGTCATCCAGGAAGAAATTCAATCCCAATTGCTTCAGATCGACTCCTCCTTCAAGTATGCCGCCGAGGACGAGGGAAAGAGCGACGCCCTTCTGAACAAGGCCGCCGCAAGTTGGGCCACCACCGATTTGGACGGGCACAAACACGCTCTGGAGGATTATCGCGGCAAAGTCGTCGCGCTGGACTTTTGGTATCGCGGCTGCGGTTGGTGCATGCGGGCCATGCCGCAGATCAAGGCCTTGGCCGATCAATTCCGCGGCCGGCCCGTGGTGATCCTGGGCATGAACACCGATCAGGACGACAAAGACGCCCGTTTTGTGGTGGACAAGCTCCAATTGAATTACCTCACGCTCAAGGCGGTCGGTTTGCCGGAAAAATACGGCGTCCAAGGCTTTCCGACCTTTCTGGTCATTGACCAGCAAGGCATCGTCCGCGCCCGCCACGTCGGCTACTCCCCGACACTGCGCGACGAGATGGGGCGCGCCATCGAAAACCTGCTCAAAGAAGGGACCGACGGCGACCGAAACAACGTCGGCGGAATCAAACCCTCAAGTCAGGAAAAGCATTGATCCTGCCCGTGAAGGTCTTGTCAAGGTGGCCTTTTGAGCCTGCGCACGATATCACGGCTGGCTCATGAAGCCTCCAAAACGCAAGATTCGTTGGAGTTGACCAGGGCGAACGCGCGCCGGTGGTGTTCCAGGCCCAATTCTTCGTGGAAATCGGCCAAGGTGGCCTTGGTCCGTTTGGAGTCTTGGCCGCGCCACGTCGCCACATAATAAATAGAGCCGCTCCCCCACCGGCTTGATCCCTTGGAGATAATGATGCCGCCGGAGCAACGACTGAAAACGCGGATGATCCTCCGGCCCGACCACCTGGACCTGAAGCTCATCCAAAACGATTTGTTCCTCAACTTGCGGCAGACGATAAGGTTCGGACATGCCCGAAACCTAAAAAAGTTTGAAACCGCTGTCCAGTCCAAGTGCGTTTCGCCCCGCGTTGAGCGGAGTTTCTCACCCTCATGAGCCAGCCGTGTGCGGATGCTCGCAAGGCCCTCATCATTAGCCACTTGCGGAGAAGAACAGTGAATTTTGAATCGTGAATGGTGAAATCTTCGGGGAAAAACTGAAAGGGGATGTCGGCGGTTAGAGGTGGGAAGCCAGAGGTCAGAGGTCAGCAGGCCATGCTGTGGGATGGGGACGGACCCGGCAACAAACCCATCGCCATGTAGAGTCTGCCCCCTGCAATGATGCCGTGGGTTGGCAAATGTCTGCTTTAACCCATTTGCCGCGAATTGTAAGCCATTGAATTGCATGTAGTTACGATTCACAATGGACCAAACTATGGTTTGACCCCTACGATGACCCCTACGACCCCTACGATGACACCTACGACACGCTTTTTTTTGTAAGAAAGGGCGGGATTCGGTCACTATTTAACTGAATGCAAACACATTCCATGACCGCTCAAGAACAGGAAGCCATCTTCCGGCGATGGCTGAATGAGCATCTTGGTTTGATGTTGAAAGTGGTTCGCGGCTGCACCGCCGTGCCGCAGGATCAAGACGATTTGCTGCAGGATATTCTTGTCCAAATCTGGTCGTCCATTCCGGGCTTTCGTGGCGAGGCCAAGGAAACAACCTGGATCTATCGGGTGGCTTTCAATACCGCGCTGGCCTGGCGGCGGATGGAGCGCCGCCGGCGGGAAGGGCACGAGAGGTTCTTGCAGTTTGATGTCTCCCCCCGAACCCACCCAAGCCATCTGGATTCCTTGCCGGAAGAGGAAATGGTGGAATGCCTTTACGCCGCCATCCGGCAATTGCCCAAGGTGGACACCTCGCTGGCGCTCATGCACCTCGACGGTCTGAGTTATCAGGAGATGGCTGAGGTGCTCGGCATCTCGGAAAATTACGTTGGCGTGAAACTAAACCGCATCCGCAAACAACTGGCGGAACAGCTAAAAGGAGCAACCGATGAACTTTGAAGAAATGCAAAAAGCGTGGCAATCCCAGGAGGCCGCCGCGAAACTCACCATGAACGCCGATGCGCTGTTGCAATTGGTCCGGCGCGACGAGCAGCGGTTCCGCGCCACGATATTCTGGCGCGATGCCAGGGAAGTGGGGGTGGCGTTCTTATTGAGCTTGTATTTCGCGTATCACGGCCTGTGGCATCATGATGGGACGGACGGTTTGGTGGGAGCTGCCTGCTTCGGCGTTGGCGCATTCATGGTGGTGGACCGGCTGCTGCAACGCAGAAAACAGCCGGTCTCAAATGATTCCCTCAAGGTTTGCCTTGAAACTTCACTGGGGCAGGTCAACCACCAGATCTGGCTTCTGAAAAATGTTTTGTGGTGGTATTTACTGCCGATTGGAGTGGCTCTGGCAATTGCCACCGGGGTTTCGACCTGGCGCACACAACATGGCGGCATGGCGGCGGTGATGACATGGGGTGCATTGGTATTGATCTTTTTCCTGCTTTACTGGGGCATTTATTGGTTAAACCAGTTTGCCGTGCGGAAGAACTTGGAGCCGCGCCAGCGTGAATTGGAAACGCTGCTGGCGAGCCTGAATTAGAACCTTCCCGATGAAGCCAATGGAGGAGAGCGTTCGCAACCCCGGTTCAAACCACGAAAAATTTTAATTGTCGTCAGCCAGACGAATGGTTATCGCCACCAGAAACGCACCTGAATATGCCGCTGGTTCAAATCCAATGGTTTCAACGGGTTCCTCTGGAATCGGGTTGTTCCATCTTTTGATGTAGAATCCGAAGAAAGGTTGGGGCGGCCCGGTTTTCATAATTCTTTGCTCCCACACCACCGCATTGGCCGGAATAACCACCCCGGTTGCTGGGATAAAAAAGAGTGGGGCTTGGAGAACTCCGCCTCCGTAATGTCCAAATGTGGTAGTGGTGAGGCTACAAGCTTCACTGTCCAAGAGCGACGACCGTGGATTGGACGCCCGGCTTTTCAGCCGTCCCCCCGGGGACTTGCGGTGTTTTGCCGCAGGTGCCCGGCACTGGCGTGCCGGGCTATTATCCGATGTCCCTCCGGGACAAAGCAGCCCCCCACTGTTATCTCGTCCACCCGAAGTTCTTGGCGGACCCGGCCGCATAAGCTGAAGGCAGCCTGCGGTGGCGCCAGGCTCACGGGGAATTGGGGGGGAGCAGGACGGTGACGCGGCCGGTGTATTTGACCAGGGTTGCACGGGCGGCCAGGCGCTTCTTTTCCTCGTCGTCCGCGGAGGGCTGCGGAGTGGAGGTCTCGGTTTTTTGGATGTCGGATTGCTCGGCGGCGGCGCCTTGGCTGGTGGGGCTGGCAGCGGCGGCGGTGGCCAGGGAGCTTACCGCTCCGCCGCCGGAGACGTTTTGCGCCATGGCCACTCCCTCAAATTTGCCGCTGCCCACATTGATGCCCACGCCCGCGATTTCGATGCCCCCGACGGTGCCGCCCGCGTTGAAGGTCGCCGTGCCTCCGGCCAGGAAGGTTCCGGTCACGCTGGCTGCGGCGTTGACGGTGGAATTTCCCCGCGCGATGACGAACCCGGCGATGTTGCCGGCGGCATTTAAATCGGTATTGATGCCGATGACTCCCGAACCGCTGGCATTGATGTTGCCCGGATAGACAATGCTGCCGTTGGCGTTGCGCGTCCCGGCCGTCAGCGTCACGGTGGGAACCAGCGAAGTGTTGCCGTTGAACGGTTCCTGGGAAATGCCGCCGGCGCTGGCATTGATGTCGCCGCGCGGGGTCAGCACCGTGATATTGCCCACCGTCTCGTCCTTGGGAGAGTTAAAATAAGTCGTGGTCATGAGGCCGCTGCCGGCAATGTACTGCACCCCGTCGCCGGTCGCGCGGGTGATCGGATTGACGACCACGGTGTTGACAATGATTTCGCTGGAGCCTCCACTGCCCGCGTCCACATTGCCGTCCAGCGACTCGACAAAGACGTTGCCACCGTCGAAAGAGGCAATGCGCGAGCCATCCACCTCGACGTTTCCCTGCGCCACGACATGCACGTCGCTTTGGCCTGAAGCCCAGATCCCGTGCGGCGCGGTGGGCGTCGAAAAAGGCAAATTACCCAGGCCGGCGTCAATGGCGCCCCCGGCGGAAATGTTGATGGCGCCGCCGTCGTAGGAACTGATTTGGGAGGAAAACAAATCCAAGTTGCCCTGCAAAGTGAGGTTGATGTCCGCCCCGCCTCCCAGCGCGGCCAGGGCGGGATTGTTAAAAGGCCCCTCTGAAATCAAGCCCGCCGCCACGCCCAGGTCCAAGGACTTGGCGCTGATGTTAAACTGGCCCGGCCCGCCGATCTGGAAGCCCAACGGCGCGCTGCTCGGGTCCGCCGAATTCTGACTGGCCGCGTAAAGGGCCTGGATCGCCGCCGTCACCGCCGCCCGCGCCGCCGCGGAACTGCCGCCAAAAGTGGCCGGCTGGGTGACGTAGTTGCCGCTGGCATCCAGCACCAATTGTCCGCTGGCGGTGTAGGTTTTTTCCTGGAGGGTGCCCAAGAGCAATTGCTCTGTGGCCGGGTCCATCTTCCCATAATAGCCGAGTTGCTGCGTGGCCGGGAGGTAGAACAGACTCATGCTGGGAAAGAGCAAGCCTGCGCCGGTTGAAGTCGGCCCGGAACCGGGAACGACGGCGTTCTCCAACAGTGTCAGGTAATCGGGCGGCTCACCCGGAAAGAGCGGCGGCGGCAGGCTCAGGCCGCCCCCACCCACCGTTTCAAACGAGTACACATTCTGATTGACGATGCTTCCCGCCACTTTGATGAATGTGCCGTCCGTGGGATGAAGGTTCTGGCCGGCAAAGCTCGTGTTGTCCATGTCCCCGCCCACGGTGATTTGCGTTTCCTTGGGAGTGACCAGGGTGATGTCGTCCATGTTGCCGGCGATGTTCAGCGCGACCGGCTGGGGATCGTTCAAGTGAATCGGGACGGCGGCGTGGTCTGAGGCAAAATCGGTCGCGCTCGTCCACTGCTTGGCGCTGCTGTCGGACATGGCCAGTTCGAAACCCGCTCCTTCCAAATTCCCTCCCGCCGTGGTGTTGATGGTCAGTTGGCCGTTGGGCGAGGGGAACAAAGTGACATTGTTTCCCAGCGTCACGCCGCCGGCCCCGGCGTTAATGGTCAGGGAAGGCGGGTAGATGGGCGGCACCTCGTCCCCGGTGGAATAGCGCGGCAGCAGGGTCCCTTCAAGAAAGACGGCGTTGCCGGCATTTAAATCCACGAAGGAGTTGGGATCATAATCGAACAGGTGTTTGAACGGCGCGGTTCCGCCCGATTTTCCGTTCAAGGCGCCGTTGGGATCCCGCACCTCCTGAAGATAAATGCTGCCATTGGGCGCGTTGACTTGCCAGCCGCCGGTCACCAGGCTCAAAGCCAGCAGGCCGCTGGGCGTGCCGGCATTGCCTCCCGCAGTGATGGTGCTGGCGACGAGATGGCCATTGACCGTGCTGTCGGCGGCCACGAAATGGCCCGCGACATTGCCGCCCGCCGTGACGGACACCACGCCGGGTTCCGGCCCAAACGCGCCGGAGCCGGCATCGGAGACGCTGGTGCTGGTGGCCGTGGGGAGAAAGCTCGTCACATTGCCGCCGGCGGACAGGTTGACGTTGCCGCCGGCCGCGGTGCTGATGCCTCCCAGAAGCGCTGAAACCGTGTCGCTGGCGGAGGCGCTGAACGTGTAACCATTTGGGTTCGTGCCCGCGTTGATGTTTCCCGCCAAAGCGGCCGCGTCCAGGTTGCCCCCGCCCATCGTGCGAATGGCCCCGGTGGCGACCGTGATGTTGTTGCCGGCCAAGAGGCTGATGGAACCATCCTGCGACTGGATGGTGGCGTTGCCGGCCAGGGTGATGTTGCCCGTGCCGGTGATGACCGTGCCGGGCGCGGCGGTGTTGGGCGAGCCGGGCACAACCGTGTTGGCGACGCTGAAGTTCCGCCCGGCTTCCAATGTGACCGACCAGCCCGCGTCCGCCGTCAGGTTGGCGCCCCGGCTGGTTCCGATCAGGATGTTGCCGCCGGCTTCCAGGGTGAGCTGGCTGCCCGGCGCGCTGACGCCGGTGCTGGCGGCCAGGTCCCAGGTCACGCCGTCCGAGAGGGTGATGTTGCCCGTGGCCTGAAGATCAATGCGCGAAAAACCCGTGAAGGCGGAATTGACATTCAAATTGAGCGCGCCGGGCGGGCTGCCCGAGGCGACCGTGCCCGAGCCGGCGCTGTCCGTGCCGCTGTTGCCGAGTGTAATGTTGACAGGATCAATCATCAGTCCACCACCGGGGCTGCCCGCGCTGGCATGGCCGTCAATGGCGGAGTTGATGGCCGGCATGACCGGCGCGGAAACTTCCACCACCCCGCCCGCGCCGCCCTGCGCCCCGCCGGCGACGCTGATGGTGGAGCCGGAAGCGTCACTGAATCGGTTGCCCGATTGGAGGGTCACGCGGCCTCCGGGACTTGTGCCTTGCGCGCCGCCGTTGGCTTGGATCACCGACGAAGGGCCCAGGGTCAAATCATCCCCGGCCACCAGTTCAATGACCCCGTTTTTTTCCCGAATGGAGTTGGCTTGAATCATGCCGCCCATGTTCACCACTTGCGCCTGCAAGGCGATGGCGCCCGCATCGGCGATCAACCGGCCTGAATTGTTGACCGAGCCTTGCGGGAGCGTCAGCGTCGCGCTCAAGCCCCGTCCGTCGGGACGGCTGGACACCATGACCTGCTGCCCGGCGTACAAGCCGATGTTGCCGCCCGGCGCGGAAATGGCGCCGTGATTCTCCACGTCGTGGGCGATGAGAAAAACCGGGCCGGCGGGGCCGGCGCTGATCTGGCCGTAATTGATAATGGGGGCCGAGGGCGGCGGCGCGTTGAACTGCCACATGCTCCCGGCGGAAATATCGGGCGTGACGGCAGGGGCAGTGGTCATGACGACGCCCGCCGCGCGGATCGCCGCCTGGCCGCCCACATAGAAACCGGCTGGATTTTGCAGGACCACATAACCATTGGCATCGAGATGGCCGAGGATGCGCGAAGAACTGGAGCCGTTGATGTCGTTCCAGACCACCGAAGTGGGGGAGGGTTCGACAAAGGTCGTCGTTTGGCCGGCGGCGATGTTAAAGCTGCTCCAGTTGATGACGGCGTTGCCGGAAGTTTGAACGGTCAGATTCGGCCCCTGGCTGGCGACCACGGCGCTTCCCTGCGTGACGACGGCATGGACCGGATTGGCCTGGATGCTTGAAAGCAATGATTGACTTAAAAGGACCGCGAGGAAGGCCGCCGGCAACCGGCCGGCTTTGGGCGGGCGGGGAGAGGTAGGGCGGGCAGTCCTCTGCCCGCCGCGGCGCGCCCGGAGTGCGCGCCCTGCCACCGAAAATTGAGTTCTGCACTTCGATTTCATATATCTGCCTCTTTAATTATATCATCGTGTGCGACTGCCAATCCGCAATCCGCAATCCGCAATCCGCAATCCGCAATCCGCAATCGCATAGCTTTGCCTTTCCATGATATCATCCTATGCGACAGATCAAAACTGGGCGCTGAGCGCAAAAGCAACGCGGAGTTGGCCGGATTCGGTGTTGGGCGTGTTCAAGACCGGCCAGGCGAACAACAAACGCCCCTCCAGATTTGGGCCGTGGGTGAAGGCGCCGCCGAGGCCCGTTCCGCACAGCGGCGTGCTGGGCGGCCGCCCATTCGCATCGAGCAGATAAGTATCCGCGTAATCAAAGAACGCCGAGGCGCGCACCATCAGCGGATAGCCGGCGCCCTGGCCCACGTACCCTATCCGGTGCGAGGGCGTTTTCAACTCGGAGGTGATGCGCCAGCCCAGGTCGCCAAACACTTCGCCCTCCCGGTATCCCCGCACGCCGTTAATGCCGCCCACGCCAAATTGCTCGTTGCTGATCAACGGTTCGCTGGCCCATTGGCCGTCCGCCCGCAAAGCCAGCTTCCATTCCCCGTGCAGGGCCTGTTCCCGGGCCGCGCTGGCCCCGGCAATATGCCAAGAACCGCTGGCCCGCGGCGAGCTGGCGAGGGCCTGGAGATTGCTCCTGCCATTGGAATAGAGAAGATCGGCGCTGTAGTTGAGGCCGAAACTGGTGCTCCCATGCTTGTCCGGCAGGTCGGCGTCCCAGCGCACAGTGACCGGGAGGTACTCGACCGACCGGATCGAAGGCGGCACTGGAGAAACCGTCGTGGACCGCTGCGTGATCTGGCTGCCGTTGGTCGTCGTCACAATCGCGGTGGTAATAAAATCGTTGGTGGCGTAACTCGAAATGTGGTACGACTTGTAATCCAATCCCGCCTGGACATGAGAGCGCAGTCCGGAGAAGTCAGGCAGCGGTTTGGAGAGCCGAAAACCAACCGCTTGATTGATCGTTATGTCCTGGCTGTCGCTGCCCCGGAAGATGGAGAAGAGAGGTGAGTTGGTCACCACCGTCAGCGGCCCGTGGGTCACGCCCGTATCAATGGTCGAGCGGCTGGCATAGACGTTGAGTTCCATGTTTCCCGACGGGGGGGGCAGTTCAAACCGCTTGGTCGCCTCGTTGTACCCGAAATTGTTGGGTTGGCTCGCCACCGCTTCCGCCACCGATTCCGGGGCGGAAAGAGGCATTCGGTAAAAGGCGCTGGCATTGGCCACCAGCGGCCGGTCATAGAATTCCCATTGGTCCCCGCCTTTGTAAGCCTCCTCGGAAAAAGAGTACTGCACGCCCAGGGAATGGTCCAACTGCCAGAGATTGTTATACACGGCCGAACTGTTCAGCCTCATTTCCGGTGTGCCGGGAGAGCTTTGATTGTCGGCCTCGATTTTGAGATGGAAGGGAAAACGATCCCGCACGTTCAAAATCAGCGCTGAGGTGTTCGTTTCCGGCCCGGGGCGGATTTCCGGGAAGATTTGCCGGTCTTGATTGGCGTTGGCCCGGTCCAGTTCGGGTTGAATCACTTTGCTGTTCAAGAAGATGTTCGTCTTCAAGCTGGGCAAGGCGCGCATTACATTATTGGAACTGTAATAACGGTTCCCCTTGACGATGATGTCCGCCAGCCGCCCTTCAAAGACCTGGATTTTGAAAGTGTTGCTGACGATGACTTGCTGGGGAAAGGTGACATCAACCGTGTCATAACCGCGCGCGTGATACTCCGCCTTCAGGTCCTTGATCGCGCTGATGATGTCCTCGGGGGCCAGGTTGGTTCCGGTGTGCCGGTCCAGGATGGCCCTGAGGGCTTCCTCCGGAAGCAGGGTGTTGCCCATCACGTCGTAGTGTTCCACCACATAATGTTTGGCCGCCGCAGCCGCGGTGGCATTGGCGCCGGCGGGCGGCGCGGCGGCGCTCGGGGGTATTGCGGATTGCGGATTGCGGATTGCGGATTGCAGATTGGTGATTGCGGTGTTAGTGCCGGCGGGCGGCGGGGCGGCGCTCGGGGGTATTGCGGATTGCGGATTGGCCGAAGTTCGGCTTCCCATTGCGGATTCGCCTTCCCCTTGCGTCGGCGCGGCAGGTTGTGGATTGCTCTGGACGGTAAGGCGAGACTCTGTCGAGTCCTGACTCGATTGTGGATTGCTCCCGATGCCTGGCTGAGATTCTGTCGCGCCTTGACTCGATTGCGGCGTTCGGGTTGCGGAATTGGCGCCCGTTGGCAGCGCGGCACCGGTCTGAGGCGGCGGCCGGTGGGCGAAAAAAACAAGCCAGGCCACCCCCAAAACGAGGCAGCCAACGACGGGCAACAAAACCCCCAGGCCCTTCCAGGAAAGCCAGCGCGACTTCATACGGACAACCCCCGCGCATCGTCCAATCCGCAATCCGCAATCCGCAATCCGCAATTGAAGCCCAGCCTCATACCGACAGCCACCGCGCGTTCTTCCGCCCTGCCGGGCTGTTCTGGGCGTGCTGCTGCCGCCATTTGCCGGGGCTGACCCCAAATCGCTTCTTGAACAAGAGGCTGAAAAGGCTGTTGGACTGGTAGCCGCTGGTCAGCGCCACCTCCACCACTTTGGCGTTGGAATTGGCCAGCATCTCGCAGGCTTTGCCCAGCCGCAATTCGGTTTGTTTCTCCCGAAAGGAAGCGCCCATCTCCGCGCGGAACAGGCGGCTCACATGCCGCGCACTGCAACACAGTTTCGGGGCCAGGTCCGACAGGGAAAGCTCCACAAATTCCGACGCCGCCATTTGGTCCAGCAACCGCCTCAAGCGGCCCCGGCCATCCATTTCCGGCGCGCCCTCCGCCGGCTCCTCCTCGAATTCCGACCTGAACAAATCCACAAAAAGTTGCAGCAATTGCAGCCGCACCGCCAGATTGGAGACGCTGTAATCGAGGCAGAGCTTTTTGAACCGCCCGGCCGCGGGATGCTCCGGCGCAAGTTCGCGCACCGCCCATTTTTCCGCCGACGCCGCCGTCTTGAACGAATGCTGCTCGCGCAAACTCAACAGGCCGCCCAGCTTCTCCGGTTCCAGGCAAAAAAACGCGATTTCCACCCCGCTCAAGAGGCTGGCGCACAACCGGCCCCGGGCCGCCCGTGTCAGCACCAGGGCCGAGCCGGCCGGGATTTCCCGCGCCCCGCCCGGTTCCTGCCAATAACATATCCCGCTCCTGACCTGCACGAAGCACCAACCGCGCCATTGCGGCATCCACTCCCCGCCCGCGGGCAGATTGCGTTGGTGGATCATCAAATGCGGTTCAAACAGTGGTTTTGGTCTCATGCCCGCTGAGAATGGCAGCGCCCTGTTACAATAAACCGCCAAAATTGTTACGATTGGGAAACGATTGGCCGACAAGGGGAAGAAGGAACGCATCCATCGGCAGGGCTGTGCTCCCGCAGAGCCTCGCCCTGCCGGGGAGGGCGCATGGAGAAAAGTGCGACGGTCACAGACCGCCGCTACATTCTTCAAGGGTTAGATGATTCCGGCGGAGTCGCAACCCGGGGAATTGAACCAAGGATGGTGATTTCCGGCTTTCCTGTGGGGCTGGTTTCGGCATTATTCTGGCAAGATGTTCTCAGAAATTAAATCGGTCCACTTCGCCGGCATCGGCGGCACGGCCATGGCCGCGGTCGCGGCCGCCATGCGCGACAAGGGCTTCGCCGTCACCGGCTCGGATTACAATGTGTATCCGCCCATGTCCACTTTCCTGGCGGCCAAACAAATCCAGGTCATGCCGGGCTACGCCGAATCCAATCTGGCCCACAAGCCGGACTTGGTGGTCGTGGGCAACGCCCTGTCGCGCGGCAACGCCGAAGTGGAAGCGATCCTGGACCATAAAATGCGTTATTGTTCGCTGCCCGAACTGCTCAAGGAGTTTTTCATCCGCGGCAAGCGCTCCATCGTGGTGAGCGGGACGCACGGCAAGACCACCACCACCTCGCTCCTGGCGTGGGTGTTCGAGCACAACGGATTGAACCCCGGCTTCCTCATCGGCGGCATCCCCAACAACTTTGGCGAAGGCGCCCGCTTCACCGCCAGCCCGTGGTTTGTCATCGAAGGCGACGAATACGACACGGCGTTTTTTGACAAGCGGAGCAAATTTGTCCATTACCTTCCCGAAGTGGTGGTGATCAACAACCTGGAATTCGATCACGCCGACATTTTCGAGAATCTCGCCGCCATCCAGTCCTCCTTCCGGCGGCTCATCGCCCTGATCCCGCGCAACGGCCAGCTTCTGGCCAATGGCGACGACCCAAATCTGACCCCGTTGCTCGACGTGAGGCATTGCCCGGTGAAACGCTTCGGGTTGGGCGAGGAGGGCAGCGTTCACGCCTTCAATCTGCGCTACGGCCCCACCGCCACCGAATTTGAAATCCCCAGCTTCAAATTCCATCTGAATCTCACGGGCGAGTTCAACGTGCGCAACGCCCTGGCCGTCATCGCCGCCGCCAAGCATTGCGGCCTGTCCAACAAACAAATCCAGTCCGGTTTCGACACCTTCAAAGGGGTGCGGCGGCGCATGGAAGTGCGCGGGTTGCCCGGCGGCATCACCGTGATAGACGACTTCGGCCATCATCCCACCGCCATCCGCGAGACCTTGCGCGCGCTGCGGCGGCGCTACGCCCAGCAGCGCCTCTGGGCCGTCTTCGAGCCGCGCAGCAACACCACCCGGCGCAATGTTTTCCAGAGGGAATTGGCGGAATCCTTCGCCGAGGCCGACGCGGTGATCGTGGCGCAGGTGGCGCGGCTGGAATTGCTCAAGCCGGAAGAGAGGCTCAATCCGGAGAAGCTCATGGCCGACCTCAAGGCGGGCGGGAAGACGGCCGCCTATCTGCCCCATGCGGATGCGATTGTCACCCATCTCAAAAAAGAAGCCAGCGGGGGCGATGTGATTTGCATTTTCAGCAACGGCGGATTTGGCAACATCCACGAGAAATTGCTGGCCGCCCTGGGCGGCGGAAGACCGTAGAAAACCGGAGTATGTTTATCTTGTCATTATGACGAATGATTTCTGGACGGCAGGTCTTGACTTGGTTGATCCCGGAACCTGGGTGGGAGCGTCTTTTTTGGGACTGATCATCGGGCTGCTGGCCTGGCTCCTGGGCGAGGCCGTTCGCCTGGCGGTCCATCACGCCAAGCGAGACGGGCAAAGGGACCAGGCGGGCATTACCTACCTCGCGAATTTGGCGCGGGGCGCCGTCTGGCTTTGTGCGATTCTCCTCTACGCCAACCTGGTTCCGGCGCTGGAGAAATTTCGGAAACCCGACTCTTTTGCCACCGCGGCCTTTTATGCCGTCGTGGTGGGACTCGTGGCGTGGCTGACCGGCGGTTTCCTGCGCGTGGCCTTGCATCGAGTCCTCGAAAAGCGGGGCGAGTCGGTTGACCAGACGGCCGTCCGTTTCCTCGGTCAATTGGTCCGGGTGGGAGTCTGGGTTTTCGCCTTTGTTTCCTATGCCCAAGTCTTCCCGGCGCTGCACGGTTTGGGCACGGCCTGGCTGACCAGCGCCGGCGTGGCGGCTGTGGTCGTGGGCATGGCCGCGCAAAACACCCTGGGCAACTTGATTGCCGGGGTCTCCTTGGTGCTTTACCGGCCTTTCCATCTGGGCGACCAGCTCCAGGTCAGCGTCCCCGGTGGTGTGGAAACCGGCATTGTGGAAAACATCAGCCTCGGCTACACCATTTTGCGCACGGCAGATGAGCGGCGGCTGGTCATTCCCAACAACCTCATGGCCAGCCAGACCATCGTCAACCTCTCCATGACCAGGCAACCCATCCCTTGCGCGGTCAGCATTTCCCTGGAACACGATGCCGACGTGGACAAGGCCCGCCAAATCCTCCTCGAGGTCGCCCGGCAAAATTCCAAGGCGCCCGGGACACCCGCTTGCCGCATCACCAATCTATCCGGCGCAGGAGTCACCGTAACCCTGACAGCGTGGGCGGCCAATGCCACGGCTGCGGCCGACATGAAGAGCGACCTTTTGGAAGGCGCCAAAAAACAATTGGACCAGGCGGGCATTCCAATTCACCGCGATGGCGCCTTTGCGGCGCCCGGGAAATAGGCTGGAAACGGTCAATTTCGGGTTGTCAACGAAGGTAGGGCGGCGCTGCCACGCCGCCCTGAATTGGGGCGAAGCAGCAGCTTCGCCCTACCAGACTATGAATATACGGGCTAACCCATTAGCCCGACCTTGAAATTTCGGGACAAATGTGGCAAGTTGCGGGCGTCCGCCCGGCGGCTCCCGGGCGCAAGTTTCAGTTGACGCTGTCGCAGTATGATGAGCTTGTCAAAAAAAAGGATTCTTCTGCTGGCTGGCACCAAAAAGGGCCTGTTCCTTTTTTCCAGCACGAACCGCCGCCGTTGGGAACGCAGCGGGCCGTTCCAGGCCGGGCGCGAAATCAACCATGCCATTTACGACGCGCGCGACGGCCGCATCTGGGCCGCGGCCAACGACTCCTGGTTCGGCTGCGAACTGGCCTGTTCGGCCGATTTAGGCAAGACCTGGCACAACACGCCGTTGAAGTTTCCCGGGCCGTCCGGCATGAAACTCGACCGCATCTGGCACATCGAACCGGGCCGCGCCGGCGAGCCGCGCGTGCTCTATGCCGGCGTCGCCCCCGCCGCCCTGTTTCGCACCGAGGACGGCGGCCAGAGCTGGAATGAAGTCGTCACTTTGACGAAACACCCCACCCGGGAGCGGTGGCATCCCGGCGCGGGCGGGCTATGCCTGCATTCCATTGTTGTTGACAATAGCCGCGCCCAACGCCTTTTCGTCGGCATTTCCGCCGTGGGGGTCTTTCGCACGGAGGATGACGGGGCGTCCTGGCATCCGGCCAACCAGGGGACACGCGCCGAATTTCTCCCCGAAAAATATCCCGAATTCGGCCAGTGCGTTCACAAGCTGCTGATGAGCGACGGCGAATCGCCGGTGCTTTTTCAGCAGAATCACTGCGGCGTCTACCGCAGCGCCGACGCGGGGAAAAGTTGGCGGGAGATTTCGGCGGGGCTGCCATCGGATTTCGGGTTTCCCCTGGCCATTCATCCCCGCCAGCCCGGCACGATTTACGTGCTGCCGCTCAAAGGCGCCGAATTCCGGTGTCCGCCCGACGGCAGGCTGCGCGTCTTCCGCAGCCGCGACGCGGGCGAAACCTGGCAGGCGCTGGCCGACGGGTTGCCGCAGGAAAACGTCTATGCCGGCATTTACCGGGAAGGCATGGCCACGGACACACAGGACCCGGCGGGGATTTATTTCGGCACCAACACGGGAAAGATATTTAGTTCCGCCGACGAAGGCGATACCTGGCGCCTGCTGGCCGACGACCTGCCGCCCGTCTATTCCGTCGCCACGGGGATTGTTTCGCGGTGAGAGAATTCGAATCGGAGCCAACGAGGAAGAATCAACGGTCATTGAAGTGCGGCCAAAAGGGCTTTCGGCAAGCTTCTTGGTGTTTCGAATTCTGAAACGGGCCGCACGGATTTCTCGGATCGTGCGCCTCGGATGCCGCGGGCCAGGCCTCGCGACCCGCAGCAAGGTGCGGAGGTTCTGGGGCGAAGCCGCCCCATTGAGCGGGATTGACCTTTCCTTTCGCAATGTGCAAGATAGACTGCGAGAAAAGATGCCAGAGAAAGCGACAGAAGGTGCAAGACGACAACGGGACGATCGGTTAAGCCCTCGTTGTTTTCTCGCGCTCCCGTTTTCGCCAGAATTCAGGAAAGTCCGCGAAGTCGTGGCGGACAGCGCGAAGGACGCCGGATTTAAAATTGCCGTAGCCGATGGTTTGCCGCCAAAGCAAATGCCCGTTAGGGAAATGATTGTCGGTGAACTTGCTCGGGCAGATTGTGTCGTTGCAGACCTTACCAACTATAACGCAAACGTACTCGTGGAAATTGGGCTTGCTCAGGCAATGGGGAAAATCCTTTTCCTCATTTCACAGGCAGAGGATGAAGCTTCCGCACGAATTCCAGTTACGCTTCAGGGGCAAATAGTCATCGCCTATCAGCCAACACCCAAGGGACTGAGAGATTTCGCCGCTCGTTTGACCGAAGAGTTGGCAGGGTTCAGGCGCTCGCCAATGCGATCTCGCTTTCTTTCCGGCCGGCGATTTCAAACACCGTTCTTCGTTGACTGGGATCGCCTTGATAGAGCCGACAGTGAAAATCTGTGTCGAGAGCTCTTAGCGCAAATGGGGTTTCAGCGGCTCGATTGGTTCAAAGAGTCTCGCGAGATTGACCTGATTGCTGAATTGCCGAAGAAAGATCCCGATGGATATGAATATCGCGAACTGTGGCTGGTTTCGATGGGGCATAATGCTCCGATGGACATGGTGCTGGACATGGCAAGTCGGCACCCTGAGTTTTTGTTCGACCGGTTCTTTCGATTTACCGAAGGAGTTGACCGATTATTGAGCAAGGATGTGCCTATCACATTGCTCTTGATCGTTCTGGAAAAAGTGCCACGACAAGAAACACTTTTTGAATTGGAGGAGCGGAAAATCCGTACCCGGCGAGAAGGGCCTTATCCTAGCATGTTGCGACTTCGCGTTTGGGATCGAAATTATCTGACATCGTTGGTGCAACAGTTTCCCCAAGTTGGATACAAGTATTTTTCCGATGAGGGGCGCGCTCGAACCAAATACCGAAAGACACCTGAGGAACTTTACCATGAAAATGTTGATCTGGCCAAACGTTTGACCGCGACAATCGCTGCACTTAATGAAGAAAAGGGTTCTCGCATTCGCGCTGAGAGCGACGCCATCTGGAAAGACATTTCGTTTTCTGCGGCCCACAAGATTGGCAATCCTATTTTTGCAATCGAAACCAATTTGGACCCGCTCGAGAAGAGGATTGCCGAGGGCCGAACTGATGATGCTTTGGCTGTCATCAAGCGGATTCGACGATCTGTGGAGAAGTCAAAAGACATCGTCGATCAATTTAAGTCGTTGACACTTGCTCAAAAGCTCAATTTGGTAGTGACGCCGCTGCGCCCATTACTTGAGGCATCATGTCAAGCTGCGCGAGATCGAGATCATGATGAGGATATCCCTTGCACGATTGAGTGCGACCCTGGCATCAAAATAATCGGCGACCCCGACCGGTTGAGCGAGTGCTTCGATGAATTGGTGCGTAATTCAATCCGATGGTTTGACAAATCAGACAAGAAACTCGAAATCCTGGCAATCGCCCCCGCCAAACCTCCGCTACCCCCGATGTTGGATGCGGCAAAGCAATATGTGGCCATTCATTTTCGGGACAACGGCGTGGGTATTCCACTGGAGAACAAAGCCAAAATCTTCGACGCGTTCTTCACGACCCATGACCAGGGCACTGGATTGGGGTTGGCGCTGGTGCGGCGGATTATTGACGGTCATGGAGGGGCAATTTTTGAAACAGGATTGCCGATGAAAGGAGCAGACTTCGAGATTTATCTTCCATTAGTGACGAATGGCGCGGCTTCGCCGACGACGAAGAAAAATGTTTCGCTGAAAGAAAGCGAGTGATGTTATGGCTAGGATTCTAATTGTAGACGACGAGCCAGAGAACTTGGAGGCATTGCAATTGGCGCTTAGCGATGCCAATACTGACTGGCAGATTTTCACGGCAAAGAGTGAAGCGGAAGGCAAGGGCGTCATGGCCAGGCAACTGGAGAAGAAAGAGCCAATTGATGTTGTCCTCACAGATTTGGTCATGACGACCGAGCAAGGCGGCATGAATATGCTGCAAGAGGCCAGAAGGCTTGATCCGTTTGTCATGGCCATTCTCTTCACGGCTAAAGAAAAGAGCCTCAACCGATATGCGGCGTTCGATTATGGAGCATTTGACGTGGTGGAGAAGAACATACGAGGAGCAACGGCTGGTCGCGAAATTAGCATCAAGACCAGAGCGGCGCTTCGGTATCGGGAATGGTCTCAACGGATCGCATTTCTTCGACGTTACTTCGATCCTCGCGTGTTTGAGACAATCGAACGTGATCCGTCTGTGCTGGCTGTCAAGCAACGAAGGATCACCATTGTTTTCTGGGATATTCGCGGATTCTCACGTCTTTGCGAAATCCTCAAGGCCCACCCGACGCTCATCACGGGCTTCCTCCAAGAGTATTGCGAAGTTGCGGCAAAAACTGTTTTCGAAAACTCTGGCTTGCTCGACAAATTCATTGGTGACGGCGTCATGGCCTTGTTCGGAGTTTTGAATCACAAAGACGATGAAGGCCGGGCGGATGCTTTAGCGGCTGTTAATGCGGCAATCGCACTTCGATTAAAATTCCAAGGAATTCTCAATAACTGGATGGATAAATGGAAGCTATATACACCTCACGCAATTGAAATCGGACTTGGGTGCGGAATTCACACGGGAGAGGTGCTGGCGGGAAACGTTGGAACAGAATTCCGCGATCAATTTACGGCACTCGGGCCGAACGTGAATTTTGCGAGCCGGATTGAGGCGCGTGCTGCCAGCGGCCAGATTTTGATTTCACAATCAACCGCTGAATGTGTTAAAGCTAATTTTTCGTTGAAGCCAGCGGGCGAGATCGAAGATATCAAGAACATTCCGGGGAAATTCACTCTTTTCACGGTTTAAAGGTATTGCCAGAGACGGTCGTAGGGATCCGCATTATCGAATATGCCAGTGGCAGTCAAACATTTTGAGCCGGCGCATTTTATCAACCGCGAGTTGAGCTGGCTGGAGTTTAACCAGCGCGTGCTCAACGAGGCGCGCGACCCGGCCAATCCCCTCCTCGAACGGCTCAAGTTCCTTTGCATCACCGCTTCCAATCTGGACGAGTTTTTCGAGGTGCGCGTGGCCGGGCTGAAACAGCTCATCGAAAGCGGGGCGGCCGGGCGCGGGATGGACGGCTTGACGCCGGCGGAAACCTTGCGCGCCGTCCGCCGCCGCATCCGGCGCATGGTGCGCGATCAATATGTTTGCTGGCGCCGCGAGCTGGCGCCGGCCCTGGCCAAAAACGGCATCCGCTTTCTTGACCCGTCGCAATTGGCGCGGGCGGATTTGCAATGGCTGGAGGATTTTTATCGCAGCCAGGTGCTGCCCGTGCTCACGCCGCTGGCCATTGATCCCAAACATCCCTTCCCGCAACTGCTCAACAAATCGCTCAACATCATCGCCCAGGTGGCAATGAAAACCGGGCCGGAAACCCTCCGGCATCTGGCCGTGGTGCAAGCCCCGCGCGTGCTCCCGCCGGTCGTGCGCCTGGAGCGGGAGGGGCGGGATTACGTTTTCCTGGGCCGCGTCATCGGCCATTTCTTGCGGGAGATTTTTCCCGGCACCAAAATCCTCGGCCACTGGCATTTTCGCGTCACCCGCAACAGCGAGCTTTACATTGACGAGCAGGACACGGGCAATTTGCTCAAGGCCGTGGAAAACGAACTGCACAACCGCCGCAAGGGCGACGCCGTCCGGCTGGAGATTGACCAGGATTGCCCGGAAGGGATTCGCAAGGCGCTGCTCGGAACCTTGCGCCTGACGGAGGACGACGCTTACCTGATTGACGGCCCGCTGTCGCCGGCGCGCCTCATGGCCATTTATGAAGGCGATCACTCCCCGGCCTTGCGGGAAAAGCCGTTTGCCGCGCTCCGCCCGGCGGCGGCGCGCCAGCCGCCGGTCCTCTTCGACGCCATCCGCCGGCAGGACATCCTGTTGCACCATCCGTACGAGAGTTTCGGCACGGTGGTGGATTTCCTGGAACAGGCGGCGCAGGACCCCCGGGTCCTGGCCATCAAACTCACGCTCTACCGCACCGGGGGCGACACGCGCCTCATCGGCGCCCTCATGCAAGCGGCCACCCATGGGAAACAAGTCACGGCGGTCGTGGAATTGCGGGCGCGCTTCGACGAAGCCAACAACATCGAGTGGAGCCGCAAACTGGAGGAGGCGGGCGTCCATGTCGTCTATGGCTTGGTGGGCTATAAAATTCATTGCAAAATGTGCCTGGTCGTGCGCCGGGATGACGACGGCATCCGCCGCTATGTTCACCTGAGCACCGGCAATTACAACCCGACCACGGCGCGGCTTTACACCGACATAGGACTCCTGACCTGCCAGCCTGATTTTGGCGAAGACGCGACCAACCTGTTTAATTTATTGACAGGCATCGGGCGTTTCCAGGCCACGCGCAAGCTGCTGGTTTCGCCTTATGAACTGCACGGGCGCATCCTGCAATTCATCCTGCGCGAGGCGGACCACGCGCGCCACGGCCGCCCGGCCCTCATCATCGCCAAGATGAACGCCCTGCTCGACGGCGAGGTCATCCAGGCGCTTTACCGCGCCTCGCAAGCCGGGGTGCAGATTGATCTCCTGGTCCGCGGCATCTGTTGTTTGCGCCCGCAATGGCCGGGCCTGAGCGACCACATCACCGTGCGCAGCGTGGTGGACCGGTTCCTGGAGCACAGCCGGATTTACTATTTTGAAAACGGCGGCCGGCCGGAAATCTTTCTGGGCAGCCCGGACTGGATGCCGCGCAATTTTTTCCGGCGCATCGAGGCCGTGTTTCCGGTGGAAGACGCGCAGTTGCGGGAGCGGCTGAAGAACGAAGTGCTGGCCACCTGCCTGGCCGACAACGTGAAGGCCTGGCATTTGCAGGCGGACGGGCATTATGCGCGGCGCCGGCCCGCGGACGGCGCGCCCCGGCGCAGTCAAGTCGAATTCATCGCCGCCGCCGCCGCCGGCCCTTGACCTCGATTGAATGGTGAATTCTGTGAGTTTTCCGGGGTGGCTCTTTATCAAATGTTAAAATGACAATCTGTTGGTCCCCCCGGCCTTTCACGATTTCAGCTTTCAGCTTTTGCGTTGGCAAAGGCGGGCCGTCCATGAACAGGCGATGGGAAACTCAAGCGGGGAGGAGGTCGGCCGCCAGCGGCTTCTCCTTTTTGAACTTGCTCACGCCCAAGACGCTGAAGCCGATGACATGGCCCTGCGCGTCCACACGCTCCATCACGGCCTCGTGCTTGGTTTGCTTCTCGTAACCGACGGCATCGGAGAAACGGACTTCGAGGAAATCCGCCTCCGCGTCGAACCAGACTCTTATTTTATCGGCCATAGATGTTCTCCGGCTTTTGGTTTGTCTGTCAGGTAAGCCGTGACCACAAACGTATCGTTCTCCTGATATTTAACCACAACGCACAGCCATTTGCCACCCACAATCGTCTGCGTGTAGAACTGGTAAAACAGCCGCAGTCCTGCGTCGGAACGAGACCGCCGCACGAGTTGTGGCTGGCGCAATACGCGCTCAATCTCCGCCGACATGTCCTTCATTTCAGGGTGCTCCAGAATGTGCGCCAAGCGTTCATCCGTTAGCCGCACTTGGTGGCCGAAACAATCGCGCAGAGTTTTCATTTCGCGGAATCCTCCACGATTTTGATTTCGGCCGGCGTCGCGGGGTCATCAACAAGGGTTGTCCAAGACATAAGGTTTTCACGAGCGCAAACTCACGGTTTGGCGGGCGGAAAATCCAAGGTGATTTCGTCGCCGGCAATGTTGCGAATTTTCACTTTGAAGGTTTTTGCCGTGACGGTGTAGCGGCCTTTGATTTTTTCCTTCGGGCCGGCTTTGTCTTCGAGTGCGGCGTTGCTCACCCACACGCCGTCTTTGCGGAGTGTGGTGTCGAACTGGACGGCTTCGATGAGTTCCAGGCCGGATTCGCTGATGGTCACGGGTTTGAACGGGACGAATGGCTTCGCGGTTTCCTCGCCGTTGCCGTTTGCCCCTCCGTTCCCGTTGCCGTTGGTTTCGACCAGTTCGCCGCCGTTTTTCTTGCCGCGCTTGGCGTTGAATTCGTCAATCTTCGCTTTCAGATAGGGGCTGAAGTACTGTTTGACGGTCACTTCCCACTGGCCTTTGCCGGCGGTTTGCACGTCCAGTATGGCGCTATCGAGTGTGAACAGGCTGGCGGCTTTGCGGTCAAGGAGTTCGTTGAGGCTGACCAATTCCACTTTGAGTTGCGTCTTGCCGCTCGCTCGCAGGCGCTTGTTGACGTACGCCTGGTCCACTGAGAGATCGCAGTGTGCATAGAGAATACGGACGCCGTCGGCGCGGTCGTCACTTTCAAGTTGGTAGATTTCCTCCAGATAGACGTCCAAGAGCGCGGGCGTGAGGCGTTCGTGCAGGCCAACGAATTTGAGCGGGATGTAACGACCCGACGAGCCGGGCAGTCCACCATCCCAGAATTCGCCAAGTTCCAATTCTTCACGTTTCTTGAAGCCTTCCACGAGACTAAAAATCTTCGCCATCGTCTGAGCCGGATTGCGAAACAGGCGAATGCCGTCGTTGATTTTGAGGACATCGAAGGAAGCACCAAGCTCCGCAAGGCCATCTCGTGTGGACTGGATTGCGTTTAGGCCAATGTCACAAGCAATAAAGCGTCGGCCTAAATCGAACGCAGCCTTCGCGGTTGTGCCGCTACCGCTGAAAAAGTCAGCAACTGTCATTCCTTCGTTCGAGCAAGCTTTGATAATCCGCTGGAGAAGCTCTTTCGGTTTTTGTGTGTTGTAATCTGTTCGCTCGGTAGCTGCCTGGTTGACGATCTCAATCTCCCAGAAATCGGAAGGCGCGTACCCTGCCTCCAAGTAGTTCCGAACCACTAAATCAGGTCGCTCCTTTTCCCATTTCGGGTCAACATCTTTTGCTCCTTTGATGGGACTTCCCTCAATTCCACGCCCACACAAGCGATACTTGCCTATCTCATCCTCGAGCTTGTATTTGGCGATTGTCTCAGGCGAATAGTCGGCAATTACGCCTTCGGCATTCCAGTTGAAAACATAATCATCCCCGTTCGCGTATACGAAAATATCGTGATGTTTGCGGTTCCAGTGGCGCTTTGAAAACTGTCGCGTCTTGTAGCACCAAACGATATTGTTAATAAACGCTTCCTGGCCAAAAACTTCATCGAGAAGGATTTTCACGTAATGACCAATATTCCAATCAAGATGGACAAATATGACTCCGTTCTCTGACATAACTTCGCGCATAGCTAGCAAACGCTCGTAAAGCCAGTTAAGGTAGTCTTCCTTTTGCCAGATATCGCCATACATGATCTCCTCGCCGATTGTGTTCTCCTCGTTGAGCAGTGCGGTCTTTCCGCCTGTACGGAGCGTGATGAGCTTCGCGTAGTTCGCACCGCTGGCAAAGGGTGGGTCAATATAAAACAAGTCCACCTTAATGTTCTTGGCCTTGAGGTAGGCGCAGGCGGAAAGGCAGTCACCGTGAAGCAGTAGGTTTGTCTCAGCGGTTGGCGCGGTCGAAACCTGTGCGGCGCGCACTTCCTCGACCTTCGCCACTTCGAACAGCGGCATGGCGTCAGGCATTCGGCGGCCTTCAAAACTCAGGAGCGCCTGCCCGCGCGCGGGGGAAATGGTGTAGGGCAGCGGTTTGTAGGGTTTCGGAATCAAACGGCGTGGTCCTTGTTTTGTTTTTCCAGATTGACGGATGGACGGCCCGACTTGCGCTGCCGCTCGCGCGCTTCGGCAAAGAGCCGGTTCAGGTCGTGTCCGTAGGCGGCGGAGAGTTCGTCCTTAATGCGCCAGACTTCGCGGAGGACGTCGTCGGCCAGGCCGGTTTCTGTTTGGGTCGGTGTGGTGTTTGTGTTCATTGGATGTTCTCCATAAGCTCTTCAGGGGTGCAGATGGCGGGCAAATCGTATCCCTCGCGCAGAGCCAGACGCCGCAAGCGCGACTGGATGGACACGTTGACAAGATGGCGATAGTTCAGCGAGAGCAGCGCGTCAAGGCGGTGAATGGTGGCAGTGGCGATGTGGGCGGCATCGCGGTCGGCATCGGGCGGGAGAAGGCCGCCGTCAAGGATTTGCCGGGCGAAAACCAGAACCGGCTCGGAGATTTCCAGCAGGGTCAAGGGTGCGAGGAGTTCCAAGCGCGCCCGAGCCAGCACAGCATCGCCCGCGCCCGATTCATCGAGTACGATTTGCGAAGTGAAAAGCTCGTGCGCTCCCCGACAACGCTCCCACCAGTCGCGTGTGATCTGTTGGCGGGCCATCTGCACGACATCACGCGCTGGCCGGGCGACCAGGTAGCTGGGGATGGTTGTTTCCACGAAGATTCGCATGGATCAAGCCGCGACAAGGACGGTGTGGTCGAGATAGCGCGCCGCATAGGCGATGCCGGCGCGGATGTCCTCGGCTTGAAGGCCGGGGAAATCGGCCAGAATTTCCTCCTGCGCCGCTCCGCCGGCGAGCATGTCGAGCACATCCTTGACCCGTATGCGCATCCCGCGAATGCAGGGGCGTCCCCCGCATTGGTTGGGATTGATGGTGATGCGTTCAATGTCGTTCATGGTCTGAATATACTGGTTTGGGTTGGCATTGGAAAGGGGGATCACAGGTTCTGGATTTCCTGCTTCACCGTTTCAAGGTGGCGGGAGAAGTCGTTGTCGTCCTGGTCCACTAAACACTTGTAGCGGAAATGGGGGTTGTGTTGGAGGAACACGTCTTTGATGAATTTCTCCTTCGCCTGAAAGTCGGCGTCGTAAAACCTTTTGCCCTTGGTTTCGAGAATGAGCACGCGGTCAATCGGGCCGGCGATGGCGTCGGGCGCGTAGTCCTCCTGGCGGCGGTAAGGGGTGTGCGCCGGTTTTCGTTTGAGGACGAGAAAATCGGGCGTGTAATTGCCGTAGGGCGTGCGGATGACGAGGGCCTGGAGGTTGCCGTTGCGGTAGCCGTTGTAGTAAAACTCCAGCTTGAGCATTTCGGCGAGCTTGGAGAGTTCCCTCAAGGCGTCCACTTCGTAGCGGGAATCGAAGGCGTAAGGCGCATAGTTGAAGGTGACGTCGTGATCGTCCAAGTGGTTGAACTTGATTTCTTCCTCCCAGCGGTTTGGGAACTGGTTGAACCGGGAAATTTCCCCGGCGCGGAATTCTGGCAGGAATCCCCCGGCCAGATGCGGAATCGCGGGCGGGTTCATTCGCCAGTCCAGCAAGTCAATTTCCACGTCTTCCTCAATTTCATCGTGCGTGACGCTGATGTTCTCCATGAGCAGGGCGGCGGCGAAGGCGACCACGTCATCGAGCGAAAGCGCCGGATGCAGGGCCAGCCATCCGATTTGCGCCTGAATCTGCGCGTGAATACCGCGCAACGCGGCATCGTGCTCTTGGACGAGATCGGCTTCCGAGAATCGTCCCCAGGTCGCGCCGGCGAGCGCCGAAAGTAAATCGGCGTAGGCCAGGTGGTGGCGGGCAGATTCAGCGGCGAGGATGTGGGTGACGGCACTGGCCAGGCCGCGCTTGCCTACGGTGGCTTCCGTCGCCGTGGGCGTGAACGGGTTCTTCGTTTTGAAAAGCCCAAAGTCAAAGCTGGCGAGTTGCGCGGCCACATCGCGGTCGCGTTCCTCCCGGATGATGGAGTAGCGGCGGCGGACGTTTTTGAAACGGAGCTTGCCGAGCTTGGGTTTGCGGACAAGGACGTTGATGGTCTGCTCCGCGTGAACACGCAGGTCGGCAATGGAAATTTGCTGATCCTTTCGAAGCTGTTCGTCAAGAATTTCGTAGTTACCCTCGCCAAGCTGGATAAAAGCGGTCTCATCCTTCGCACTTACAACTTCCCGCAAACAGCGGCAGGTCGTTTGGAGGACAAACCTCTCCTTGGAGTTCTTGCGAGGCAGGGCGACAGATGTCAGGCTGCGGCAATCCCAGCCCTCCGTGCCGATGGCGACGAGCAGGATGACACGCTTTCTAATGTGCGGCTGGTCAAGGTTATTGAAAATAACGCCGCTCTCTTTTGAGAGTTTCCAAGTCTTTGGGTCACCTTTCTTAATGTCGGTGTAAAACCGAAAAGTCTCATCATCACTCTTTCCTGGCCTGTTTGTGGCATACCAGTCGAGAACTGCGGAATAAATCTCCTCGTTCAGATGCCGTTTGTCGGCGCAGTAAAAGGCAATCTTGCTCGGCGTGCCATCGGGATAAATGCGATCATATTTTGCAAAGAAGTGAGCCAGTGCGCTGCGGACGAATTCACGGGCGGCAACATTCTTTCCAATAACCTCCGGGACCTTGAGGAACCGTCCGATGCCATCGGCGAGCGAGTAATGATAGGTGATGAGCTGGATTTGTGAGAGCTTCACCTTCGAGCCGGCGAGCGGGACATGGTGCTTGAGATAGGGCGTGCCCGAAAAACCAAGGACGGCACAGACATGACGATGTTGGTTGAGCACGTCCACGGCGAGCTTCAACTTTTTCTCATCGTCGCCAGAGCTGGTGAAGAAGTGATGCGCCTCGTCGAGGATGACGGAAATGCCGGGGATTTGGGAGAGTTTTTCGCGAAGCGCATTCGTCTTCACGACTTCGGATGCTTTCTTCTCGTCATAAAAAAGGCTGGCAGGATCGGCAATCTGCTGGTCTTGTGGGGAAAGTTTCTCCATCACGACTTTCTCGGCATTGGTGATGAACACGAGGCCGAAGTCGCGGGTCTGCGTCAGGCGATTGACTTTTTCGAGATTTGGATTGTTGCCGTGGAGCTTGTCGCGGCGCTTGGAACTTAAGTTGTCCAGAATCTCGAAGTGAACCACCCGGCGAAGTTCCGCAGCGTCATTCGGCGGCAGCACCCAGGTCGGGTCAAAGTTTCGGATAGTCTGCAGCGATGGCAGGATGGCCGTTTTGGAAGCCTGAGGCGCGAACAGAATGAAGTTGCGGGCAAAGCGCGGGTTGTTCGGTTGCAGCCGCGCGAAATGCAAGTCGAGATATATGAAAGCGGCCATGAGATACGTCTTGCCCGCGCCCATGGGAAGGCTGAAAAGGTAGTTCGGATAGTTGAAATAGTGAAGCAGCGCGTCGAGAAAGGTGTTCCAATCCTGGTTTGTGCCAAGAGGATCGTCTTTGACCATCTCGCCGAGTTTATGGAGTTCGTTTGCTTTGGCAAAGCGGTACAGGAATTCCGCGGTGGCGTTTCCGCAGAGCGCCCGATGGCCGTCGGTCTGGTCTCGCAGAGCGCCGGCGCGAATGATTTCCGCCAGCGCGCGATTCTGCCCGACGAACTTGAGCCAAAGGTAAATTTCGATGGCCTGCCGTTGCGGCAAGCGGAGTTTTCCCGTTTTCTCAATGTGGCGGGTGATTTGGCCTGGCAATGATTGGGCATTCGCCTTCTCCTGCGTGATCCACGCGAAAGCGGCTTGTTCGATCAGGTCGTGAAGATTCATCAATGATCCGGGCGAAGAGCATAGCCGAACAAGCCTCGGTTGCAAAGGCAGGAATTGAATCCGGCGATATTCGCGAATTTATGGCGGAAATGGGGGGCGGGAGGCGCGATGAATAGAAAGACTTTGGATTTTGCGGCGATGGCGTTACTTTGGAGCGGCAGAGGATGAATTTTCGAGCCAGATTTTATAAGCCGGTTTTGGTCCTGTTGGCGGCGGTTCTGTTTTGCGGCTCCTCGCAAATGCAGGGGCGGCTGAACGTGGACCGCACGAAATATGGCTTCACCCGCCTGCCCGTCTTGTCTAACGCCCCGCCCCTCCTGGCCTTCACCACCGTGGCCCTGGGCGGCTTCCGCGGGCTGATCTCCAATGCCCTCTGGATGCGGGCCACCCAACTCCAGGACCAGGACCGGTATTTTGAAATGGTCCAGTTGTCCGATTGGATCACCTCCCTGGAGCCGCATTTCACCGAGGTCTGGCGCATGCAGGCCTGGAACATGGCCTACAACATCTCTGTCAAGTGCAAGGACTTCGAGGAGCGCTGGCGCTGGGTGCAGCGCGGCATTGACCTCCTGCACAAGGGTCTGAAATACAATCCCGGCGACAGCGGCATCTATCGGGACCTCTCCTGGCTCTTCCGCCATAAAATCGGCCAGAACCTCGACGACGCCCACATGCTCTACAAAATCCGCTGGGCCCAGCAAATGCAGGACCTCCTCGGCGGCCATCCCGACTTTGCCGCCTTGCTCCATCCCCAGACCGCGCCGGAGCGGGAACGGGTCCGGCGATTGCGCGAGGACTATGACATGGACCCGGCCTACATCCAGGAAATTGACCAGACTTTCGGGCCGCTCGACTGGCGCCTGCCGGACGCCCACGCCATTTACTGGTCGGAATTGGGCGTGCGCAACGGCACCGAGGCGGACAAGGACATCATCCGCCGCAACGCCTACGCCGTCATGCAGCAGGCATGTCTGCGCGGCGGCGCCCTGCCTTCGTTCGTCACCAATGTCACGGAGGAGAATTTCATTCTTTGGCCCAATTTGAACCTGGTTTCCAACGTCAACGCCGCCTACGAACGGACCATTTTGGAAAAGCCCGACATGAAGTCCCTCGTCCAGACCGGGCAAAAGAATTTCATCAAGAGCGCCGTCGTCCTTTTGTGCGAATATGACCGCCGGACGGAGGCGGCGCATTGGTTCAACTTCTTGAAGAACAACTTCACCAACGCCCTGATCGGCGACGAGACCAATATGACCGTCGAAGCCTACGCCTTCAAACAAATCCAGACCGACATCCTGGAACTGGATCAGAACAAGGCGACCAGTTTCATCCTCAGCGAGATCGCCCAGGAGTACCTCTGCTTGATCGCGGACGAGGACGACCGGGCGGAGAACTTCAAGCGGTTTGCGGAGACAGTTTGGCAGGCTTACCAGAACAAACTCCCCAAAAACACCCCGGAAAACGCCCAGCGCATCGCCCTGTTTGACATGAAAAAAATGCGGAGCTACGAGCTTGACCAAATGGAAAACCAGCTTTCCCCCCAGGCGGCGGCCTATCTCCGCAACAAACTTAACCTGCCTCCGAAAGCCCCAGCCGCTCCGCCGCCCAACCCTTCTCCTCCAGCCGGGGGAGGACGCACTTGAAGCGGGTGCCTGGCCTCGGTGGGTAGCACAGGCGACCCGCCTGTCCCGTTCGGCGACTCGCCGAACGGATTTTGGGATGACACCACGCAGCCGGGCGCGCTTTTGTTGTAAAATAGTTGCCCGCGATCATCCGCCGGGCCAGTGGCCCGGCGGCACGGGCGAGTCGCCCGTGCTACCCCAGCCGGAACGAGATTTTGCGAATCAATTCCCGTCCAAAACTGTTCTGCAGCCGTTCCAGGATTTCCCGCCGCCGATAGCGCACGATTTCGTCCAGCCAAACGCTGCTGTCCACATTGACAAATAAAGTCCCGCGGCGGATTCCCGCCGGCCGGGCGTGCGCCACGATATTCGGGTCCAGTTGGTGGCTCCAGACTTGCAGGATTTCCGCCTCCGCCTGCCGGCGGTCCATGCGCAATTCCGCCAGCACACCGGGCAGGATGGCGCCGGCCTTCCTTCCGCAGGCTTGCCGCGCGATCTCATCCCCGCTCCAATTCCAGCCGCGCCACTGCGCCAGCGCCCGCTGCCGGGCCGAGGACGCCGGCGGGGGCGAACGCCGCGGAGGAAATGAAAACGGGCCGCTCGGCATGGGATGGGCCGGGGGCTCAAACGGCCGGCCGCGCCGCGGGCTGGCCGCCCGGGGTTTCCGCCGGCGCCGGGGCCGCGGCGGCGCGGCTTTCGTCAAGCACCAGGATCCCGTGGGGGGGCAGGTCGTAATTGCCCGTGATGGTCCGCTCCGTCAGAAAATCGTGCATGGGTTTGTAAAAGGTGATGCGCACCGCCACGGCCTGATGGTTGAGCAGGAAGAAGATTTTCACCCCCGCTTTCTCCCGCATGCTCACCTCCACCGTGTCCGGCACCTTGAGCAAGGGATGCAACGCGCACAAGCCGCGCAGCCAGTCAATCAAATCATAGTAAAATGCCTGGTCGGAAACCGTGCCGATATAGATGGCCTTGCCCAGGCCAAATTCGTTCATCGTGATGGCCGGGCGCCCGGCATAGAAATCATGCGTGTAAGTGGCCAGAATCTGGCAGCCGCCGGGCGCGATGACATCGCACCAGAGCCGGGCGCGGTGGGGATGATTGGCGTGAAACAGCCCTTTGAAGGAAAGATGGTTTTCATGCTCCGCCTCAATCGGATCGAACTCGATCACTTCCAGTCCAAACAAATCCGTCATGTAAAGCGGAAAACCGTCCCCGGCCGCGATGTGGTGCTCATCCACCAACCCGGAGTTGCAGGTCGCCACCAGCGTCCCCCCGTTTTGCACATAAAGTTTGAGCGCGTCGGTTTCCGCCGCGGACAGCAGGCTCAGGGACGGGGCCAGCACCAGCTTGTAGCGCGAGAGATCGTCCCCCGGCCGCGCGAAATCCACCGCGATATTGCGGTCATGCAGCGCGCTGTGGAACAATTGCACATGGTGGCGCAGGCTGAAATGCGCGTTGGGCTGGCGCGGGAGGGAAAGAGCCCAATCGTTTTCATGGCTGTAAAGGATGCATGTGTCCGCCACCACTTTCGTGCCTTGCAAGGCGGGGGCCAGCCGTTTGATTTCCTCCCCAATCTGGCTGATTTCCTGGTAAATCCGGTTCTCCCCGCGCCCGTTGTGTGTCAGGATCGCCCCATAGAACTTCTCCGTCCCGATGCGCGGCTGCCGCCAAAAGAAATAAAGCACTGCATCGGCCCCGCGCGACAACTCCTGGTAAGTGAACAGCCGCACCACCCCGGGGCGCACCAGCGAATTGACCTCCTGCCAGTTCACGTGCCCCGCCCGCTGTTCGATCACCCAGAATCCCTCCTCCCCATCGGGCGTTTTGCTCCCCCGTTTTTTCAGGCTGCGCAGGAAATCTATTTCACAAGCGTTGACGGCCGGTTTGGACTGGATGGTCGCGCTGCTGTTCAGCGAAACGAAGTCCAGCGCCTCCGCCAGATCGAAAAGGTCCACCTGATGGCCGAAGACGCGCACGTTGCTGGTGGCGGGGGCGCGCGGCGTCAGTTCCCGCAGCAACTCCGCCTGCATCCGCACATACGCCACAATCGTATCGCTGCAAAACCGCCGCCAATCCATCAGCAAGGCCGGATTATGCGGGGCCGGCGCGGCCATCGGCATCGGGACATGCGACCAATCGCTTACCACCTGGCCCCAGAACCGCAGCCCCATCAGATCATTCAGCCGCCCGATGTCCTCATACTTGGCCTGCAACCAGGCGTGCCAATCCCGCCGCGTCTCCTGGTTGAAGCAAGGCATGATGGAATGGACCCCGGCATTATTGTGGATTTGCCAGGCAATCAACTGCGGATGATCCCCCAGCGCCTCCGCCATGGCCCGCACAATCTTCTTGGAATAACTCCAATAAAGATCACTGTTCAAGCAGCAGGCCAGCCGCGTGCCATCGCACATGGCAAGACCCCGTTCGTCCAGCGGCAGAATTTCCGGATGCTGCCGCGTCAGCCAGATGGGCGGCGCGGCGGTGGGCGTGCTCAGCACCACCTGGATGCCCACTTCCCCCATCAAATCCATCACCCGCCGCAGCCAGGCGAAATCAAATTGGCCCTCCTTCGGTTCGCAGATGCCCCAGACGAACTCCCCCAGCCGCACCGAGTTAATGCCGGCGGACAGCATCAATTCGATATCCTTCTTCCAGCGGGCTTCCGGTTCCTCGGTCGAACCCGCGTAAGGGTGGACCCAGTGCTCTGGATGGTAGTCGGCTCCGAAATACATGAATTTAATCGGACAGTCAGACCACAGTTTAACCGCCGTGCTTTCGTCCGTATTCAACCCAATTATAGTTCCGTCTCCCCTCCGGCGCAAGCCCGTTTTCCAGATTTATGCAATCCGCCAACCGCGTGCCAGTGAGGGAGGTAGGGCGGGCAGTCCACTGCCCGCCGCATCGCGGAGAAGAGGCTCCTCCCCCTTCATGGGTAGCGCGGACGACCCGCCCGCCGTGCCCGGCGACCCGCCGGACACATCCCCCTTATCGGTAGGGCGAAGCTCCCGCTGAGCCGAGGCTTCCTTTCACAATTCACCATTCAACATTCCTAATTCAGCGGTCGAGCGCCGCGTTCTCGCTTTCAACAAAAGCCCGTGAAACAAACCAAGAGCCTCCGTTCTCGCCCCCGTTCCCCCCGGAAAACGCACTTCAGCCACAGATGAACACCGATGCACACCGATTGCGAACAGCTTGCGACCACGACTCCGCCACTTCAACCCCGTTCCAATCCGCCGCCCCGGCAGGCCGCTCAGTCCCCTTGAGCGCCGTCCGATGAATCACTCCCGCCCTCCCTTCTCTTTGAACAAGTCGTTTTGAACAGGAGATCGCAGAGGCAACAGAGACCGTAGCGGCGCTCGGCAGAGCGCCGCATTCTCGATTTAAACACAAGCCCCGGTCATGGGTAGCGCGGGCGACCCGCCCGCCGTGGCCAGCGACCCGCCGGGCACATCCCCGATAACGGTAGGGCGAAGCTGCCGCTGAGCCGTGAATTGAATTTGCTCAGGACCGCCCCCATTCTTGCTTTAAACAAAAGCCCGCGAAGCAAACCAAGAGCCTCCATTCTCGAACCACGCCTTCCCCCCGGGAAAACGCACTTCAGCCACAGATGAACACCGATGGACACAGATTGCAAACAGCTAACGAGTCCAGCTAACGAGTCCGGCGGTCGACAAAATGTGAAGTTGCGACTCCGTTGGACTGCCCCCACGGCCTTCAGGCCCTTCACGGCTGAACCTCGTAGCGTAGGCGTCCTCGCCTGCGGGTTCTCCGGGCGTCCCGCCCGGATTTCCGAAAACCACCTTCACCGCTATGCCCGCCTCTCCCCACCGAACCCCAGCGCAACAAACCTGGTTTTGGCTGGTTCCTTGGCGATCCTGCCAGGCCGTGCGGAAAAAAACGAAAATATGCGCTTATGCGGGTTTGACCCCTCTGCCTTCATAAAAGATTACCTACCGTGCCTTCTCCACCACCAGCATCGGTATCTCTGCGCGGCCGGGCAGAAACTCCAGCCCAAGCCGATCCAGGAAGGCTTGATTGAGCTGATCTGGATCAAACATCCCCGTCACAAAATCGTAATTTCCCGTCAAGCCAGTTGCGTCAAAAATAGGTTTCGGCAACGATGCCTGGATTGCCTCCGCAAACCGCGCCATGGTGATATTATGCCTGCGAATGCCATCGGCTTCAGAATGCCGGGCCTGCCAATCTTCCTCCGAAGAATCATCCGCCACCGTCAATCCAGGCGCGTTGGTATGGTTCAACTTTAGAAAAAGCACGTCCGCGTCGCGCATCTCCACATGCGCCGCCCAGGCAAACCTGCGCTTAATCTCGGCTTGGAACCTCTCCTCCGGGTGGTCTGGTGTTGTGACAAGGTAGTCCACGTGAATCTGGTTCAGTTCCGGTGGATAAATCATGCGCGCGAAAGAAAGAGGACCGTTGGAAGCAGGGAATGAACCACCATAAGCTTTGAGGACCGCCTCCCTCAAAGAGATGTTCCTTCCAATTTCTCTCGTGCCATTGGTTGTGACCTCGGATCTGCCGAGGAGTGTGCCGGTCGGAAGCGGCTTCTTCGGATTGGCCGGGGCAAAATGAGTGGACTGAATCGCCACCATTGCCGGCGCATTTGTGATGTCGTTGAGACCAGGATCTTGCAGGTAACGGTCCAACGCAGACGATTTCGTTCTTGTCACCACCGTCGTAGTCGTTCCCGCCGCCAGCAGGACACACGCGCCCGCCACGATTGCCGTTTTCGCTTTAGTCCATGCCATAAGTTTCAATGCTCCTTTGATGAGGGTTAGAGTTGAACTGCTTGCCGCCGCCCCTTTCGCCAGCGCCGCCGCCGTCACCGATTTCGCCAGCACTGCCGGCGCAGCTTGCACCGAATTCCCCGAAATTGCCGCCGTCAGCGCCGCCGCCGACAGCAAAACGCCGCGCTTGCTGAAAAACTTCCGCAATTTCTCCACCGCCCGATGCACTCGGCTTTGCGCCGCCGCCTCCGTCGTCTGCAATGCCGCCGCGACCTCCCGCAGGTTCTTCTCCTTGAAATACCGCAGCACCACCGCGTCGCGGTCGCGTTTTCCAAGTCGCGCCATCGCGTCGTCCAGCAGCGGAGTCAATTGATTCCAGATTTGCGGATCGTTCGATTCCTGTAGCGTGCCTTGCATATAAGCCTCCTGTTCGCGAAACCGACGCCGTCGTTCACCGCGCAGGAAACTCAGCGCCGTCAACCGCGTCGTCTCGTAAAGCCAGCCTTCCAGCACCGTATCGTCGTGCAGTCCCGCGGCTTTCCGCGCGAGGATGATAAACACCGCTTGCGCGATTTCCTCCGCCTGCCCCGCGTTGCCGACGCGCCGCAGCGCCGCCGAATAAACCAGCGCGACATGGCGCTGCACCAGCGCGGCAAAGGCTTCCTCTCTGCCCTGCCTCGCATACTCCTGCAACAACTCCATATCCGTCACAACTTGCATCTGTCTATTTATGTCCGACACCCGGCGAATCAGGCATCTATTTTTCAAATATCTTCCTCTTCCAGCCCCGTTCATTAACGACTTTACCGGTAGCGCGACCAGCCCGCTCTGCGGGCCGTCCGGTTGTTGTTCTGAACCATCGGTCGCCTTCGTCGGCGACTCGCCGTCGGAAATTTCAGTCCTCCCCTAGTCCGCCGTTTGGATGAGCCATCCAGCAAATCGTTAATGACAGGGCAAGATGGTCTTGGATGAACTTATTGTTGACATGGCCGCAACCGCCCCCTTGTTTCGTTCAACCGGCAAGGGGATCTGGCCAGCAGAGCGCGGCAATCTCAACGTGCTAAATCAGCCGGATACGAAACAACAACGATTCGCGTCAAAATGACCCACACCAATCCAGACCTTTCACCATCCTCCATTCACCATTCAAAATTCTACATTCTCCATCCGCGCCTCTCCGGGGGCGGGGGCCAAAAAACAATTTAGCCTTTAGCCTTTAGATTACAGAGCAGTCCGCAGGATGGAATACCATGAATTGCCGCGAAAAAGCGCAAGAAGCTCAAAAAGGCCTCTGTTTATGCGTTCTTTGTGTTCCTTCGCGGCAAAGGTCTTCTCAAAAAATCAGGACTTCCAGGAATTGTGGTGCAAAGTGTTTCTTCCGCCCTGGCGTCTTGGCGTCCTGGCGACTTTGCGTTGAAAGGCCATTCTTATCCGTGAAATCCGTGAAATCCGCGGTTCATTTGCTTTGAAAGGGAAATTGAAGGCCGAGGGGCCAGTCCACAGATTGTCCACTTCACGTTTAATCAAGAGCCACCCCCCGGACATTCACAGAATTCACCATTCAAAATTCAAAATTCTCATGCAACCCCAAAACCTGTCTGTGTTGGTTTGGGTTGATCTGTGGCCTTCAATGGTGGAGGATTCGGCGACATGAAATTGCCCAACAACCTTTCGGCGAATGTGCCGGAACGGAAGATTACACACTATCTGCTGAACCCGGCTCATCCGGTCGGCGGAAGCAAAGCGTCGTTCTTTCTGCGCGCCGGTTTCACCGTCGGCGAGTGGCAGCGGCTGGCGGAGGCGTTGGTTCGTCATGCCCGCGACAATGACGTGGTGGATTCGGAGCAAACGCCCCACGGCACCCGTCACGTCGTGGATGGCCCACTGACCGCGCCCGACGGCACGCGCTTGAATGTGCGCAGCGCATGGTATATTAATCCGGGTGGCGGCGCGCTGCGATTTGTGACGGCGCACCCGTTGCCAAAATTATGAACACGATCAACGAACTGGACGCCGTGGCTCTGACCTGCAACCTGCCCAAGCACGGCTTGGTGCGCGGCGACGTGGGCACGGCGGTTTTGGTCCACGACAACGGCGCTGCCTTTGAAGTGGAGTTTGTCGGTTATGACGGCCACACCATCGCGCTGCTGACATTGGAGCGCGCTCAAGTGCGCCCGCTCGACACCCACGACATGCCCCATGCGCGTGAACTGCAAGCAGCCTGACGCCGGTACCGACGTGAGCGCGCCGGGGCGGAAGCTAATTTGGTGTAGCGTCGAGCCTGTGGCTCGGCATCGGCGCACACCCGCCTTCGTCAAGACTACGGCGGACAGGGCGCCGACACTACAACAATTGAATTAAGGCACCACCAGACTCGCCTGCATTTTTTTGATTTGGGGCTTGACAGAAATTAGAACCTATGGTGGAATTATTAGCGTGAGACAAAAAAAGACCCACACCAATCCAGACCTTTCACCATCCTCCATTCACCATTCAAAATTCTACATTCTCCATCCGCGCCTCTCCTGGTGGCGGGAGCCAAAGCACAATTTAGCATTTAGCATTTAGACTTTAGCCTTTATTGGCGCTCCTCTCAGAGAGAGAGAAAATTCTTCAAGATCTGCCGGCCGTTTTCGGTAAGAATGCTCTCGGGATGAAACTGCACTCCCCAAATCGGGAACTGCTTGTGGCGCACGCCCATGATTTCCCCTTCCGCCGTCTCGGCGGTGATTTCCAGACAGTCGGGCAGGGTGTCGCGTTTGATGACCAGCGAATGATACCGTGTGGCGGCAAAAGGATCGGGCATGCCCCGGAACAGGTCGCGTCCGTTGTGTTTGATGGGGGAGGTTTTGCCGTGCATCATGCGGTAGTTGACCACGACCTCCGCGCCAAAGGCATGGCCGATGCATTGATGCCCCAGGCAAACCCCCAACAGCGGCAGCCGCGGGCCGAAGGTGCGGATGATGTCGTTGGACAAGCCGGATTCGCGCGGCGAACAGGGCCCCGGCGAAATGAGGATGCGTTCGGGGTTGAGCTGGTCAATTTGGCCGAGGGAAATCTGGTCGTTGCGGCGGACTTCCAGGCGCGCCTGCATTTCGCCCAGATATTGGACGAGATTGTAGGTGAACGAATCGTAATTGTCTATGACCAGGATCATGCCAAATCAACGCAAAGTAGCGCATCCGGCGCTGTTTTGGAAATGAATTCAAGGACTCTTCCGCGCGGCCTGGGAGGCGGCGGCGCGGCGGCCGGCCAGGATTTTTTGGGTGGGAACGTAGTGGGCAATGAATTGGCGGCGGTATTCGGAAAAAGTGCCGGCGGCCAGATGAGCGCGCATCTCCGCCATGAGGTCGAGGTAAAAGTGGGAGTTGTGGACGCTCAACATGCGCAGGCCGAGGATTTCATTGACGTTGAGCAGATGGCGCAGGTAGGCGCGGGTGAAATGGCGGCAGGCAAAACAGCGGCAGCCGGGGTCAATCGGCCCGAAATCGGCCTTGACTGCGCCGCCTTTGATGCTGAGGGTTCCCTGGCGGGTGAAGGCCGTGCCGTTGCGGGCCACCCGGGTGGGCAGAACGCAGTCAAACATATCAATCCCGCGCGCCACCAACTCCACCAGTTGCGCCGGAGTGCCCAGGCCCATGGCGTAACGCGGGCGGCCGGCGGGCAAAAACGGCTCGGTCAGTTCGATGGCCTTCATCATTTCATGCTCCGGCTCGCCCACGCTCACTCCGCCAATGGCGTAGCCGTCGAAATCCATCTCCACCAGGGCGCGCGCGCAATGTTCGCGCAAGGCGGGGTTGATGCCGCCCTGCACGATGCCGAAAACGGCCTGGCCGGGAAGGCGCGGCTGGGCGCGGCATTCCGCCGCCCAGCGCAGGGTGCGGGCCACGGCTTCCTGCGCGGCCTTGGGAGGGCAGTTGTGGGGCGGACATTCATCGAAGACCATGGCGATGTCCGAGCCGAGCAGCCGCTGAATTTCCATCGCTTCCTTCGGCCCGAGGAAGAGCGGGGCACCATCCAGGTGCGAGCGGAATTGGACGCCGTGGGCGGTGATTTTGCGGATTTTGGCCAGACTGAAAACCTGGAAGCCGCCGCTGTCGGTCAAAATCGGGCCGGGCCAATTCATGAAGCGATGCAGGCCGCCGGCGGCGCGGAGAATATCCAAGCCGGGACGAATGGTGAGATGGTAGGTGTTGCCCAGCAGAATTTGGGCGCCCATCTCGCGCAATTCGCGCGGGTCCAGCGCCTTGACGCTGGCCTGCGTGCCGACGGGCATGAAGACCGGCGTCTGGATCACGCCGCGGCTGGTGGCCAGCCGGCCCAGGCGCGCCCGGCTCAACGGGTCGGTGGCGAGCAAATCGAACATCCGCGCCATTGAGCCGGGAAAAGGCGGAAAATGCGAGGGGAATTGCGCACGGCGGATTGCGGATTGCGGATTGCGGAGCGCGGATGGCGGAGCGCGAATTGCGGAGCGCGAATTGCGGAGCGCGGATTGGGACGCGAAAAGACGGGGGATAGACAGATCCGGCTGGCCGAATTTCCGCTGTTGACGGATGGGGCCGGCGTTTGTAGATTGTATGTCCTTTGGGGTCCAGAGTAGCTCAATGGTAGAGCGCGCGGCTGTTAACCGTGATGTTGTAGGTTCGAGCCCTACCTCTGGAGCCATCCCAATTCGGTTCAAATCCGAACTTTTTCTCCGACTCTGTTTCTCCTTCAAACGCAACGACTTATGAATTGCCAGATCGCCAAAAAGTGGCAGGGAGTTCGAGTCTTGCCCGGAGGTCAATTCAGGCCCGAACTCTTGGTTCAGGCTCGGCAGGGAATCGCTTGAGGCGAAATGAACTACGTGCCCGTACGAATCGAGAGGATTTCCTCGCTCCCGTTCTCCTGCAAATCGAAAGAAACGTCGCCGATGGTGATGCGCCGGTGTTCGGCCCCTGCCTCCCTGGCAACCCTAACCAGCGAGCGAGCCATGTCGGAAAGGGCACGGTTTTGGGCTGGCGTGAACCGCCTTCCAGCGGCTCCAGCGCGGCGGTGCTTGCGATCCGCACCAACTGCCAGCGCGCCGAAAGCCTCAGCCTCAGCCGCTTTTTCCAGATCAATTCGCTGCTTCATAATTCTACTATGCCTTTCCTTTTGATTTCATCAAGCAATTGTTCCGCCGTCGCCGCTTCGAGTGTGTAAACCAGGTTCCCCTCCGCTGATCGACGGGGCTGCTTGGCCATGCCCAAGCCACCATAAAAGCTGGCGGCTCCCGGGAGTGATTCCAACCAAATCCGGCCACCATAGCCGCGTTCGATGCTCTGCGCGATGGCGACGGCGATGATACCAATCCCGACATATTTGAGCCCCTGCGCCGCCGTCCGGTTGGCTGGGTTGGTCGCCAAGTAATCGACAATAATTGCTGCGCCGGTTCTAGCCCTTTTCCCTCTGAGGTCAAGTGCCATAAGACCCTGGAGATTTCCGGTCGCAACGGCGGCAAAACACTCCAACCGACCGCCCGACAACTTGCACTCCCGGAAAATACTCCACCAATCCCAGGCTCGATCCTCGTCGCCGGACCGATAACGCCAACTGGTCCACAAAAGCAGGTGTTCCTCGACGGCGATGTGGATAAGCCCTCGCACTCGTGCTCCTGACTCTTTGTCAACAAAGCCGGTAGCCAAAGGAAATTGCATCTTGCCGGTGAGCATATTGCCCGTGTGAAACGTCGTCAACCAAGAATGCGATTTCTCAGAAAGGCTGCCCCGCCTTCGCCCGCCTGTGTTTCGGCTGATTCTCCGCAAAGGCCTGAATGTCCTTTTCACCGGAACGGAGGAAATCCAGAAAGTCCACGCCGGAATACTTACAAGTCTGGCAAACGCTGAGCAAAATAAGATAATCCTCAGTGCCCTTTTGAGTCGATGAACCTTCCATTACGTCACGCAGCGCTGCAAAAGCTTTAATCGCATGTTCAGCATTGTTGTTATTCCACGGGACGCCGTCATAATCGAGAAACGTGAAAAGCTTTTCGCGGTTCTTTTCGAATCGTTGTTTGCATTTGAGCGCAGCTTCGCTTTTGATATCGGCACCCTCCATCTGGTCGTAAAACCGATCCACCGATTTCAAGTGTTTGTGCAGAAAGTGTTTTTTCAATCCGAAGCGGTCGACGGTCGCGACAGCCTCTTTCAGAAGTCGGGCGAAGCTCATGATGATGAGCTTGAGCTCCTCGTCATACGGATAGCTCAGGATTTCTGCGTTCAGGTCGCGCACAAGATGGAGCAGACATTTCTGCTGTGCACAGGCAAGTGAATCATAGCCGGAGTAAAAATCCGAAACCAAGACACCGTTGAAAGCGGCGAGGGTCGTCTGGGCCGTCTCGCTGTCACGGGAGTCGGAGTACAAGTAGGCGACTTCGTGCAAGTTTGTGAAGACCCAGACACAAGCTGTCTTGCCTCGGATATTTGCTTTGGTTTCGTCGACATGAACGAGAGATCCACGGACGATTCTCTCCACGATCTGTCGTCGAGTTTCAGCGTAAAACTCTGCGGCGCCGACTTTGAAGAGATGAACTTGGGAGGTGGCGCTAAAATGGTATCCAAACAATCTGGCGAGGCTTCGCGCAATCGTGCATTGCGGGATATAGAGCTCTATCGCCTGATAGACTACATATGCAATGAGGTTTCTACCAAACTTGGTGCCTGGCCTCCGGCCAAACTTGGTGCCCGGCCAGAACGCGTTAGGCAGGCCAAAACGAATACGGCAGGCTCTACACCAATGAAAATGAAAGCGATATTCCACCACCCATTTCTTCATACTGGTGCTGCCGAAGAACAGGTCGTGGAGAATCAGAGTTGTGAGATCGAAATGCCGAAATCCCCTGCGCCCACATCTGGGGCAGAGTGGTTGGTCAGGACATGTTATTCGCTTGTTAATCTTGTGCTTTCGGGCCGGACAAACCCGACTTGTCATTTTGCGGATTCGTTTGCTTGAGCGCACGTAAACCCGGTCGCGCTGGTAAGTCCAGCGCGCAGCCTTGTTTATTTGCTCAAATTCCAATATAGGGCTTGAGAACCGTGGCCACATCGTTTTTTGCGGCAGCAACTCGGTGTGGACAACTGCGTGGTCGGGGTCGCCCCGTTGCTCATGTTCCAAACCAACCGGACCGAGTCGCAAAAGAGCCGCTGTCACTGTCTCAAGGGCCAGACAGTCCTCGGCATTATACTTCAGCAACCGGCTCTTCAGGTCTAATGACCCTGTCGTTTCCCATGCATGACGCCAACAGATGGCCGACAATCCGGACGGCTTGGGATCAGACCAGACGAAACCCAAGTAACCGGCAACATCCTTGAGCCCGTTGGAATAGGAAGGAAAATAGACGTGTGCGAAAATGACAGTTACGAGATTCACCGCCGTCTTGATTGCCTTGGCTGCTCCCGATTCATCCTGCGGTTCGCCGTAACGCTCGGACAACCGTCTTAAGAAGGTTGTCTCGAAGCTGCCATAGTGGACCAAAACCGGTTTTTCCACTACAGAGAGGAGGCCTAAAAAGTCAGTCCACGCCCTCCGCTCATCTTCAATGTCATCCGCCCAAAAGCTGTGCTGCACAATAGCATCTCCGGTTTTCACCCGAACTCCGATGAGGTAATAAAAGTCGCGGTCAGGCAACGATTCGACGTCCAGATAAATGGGCGTTCCATCGATCTTCAGTTCTGGCGCGCCGACGATGTGGATTTTCTTTTCTCGGATTGCGAGAGCTTTCAAGGCGTGGTGGTATTTCTCCTGTTTGTCCCTGAGACGTTTAGGCCGTCGGCGTGGCCGGAACGTGTACGAAAGCTGTGTAACGGTGAAAGTACCCTCGGTGTTGAATTGTTTCCTTTCCTTTTCCTTCATGTTGGAGAGCAAGCTGAGGTCGTCCTTTTCGATCGCCTTTTGTTTGCACCGAGCCTGGAACTCGCACTCGGCGCAATTGCGGTTCAGGATGAGGTCGGGTGGGGTC
>Ga0326728_10004150_pt1 | contig 43543 bp, 34 predicted proteins | sample MB3enrmetagenome_FD_207602 | JGI IMG/M metagenome (GOLD analysis project Ga0326728, IMG submission 207602) | Lab enriched peat soil microbial communities from McLean, Ithaca, NY, United States - MB31MN | ecosystem: Environmental > Terrestrial > Soil > Wetlands > Peat | place: USA: New York...
AAATGATCCGGCAGCTCCGCAACCTTGGTTATCGCGTCGAATTGCCTGCTCCCGCATCGGGAGTCCCGGCGTGAGACGTGGAATTTTCGACCCTGCGCTCTGCGCCAGCCACCGCTAAGACTACAGAGTGAGGCGACTCATGGACGCAAAATCCGCAGCGCGTGAACGTTTTGAGGCCGCCCGCGAGGGGCTGATCGAGCTCAGCCACCGCATCCACGCTCATCCGGAGCTGGGCTTTGAGGAAGAGCAAGCTTCTTCCTGGCTCGGTGAGTCGCTGGCCGACGCTGGCTTCGCAGTTGAAAAGGGTGTGGGCGGTCTTCCCACGGCGTTCCGCGCCCGCGCCGGATCAGGTCCTCTGCACATCGGTATTTGTGCGGAATACGATTGCCTGCCCGGCATCGGCCACGCCTGCGGCCACAATATCATCGCCGCCTCGGCGGTGGGCGCAGCGCTGGCCGCCGCCAAAGTGGCCGACGAGGTGGGCCTCACCGTCAGCGTCATCGGCACGCCTGCCGAAGAGGTGGGCAATGCCAGCGGCAAGATCCTGCTGCTTGAGCGCGGCGCTTTTGCGGGCATTCACGCCGCCATGATGGTGCACCCGGCGCCCTTTGACATGTTGACGGCCAAGATCATCGCCGCTTCCATGTTTGAGGTGCATTGCACCGGGAAGGAATCCCACGCCTCGGCATTTCCGGAGTTGGGCGTGAACGCTGCGGATGCGCTCACCATCGCGCAAACCGCGCTGGGCCTGCTGCGCCAGCACATCCGCTCCACGGATCGCATCCACGGCATTGTGACCAACGGCGGCGCCGCCCCCAACGTCATTCCCGCCCACACTTCCGCAAAGTACATCATTCGCTCCGAGACTCTCGATCAACTCAGCGAATTGCGGCCCAAGGTTCACCGCTGCTTTGAGGCCGGAGCTTTGGCCACGGGCGCGAAAATGGCCATCACCGGTGGCGACAAACCCTACGCCGAGATGCGGCACGATGCGGCCATGGCAGCGCTTTATCGCAGAAATTCCGAAGCGCTGGGGCGCGCGTTCCCCAATCTCGGCGAGTGGGAAACGCGGCCCACCGGTTCCACCGACATGGGCAATGTCTCCCTGGCGATGCCCTCGATCCACCCCATGATCGGCATCAACTCGCTGCCCGCCGTCAACCACCAACCGGAGTTCACCGCACACTGCATCACTCCCGATGCGGACAAGGCGTTAGAGGACGGCGCCCTGGCCATGGCCTGGACCTGCATCGACCTGGCAACGAACGCTGAGGTGAGAGAGAGTTTGATGGCTCGCCAGCGATGAAGACTTGCTTTGAATGGACGTTGGTTGCCGACAAGTTTGGAGTCGGAATCGAGATTTAACGCGGAAAGGAAATGGCAGCAGGTTAATGAGCTTCTCCTGGGGTGCAGGGTGCGAGCCGCTGCGGGTAATGAAGCTGGGCGTGCCTGTTCGGCCGGCCCGAGGCGTCGACGACATCGAGGTTCCAGTGGACAGGCTTCGCGAGCGGCTCCGGCAGCCTCATGCTCAGTTTGATGAAACTGAAAACCTCGCTGTAGAAGCCCTGCCGGACGTGCGCGAAATCCTCCTTACCTATTATGTTCACTCCAAATTCGCCAAGCTCAAACTGCAGGAAATCGCCACCGGTTACGGCGGCCAAATCACGCAATTCCAAGAGGCCATCAGCCTCTACGGTGGTTCTGGAATTTGGATTTCTGTGCCAGATTGGAGCAAATGCGTACAACCGGATGCCGGATGACACCAAGCGTGCTTTGACCCTGAACCAATCTGTATGGCTGGCGTTTTCCCCACCGTCCGACACCAAACAAATCGCATCTCCCACGCTCGGCGTCTTCAGCAAAGCCAGAGCGCTGACGAGCGCGTCTTCGATGGCGGTCCTGCCGCGGCCCACCGCATGTTGCAGTTCGTCAACCTCTTCCCTAAAGGCCGTCCGGTCCTGACCGAAGGGGATGACATCGACGATCCTCTCGTTGAAAGTGAGTAACGCCAGCGAGTCTTGGGGCGGCGCTGAGGAGATCAGGTCTTGGGCGAATTCAAGTCCCAGTTGCCGGATGCCTCCCATCATGCTCCCACTTACGTCGATCAGGATCACGATGCGCAGAGGGCCACTGTCGTAAGTCGCAGATGTAATCCGAATAGGCTTGCCCCTGATGCTCGCTTGGAAGTTCGCTGCAGTGGAGGGGGTAAGTGCTTTTCCCCGCTCCAGATTAACATTTACGGGGATCACGCGGTCAAGGCAGGGATCCGTCTGGGCAGACAGTTGACTGGCGAAGCCGGCGGCTAAGGCGGCCACAACGATATGCGGAAGCAACCTCATATGCCCCTCGCAAGTTGCGCGAACCTGTTTTCCAGGGTCTGCAGCTCTTGGCCGGGGGAAGGGTCAATGGGCAGCGAACCTTCAGACCAGGTCCGTTTTACTCGCCTTACTCTACTCGCCTCACTCTCCCTTCACAATGGGGAAGCCCTTCGCGGTCCAGTCGTCGCCGAGCCTTTCGGGGATGTCGAGCACCTTGAGGTTGGAGAATCCCATTTCCTTCAGAGTTTGAAAGGCGGGGCGGATGTTGGGGCAATCGTTCCACGGGCAACATCCGCAATAGATGACGATCTCCTGATTGCGAGGAAGTTTGGCGACAAACTTTTGAAGCGCCGCCAAGCCTTCCGGTTTGGAAGCGGCGCCCGCGTATTGCGAGCCGGGGATGTGCCCCATCTTGTACATCATCAGGAAGCCAACCTGAATGAGGACAAGCTTCCCCGCCTTGACCGCCGGCAGTCGGCTGTTCAGTTGTGACGGCGCAATGAGATCAGAAGAGGTTATGGGGTGAGTGGCGCCGGCGCCCCCAGCGACAGTGGTTCCGAGTATGGCCAATATCAAAGCACTTCCTAATTTGCGGAATAGAAACATGGCGCAATTCCTCCTGTTGGAAAATCGTAGCGGCGAGTTTACCCCGCCACATGACCGTAGCGGCGAGTTTACCTCGCCATCTGGCGGCGTAAAGCCGCCTCTACTTCAGTGTTCTGGCCAGCCACAATGCTCCTTCCACGGGCGGTCGCTCGAGCATTTCCACCCGGGCCTCCGGAGCGAAGCGGTGAAGGTGACGCACGAAGGCGCGGCGGATCAGGATGCTGGACTTGAACACTCCGCCGGTGGTGACCACGGGCATCGAGCGGCGCGTCCATCCGGCTCGCTTCAGCAAGGCGACGGCCAGATTGGCGAGGTCGCGGGCCGCGTCGTCGCACAGATGGCGTGCCACCAGGTCACCTTCGCGCGCCGCCTCCAACACCAGAGGGAAGAGCGCGGCGATCTGATGTTGTTCAAGTTGTTTGGAAATGATTTCGGTGATATCGCGCAGTTCCAGATGCCGGCAGATTCGATCCATCAGGAGGGTGTGCGGGCCGCGGCCGTCGAAAGCTTCCAGAGCTGTGGCCACCGCCTTGCGACCCAACTCGTAGCCCGAACCGCGATCGTCGAAGGGAACTCCCCAGCCGCCGGCGCGCAACAGCTTGCCTTGATCATCACGCGCGAAGGCATAGGAACCCGTGCCGGCGTTCACGATGATGCCCGGAGCGTCGCGCACCGCCGCGACGAGCGCGATGGCGGCGTCGGAGGTGAGCAGATAGTGGCGCGCCGGAATGTGCCGGTGCATCCAGGCGATGAGAGGTCTGTGTACGGTCTGCCGGGCGACTCCCGAGATGCCGGCACAGACGGCGCGCACCACCGGCGAGCGCGATGCGCGCGCGGCGGTTGGGGGGAATCCGGCTTTACGCAAGCAAGCGCGGAAGGCTTTCAGGATTTCGCATTCGGCAGCGCGAAACCCCGCTTTGAGAGGATTGGAGGGCCCGGACTCGGCGCGCGCCAAAAGCTTGCCTTCACCGTCCGCCAGCCACGCTGTGGTCCGCGTGGCGCCACCGTCGATTCCCAGAAAGCAACCCATTGAACGCCACGCTATTCCTGCACGGAGACGACTTGCAACACTTCTTCCATGGTGGTCCAACCATTCTCGAGCAGCCAAACGGTGTAATCCTTCAGCGTCTTCATACCGTTCTTAACCGCCAGGTCGGAGATGGCTTCGGAGCTGCCGCCGCTGGCCACCAGGCGGCGCAGTTCAGCGTTCATGCGCAGGACTTCGTACACGCCCACGCGCCCGCGATAACCGGTTCCCGAACACTTTTCGCAGCCCTTGTTACGGAAAAAAGTGAGGGGTTTGCTCGGGTCGAGGCCCATGTACTTGAGCGAAATGTCATCCGGCGTGTACTTTTCCTTGCACGCCTGACACAGGCGGCGCGTGAGGCGCTGGGCGATGATACCGATCGTCGAACTCGACATGAGGAATGGCTCGACGCCCATCTCACCCAGGCGGGTGAAGGCGCCGGCGGCATCGTTGGTGTGGAGGGTGGTGAACACCAGGTGGCCGGTCAGAGCTGCCTCGACGGCGATGTGGGCGGTCTCTTTGTCGCGGGTCTCGCCCACCAGGATGATGTCGGGATCCTGGCGCAGGAAGGCGCGCAGAATGCGGGCGAAGTCCAGTCCGATTTCCTTGTGCGCCTGCACCTGGTTGATGCGCGGCAGATCGTACTCGATGGGGTCTTCGGCGGTGGAGATGTTCACGTTGGGATCATTGAGCTCCGCCAGCGCGCTGTAGAGCGACGTGGTTTTGCCGGAGCCCGTGGGGCCGGTCACGTAGATGATCCCGTAAGGTTGCGCGATCATCTCGCGCACCAACTCCAACACTTCCTGATGGAGGATGAGCTTGTCGAGACCCAGCAGGGTGTTGGATTTGTCGAGGATGCGCATGCAGATCTTCTCGCCCCACTTGGAAGGGATGGTGGAGACGCGGAAGTCAATGGGTCGTTCTTCCAGCCGCACGCTGATGCGGCCGTCCTGGGGCAGGCGTTTTTCCGCGATGTCGAGCTTGGAGATGATCTTAAAGCGCGAGATCAATCCCATCTGGACCTTTTTGGGCAGCACCTGCACCACTTGCAACTCTCCGTCAATGCGGAAGCGCACGGCCACTTCTTTTTCCTGCGGCTCGATGTGGATATCGCTGGCGCCCTTCTTGATGGCCAGCGCCAGAACGCCATTGGCCATGCGGATGATGGGGGCGTCTTCGGCCGAGCGCGAGAGGTCCGTCACGCTGTCGGGCGCCACCGAAGTTTCATCGATCTCCAGAGATTTCAGCGCCTCGGATTGCAGCGACTCCAGGATGCTCTCCGTCGACTCAACCTTGGGAGGCGGCGCAGGTTCACTTTCGGCGGCCTTCGCCACCGGCGTGCTCTTGGGAGTCGCCGAGCCCATTTCGCGCGCCGCCTTCTCCTCCTCCTTGCGCACCAAGTCAGCGTAGGTGGTGCTCATAAAGCGCTTGAAATCATCTTCCGACGTCACCACGGGTTCGATAATCACACCTTTGATCACGCGGCGCACGTCATCCAGAGCTACGATGTTGTTGGGGTTTACCATGGCCAGGGTCAGGCGGTTGTTCCCAAAGGCCAAAGGAAGCACGCGGTGGGTCTGAATCATCTGCGCGGGCAGCAGCCTCATCACCCGAGGGTCAAACTGGAGTTTGGCGAGGCTGATGTATTCGATGCCGGTGTGCTGGCTGGCTTCGTCCAGACGTTCGGCGAGCACGCGGCTCATGGCGAGGCCCACCTTGGGGCTTGTCACCAGCACTTCGTCAAAGGCCGCTTGCTCCAGCACCGAGCAGGTAGTCGGCTCCACCGCCACTACGCTCGCCACGCGGGGTTTTCCCGTGAGCAACGCCATTTCGCCGAAGCACGTGCCGGCTTTCAGTTCGCTCAGCAGGAAGTCGATTCCGGTATTGGGGTCCTTCTTGCGGACTTCCACCGAGCCGGAAGTGATGAAGAACATGGCATCGCCCGGCCCGCCTTCCTTTACGATGGTTTGTTGCGGGGCGAACTCGCGAGGACGCAATCGGCTTTCCAGGAGCTTGCACTCTTCGTAGGGAAGGCCGCTGAACAGGCGGATCTTCTGCAGGTAGTGGGTTCTGTCCGGCGCATGAGCGGGCTCTCCCGCGGCGCGAGCTCCGGCGGTTGCTCCCGCTGGAGACGCCGCCGCCGCGGCTCCGTGGGCGGCGCCGCCCCCCGGCCGCACGGAGTCAATCGCCACAGGCCTTTGGCATTGCTGGCATGCCACGCTGTACGCCGGGTCGCTCAGCCGCGCATTGTCGAGCTTTACGGGTGTGCCACAACGTTTGCAGAAGACGACCATACCGCCCTCCAGGCGACAATCAACCCTCGGTTGTTCCGCCCCCTATCAGCAACGAGGAGACACTTTCCTGCGACATCATCAAGCAGCCTACACCAAAGGTTTGGCTTTGAGTCATTATACGCGACCGGACAAGTGTGTCCAATCCTTGTTCCAGGAGGTTGTTCAAGGATGAGGGCTTGACACACGTGGACCGCCGACGTTTAATATGCGACGTAAGATCTGTTGACGGCCGCCGTCGGGGTGACGCCGTGGATCGCAGCGTATAGGCCGGGCAGCGCGAACAAGGTCGGAAGGCATTCATTGCCCTTTCCCTCAAGCCCCAATCGCCCCCTAGAGTTAAGAAGAAACCGGCACCTGCCGATGAATCGACTGGGGGAGTATCGCTTCCCGGTGACGCTCCCGGACGCTGAGGGCGCAGAAGCACGGTTGTAACCCCGGCGCGGGCACTTGGCCGCGCCGCGGTGGGTTGGAGGATCAATGCAGCTTCGAAAAGATCCCATCTCCATGAATTGGGTGATCCAGGAAGAGGGCTTGACAACCTGGCCGAACTTCGACGTTTGCCCCTTTTGCCCCGGCCAGGAAGCCTTGACTCCGCAAACCCTCTATTCGTATGTCAATGGCAAGGGCGGATGGGAGGTACGTGTCACTCCCCATGTGCGCCCGCTCTATCGTATTGAAGGCCACGCGCAGCGGTGCGCCGAGGGCGTTTACGACAAGATGCGCAGCCTGGGAGCGCACGAAGTGGTGATCGAAAGTCCTGACCACAATCTGCGCCTGTCACTCTTAAGCGATGAAAACGTGGCGCAGGTGCTGCGGGCATTCGTCACCCGCCTGGTGGACCTCAAGAAGGACCGCCGCTTTCGCTACGTCAGCGTGTTTCGCAACCAGGGCAAACTGGCGGGGCAGGAGCCGGAGCACCCGCACTCACAGATTACCGCGACGCCTTTCATTCCGCGCCGCGTCGTTTACGAACTCCGCTCGCTGCAGCGCTACTTCGCATTGAAGGAGCGCTGCCTGATTTGCGATATCGCCCAACAGGAGATTGCCAAGCAAGTACGCACGGTGGAGTGGGACGATCAGTTTGCAGCCTTCTGCCCCTTCGCCTCGCGCGTGCCCTACGAGATTTGGGTACTTCCCCTCGAGCACCACAGCGCCTTTGAGGAGGACTTGACCAACTGGGAGCGCCAGCTTCACTTCGCGCGATTCCTAAAGTCCGTGTTGCTGCGGCTGGAGTCGGTGGCCCAGGATTACCACCTCGTTTTGCACACCACGCCCAATTTGAATGCCAAATTCGAACGCACCGACCATTGGCGCACTCTGCTCGAGGACTTCCATTGGCACTTGGAACTGGTTCCGGTGCAACTCTCCACCTCGCGCTCGTATTTTCTCAAAGAGGTCTACTACAATTCCGTGCTGCCCGAACACGCCGCCGAGGTACTGCGCAAAGCCAATATCGAGCAACTCACCCGCTCGTAGACGGACGGGGGCAAAAAGGGGTTTGCCCCACAGGTTTGGCCTCGCAAGGACAGAGCCCCGCATGCGGTGATGCTGAATGCCGGTGGGCAAATCCTCATTGTGCTTCGTCCCCAGGGAGAGATATATTGCCTTGGTTTCATCGGCCCTCGCGGAAAATGCCAACTCGGGGAGAAGCGATCAGGTCTTACGGGAGTGAGTGAGCGTGAGTCCGGAAGTCTCAACAGACCATCCCCAGGCGGAAGTCTCAGCGCTGAGCGCGCTCCCGGGCGGCTTTTTCGTGCTGTTGAACTGCAGCCCACGGGCGGTAAGAGTGATGGTTACCACAACGTTGCCGGTCAAGAGTTCGAGCAGAGTTACCTCCGAAGGCTTACAGCCGCTCCGTCGCGAGGGTGCGGGTTGGAGGATCAGCCTGCAGCCTTCCGAGGGCGCGGCCTTGCGCTGGCTTCCGTGAGGGCTTTCTCCCCGGACCTGACGTTTGGAGGGGTTCCGATTCTAAGTCCTGTAAGGCCTTTCCCCAACCACCATTTCCACTCGCGAGCCAGGGGACCGGTTCTTGCTTGCGTCCGCCCCCACCCTTGCATATCCTCTGGGGTGGAAAATCTTTGTCCGGAGGGACACCAATCTCATGAGAATCCGAAACCTTACCAGGATGGCCGTAACCGCGGCCCTGGTTACCATTTCTTTCTTCGCCGCTAATCCTCTTGTCGGCAAGAAACCCAACGAAAAACCGAAAGAAGCCCCCGCCGCCAGCGCTCCGCCGGCCGTAACCTGGCCGGGAATTCCCGACCTTGAGTTCATCACGCGCCTGCGCCAAGAGGAATTCGGCCACAGTCAGTTGATGGAACTTATGGGCCATCTCACCGACGACATTGGCGCGCGTCTGACGGGTTCCCCCAACATGAAAAAGGCAAATGAATGGACGCGCGACGAGTTCACCCAGTGGGGCTTGGTGAATGCTCATCTGGAGGCCTGGGGTCCATTCGGGCGCGGTTGGAGCTACCAACTTTGCGAAGCCCGCATGGTCTCGCCCGACTACATGCAATTCTTGGCTATTCCCGAGGCGTGGACGCCGGGAACCAACGGATCATTGCGCGGCGAAGTGACGCAGGTGATTGCCTCGACATCCGCCGACCTGGAAAAGTACAAGGGCAAGCTGGCCGGCAAGATTGTGTTGTATGGCGAAGCCCGCATTCCCGATCCCATTGAGAAGCCTCTGTTCCACCGGAACGACGACGACGAACTCAGCAAGATCGCGCTCTTCGAGCGGCCCACATTTCCCGGCGCTCCGCCGCGTGCGGGCGGTCCAGGTGGCCCGGGCGGCCCGCGCCGCGGGGAGATGATGCAGCGCATGCGGTTTCAACAGGATTTTCCGAAGTTCTTGGCCGATGAACACGTGGCCGCCGTACTGGATGTAACGCGCACCCCCGGCGAAGACGGCACCATGTTTGTGCAGTCGGGAGGAAGTTACGAGAAGGGCAAGACGATTGCCGTTCCCCGTGTCACCATCTCCGTGGAGCACTTTGGCCGCCTGACTCGCCTGCTCGACAAGAAGGTCCCGGTGCAAGTGGAGATGAACGTGGAAACCACATTTTACGACGATGACAACAATGCCTACAACACGGTGGCCGAAATCCCCGGCGTCGACCCCAGCCTGAAGGACCAGGTGGTGATGCTGGGCGGGCACCTGGATTCCTGGCACGCCGGCGAGGGGGCCACGGACAATGGCGCCGGCTCGATCGTGGCGATGGAAGCCGTGCGGCTGCTCAAGAAGCTCAACGTCCAGCCGCGGCGAACCATCCGCATCGCGCTCTGGTCGGGAGAGGAAGAAGGACTCTTCGGTTCGCGCGGCTATGTGAAAGAGCACTTTGGATCGCGGCCGGAATCCACCCGGCCGGGGGACCAAGCCATGCCGGCGTTCATGCGCCCGCCCGCCGGCCCGCTCCAGTTGAAGCCGGAGCAAAAGTCGATTTCAGTGTACTTCAACCTCGACAACGGGGCCGGCAAGATTCGTGGCATTTACCTGCAAGAGAACGCCCAGGTGCGGCCCATCTTCGAGAAGTGGATGGAACCCTTCCGCGACCTGGGGATGACCACGCTGACCATGCGCAATACCGGCTCGACTGACCATGTCTCCTTCGACTCGGTGGGCATTCCCGCCTTCGAGTTTCTTCAGGACCCGTTGGATTACGGCACCCTGACTCATCATTCCAACCTCGATGTCTACGAACACATCCGCCCCGAAGACTTGCAGCAGGCGGCGACGATCATGGCGGGGTTTGTCTATGACGCCGCAATGTGCAATGAGATGATCCCGCGTAAGCCCATCCGCCCGGATGACCCTCCCGCCCGGCCGGATTCGGGAGGCGGCGCGGAGAGACCCGGTCCGCCCAACCCGTGACCTCACGGCTGAATAGGGGGGCAGCGATGAAACTGCAGAACGTGAAAGAGGTCGTCCATGTGAGCAGCAGCTTCTGGAAATGCTGCAAGTACTGCTCCGCTCTCAAATTGTCGGAAGACAGCGTGGAGGAACAGGTCAACCACTATTTGCGCCATGGACTGAAGCTCCTTCATATCGGCACGGAATGCAGCCGGACTGACGAAGGAGCGATATGGTATAGCACGGTGGCGATGTTGGGAAAGGAATAGTCGCCGGTGTTTAAAACGCTTGGCACAATCTTCGGTGATGATCGGTCGAGGTCTATTCCTGATCCGGGAGGGTGAACCATGCAACGGCGGAATTTCTTGAAAACCCTGGGAGGCTCACTTGCCCTGCTCAAGGCCGGTGGAACCGATGCGCGCGCCGTGACGAAGCCTCTCGAGCTCACGCGCGATGGCCACTCCACTTACTCCATCGTCATTTCGCGTGAAGCCTCGCTTTCCGAAAAGCGTGGCAGCGAGGAACTGCAGCGTTTCCTCGAGGAGATGTCCGGCGCGCACCTGCCGATTGTTACCGACGCGGAAAAAGCCCGCGGCAATCTGGTACTCGTGGGGAAAAGTGACTACGTCGATTCGCTGCGTTTGCAGATCCCCTTCGCGTCGCTGGGCGCGGAGGGCTTCGCCGTCAAGACGGCCGGCAACCACCTGGTGATCGCCGGAGGCCGGCAGCGCGGGACGATGTATGGCGTTTACACCTTCCTGGAAAAGTTGGGCTGCCGGTGGTTTGCCACCGATGTCAGCCGCATTCCCAAACTGCCCACCCTCACCGTACAGCCGCTCGACGAAATTCACAAACCCGCCTTCGAATACCGTGAGCCTTTTTTTAGCGAGGCAATGGACCGCGATTGGGCGGCGCGCAACAAAATGAACGGGGACCACTTGAACCTGGACGCCTCCACGGGCGGCAAGGTCCAGTACTATCCTTTTGTCCACAGTTTCTATTCATTAATCCCACCGAAGCAGTACTTCCAGGATCACCCCGAGTACTTCTCGTTTGTGGATGGCCGCCGGCGAGGAGAGAACGCCCAACTCTGCCTGACCAATTCCGATGTCCTGCGGCTGGTGACCCAAAAGGTGTTTGAATGGATCCAGCAGCACCCTGCGGCCACCATTTTCTCCGTTTCGCAGAACGACTCCTGGGGTTGGTGTGAGTGCAAGAATTGTCTGCGCGTGGAGCAGGAAGAGGGTGGAGCCCATTCGGGGCCGGTTCTACGCTTTGTGAATGCCGTGGCCGCCGAGGTGGCCAAAAAATATCCCGACAAGCTGATTGACACGCTTGCCTATGCTTACACGGAAGCTCCTCCGGCCAAAGTGCGGCCGCTGCCCAACGTGCGCGTGCGCATGTGCCCCATTGGCGCGTGCCAGGCGCACCCCTACGAGAAGTGCCGTTACGACACTTACATCATGAACCACCTGCACGCGTGGCGAAAGATTACCGACAGCGCCCTATACATCTGGCACTACAACACGGACTTTTCCCATTACCTTCGGCCGTTTCCCGATTTCGGCGAGCTGGCAGCGGACATTCCCATGTACCGGCGGCACGGCGTGGTGGGCCTGTTCATGGAAGGCGGAGTGTCCGCCGGCGGGGGCGCGGAAAATGGCGCCCTGCGCTCCTACGTGATGGCGCGGTTGCTTTGGGATACGAATACGGACGTCCGGCGGGACATCGAGGAATTCCACCAGGCTTTTTACGGCAAGGCTTCACCGGCGATGCTGGCTTACTTCGATCTGCTCCAGCGCGCCGTCAGTTTCCCTCCCGCGGGAAAAGGGGACCATTGCTGGTGTTGCAGCTCACCGCATTTCTCCGACGACTTTCTCGCCCAAGCCAAACAATTGTTCGGCCGGGCGCAGGCGGATGCGGAGGGTGAGGCGGTGCGTAAGAGGGTGCGGCAGGCGCAGCTCTCGCTCGACTACTTGGAATTCGTTCGCGCCAAAAAGTACGCTGTGCGTAGTGGCGTCTATGAGCCTGCCGATCTCGCGGACGTGAGGAATCGTTACCAGTCTTTGATCAGCCAAGCGCAGAGTTTCGGCATAACCGATCTCGGCGAAGGGAAGAGCTTGGAGGAGGAGAACAAGAATTTTGCCTACGTGAAATCCTACCCGGTGAAGACCCTGGAGAATCCCTCGCTGCTCCTGCACATCACTCCCGACCTCAGCGGTCGGGTGATCCAGATGATTGATAAGAGATCGGGCCGCGACACATTGGTGGTGCCTGATCCCGAAGCGCCAAACTATCCAGACGTCGCCGGCTTGGCATTCTTGGCTTACGAGGATTACCTGTCGAGCAAACCGCTTGACGTAAAGTGGGAGCCGGACGCGGACTCGCCGAGTGACCGGCTGGTGTTGACGGGCACTTGCGCCAATGGTCTTCGGATAAAGCGGTCCATGCAAATTCCTTCGGACGTGGCGGCGCTGCACACTGAAACCTTCGTGCAAAATGTGGGGAACGCCGCCATCGAGGTGGTGTTGCAATCGCGCCTCGATGCGAACCCCACAAAAGGCATGGCGTCGGAAGAAATGGAGGATGTGAGCATCGCATTTTCCGCACGAGACGGAAAGACCATCGAGAAGAAACTGATCGACCCGGAATTGGAGCCGGTGGGGGCCGACACTTACACGGGTACCAGCCAGCCCGATGGCGAATGGCGGATCGTAAACCAGCGGGCGGGGTTCACGCTTACCAATCGCTTCACCAAAGCGCAAGTGGAACGCTGCTTCGTGCGTTGGGGCGCCAAAAACCAGAACGTGGTGGGCTTGGTCCTGTGGTCGGGAAAACGCCGCCTGGAGCCGGGTGAAAGTATGGGACTCGACGCGGACTATATAATCGGGTGATCGGGAGATCGGGGGAACAGGAATAATCCTGCGCGTTGATCCGCAACCGGAAATCTGTGGCGCGCAGCGGAACGCAAAGTACGCTTGCCACTACCTGCTCTGCACCACTAAGTCTTCTTAACTGGCTTTGTTTTCTACAACACCTCGCGGTTGCGACAATTCCATGGATTAGGGGTTAGCCTTTCTCGATTATCTGCATTGTTTCCAATAACATCCAAGTGTTTTTTGATAACCCATGTGATATCATAGACTTCTCGGGGTGGATGACAAAATGTCCTAAGACACCCCTTTGTTTTCATCAACATCACGGGAGGTTCCTTCATTTTTCATGTTGCACGCTCGCTCGAACCGAGCCCAAAACAGTCGAAATGTCCCTGTCGAATGCCAACCACGCCTGGCAAAAAAAGCGCTTGAAGAAGGGGCGCAAGAGGCCTGCCGCAAATGAAACGACTCGCGGAGGATGTTGCCTTGGGGCCGTTCGTGGAAGATGCCATGGACAACATCAGAGTGTCAGAAATCAGACGCAAATCGAACAATTCTTGATTAACGGCCTATGCGTGCAAGTGGCGCCCGGTGTCTCCGGGCGTATCGTCGGCCACTCGGGAACTATTCCGAAACGGGGCTCGAGGAGATAGCTCTTACCTTGTTGCCCACCGTTTACTGATTTGCCGGTTCAAGGCGATTCCGGCGGCATACTAAGAACGGCCACGGGGTGTGGGACGGGACTCCCCGGAATGCGACGCGTACAATTATTTCAATCAATGTGCGCAATGTCTTTTTCTTACTGCCTACTGCCGACTGTTTTATCGTGGCGGTGTGAACAAACTTCCCGGATTGTCCTTGAGCACCACGCCCTCGCCGTGACCGCCCCGGTCGACAATGAGTTGCCGCAGGGCGCCTTGGTGCAGCACGTTGTTGGCAATGACGCAGTTCTCAAGGTTTTTGCACACGATGCCGTAGGCAGGGCTCCACACTCCCCCACCGCCGTCGTCGCGCCCCACGTGGAGATTGTTGCCGAGGCAGGTAACGCCCTCCGCGCCTTCAATAAAAATGTGGGATGAGTCGTATCCGGCAGCGTCGGCGTTCCTTCCGCTGCGCTTAAAGTAATTTCCGGTAATGGTCATTTGGAAGCAGCGGCGGCGGCCGTTGCGCAGGGCGATGCCGCAGGTCCCCGCGCGGTCAAAGAAATTCCCGGTAATCTGGTAGCCGTCGCCTCCGGTGATCAAAAGGTTTTCCTGCCCATTCCACTCCACGCGATTGCCGGTGAAGGTGACGGACGCGTTTTCGTCGCGCGCGCCAAAGCCCGCGCCCTGGTTTCCGGAAAACCAGTTGTCGCTGAGGAACCCATCCCACCCCCGCAGGCGCAGGCCGTCGCCCTGGTTGTACGCCAGCATCGAGTGCCGGACGGAGAAGCACCAGGCATGCGCGAGGTTCACTCCGTCACCGGTGAAGCGCGCCACCTGGCAGCGCTCAATCCGAAAGGCGTCCTCGTGCTTCCCGTAATCCGGCTTATCAAGAAAGATTCCGTGAATCCCCCTGCCCAAGCCTGCGCCATCGAGCGCCAGCCCATCCATCGTGGCGCCCGCAGCCCCCGCGATGTTGAGTAGGCACCTCGCATCGTCGGTCGCGAGTCGCAGAACCGTTCCCCCAGCACCGCCATAATTCCACGTCGGGACCCCCACCAAGGCGGTGTTCGGCCGCATCAGGAGATCTGCGCAAAGGTACACCCCGGCCGGTACGAATACGGTCCCCCGCACTTCCCCCGCGGCGTCCAGGGCGCGTTGGAGCGCCTTGGTGTCGTCCGTCTTACCGTCGCCGGTGGCGCCAAACTCGCGCACGTTAATGTGTTCCTGATTGACGGTCGGTCCTTCCGCCCGCGCCGGGCTCTGCGCACCCAATAGAAACGAAGCGCCACCGAGCAAAGCGCTCTTGGCCATCTCGCGACGTCCGAGAAAGGGTGATTCGGCATTGGTCATCTTTGTACTCCTTGAGTTTCAGTTCGTGCCAAGCCTGCGGCGGAGTCTTCCGCCCGGGGCGCAGCATCGCCACTTAAGGCTGGGGGCGGAAGTTTACTCGATTTCGTCACCCAACACTTGCGCCTGTGCACGGCGGGCCATATTACGAACGTGATGGAGGAGAGGGTTACGGAGGTTACGCTGGGACCTTGAACAGGCTCCCCGGATTGTCCTTGATGATCACGCCCTCGCCGTGACCTCCCAGGTCCACAATGAGTTGCCGCAGGGCCCCCTGGTGCAGCACGTTGTTGGCGATGACGCAGTTCTCAAGGTTCTTACACACGATGCCATAGGCAGGACTCCACACTCCCGTGCCGTTATCGTCGCGTACGACGTGGAGATTGTTGCCCACACAGGTGACGCCCTCGGCTCCCTCAATGAAAATCTGGGATGATTCGTACCCGGCCGCGTCGGCATTTTTTCCACTGCGCTTGAAGTAATTTCCGGTGATGGTCATTTGGAAGCAGCGGCGGCGGCCGTTGCGGAGGGCGATCCCGCAGGTCCCCGCGCGGTCAAGAAAATTTCCGGTAATCTGGTAGCCGTCGCCACCGACGATCAAAATGTTTTCCTGCCCATTCCATTCAACGCGATTGCCGGTGAAGGTCACGGAAGCATTTTCGGCACGCGCCGCGAAGCCGGCACGCTGGTTTCCGGAGAACCAGTTGTCGCTCAGGAACCCATCCCAACCATGCAAGCTCAGGCCGTCTCCCAGGTTACGGGCCAGCATCGAGTGCCGGACGGAGAAGACCCAGGCATGCGTAAGGTTCATCCCGTCGCCGGTGAAGTGCGCCACCTGGCAGCGCTCGATGCGTAAGGCATCCAGGAGATTTCCATAATCCGTTTTGTCGAGGAAGATTCCGTGAATGCCCTTGCCCAAGCCGGCGCCATCGAACGCCAACCCGTCAATCGTGGCGCCCGCCGCCCCCCCGATGTTGAGGAGGCACTTGGCATCGCCACTCAAGAGCCGCAGAACCGTTCCGCCGGGGCCGCGATAGTCCCAGGTCGGGATGCTCACCATGGCGGTGTTCGGCCGCATCTGGAGGTCCGAGCAGAGGTACACGCCGGGCGGCACAAATATCGTTCCCCGCACTTCTCCTGCGGCGTCCAAGGCGCGTTGAATTGCCTTGGTGTCGTCCGTCTTGCCGTCGCCGGTGGCGCCAAACTCGCGCACGTTGATGTGTTCCTGGCTGGCGGCCTGTCCCTCCGCCCGCGCCGGGCCTTGCGCGCCCAATAGAAATGAAGCGCCACCGAACAAAGCGCTCTTGGCCATCTCGCGACGGCCGAGAAAGGGTGAATCAGCATTCGTCATCTTCTTCCTCGCTGGGTCAAAGTACGCGCTGCCCCTGCGGCGGAATCTTCCGCCCGGAGCGAAGCATCGCCCCCTAAGGTTTTGCACTTTGGGCGAAGTCTTGGATGGTTTTCTGGTTGTCGAGCTTCTGAACGAACCACACGTACTCGTATTCTTCCCAGGGCTTCACTCCATTCCGATGCGTTCCCGTGTCTTCGACATAGGCGAACACACTGCCATCCGCAGCGGAAAGGCTGGTCCCCATCTTTTGCGCGAGTTGCACGACTGCCTCCGGCGGCTTTTGTGTCTTGGGACCGTTGCTGATGCAAATAACTCCCGGTTGATTTGTGAAAGGACTCCAGGCGGGGAAAGGCTGCTTTTCCGTTTTGTAATTCACCTGGTACTTGACGATCAAGTTTTTGTCGCCATCGAAGACGTCGCCCGACTGCATCAGAACCATGCGAGTCTCGCCGTTCCACATGCCGATGCTGCCCTTGATATTGTAAAGCCGCTTTTCCGGGCCATGTTCAAGTCCTTTGTAGTTGTACTGCACTTGCGTCACTCCCGGAATCATGGGCACCCCCATCGGCATGTTGGGTCCCACCGGCAGCGATTCCACGGCGGAGGCGCCGACCTGCGCGGAGGCTTCACCCAGAGTTCCCGGCCCGACGGAAGTGCATCCGGCGCGTTTTCTCTCCTCGTTTTCCTCCTTGTCGTCTTCACCCATTTTCTCGATCATATGGGCGCCGTATTCCTTAAACTTTTCTTTCAGAATGTTGGCAAAAGCATTGGCGACGAAATGATTGGCCTCGTGGAGGAAGGCCTTCCCTTCCTTTGCCGCCTCTTCCGCGCCTTCCTTGGCAACCTCGTTGGCAGCTTCTTTTGCTGCTGCCTCCTTCATCAGGGCAGAGCCTTCGCCGGTGAGTTTGTAGGCTTCACCAATCTCCTTACTCAAATTGTAAAACTCGGGAAGTTTGGCCAGGATGTTGATGCCCATATTGGTGTACTTCACGAGGTTTGCCACCCCGCAAAGGTCAGGATCCATATCGTAGGCGATGACCCCTCCCCCATCGATCTCTCCGCGGTCGTTCACCCCAATGGTGAAGAGTGTTGCGTGCTTCACTGCCACACTCATCATATTCTTCCGGCGAAAACGCACTTCGTAGCTTGCTCCCCAGCCTTGCCACACGCCGGCGAGTTTGGTCAGGGATGCCTGATCTGGCAGAGGCAGGGGGCCAGGGCCGGGACCGGGACCAGGGCTAGGACCGGGGGCAGGACCGCGGCCGGGACCGGGACCGGGACCGGGGCCGGGGCCAGGCCCAGGGCCGGGACCAGGACCGGGACCCGTGCCCTCCCCCTTGCTGCCGCTTCCCGGATTGGGAGCAGACCATGTGGAAGTTCCCTCACCCTCGGAGAAAACTTTGAAGGGAAGGACCAACGTAGTGCCGGTAAGCGTAAACGGCTGGTTGGTTACGCTGACCCCGAGCTGCGGGAGAGAAATGGTGATCAAGCTCCCCGCAACACGGTACTGGCCATTGTCGATGAAATTTTCTCCGGGCTTGACGGCGTTGAAGATGGCGGCGCCGCTGTTAGTAAACGTAAGGGTTACGACGCTGCCTTTGCCGGCCTTACCGCCATCGGAATCGCTTACAAACGAATATGACCCGGAAGGTCCTGAGACCTGCGCGAGGCCGGGAGCAGTCCCCCAAATTAGACCGATTAATAGGCAAAGCCCGCAATGGCGACTTCGAGGGGCGAGGGAAGACATTGAGTGGTTCAAGGGTTACCTCCTGCGGGTCCACGAGTGGCGTAACAAATCGGTAAGAAAAAAACCAGCGTCCGAAACCTGAAGACTTACGGGGCGAGGAACAAGCGCAGTATATTGCCACAACTTTGGATTGGCAATTGATACTTCCGCAGTTTGCCTGACTAAACTCCGCTGCCTCCGTCGAGGCAGTGCAAGAGAACCGCTAAGGTCGTCACGATGGATTCCGACAACTATCGTCAGATCACATCCCCGAAGCTATCTTTTGAGCGATCTGTTTGACTTGGTCAAGCGTTAGCCGAGGCCCCTTTAGATCGAGGAAGGTCGCGACCGAACCAGACCCTTTCCCTTTTTTGAAGCTTATGAAGTATTGAGGATTGCTGGCCGGTCCGGAAAAAGCGGCGTCTCCAACCCCGGCGACGTCAGCCTTGACAAACCCTTTCATTTTCTTGGCTTGGGTGTAAAGCATATCAGAAGAAAGCATCCTCTGTACCATGACGACGAGTTTGTCTCCCTGATCGGCGAAATTCAAATCGCCACCCGCCCCTTTAGACGGATCATACGGAACGATTTTTAGTCCATGAAGACCCGTGATTTTTTCGACATCCTGCACGGTCAAAAACCCGGAGCCCGCAGTAGGCTTGGCTTGAGGGCAAACCGGAGACGCACTTAGCAAAAGCAAGGAAGCCACAACCAACATGAGCATCCAGCGATTCATTGAACGTCCTCCTTAAATTAAGGGATTAAAAGATTCCACATTTACAAACGAGCGGTAAGCACGGTCAATTCAGTCGCCGCGGCGACAATTGCGTGGGTTCGTAATTCCAGGCAAAAAACCCACTGGCAGAAAAACGCTGACGGTGGCTGCCTGCTAATCGTCCAAGGATGAGAATCGACCTTGACTCCCCTCTTGGCATGGACAGGCTCCAGAACTGAACTAGCAACATCCTAAGGCTGCTTATATGTGGGGAGCGTAAATCTCCGGCGGCGGACTGTCAAGGGGCTTAGATGGGGTTAAATGGGGGTGTCCACCGGAGGGGGCGAGGGTGGTTAATTCCAATTAACGCCCCCCCTCACACCCCGCGACGAGAAGCCGCGGGACGGAAAAGTCTGGCTTTCCCGCCCGGCTCAATCTTTGATCGCCTGGTAAGCCAGCGTTATGGCCGTGGAGGCAAGGTTCAGTCCTTCGGCAGGGTTAAGTTGTCCCATAAAGATGGCGATTAAATCCTCCTTGGGGTCGATCACGAAAGAGGTGTAATAGAACCCGCCCCAATAATATGCGCCTACCGAACCGAGCTCCTTTAGTTGCTGGGAATCACTGTTGACTCCAAACCCCAGGCCGTAACCGTTGCCGTCGGGTTTGCCTTGCACGTGATTCTGGCTCATTAACTCCACGGACTTGCGGCTGAGGATGCGCACCCCATTCAGTTCGCCGCCGTTGAGCATCATTTGGCAAAAGCGGTAGTAGTCCTCCGCCGTGGAGCAAAGACCACCGCCCCCGGAGAAATAGGTATGCGGCCCGCGGTAAGGATAGTCCGCCGTGTACGGCAAGCCGCCTTCCTCCAGCACTTGATTGTCAAGAATCGGATGCAGCCCCTTCTGCGTGTCATATGCATACGCGGTGGCGAGCCGTGGGACTTTTTCCGCTGGCGGAAAGAAATATGTGTCCTTCATCCCCAAGGGTTTGTAAAGGCGTTCCTCAAGGAACTTATCGAAGGGCATTCCTGAGACCACTTCCACCAGGCGGCCTAGGACATCATCGGACAAGCTGTATTCCCAGTAGTCTCCCGGCTGAAAGAGCAGCGGGATGGTGGCCAACTTCTTCACCGCCTCGCCGATGGTACCCTCCTGCTGCTTGAGCCCGCTGCCCACACCCTCTTCGCGGTAAATCTTGCCGACCCGGGGGTTCCAGGGGTAGGTGAACCCGGCGGTGTGCGTGAGGAGTTGAAAAATCGTAATGGGCCGCTGGGCGTCCACCAGCTTGCCGGGGGGAGAAGTCTTGTCCTGCGGCCACGGCGGTTCGAGAACTTTCATGTGCTTGAATTCCGGCAGATAGTCGGAGACGGGGTCGCTCAACTCGAAGCGCCCTTCCTCGTAAAGCATCATCACAGCCACGCTGGTGATGGGCTTGGACATTGAGCAGATGCGAAAGAGGCTGTCCGTTTGCATGGGCTTGTGGGCATCACGGTCGGCCATTCCCACCGCCTGGAAGTAAGCAATCTTCCCGTGTCGTGCCACCAGGCTGACACCGCCGGAAATGCGCCCATCATCCACGCTTTTCTGAATGGCGCTGGTAATCCGCTCCAGGCGCTCGGACGACAGACCCACGTCTTCGGGAGTTGTGGTGGAGCTCGTCGCCATGGCGCGTGACGCCCCCAAGGGGTTCGCCCTGGGGCGCGCCGGCGTCTGCGACTGGATTAGGCCGGCGAGGAATATCAGCCAAACCATGACCACGAAACTTTGCACCCATCGTTTTCTCATGCCTACTCCTTTGCCCTGCGAATTCGGACGCAGGGAAGAATCACCCACGCCTGCCCCCGGGACGTCGGCGAAAGTGTACATTCCGGAGACGTATTTTGAAACATCCAATCGTAACGGCGCATCGCTGCCAGCAGCGGCCGTCAGCCGCCTCAGGGGACGGGAAGCTCTGATATACTCTACTTAGGCGACTCATGAGCAAATTTGAAATCATCGATGGCCAAATCAAGAAACTTTCTCCGGAGGAATCTACGCAATTGCGCGAGTGGCTCGCCGGATGCAATGCGGAAATAAGGAGAGGTAGATGCTCGAGGGCAATCGCAGACGTGTGCAGAACCTGACGGGGACCGAAATCTGGCTGTTTATCATTGGCCGCGTCCTCGTTGCCTTTGGAGTGGGCATTCTTGCGATGATTTACTTTCCTGCCTTGGCTGCCAATCTCGCTTGGCCGGCATTGATCGCCGGCTCGGTCGCGTTGCTTATAGCCTTTCGCGGCCTGTACAGGAGGCGCCCAATTGAACCGCTGAAATGATCCTATAAGTCATCCCATTTATCGCGCGTTGGTTAGGACCCACTCTAAAATGACCTTGGAAACCATCATGATGATCATCGACTCCCACCTCGATTTATCCTGGAATGCCCTTAACTGGAAGCGTGACCTGACCAAGAGCATCGAAGAAATTCGCCGTTCGGAAGCGGGCAGGAAAGAAAAAGGCCGCGGCTTTAACACGGTGTCGTTCCCGGAATTGCAGAGGGCCGGCGTGGGCGTGTGTCTGGCCACGGTGTTGGCGCGTTGCAGCCACCTCAAAGATCCTCTGCTCGACTACCCCAGCCGGGAGATCGCTTCGGCGATGGGCGTGGGTCAGGTGGAGTACTACCGCCTCATGGAGTCGGCGGGGCACATGCGCATGCTGCGAGACTGGCCGGCGCTGGAGGCGCACGTGGCGGAGTGGAAGCGCGCTGGCGGCGTGGGAACGCCGCTCGGATACATCCTGGCCATGGAGGGCGCTGACCCGATTCTCGAGCCTGACCAGGTCAAACTCTGGTGGGAACGCGGATTGCGCGTGGTTGAACCAGTCCACTATGGGGTGAGCTACTACGCGCACGGAACGGGTGCGCCGGGGGGCCTCACTTCCAAAGGGCGGGAGTTATTAGTGGCGATGGAAGCGGTGGGAATGATCCTGGACGTCACCCACTTGGCCGATGAAAGCTTCTGGCAAGCCCTCGAGGTATACCAGGGCCCGGTGCTGGCCAGCCATCACAACTGCCGGGCGCTGGTGCCCGCAGACCGTCAACTTGCCGACGAGCAGATTAAAGCTCTGGTGGAGCGCGATGCGGTGATCGGCGCGGCTTTTGATTCCTGGATGCTCCACCCCAACTATGTGGGCGGCAAGACCGACAATTCCCTGGTGAGCATGGAGCGGGTCATCGACCACATCGACCACGTATGTCAATTGGCAGGCAATAACCGGCATTCCGCGATCGGTAGTGATTTGGATGGCGGGTTCGGCACCGAACAATCACCGCGAGAGTTGAATACCATCGCCGATTTGCAGATGGTCCCGGACCTGCTTAGGAAACGCGGGTATAAGGAAACCGACATCGAAGGCATCATGCACGGCAACTGGCTGAGGTTTTTCCAAAAAGCCTGGGCCAAACAATAACACGCCGGCACCGCGCGCGGGACGCCCATCACACGGCTCGTGGCAAGGCCATCCTGGCGATGCCTATTCACGTGCGGGACGCCCGTGCCACAACGCCCCTCCCTTGGCTTGTTCAGACCGCCCACGAGTGGTAACCTTAAATTCTGCAGTTTATGAGGGGCTTTGTACAATGGAAAACAATGTTAATTCTGGCGAGAAGGTATCTCTGCCTGCTGGCCGCAGCCTGACACGGCGCGAATGGGTGCAGCGCATGTTGGCGGGCGCGGGTGCAGGCATCACGGCGTCGGCCCCTGCGGGGGCACACTCTGCACACCCCCACATGGCCACGGCTCCCGCGCCAGCAGCAGCACCGGCGGATGCGGTGGAGGATTGGAAACCCTCATTCTTCGATGATCACCAGGATCAAACGCTGATAGCTCTGGCCGAAAGAATCGTGCCGGGCTCCACCGGCGCGCAGGTTGACCGTTTTCTAGACACCGCGCTCAGCGCCGAGACGCAGGAAAGCCAGCAGAAGTTTGTGGCCTCGCTGAACGCTATGGAAGGAGAATCCTTGCGCCGCTACACCAAATCGTTCAAGGACCTTGCGGCGAACCAGCAGGATGAGATTCTTGCTGCCGCTTCCACGGCCCCACCCTCCAACCCAAACTTCTTGGAGGGCACTGCCGAGGAAACCCGGCCGCAGACGCGACCATCCGTTCCCGACCTTCGCGACTACTTTGACCATTTGAAGGGCTGGATCAGCATGGCCTATTACTCCTCGGAAGTGGGAATGAAGGAGTTGGGTTGGACGGGCGAAAACTTTTTTGAGAGCTTCCCTGGCTGCGAGCATCCGGGAGGCCATTCCTGATCGCCCCCTTCTTCCAAACCCACCGAGACTGCAGAGCACACCACAAATGCCGGGAATGGTTCTTCCTTCTGTCGCCGCAGGGACCGGGGGTAGTAAATTCCATTTAACGCTTCCCTTGTCTTGACGAATACTGTTCTGGTGGACCCGTTTCGTATAAGATAGGCACGGCAGCCCGCTTGGCGACCCTTGGATTCGAGCCGGGCGATCTCCAAACTCGAAAGGACGAGCAGGAAGAGCGCAAAAATAATCCCTCCATTCCCGCGCGCAACGCCAGACCTCACATTCATGACATCGCCCCAAACCCATACCTTTAAGACATCAATCGTGGTGGCGCTGCTCGTCGCTCTCAGTTCCGCCGGGAATTTGTTTTTCAGCATCGGCATGAAGCGCATCGGCGCCCTACAGGGATGGTCGATGGGGGCACTGCATTCGGCTTTTGTCGCGGTTTTTACCAGCGTCTGGATATGGCTGGGCATTGTCAGCATGTTGCTGTTTCTTGCGGCGTTCATGTTAGTGATGTCCTGGGCGGACTTCAGTTATGTCCTGCCCGCCACCGCCACGATGTATGCGGTGATTCCCCTGCTGGGGCATTTCGTTTTGGGTGAAAGCGTGACGGGGCTGCGCTGGGTCGGCGTGGCGCTGATCTGCCTGGGAGTGGTGCTCGTAGGGCAAACGCCCCCCAGCACGACGAAGAGGGTTTGAACATGCGCACCGCCATTGCTCTCGCTGTTCTGGTGCTGGCCGGTACCGGCGGGGATATTGCCGTGGCCCACGCCATGAAGCGGCTGGGTGAAGTGCACAGTTTCGCACCGGCGGTGATTTTGCGTTTTCTGGGACGAGCTTTCCGCGAGGGCTGGATGTGGATCGGCATTGCGCAGATGGCCTTGGCGTTTTGTTCCCTGCTGGCTTTGCTTTCCTGGGAGGCGGTGAGCTTTGTGATTCCCGCCGCGGCCTTGAGCTATGTTACCGGCGCGTTGGGGGGCAAGTACTTCCTGGGTGAGCAGTTGACGCCTCTCCGCTGGGCGGGAATCGGCCTGGTCTCCGTGGGCGTGGCGCTGGTGTGTCTGGGGTAGAAGGAGCGCGAATTGTTTTTGACCTGGTGGCGGTGGGCGATTCTCGGTGGCGGGATATTGCCCTTAATATCGTATTTATTTGTTACTTTCGCGGCCCGGAGCTTCTTCCGGCGCCAGCGCGCCGCGCCGCGCGACTTCACCCCGCCCGTCAGTGTCCTCAAGCCCGCTTACGGGCTGGAGCCCGAGGCTTACGAAAATTTTGCCAGCTTCTGCCGTCAAGATTATCCAGAATACGAAGTCCTTTTCGGAGTCACCAACGAGCAGGATGCCGCTACCCCTATAATCCGCCAAATCATCGCTGATTTCCCCGCGCTGCCGATTCGCCTGGTGGTGTCGCCGGAAAAGCTCGGTTCCAATGACAAGGTCAACAAGCTCTGCGGATTGGCACGCGCTGCCCGGCACAACTTGTTGGTTCTTTCCGATGCCGATATCCGCGTCGGTCCGGGCTACTTGCGGTCGGTCGCTGCACCTTTTCGGGACGCGCGGGTCGGAGCGGCCACCAGCATGTTCACGGGGATTCCCGTGCGTTCTTTTTGGCCGGAGTTGCTGGCCATTTACCTCAGCAGCGATTTCATGCCCACCGTCCTGATGGCGCAGCAACTGGAAGGAGTGCGCTTCGCGCTGGGCGCGACGGTGGCGATCCGCCGCGAGGGCTTGGCGGAAATGGGCGGATTTGAGGCGCTGATTGACGAAGCGGGGGATGATTACGAACTGGGCAGCCGCACCGCCGCGCGCGGACATCGAGTGGAACTGGTCGATGGCACCGTCAAGACCTGGTGCCCCCCCCAGACCTTTCACGAGTTTTACATTCAACGCTTGCGCTGGTCCATTGTGGCTCGCTCCGCCCGGCCCGTGGGTTACTGGGGGCTGATTTTCACTCAGGGGTTACCGTGGGCCGTTTTGGCCGCCATGTTTGCCCCCACGTGGCTTCTGGCGGGAAGTTTTGTGGCAGCCTACTTGTTCCTGCGCATGGCCGCCGCGTGGACGATGGGCGTCTGGGGACTGCACGATGACCTCCTGAGACGCCGCTGGTGGCTGGTGCCCCTTTGGGACGTTTTCGCCTTCGTCATTTGGCTGCACAGCCTCTTTTGGAGCCGGGTGAACTGGCGGGGGATGGAATATCGGGTCGCACGCGGCCGTTTGATTCCCGTGGCTTCTGATCCGGATAAAGCCTGAAAGATCCACCTCAATTTTCCATCGCGGCATGGCGGCATGAAGCCGCCTCTGCATCAAACTTGACCCACCCCATTCGCACGCAAAACTCCACCCTTAAGCCCTGCATTCGCGTGCGTCGTCTGCAAGGGCTTGTCATCGCAGCCTTCCATTGGTTAGATTGATGCTGGGATGGGCGATCCTCAAAATGCACCTACCGGACTCCGGCTTTTGCGGGGACTCCTGCGGCACTATCCGTTTGTCCTGAAGAATTTCAAACACTATTTCCAAAACCTTTACCGCCGTGAAATCCTCCACACCGATATCGTCGCTCCTTATGCGGCGGTTTTTTACACCACCCACAAGTGCAATCTGGAGTGCACCTATTGCACGCAAAAGGAACCCGACGTTTTCAGCCAGGAATTGCCCACTGAGTTGACGATCAAGCTGCTGCGTACCATCCGCCGCGAAACGGATTCGATTCTTTTCACGGGTGGCGAGCCGCTGCTGCGCGCCGACCTGGAAGACCTGGTGCAAGCGGCCAAGCGCGAGGTTAAATTCCGTTCCGTGCTGCTGGTGACCAACGGCACGCTGCTTCACAAGCGCCAACGGCTTTTCGAATCCCTCGACGGCCTCATCGTGAGTCTGGACGCATTAACGGCGGATCCTGCGAACCCCAAATCCAAACCGGGCGTGCTGGGCAGGGTCCTGGAGAATCTCGACCTCGCCAAGGCGCGCATGCCTCGCCCGGGCGACATCACCATCAGCACGGTGATTGAGGAGTGGAATATTCCCGAGATCGAACGCATCCTGGACTTCTGCGGCGAGCAGGGGTTTGTCTTCGCCACCCAGACGGCGCTGCACGAGAAGCTTCCCAACCTGCGGCTGAAGCGGGACCCCCGCTACCAGGCGCTGGTGGAGAAAATCATCGAGCGCCGCCGCGAGCGCCGGCAGCCCATTAACGGCACTCCCAAACTCCTGCGCACAGTTCTGGAGTTTGGGGACTTCAAGTGTTTTCCCACCATGTTTCCACGCGTCTACCCCAACGGAGATGTCTTTTATCCCTGTGAACCCCTGAAGAAAATTGCCGGCAACTTGCTGAGGGAGGGCTCCTTCCGAACGGTCTTCGCGCGCGGCCGCAAGCTCTACGGAGACATTCCCGATTGCCGGGCGATCTGCCATCTCTTTGGGAATGTCGTTTCGTCGTATTACGTGAAGGATTTTTGGGGGCTGGCCGGCGATTCGCTGCGCTAAGATAAGTTTGCCAGATACGGAGAACAGGTAGGCATTTAATATCAAATCCCAAATGGTGCCATGATCCTATGACCCACCCACTCACTTCCACTTTTGTTCCCGGCCCCACCTACGCAGAAATGCTCGACCCCTCGATTCAGCCGGCTGCGCTCAGGAGTAAAGCTATAGCGGCGGCGCAGGGGGATGAGCTTGATCCTGCCAATCTCTTCACCATTACGTGGCGCGGGCCGGACGAGGGCGTACGCCACGTCCTCCTGCCCAAAGAACTAACGGGCGTGAAGGCGAACATCGTGGTTCTGGTGGGACACTTCTTTCCCTCCGGCAGCCACAAGGTTGGTCCCGCTTACGCCACGCTGATGGAAGGCGAATTGGCCGGCGAGTTTGAGCCGGGCAAGTGCACCACGATTGGCCCCTCCACAGGAAATTTCGGCATTGGCGTGGCGTATGTTTCCCGGCTCAAGGGTTACCCCGCGATCGTGATCATGCCGGAAGGGATGAGCGCGGAGCGCTACCAGCGCATTCGCCACTATGGCGGGCAGCTTGACCTCACGCCCGGCTCAGAGAGTGACGTCATCCTGGTGCTGGAGCGCACTCAGCACTATCGCCAGGACGCGCGCAACAAAGTGCTGGCGCAATTTGAGCTGCTTCCGAATTACCGGTTTCATCGCTATGTTACCGGGCGCAGTGCCCTGGAAGCGGCCAGGCATTACGGAAATGGCCGCGTCGCTGTATTCGCGTCGGCGCCGGGATCCGCCGGGACGCTGGCGGCGGGCGACGAAATCAAGGCAGCCTTCCCGGAATGCCGGGTGGCGGCGCTCGAACCGCGGGAGTGCTCCACGCTGTTCAACAATGGGCGTGGGACGCATCGCATCGAGGGCATTGGCGACAAGATGGTGACGCTCATTCACAATGTCCTGACCACCGATTATGTGGTGATGATTCACGATGATGATTGCGTGATGGGGTTGGAGTTGCTCGAGCGCCGCCATCGCAGCCTTGAGCCTCTCCTCGGTTTGCCGGCGGGATCGCTGGAATGCTTCGAAGCATTGTTCGGCGTTTCGAGCATCTGCAACATCCTCGGTTCGATTCGCATGGCGCGCTTCCTGAACCTCGGTCCGGATGACAACGTAGTCACGATTGCCACCGATGGATTTGACCGCTATCCCTCCGTGCTGGCCGACTTGGACCGCCGGCGCGGACCCTTGAGCGAAAACGATCTCGGCGCGTGCTTCGAAGAGGTTTTCCGCGGCGGTGGCGCGAACGATATTCTGGATGTTCGACCGCGGGAACAGAAAGAGCGCCTCTTCGGCTACAAGCAAGAAGTATGGACTCCCTTCGGGTATTCCCTGGCTTATCTGGAAAGTATGAAATCACAATCTTTCTGGGATGGAGAGTACGCCAAAATTGGGGAGATTGATGCGAAGTTGCTCAAGGCGAGGGCGGGTGAAGGCTGAAGGGTGAAGTGGAAAGGGCAAATTGTAAATTATAAATGGTAAAGGGTAAAGCACATGCCGACCTAAAGGTCGGCGCTATTTTATCCTTTACCCTTTACCCTTTATACTTTAGAGTTGAGTCCTTCTATGGAAAATGCCAACGTTAAACCGAAGGTTGCAGAGGTCCGCGAGAAGTCCCAGTTGATGTCGGCTTCGGAAATTGACCGCACGCTGGTACGGCTGGCGAATGAAATTCTGGAGCGCAACAACGGCTTGGTGGGAGTGGTCCTGGTCGGGATCCGCCGGCGAGGAGTTCCCCTGGCCGAGCGTCTGGCCAAGAAGATGATGGAGATCGAAAAGACCGCGCCCCCGGTGGAGACTCTCGACATCACTTTCTACCGCGACGACCTTTCGACGGTCGCGCAGAAGCCGGTGGTGCAGGAAGTCCCTTCGGCTTTTACCGTGGAAGAGAAGACGGTGATCCTGGTGGATGACGTCCTTTACACCGGGCGCACCACGCGGGCGGCGCTGGATGCCCTGCTGGACCATGGCCGGCCGCAGCGCGTGGACCTGTGCGTGCTCATTGACCGCGGCCATCGCGAGTTGCCCATCCAGGCCAACTACGTGGGCCGGGTTATCCAAACCTCCGACACCGAAGTGATTGAAGTACGCCTGCGCGAGATCGACAGCCAGGATAAAGTGATGCTGTGCGAGCGCGTGGCAGAAAACAAAGGGTAAAGGATAAGGGGTAAAATAGCGCCAACCATTACGTCGGCGTGCGCTTTACCCTTTATCATTTACACTTTACATTTTACCTTTCCGCCTCCAGCCCCTAAAACTTGGAAACTGACACCTGAAATGAATTCCGCCTTCTGCCTCCTGCTATTCCTGGCCTCGCTCCATAGCTAACTCTGCCGCCTTCCGGACCTCCCCACACAGGCCCTTTACTTTTCGGTGGATTCGTAGTAAAAATCTCCACCGTAGCGTCTGCATTCGGACCCAAAGAAGTTGTTGTAACGCAGGATAAGCAGTTCCTATCGACCTCGGCCGAGCAATCTGTCGCGGGGCGGGTCGAGTGTTTTCCCATTCCCCAGCGCGTGTGCGACGAGGGGGGAGGGATGCTTGTTTTTGTCCATTACTGGGTACGAGGTTCTCATTGGCGAGCTTCATATGGGGGAGTGGCCCCCTGTGTCCTTAAGAAATGAACAAAAAACATTCCTGTAATACGCATTTCTTGTTCCGGTTCCATGATATGGAGATACGGAGTTTCCCTACGAAATCTCATATCGCGGACAAGGGGCGACGAGGAGATTTAGAATTTGCTTATTCGAATTAAGGCACTTACCCCAGTTTATGATTTCCAGGAGTTTGGACGCCAGTTTGCGAGTAACTCGGTTATCCAAATAGGACCCAAATCTGTTGATGAAAACAAGCCAGATACGAGTCGAAGATGCGGAGATCCTCAGGGAGGGGATCCCGGTCAAACTCAGACCGAAAAGGAGCTTTGAGGGCATGAATATGAAAATTTCTCACAGGTGGTCTATAAGTCTACTTCTGGCCATTGCGACCCTGGGGTTGAGCCTCAGTTTGGTTTCGACCGCACGGGCCCAGTCCACCACAGACGGCGCCATCGGGGGCACGGTGTATGACCAGACCGGCGCCGTAGTACCGGGCGCCACGGTCGTGGTCCACAATAACGGCACCAACGCCGAGAAGACGCAAACGACGGATGCATCGGGTTTTTATAGAGCCTTAACGCTGCAACCCGCTGTCTACACGGTCACGATTACCGCCAAGGGCTTCGAGACGTTTATCGCCAAAGAAGTCATCGTGACGGTGGGCAGCCTCACCAACGTTTCGCCCCATTTGACGGTGGGCACCACGACGCAAACCGTGACCATCATCGGTGCGGCGCCCCAGGTCAATGTCACGTCCGCCGACATTGCCAATACGCTTAATCAGTCGGCGATTGCCAACCTGCCCATTCAGCGGCCGCGCTGGTCCAACTTCGCCTTGCTGACGCCGGGCGTGGTCAATGACGGCAACGGGTTCGGCCTGCTGAGCTTCCGGGGCATCAGCACGCTCCTGAACAACAACACGATTGATGGAGCGGACAACAATCAAGCGTTCTTTTCGGAGGAGCGCGGCCGCACCCGCGTCAGCTATTCCAGCAGCGAGGCGGCGATCCAGGAATTTCAGGTGAACACCTCGAACTACTCCGCGGAATATGGCCGTGCGGCAGGGGGTGTGGTGAACACCGTCACCAAGAGCGGCACCAATCAGTTTCATGGAGAGTTGTACTATCGGAATCGCGAAAATGGCTGGGCTTCGCGCAACCCCTTTGCCACCCTCACCGAGCAAACCTCGCCGGGCGTCTATACCCCCCTGCCTCTCAAACCGAAGGATTATTGGGATATGTGGAGCGCCGCCATCGGTGGGCCGATCGTCAAAGACAAGCTCTTTTTCTTCTTTGATTACGACGGCTTCTACCGTAATTTCCCCGGAAACGCCGTGGCCACCAGCCCCAGCGTCTTCCTGGCGCAGCCCCTCTCGGCAGCCGCTCTCTCGGCTGCGGCGACAGCTTTGGGAGCTGCGAATGGCGGATGCAGCGCCCCCAACAGCACAAGCCCAGGTGCGCTCACGTCGCCGATCACATCCAGCTCGAAGGTGAATGGCGTGTCTGTGTTTGCGAACACCAACATCTATAACTCCACTGTGGGCGCCTGCGCGATTGCAGGAATTGTAGTTGAAGGTGCATCCAACTGGACTTCAACCTTGCCTTCGTATGGCACCGGGGTGACGGATTACAATAATGGCTTGGCCGGTCTGATCACCATGTTGGGTTCGAATGCCCGCACGGGCAGTCAGGACATTGTTTTCCCCAAGCTTGACTGGCAGATTAACACCAAGAATCGCGCTTCCTTTGAGGTCAACCGCATGCGCTGGGCTTCACCCTACGGCGTGCAGACCCAGGTGACCAACACTTACAGCAACGGCGCGGCTTTCGGGAATGACTACGTGGAAGAGACCTGGGGAGTTGGAAAAATTGACAGCACCTTCTCCCCGGTGCTCCAGAATGAATTCCGTTATCAGATTGGCCGCGACTTCGAGTTTGAAACCACGCCGTCCCCCGCCGCTTACGAAATTAATGAGCTGGAAACCACCAGCACCAGTTCCGCAACTTATCCTTCCTGGGTCAACTACAGCAATCCGTTTAGCACCCCAACCTATGTCACGCTCACCAATGGGTTCAACTTTGGGGCGGCGTACTATGATACGCGCTATGCGTATCCCAACGAGCTGCGCAACCAGTTTGCCGACACCTTGATATGGTCGAAGGGCAATCACACTTTGAGGTTTGGCGGGGACATCAGCCACGTCAGCGACCTGATCAAGGATATCTACCAGCAGAACGGCCAGTTTGGTTACAGCAGCGTGTCGGCCTTCCTCGAGGATGTCTATGCGCCGGCGGCATGCAGCGGCCATCCCTGCGCCTCGAACTATTCGAGCTTCGCCCAGGGCTTCGGCACTTTGCAGTTCACCATTCCCACCATCGATACGGCGTTCTTTGCCCAGGATGACTGGAAGGTCATGCCCCGTTTGTCACTTTCTTTCGGCATACGGTGGGAATATGAGCACCTTCCCGCTCCGTTCTTCCCCAACCCGGCGATTCCCGCCACCCAGCAAGTGCCGAATTACAAGAAGGACCTTGGCCCGCGCTTTGGATTTGCCTGGGACGTGTTCGGCGACGGCAAGACCGCTGTCCGCGGGGGCTTTGGCCTTTACTACGGACGGCTCACCAATGGGGTCGCCTTCAGTGTCTTGACCCAGAGCGGCCTGGTCGTAAGCGGACTGCCCCAGGGCCAGCCGAGTTACAGCTTCTCCAGCGCCGCGGGAGGCGGGCCCTACTTCCCCGAGATCCTCTCTGCGCAGCCCACCACGACGGCAGCGCCGGCGGCGATGTATTACAACCCCCACATGAAGCCCCCGCAGGTTGACATGGCGGACTTCGTGATTGAGCGGAACGTGGGCTGGAACACGGTTTTCTCCCTTAGCTATATAGGCAGCTTTGGACACTTCCTGCCCCAAACCACTGACGACAACATTGCTCCGGGGACCAATGCGGCGGGTGCCGGCTCGACCTTGACCTATTTTGTGTCGAAAGGGGGGCCGCTCAGCAGCGCGACCTACACCACGCCCTTCTACGCCTATCGGCCCAATCCCAACTACACGCAGATGATCGACCTGTTTGGGACCAGCACCAATTACAATGGGTTGGTCATTCTGGCGAACCATCGCATGAGCAAATCGATCCAGTTCAACTCCAGCTTCACTTGGTCGCATGGCTTGGATTACGGCGCCAACGCCTCCACGTCCTACACGGCCACCAGTGGCTTTGGCATGCTTGAACCCAACAGCGTGGGAGCGGAATATGGCAATTCCAGCTTCAACGTTCCCAAGCGCTGGGTCTTCAGCATGGTCGCCACGTCCCCCTGGAACGTAAAGGGTCCCTTGCGCTATATCACCGATGGCTGGGAGATGGCGCCTATCTTTACGGCTCAGGACGGTCTGCCCTTTACACCCACGGCCAGCGGCAGCGCCCCGGGCCTGCTCCCGAGCGGCGGTGGAATCAATGGTTCGGACGGCGTTTTCCGCATCGCTACTCTGGCGCGCTCTTCGTTCCTCCAACCCGGCCTCCAAGACCTGGATTTGCGCCTCTCCAAAACCATCCCCATTGGGGAGAAAGTCCGCTTGGAGTTGCTGGGCGAAGCGTTTAACCTCTGTAACCACTTTAACGCCCAGGGTATAAACGCCAGCTCCTACTCCATTTCCAAGAGTGGCACCATTACAGATACCACCGGCGCCACGCAAAACTGCTCCAACGCCACACCCTGCCTGAGCGCCAACACCGCGTTCAACACCGTGACCGCTGCCAACAGTGACTTTGCTTACTCGACACGGCAAATCCAGATTGGGGTGCGCTTGAAGTGGTAATGAACTTCCCGGAAACAACGCAGGGGCGCATGATCATGCGCCCCTGCGAACCTTGACGCGGCGGCTTCGGCCGCCGCGTTTTTTTTGGTGGTGGAGATGTCGTAGGGGTACGGCTTGCCGTACCCTCCTCGTTTGGTCGCGAGATAGAAGAGGGTACGGCAAGCCATACTCCTACAACCTGATTACTTGCGGAAATATGGATCGGGCTCGGGCACGGCGGCGCCGTCCTTGCGCGGGGAGGATGCGCCATAGTTCACGCCGGTGGCGGAATCGTGCATCACCGCCTGCCCACCGCCCATCCAGGTTGAATAGGCCCCGCGCAGCGTGAGGACGTGGCCCTTATCGGTCAGAGCTTGGCGAACCGCCTCCGGCAAGCGGTCCTCAATCATGAAAGCGCATCCGCCGAAATGGAGTTTGGTGAAGCGCGGCGCTTCCAGCGCCCCCTGAATGTTCATCCCGTAGTCCACCACATTGGAAACGAATTGGGCGTGGGCTTGCGGCTGGTTCAATCCGCCCATGATGCCGAACCCGATGTGCAGATCGCCTTTCTGCATGAAGGCCGGAATGATGGTATGGAACGGGCGCTTGTGCGGAGCGAGCACGTCGGGTGACCCGGCATCGAGCACGAACCCGCTGCCGCGGTTTTGCAGCAGCAGGCCGAAGCCTTCCACCACCAGGCCGGAACCAAACGCTCCTGACAGGCTTTGAATGAATGAAACGATGTTGCCTTCCTTGTCCACCGCGCTGAGATAGACCGTGTCGCTGCCGAAATGGCCGGGGTCGCCCGCCTCCACATCGCAATGAGCTTTGTTCATGTCAATCGTCTGAGCGCGCTGGGCCGCGTACTCACGTGAAGTAAGGCCACCCACTGGGACTTTTGCCGACCGGGGGTCACCCAGATAACGCCGCAAATCCGCATAGGCGAGTTTTTGCGCTTCCATCTTGATGTGGAACGCCTCGGCGCTCGCGGCGGGGTATTGCGCCAGCGGAAAGCGCTCCATGATGTTCAGCATTTCCAGCGCGGCCATGCCCTGGCCGTTGGGAGGCAGTTCGTAAACCGTCCAGCCGCGATAGGTGGTGGAGATCGGCTCCACCCATTCCGGGCGGAAATCGGCGAGGTCCGAGGCCGTCATCACGCCGCCCAGATGCTTGGAAGTTTCGAGAAGCGCCTGGGCGATGGCTCCACGATAAAACGCCTCCGGGCCCTGGCTTGCCACCAGTTCGAGGGCGCGCGCGTATGGGGGATTGCGAAAGACCTCGCCGGTCACCGGCGCCTGGCCATGCGGCAGAAAGACGGCTTGGGCATGGGGGTCGTCGGCCAACGCGTGCTGGAACTCCTTCCAATTGGCGGCGATCATCTCCGCCACGGGATAGCCGTTTTGCGCGTAGTAAATGGCCGGCTGGAAAAGGTCCGCCCAGGGCAGGCGTCCGAATTTTGCGTGCAGCGCTTCCCACCCGCACACACAGCCCGGCACCGTGACCGAGTAAATCCCCACCTCCGGCATGCGCGTCATGCCTTTTTGCTTCAGGAATTCCGGCGTCAGCTTCTCCGGCGCCCAGCCGCTGGAATTAAGCCCGGAGAGCTTGCCGGTTTTCGCGTCCCACTCGATGGCAAAGAGGTCACCGCCCATGCCGTTCATCATGGGCTCCACCACGCCCAGGACGGCGTTGGCGGCAATGGCGGCGTCCGCAGCCGAGCCTCCCCGCGCCAGGATTTGCACCCCGGCCTGTGAGGCCAGAACCTCACTGGTGGCCACAATCCCCTGGCGGGTAATCACCATCGAGCGGGCCTGCGCGCGGTCGAGATGATCGTTCGGGGTTTGAGAGAAAGTGGGACCAGAAGAAGCGGAAGCCATCGCCATCCCCAATACCAGAAGCGTGAATTTTCGATGCATGGTGGCAGTTTACAGGCGAAGACCGCCGGATGGCAAATGGTGTGGCACAGGCACTCTTGCCTGTGCTCATGCATTACCGACGTAGGGGCGCGCCATGGTCTGCCCGTACGTCGAGTTTCTACATTTTGAAGCAAGCGGTTCCCCAGGGCTCGAAGAAGGACAAAAGAGCCCACGGTCGGCGCAAAATGCGTTTGCTTCTGCACAAAATGTCATATACATAGCCTGCACTTACGCAAAACTTTCGCCTTTTTTCCGGACAAATTGTCATGTTGTCCTTTGTTTTCATATACATTCCGGCTTTGAACGTACTCAATTTAATTTCCTTCTTTGCACTATTCCCTCCCGGACCTTCCCGAAAGCATTGATAAGACGCCACATTCGGCTCAAGCAGGCGTCCTCCAGTCGTCATAGGTGCGCAGCCTGCTAAACCTTGCGCTTTCCTTTGAACGCTCTTCAGCGCCAGCCCGTCCCGTATGTTCTGGACGCGCTGTATCCGCCAAAACGTTTCGCCATTCTGCTCCACCATGTAGGTCTCCAAACCCGAACGGGGTTGCAAGTCCTCCAACAGGGACTCCCAGGGGTTAGAGGTTAGTGCTTAGGGGTTCGAGAAACCGTCGGCGGGCGCTGGGGAATTCGCGCGCTCCAGGCTTGGCTTGCGCCGTCCCCAATCCCTAATCCCTAACCTCTAATTCCTCACCCCTGGCCCCGCCTCTCGATGGAGCGGGCCAGTGAAAAATGCCCAGATTAGTATGTCACTGTCCGTAGGCTTTGTCAAGCACAAAATTGAGCCTATCTTACAGTACCTACAAGGCAGACAAATTGTCCGCGCGAAGAGGTCGCGAGGATGGCCGGGCGGAAGCCAGCCCGTTGCGTAGGGGCTGGGCTCGCCCTGCCCAATCTCTCCGCGCCCCCGCTTTCCCCAGGTTCCTGTGGGTTGGATCATGGGTTGGATCGTGGCTTGGATTGTGGGTCGGATTGCGCATCAGAGCAAAGCTCTGCGAATGGTGTGGGGAGCGGCCTCTCCACCTGCTGGGAACGGAACCCGCACCTCGCCGGGCTGGTTTGGGCCTCCGAAAATGTAGAAACTCCAGGTAGGGGCACGCCATGGCATGCCCCTACCTTTCTGTCGCGCCCTATGCCCCTGCGGCCTTGCCCGTGAATTGGGGCACAATTTGCTCAGCGACGAACCTTTCGATGGAGGTGAGAGTGGTGTTCTGCGCGGAGCGAGGCTCGAGTGGCGCCATATATCCCGAGTTCAGGGCTTCTGCCATTTCCAGGATGAGGTCCGCCATATTGGAAGACATGCCGATCTGCATCAAGGCGGGTTTGATTTGCGCACCCCCGAACTGCATATAGCCGAGGTCTGGTTTGCCGATTGCTTTGCCGATGACGGACGCTACTTCCAGGTAAGTCAAGTCGCGTTGCCCAAGCAATTCGCGCGCCTGAGTGCCGCTGAAGTCAAGTTTTAGCAGCGCCTCGGCCGCCGCCACGCCAATGTCCTCGGTGGCAATCATCGCCACCTTCAGGTCGCTGCGCAGCGGACCGCCCGTCACGCCGAAATTTTTGATTATTCCAACCTGCGCCAGAAGGTTTTCCATAAAGTAGCCGGCGCGCAGGTAGACAGCCTTCAGCCCAGCGACATTGTTCAGTTTCTGTTCCAGGTTATACAAGCCCACCACCGGCCCCGTCTTTTCCGCCTTGTCGGCGCCAATGCTGCTGAGAACGACGGCGTACTCCACGCCCGCTTTTTGCACCGCCGCCACCAGGGCGTCGCTTACGCGCTCTTGGTCTTCCCGCACGTTCGGGATGCCAATGTTGGGTGGAATCATCAGATAAACGGCCTTTGCTCCGTTAAAGGCTTGCGTAAGCGCCGCCGCATCGTGGACGTCGGCCGCCAAGGCTTCGGCGCCCTTGTGAATAAGGTGTTCCAGCCGGCCGGGGCTGCGGCCAATCACTCGAACCTTTTCCCCGTGCGCCAGCAACTTCCCGGCGACTACCTTTCCTGTATTCCCGCTCGCACCGATAATTGCGTACATGGTTTCACCTCCATGTAGCTTTAGATGTCGGGAACGCACGCAGGGTTCGGGGTTGTTCCCAGGAACGTTTGAACCCGCCGGAAAAAGCCGAGTATAATGTAGATATGGGAGTAGAAGTCGTACCCAAGCTCACTTACGAACAGTTCCGCCAGCTTCCCGACGACGGCAAGCGGTATGAATTAGTGCGCGGCGAGGTGCACTTGACACCGTCACCTACCACGAAACATCAATTCGTTTTGCATAGACTTATTTCCAGCCTGGACTTGTACTTGTCGAAAAACCGCGTGGGCGAGATCATGTTTGCCCCGCTCGATGTCCGCTTGAGCGCCGACACAGCGCTGCAACCTGATCTCCTCTTTGTAGCAAATGCCCACGCGGCGATTGTCCAGGAAGATTACCTCCGGGGGGCTCCGGATTTGGTGGTGGAGATTCTCTCTCCGTCCACGGCGGCCCATGACCGAGCCACGAAACTGACACTCTATGCCGAGGCGGGCGTCGGAGAAATGTGGATCATCGACCCGCAGGCCAAGACGGTCGAGATCCTGAAGCTCCAGGGGAATAAGTACTTCGTTGAAGCCGCCCTCGCGGGAAGCCGAGCCCTCACCTCGACCTGTTTCCCCGGATGGGAACTGCCCCTCCCAGACCTCTTCGATTTCCGCGGCTGGTTCTAGCGAAATCCGTCAGCGATATTAACCCTCTCACCCTCGCGGCAGCGCGGCTTTGATCCGTTCCGGGGTCATGGGCAATTGCCGAAGCCGCGCGCCTGTGGCATCGAACACGGCATTGGCAATCACCGCGCCCATGCCGATGATGGCCGGTTCTCCGCCCCCGGCCGGGGGTAAGTCTTTGGCATCGATGATTACCGTCTCGATTTCCGGCAACCAGGAGAAATGGGGCAGGGTGTAAGTGTCGAAATTCGTGTCGTGGATTTCGCCGCCGGTGAATCGAACCTCCTCAGTCAAGGCGTATCCCATGCCCATGGTGATGGCGCCTTCCATTTGCAGGCGGGCGCCCTCGGGATTGACGCACAATCCCATGTCTTGCGCACAGACGACCCGCTTCACCTGGACGTTCCCCGTGTTTTTGTCCACTTCCACCTCTGCCATGTGGGCCACGCAGGCGCCCGCATCAACCCCACAGGCGACTCCATAGCCGCGCCCGCTCGGAGCTTTGGCCGGCGACCAGCCGAATTTCTCCGCCACCGCCTGCAAGACGCGCCGCACCCTCGCGTCTTGCAAATTCTTAAGCCGGAACTCGACGGGGTCCATGTCGGCCTGGGAGGCCAGCATGTCGATGTGGGACTCCCGGGCAAAGGTGTTGGTGTTATTGCCGGGAGCACGCCACGGTCCTGTGCCAAACGGATGCGCGCCGTGCGGTGCCGTCCAGCCGGAACCGTAGGTCGTGGTCCGATGGTGGGGGATACTGTAGAACTGCTGCGCGCCTCTCTCCCCCGCGAAATACACGCCGTAATCCCAGAACGAAATCAGACCCGATTCGGTGATTCCGGCCTTGATCTTGATGATCGCGGCGGGACGGAACGTGTCATAGAAGAACTCCTCGGCCCGCGTCCAGCCCACCTGCACGGGGTTGCCGGTCAGCTTGGCCAGCCGCACGGCCTCCAGGGCTTGCTGGCCGCTGCTCTTCCCGCCAAAGCCTCCACCCACAAAGGGCGTGATGACCCGGACATTCTGCGAGGGAAAGCCCAGTAAAGAGGCCGCCGCCTCTTTCAGCGCGAACGGCGTTTGTGTGGAGGCCCACACGGTGGCCTTGTCTCCCTCGATTTTCGCCAGCGCCGTGTGGGGTTCAATGGCAGCATGAGACACATAACTGTTCAGATATTTCTCTTCCACGACGGCGTGGGCGGCCTTCTGCCCCTCGTCAAGGTTTCCGCCCTCGGCGATCGCCTGTCCCTGGGGCGCGACGGAGAGCAGGTGATCGAAAATCGTCTTGTCATCCGCCAACGGGGCGGGCCGATCATATTGCGCCTTGATTTTCGTCAGGGCTTCCTGCGCCACGTCGGGATATTGATGAAGGACGGCGATCAGGTCTCCATCCTGAACCACCTGGACACCATCGATTTCCCGAGCCCCGGCGGTATCCGCACTGATGAGCTTCGCGCCATGGGCCGGGGGCCGCAAAATCCTGGCGTGCAGCATGCCGGGTTCTCGCATGTCTCCGGCGTACTTGGGACTGCCCATGACCTTCTCAATGCTATCTTTTCGCAATGTGGGTTTTCCGATGATGGTGACCCGGGATGCCGATTGCCCAAGCGTTCCTTTGGCGTGCCACAGGATCCTCTTTCCCTTGGCAAGCTCGCCGTAAGTGACTTTTTGTCCATTTTCCTCGTAAACGACGCCGTCCTTGGTCTTGAGGCGTTCTTTTGGGACCTGCAACCGCTGGGCGGCCAACTCCACGAGCACAGCCTTTGCCTCGGCCGCGGCGGCTCGAAGCGCCGGACCGAACATGCGGGTGGTCATGGAGCCGAACGTCCCCATGTCCCAGGGGCAGAGGTCGGTGTCGCCCAAAACCATGTTTACCGAATCGAGGGGAACGGCAAGCTCCTCGGCCAGCATTTGGGCGAGGGAGGTGATGACTCCCTGGCCCATCTCGATTTTTCCACTAAAGCCGGTAACGCGGCCGTCTTCCCCGATGCGGAGGTAAGCGTTGAAATCCTGGGGGAGTTGCGGACGCCTGCCGGGGCGGCCCTCCTGCTGAATGGCCAGCGAGTCGGGAATGGTGAAGAAGACAACGATGCCTCCGCCCACCAGTTTCAAAAAATCTCTTCGATCCATGGGCAAGGGCGCACTCGCCACCTCGTGATCAGAAAAATCGAGCGCCAAACATTCTTCAAAAGGAGTCTGTGGTGTGCCATCACTATTTTTCATCGTCGAACCCCTCCCATCTCTTTCGCCGCGGCCTGGATGGCCTGGACGATCCGCTTGTGGGCTCCGCAGCGACACAGGTTGCCCTCCATCTGCTCGATAATCTGGCGGCGGGAAGGCTGCGGAGTGTTGAGCAGCAAACTGTAAGCGTTCATGATCATCCCGGGAGTGCAATACCCGCACTGCAGGGCATCCTGATCGACAAAAGCTTTCTGTAAGGGATGAAGCTCGCCGGTCTTGGCCAGGCCTTCGATGGTGGTGACCTTCTTGCCCGCCACGTCTTTAACTTCGAGTTGGCACGAGCGCACGGCTTGGCGGCCCACCAGTACGGTGCACGCTCCACAGAGCCCTTCTCCGCAACCGTACTTGGCCCCCGTCAGGCCCAGGTCAGAGCGCAGAACCCACAGCAGGGCGCGGCTGGGGTCAACTTCCAGGCGCACCGCCTTCCCATTGAGGTTAAATCCGATGGTCTCTTTCAAGCGGACACCTCCCCGATGCTCACGATGTGGACGGCGAGGGTCTCGCGGGCGGGAGACTTATGAAGCTGCCCGCCATTATAGTCCCTCATGGGGGAATGGCAAGCGCCACACTCGGCGCTTGAAGACAGCACAGCATTGGGCTGATACTCAGGCAGATTAATCATGAGAAAACGACGAATGAAAACGGTTTGCTTGATTCTCATCGCGACGGCGGTCATGGCGCCGGCACCCTGCCGGGCGCAAAGGGCCGTGCTGAACGTGCAATTGAATGGGCTGGATGTGGGGATCGACAAGGAGACGGGTTCGATAATCCGTCTTTCGTATCCGGCCACGGGCGTCATCCTGGAGGCGCCCGCCAAGGCCGCGGGCTTGGTGGACTTGGCCTATCCCACCGATTCCTTTCCGGCCTTGCGTCTGGCCACGCGGTTTTCCCAAGCCCAAATGGAGAAGTTGAAGAACGGTGTGCTCATTCATTGGGAGGCGCTGGGCGCGAGCCGCGCGGGCATGCCGCTGCCTTCCGGGAAAGTTAGCGCCGAGGTGAAACTCACAGCGGCGGAGGACGGCAGGTCGGTGATTCTCTCCTGCCGAATCGTGAATGGCTCATCGGCGCCCGTGCCGCAAATCCTGTTTCCCGACGTGTGGGGACTGCGGCCCATCGCGGGCGTGGAAAAAAACCAACTGCGCTTCGCCAACACCATCATCGCGCCGTTCGAAAAGCCCGTCTGGCCCGCGGACGGCACGCCCTTCTACGCCAATGTGGGTTGGCAGGTGTACCCAGCGGCGGGTTACATGTTCGGGGACCAATCCCTGCGCTGGTTGGATTGGGGAAGTTTGCGCGGCGGTTTGAGCGTCTTCGAGAAGGCGTGGGGAACTTATGATCGGCCGAGCGTGATGACCTACCGAAGCGAAGAAGATCCCTCCACCCTGCGATTGACGTGGCAGCACAAACACACCATCGCCCCGGGAGAGACCTGGCAAAGCCCGGAATTCTGGTTAACGCCGCACGCGGGGGGATGGGCGAAAGGCATTGAAGTGTATCGAGCTTATGCCCGGCAGGTGAACCCGCCACGGGCCGCACCCCGTCATGTCCGCGAGGGGATTGGATTCCAAACCATCTGGATGAGCCCGGACGGCGAGCCTGATCCCCAGCACGCCGCCTTCCGCTATAACGATATCGCGCGCGTGGCTGCGGACGCGCATCGGTACGGGATCGATGAGATGGTCATCTGGTTTTGGACGCCGTATTTCCGTTTGCCCATGCTCTTCCGCCCCGAACTGGGGACGGAACAGGATTTCCTGCGCGGCCTTCAGGAAGCAAAAAGGATTGGCGTCAATGTTGCCCCATTCGTGAGCCTGCACATCATGCTGGACCGGCTGCTGCCGCGCTACGGCATGAAGCCCGAGGAAAACGCGGGAGGCAACTGGACGTATCACCCGGAACTGATTCCCCGCTTCCGTCCGTATTACGTGGGAGTGGACAAGGGAGAGTGGGTGAAAGATACGAACCCGGTGTGGCAGCAAGATGTGCAGGGAGCGCTCGCGGGGTTGATCCACAAAGGTATCGCCTCCTTTTCCTGGGATCAATTCGGGTATGAGTACCCGAAGGACGGCGAAAAGCCGGCCTTGGTGAACATAGTCGAACAACTGCGCCGCCAGGCGCGCGCCCAGGACCGCGAATCGACCTTTTCCGGAGAAGCCGGGTGGGACTTGGAGCAGGATTCCGCCGTGCTCGATTACACGTGGGTATGGGGCGGATGCGCTGACGGTTATGTGGAAGCCAGCCCGCTCACCAACGTCCTCCGCTGGCCGCGCTTCAATTGCAACGTCACCTTTTCGCCGCGCGTGGCGAAGCAAGGCTTTGCGGATAATCTCTATCTCAACCTGCTGCCGAAGAAACCAGATCAACCGAACGGGACAGCCCTCATCAGCGACGTGCCGGCCCTGGCCGCGGCCATGAAGCAAGTGTCCAAATTGCGCCAGCAGTTTTTGCCTTACTTCACGGAAGGCACGCTGATTGGGGATTCGGTGCTCAGCGAGCCGGCAGAGGGTTTTGTGCGGGGCTATCAGCTCGGCAACAAGCTGCTGGTGATTGTCCTGAACGATCAGGACCGGCCACAAACAGTGAACCTTCACAGCGACTTGAGTTTGTGGCTGCCTTCCACGACCTCGTACAAAATCCGAAGCTACGATACGGAGGGCAGGCTGGCGGGAACGACAATGGGCCGGGGACGCGATTGGCAGACCGCAACCCCACCACTGCGCCCGCTTGACCTGGCCTTCTTCGAGATTGAGGCGGAGTGACAGGGCAGAGCGAAGTGTCCGAGCCTCAAAGGGCGAAACACCAAGACTCGGTTTGTCTTTGAAGATCAGCCGCGCTTGCTATCGGGTTGCGGATCGCCGGCGGGGGGGCGGAGGATTCGCCCTTCGTGAATCGGAGCGGGAACGAGGCGTCCCGCAAGGAGATGGAGCAGAAAAATAAGTATGAGACCGCCGGCAAGTCCGAGCACGAACCATCTCATATCAGTGTGGGGATAGAACAAGGCGTAGAGCACGAGTATCCAAAAGGAAGTCGTGAGGATGGGGATCCCGACCGCGATGAACATGGTTCCCGAAAAACCCGGAAGATACCACGGGAATTGGTCGTGCACGGATCTGCGAGCCCACCAGGAAGTGTCGATTTTTATGGCCAGGCCCTCTGCCAGCGGCAACTCCGTTTCCTCCGCGCCGCGCCGGTGCCCCAACCGGTAGAACTCGGACAGATGCGAGTCGATGGCTGTCATGCCGGGAATCGACTCCAAGAGCCGCAAGTAAGCTCGCCAAAATTGAATGACGCGGACGCCGCGGAAGCCCAGCGATATGTAGAATAGCGAAAGCACCAAGCCAAAGAGAGCCACAATCAGGCTGATGTTGCGGGCGGTCGTGGTGGCGGAAGTTGCGAAAGCCAGAGCCGTAGCGAGAAACGCCTGCACGGTGGTGAAATTGTTTATGCGCGCATAGAGAATGTGATCCTCGTGGTACAGCCGCTCGAGAATCCTGGACCATGCCTGCTTCGGGTCGGGAAGCTTCAATTCGTTGCTCATTACGATCTCAAACCGCGCCACCCTCTGCTTTCGTCGGGACGAAATTGTACATGAGATACGCCTCGTGGCCCAGTTTCTTATAAAGGAGTACGTTACGGCTCCCAGATATTGATGAGGCCCTGGTTGCCCTGACCCTCCAGGCCCTTCTCCATGGCTTGAGAGAAAAGCGAGAACACCATTTGTGCGGCGGGGAAGTCGCCACCGAGACTGGTGAT
>Ga0326728_10004153_pt1 | contig 43510 bp, 31 predicted proteins | sample MB3enrmetagenome_FD_207602 | JGI IMG/M metagenome (GOLD analysis project Ga0326728, IMG submission 207602) | Lab enriched peat soil microbial communities from McLean, Ithaca, NY, United States - MB31MN | ecosystem: Environmental > Terrestrial > Soil > Wetlands > Peat | place: USA: New York...
CTGGCGCCCGCGCTGAGCGCCACTCGCCCCAATCTCGTGCCGGCGCTGAAAGCCGCCGATGCCGATAGCGGCGGCAAGCATCGTTTCTGGGGCCGTAACGCCATCGTGGTCGGCCAGGTGGCGCTCTCGCTCGTGCTGCTGGCGGTCTCCGCCACTCTGTTCCGGGGCTTTCGAAACGTCCTGACCGCGGGGCCGGGTTTCCGCATCGATCGCCTTTTCCTCACCAGCTTCGACACGCAATTGGCGAACTACCCACAGGACCAGTCGCAGCGTTTCTTCCGGAGCCTCCTGGACCGCACCCGCGCAGCCGTCGGCGTGAAATCGGCCGCCCTCATCTCCAGTCTGCCGATAAACGGGAGCGAGAGCGCCGGCATCGTTCCGGAAGGCTGGCAGTTGCCGGCCGGGGAACACTCCATCGGCACGCTTTGCGCTGCCATCAGCGACGGCTACTTCCAAACCATCGGCATCCCCATTCTCGAAGGCCGCGCTGTGCTCGAAACGGATCGGGAGGACACGCCATTGGTGGCTGTAGTGAACGAGCACATGGCCAACCATTACTGGAGAGGAAACGCGCTCGGCAAGCGTTTTCAACTGAAGGACGCCGGCCAAACGATGGTCCAGGTGGTGGGCGTCGCGAAAATGGCGAAGTACGTGTGGAGCGGCGAGGCGCCGCAGGACTTCGTCTATCTGCCTTATCGCCAGCACACGGGTTCAAAACTGACGCTGGTTGCCGAATCCCAAGCTCCGGACGCCGCCACCGTCGCGCCGGCGCTGCGCGAGGTCGTGCGTGGGCTGGATCCCGATATGCCGGTCTTCGGTGTGCGCACCATGCGCGACCTCTACACGCAAAGCGTCAAGCCAACGGATTATCTTACCGAGGTTGTAGGGGCCATGGGCGCGATGGGAATGATTCTCGCGATGGTGGGACTGTACGGCTTGGTGGCCTACTCGGTGAGCCGCCGCAGGCGCGAGATCGGCATTCGCATGGCTCTCGGCGCGGACCATCGATCGGTGGTCTGGATGGTGTTGCGGCAAGGGCTGCGCCTTGGCCTTGCCGGGGTGGCGGCGGGCATGGTAGCCGCTTTTTGGGCGTGCCGCGCCATCACATCCGATCCCTTCTTCTTTGCGTTCAAGCGCGTCGATCCCATAGTCTTCATCGCCATCCCGCTGCTGCTGCTGCTCGTTACCGGGCTGGCGACATGGGCGCCGGCGCGCCACGCGGCGCGCGTGGATCCGCTTACCTCTCTGCGCGACGAGTGACGCGAGGCCAGTTCGTTAATTTCGCCGAGGTTGGGTGTCACCCATGCTGGTCTTGTCACCCACCCATGACGCTTGTTATGTTGAGGTTGGGGCTTTTCACCCAATTGCACCTGCTTGTGAGTTGGAAGATATTGATTTCCAGACCCACTCTTTTGGAAGGCCGGGTGCAAGCTCCATATCTCCGCCTATGTTTCGATTCGATCGGTTGATTCGCCGTGACATGATCGTCCGGGACGTGAAACAACGTCACCCCGCCACGGTCCCTGTCTTCGACGCGTTTCATTTTCGTTACACGTGCGACGATTGCGATATCGAAACCGGGGCGCGCAAAAATGGCCTTAATATCCTGGACGTGGTGGAGGCCCTAAACCGGGCCGCGTTCGGGACAGAAGCGGATTCCGAAAAACATGCAAGCCATCAATAATAAGCCTATACGCAAGAAGAGCTCGGCGCCCAAGCAACCGCCGCTCGAAGTATTCTTTTCGCCCAAGACCGTCGCGGTCATTGGCGCGACCGAAACCGCCAATTCCGTCGGCCGCACGGTCCTGTGGAATCTGGTCACCAGCCCCTTCGGCGGGACGGTGTATCCCGTGAACCCCAAGCGGCCCAGCGTGTTGGGCGTGAAGGCGTATAAATCCGTTTCGGATATTCCGGAACAGGTAGATCTCGTCGTGGTGGTTACGCCGCCGCCGTCCATCCCCGGAATCATCAAGGAATGCGGGGAAAACGGCGTGCGCGGCGCCATCGTGATCTCGGCCGGATTCAAGGAAATCGGTCCCGAGGGCGCGGCCCTGGAACGGCAGTTACTGGTGGAAGCGCAGAAGGCCAACATTCGCGTGGTCGGTCCCAACTGCTTGGGAGTAATGAGCCCTCTGTCGGGCTTCAACGCCACGTTTGCTACCGCGGTTGCGCGGCCCGGGTCGGTGGGATTCATCAGCCAGAGCGGCGCCCTATGCACGGCGGTACTCGACTGGAGCTTGAAAGAGATGGTGGGCTTCAGCGCCTTCATCTCGGTCGGTTCCATGGTGGATGTGGGCTGGGGCGACCTGATCTATTACCTGGGCAACGATCCGAAAACCAAATCCATCGTCATCTACATGGAGACGATCGGCAATGCCCGGGCTTTCCTTTCGGCGGCGCGCGAAGTGGCGCTCAATAAGCCGATCATCGTGATCAAGCCGGGACGGACGGCGGCGGCGGCCAAAGCCGCGGCCTCGCACACGGGTTCTCTCACCGGTTCGGACGAAGTACTGGAAGCGGCCTTCCGCCGCAGCGGCGTGCTGCGCGTGAACAACATCGCCGACCTCTTCTACATGGCGGAAGTGCTGGCCAAGCAGCCTAGCCCCGCGGGCAAGCGGCTCACCATCGTGACCAACGCGGGCGGCCCGGGCGTACTGGCTACCGATGCCCTGATCATGGACGGCGGCGAGCTCTCCGATCTCACCCCGGAAACCATGGAAGCGTACAACGCCGTCCTGCCCGCCACCTGGAGCCACAACAACCCGGTGGACATCATCGGCGATGCCTCCCCCGAGCGCTATGCCAAGGCGCTCGAAATCGCCGCCAAAGACCCCAACAGCGACGGCATGCTGGTCATCCTCACGCCGCAAGCCATGACCGATCCCACGCAGATCGCCGAGCAGTTGAAGCCGCTGGCCAAGCAGGAAGGCAAGCCGGTGCTGGCAAGCTGGATGGGCGGCGTCGAAGTGGCCGCGGGCGAAGCCATTCTCAACCGCGCCAACATTCCCACTTTCTCCTATCCCGATACCGCCGCGCGCGCCTTCAACTACATGTGGAAATACAGCTACAACCTGAAAGGGTTGTACGAAACGCCATCGTTGTTCGAGGACGTAAATTGGACGCCCGATCGCAAGCTGGTGACCGAGATCATCGAGCGCTGCCGCCTGGAAGGGCGCACCATTCTCACCGAGTTCGAATCCAAGCAAGTCCTGGCCGCCTACGGCGTTCCCGTGGCACAGACCGTGATCGCCACCGATGCCGCGGCCGCGGCCAAAGCCGCCGGCGAGATGGGCTACCCGGTGGTGCTCAAAATCTACTCCGAAACCATAACCCACAAAACCGATGTCGGCGGCGTGCAGTTGAACCTGGACAGCGCCGAGGCGGTGGAAAAGGCCTTCCTCGCGATCCAGACTTCGGTCACCGAGAAAGTGGGCGCGCAGCATTTCCAAGGTGTCACCGTACAGCCCATGATCAAGCTGAAGGACGCTTATGAGCTGATCATCGGGTCCAGCCTCGATCCGCAGTTCGGTCCGGTGCTGCTGTTCGGCACCGGCGGGCAGCTCGTGGAAGTATTTAAGGACCGCGCGCTGGCTCTGCCGCCGCTCAATAGCACTTTGGCCCTGCGCATGATGGAGCAGACCAAGATCTACCAAGCGCTGAAGGGTGTGCGCGGCCGCAAGCCGGTAGACCTGGCGGCGTTGGAAACTCTCCTGGTGCGCTTCAGCACCCTGGTGGCCGAGCAGCGGTGGATCAAGGAAATCGACATCAACCCGCTGCTGGCTTCGCCCGACGGCCTGATCGCCCTGGATGCCCGCGTGGTGGTACACGCCAACGATGTCTCCGAGGACCAGATTCCCAAGATGGCCATCCGGCCCTATCCGACCCAGTATGTGGCGCCGTTCACCATGAAGGATGGAACGGTCGTCAACATCCGGCCCATCCGGCCGGAGGACGAGCCGGAAATGGCGAAGTTCCACGAGACGCTTTCCGACCGCAGCGTGTACCTGCGTTATTTCCACATGATGAACCTGGAGCAGCGCGTCAAACACGAACGGCTGATGCGCACGTGTTTCATCGATTACGACCGGGAAATGGCGCTGGTGGCCGAGCGGCCGAACCCGCAGAGCGGCAAACCCGAGATTCTGGGGGTGGGCCGCATGACCAAGGTGCACGGCACCAACGAAGCCGAAATCGCCGTGGTGGTGAGCGACCAGTCTCACGGCCAGGGCCTGGGCAAGGAGTTGATGGCGCGCCTGATGATCGTGGGCGGCGACGAGAAACTCAGCGCCTTGACGGCCAACATCCTGCCGGACAACCGCGAAGTGATGCGCATCTGCGAAAAGCTGGGCTTCACGCTCAAGCATTCGCTGGATGACGACGTGGTGCGGGCGGAACTGCGGCTGTAGATTCCGCAAATGCCGGGGCAGGCCGGCCCGGAAGCGGCCTGCCCCAATCCTCTATTCTGTCGGGAACCGGAGTTTCTTGCTTTGCCGGGACAGAATCTTGGCAGCCACTTCCGCGTCGTCATACTGCTCGACAGACGCCCGCAATTTGGAAATCAGCCTGGTGGCGGCGCCGCGAAACTGGTGCGCCAGCTTGTGCAGCATCTGCTCATCCTCACAATGCTGCACCGCCTGGCGGTCATAGGCGGCTTTCCCGCTCTCCGCAAACTTCCAGAGGCAGGAAGTCCGCAGGGCGTCTTCCTTAAGCGGTTTGGATGCCACGGCCGTGCAGCCCACTTGATGCGCTCGTTGTCTCACTTCCTCGGTCAAGTCCGTGGTGAGCCCCACAATCGCCAGACGGGCGGGACCGTATCGCAGCCGGAGCTGGCGCGCGGTTTCAAAGCCATCCATCGTCGGCATGTTCAAGTCCAGAAGCACAAGGTCGTAAGGGCTCTGGCGCACCAGGTCGATGGCTTCCCGCCCGTTGGACACGATGTCCAGGTGGCATCCCATCCGCTCCATCAGTGAAGCCGCCACGCTTAGGTCCCCGGAATTGTCGTCCGCCAGCAGAATCCGGCAGGCGAACGGACATCGCGCGTGGTCCGTGGCACCCTGGGGAACCAGGCCGCAAGAGGAACCGGTACGGCTGAAGGCGATGGTCAGCAATTCCTGGAGCTTGGCCTGGTGCGCGCACTGCGGAATGGCTTCGGTGTAGCCGGCCTCCTCGATCTCGGCGTGATCCGGAAAGGCGGTCAGCGGCGCCAGCGCCAGCAGGAGCAACAGGTTTTGCCCGCAATGCCTGCGCAACCAACCCCCTAGGCTTCTCCAATCGGGATTCGCGGCCGTGGCTACCAGCGCCACAACCGGAGTGAGGCCCCGGCTGGAAACCAACTCGCGCGCGGCATTCTCTCCTTCCGCCTCTTCCACCGCCAGGCCCCAACTCTCCAGGCGCTCCCGCAGAACCCTCCGCCGCAGGGCGCAGGAGTCCACTAGCAGAGCGATTTTCCCCACCGCCTTCGCCGGCAAAGCGAGCTCGTGCCACTCCTCCACCTCCCGCGCCAGGGGAATCTCGAACCACATGGTCGTGCCCACCCCCGGCGTGCTGTCGCACCATATGCGTCCACCCATCAATTCGATCAGATGCCGCGAAATCGGTAATCCCAGCCCGGCGCCTCCGCGTTCGTGAGTGACGGCATGATTCATCTCTCCGCGCCTGGTAAACAAATTTGCCCGACGGTCGGCCGGAATTCCGATTCCGGTATCCTCGACGCGCCCGCGCAGCAAACATCCCTCGCCGCGCTGCTCGCCGCGGCCCACATCGATCAGCACATGGCCCCGGCTGGTGAATTTGACGGCATTGTCCGCCAGGTTGAGCACGATCTGGCGAATGCGCCCGGAGTCTCCCACCACCACTCGCGGCAGTTGTGGGGAATAGCGGAACACCATGTCGATCCCCTTGGCTTCCGCCTCCGGCTCGAGTAGCGCCACCACGTTCTCTATGACCAGGCGGAGATCGAACGCCACCGGTTTGATGGATGTGCGCCCCGCTTCCACCATCGACACGTCCAACACGTCGTTGACCATCGAGGTTAGAAATTGCCCGCTGAAACGGATCGCACTAACCATGCGGTGCTGCTCGGAGGTTAGCGAGGATTCGAACAGCAACCCGACCGTGCTCTGGACACCATCGAGCAGCGTGCGGATCTGGTGACTCATGTTCGCCAGGAAGTCGTTCTTCACCTGGTTGGCGCTTTCATCCGCCGCGATCACCCGTTCCAGCAAATGTTCGTACGTCTGGGGGTCGCTGATATCGTGGATGACCACGACCATTACCGGTTTCCCGTTCAGCAGCGAAGGTGTCAGACTGACTTCCGCCGGAAAGACGCTGCCATCGCGCCGGCGATGCCACCACTCAAATGAATGGCCCCCGTTGGAGCGCGCCAGCACCTCCATGGTGGCAGCCTTCTCGTCGGAGCGCCGCCCGTCCGGCTGAGACGGGGGTGAGAGCTCGCAGATACTCAAGTCCAGCAATTCCGCCTTGCTGGTATACCCTAAAAGGCGAACCAACGCATCGTTGCAGTCGAGTATTCTGCCCTCGGTGGTAATCGCGTGACCCACTGGCGAATCCCCGAACAGGGACTGAAATCTCTCCTCCGCTCCTCTCTGCTCGATCTCCACTCCGGTCCTCATCCTCGCGTTTCGCAACTAGGCCGATTCGCTGCTACGACTAGGAAACCGGGCAAGGTCTTCTCCATATATGTCCTTATCGGACGAAAGGGTTGGCGAAAGCGCAAAACCGCGATGGTTTTCATGTGGCCCATGGCAACTTATTGATTTCAAGGTTGATGCTGGCACAAAATCATAAGCGAGGTATACTTGCTCCGATGCTCAACCACCGACTGCCCGGCTCCACCATGAAAGATCCTGTCACGTGGCTTTACCCTCCGATCGAGCCGTACAATACCGGCCTGCTCCGGGTCTCGCCCGTTCATGAGATTTACTTCGAGGAAAGCGGCAATCCCTCCGGCAAGCCCGTCGTATTTCTGCACGGCGGTCCTGGCGGCGGGTCCGACCCCAAGCAGCGCCGCTTCTTCCATCCTGAAAAGTACCGCATCGTCAACTTCGACCAGCGCGGTTGCGGGAAGAGCACGCCCTACGCGTCTCTGGAAGCCAACACCACCTGGGACCTGGTCGCCGACATCGAGAAGATCCGCGAGCACCTGGCGATTGAACGCTGGCAGGTGTTCGGCGGATCCTGGGGCTCCACGCTAGCCCTCGCCTATGCCGAGACGCATCCCGATCGCGTCACTGAACTCATCCTCCGCGGGATCTTTCTCCTCCGCAAACAGGAAATCGACTGGTTCTACCAACGTGGCGCGTCGATCCTCTATCCCGATGCCTGGGAGCCGTACCTCGCCCACATCCCCGCGGCCGAGCGCGGCGATCTGCTCACGGCCTACTACCGCCGCTTGACGAGCGATGACCCGGCCGTGCGGCTCCTCGCCGCAAAGATCTGGAGCGGATGGGAGGGCGCGACTTCGAAGCTGCTGCCGGACGCCGACTTCACCAGCCACTACGAAGAAGACGAGTTCGCCCTCGCCTTCGCGCGCATCGAGGTCCACTATTTTTTCAATAAGGGCTTCTTCAAAACCAACGACCAGTTGCTATCGAACGCCCCGCGGATTCGCCAGATCCCCGGGGTGATCGTGCAGGGCCGTTATGACGTGGTCTGCCCCATGGAAAGCGCGTGGGCGTTGCACCGCGCGTGGCCCGAAGCCGACCTCATCATCACCCCCGACAGCGGCCACAGCGCCTTCGATCCGCCGAACAGCCGCGCCCTGGTCGCGGCGACGGACCGATTCGCCGGCTAAGCGGGGTGTTTCTTCTACCAGCTAAACTCCAGCAGCGAGACTCCCTGCCGCGGCAGGACGAATACTACTTCAGCCGCGCCGGCCGCGGTCCACAACCAGCGAGGCGGATCGAGCGTCTGTAACTCGCCGGCAGCTTCCAGCCGCGCGTATTCGACGGCGTTGAGCTGTTGCGGCCGGTCCATTTTCTCCCATTGGGTGTAAGCATTGCTGTGGTCCCGATCGATCCTGTAATGGCGCAGCAGCACGCGGGCAACATCGGCGGGAAAGCCCGTCACATGGAGGCGCACTTCCGCGGGCGGCGCCGCCACATCGTCATCGTGGTAGCTCCAGACCAACACGGCGGCTCTCCGTTGCCCACGGCTGGCGAGGCCGTCGATATCCGGCTCGCTCCGCACCCCGGACTGGAGGATTTCGTCCACGGTTCGCGCGCTATTGCTCTCAACCGCGACGCGGCCCCCCTCCATCAGGCCCGCCATCCGAAACAGGTTCAGCACGGGCTTGTCGATGCCGTTGGTGGCCAGCGTGCGAAAGCCCTCGAAATAGGTCTGCCCCTCGAATTCAAAGGCCCAGGTCAACATGCCTTGAATATTGACGCGGTGCCGGTCCGCCAGGTCCAAAATGTTGCGCAGCATGGCAGCCGTGTAGGCGGCATAAAGAGCGCCGTTGCGATACGCGTTCCCCGGGTAGACGCGCGCCGAGCAAGCGGCGCAGCCTTCCGGATCGGATTCGCTGAGCACGATCGGCAGGCCGCGAAACTCGGGAAACTCGGCCACGATCTCGAAGCCCTTCGCCACATCCGCCGCGTGATGCGCCATCCCCATCTGGATGTGGCCGTCCACGATTTGCGGACTTCCCTTGGCATGATACGTGACGAAATCGAGCGGCGCATGGACGGCCCGGCAGTGCTCCAGAAACTGCCGGAGAAAACCGGCGGCATGCGCGCCGGAAGGTCCGGTGGTGGCCGGTCCGCCCACCTTGGCCGCGGGCAGCGCGCGTTTCACTGCCGCGGCGGTCACGTCATAGAGCGTGTCGTATTCCTCGGGCGTGCCATGCCAGTAGGCAATGTCGGGCTCGTTCCACAATTCCCAATACCACGTCGCCACGGCATCGGCGCCGTACCGCGCCACCGCATGACGCACCCATTGGTACACCAGTTCCGCCCACCGCTTGAAATCCTTGGGAGGATAAGTCCAACCGAGATAATATCGATCGAAAGCCGCCCCCGGCGACCAAACGGCGGCATATGGGTCGGGATGCGTCGAGAGAGCTTGCGGCATGAATCCGATTTCCACGAATGGGCGGGCTCGGGCTTCCTTATAGGTATCGAAGATGCGATCCACGATGGTCCAGTTGTAGATCGCTTGGCCGCCGGCATCCTCGGTGTAGACGTTGGTCGAGCCCCATTTGAAATTCGGCCGGCCATCGCCGGTGGCCAGCAAGAAATGGGTGCGGATGTAAACCGGCGTGGCGGCCAGAGCGGATAGTTCACCCAACAGCTTGCGGCCGTTGGGCATGTATGTATAGTTGGGCTCGTCATAACCGAAATAGCGGCAAATCGGCGGAAACGGCGCAGCCACCCGACCCAAATCCACGTCAATCGCGATCGGCGGTTCAGCCGCCGCGGCAGTGGCCGCCAACCACAAGCACATCGATAAGACTCTCGGCATCTCCCGTTGTTGTACTCTTACGCGCAGGGCGGTTGCAAGAGCCCTGCCATAATGTGTCCGGTGTGTTTACGATGACCATAGGAGGGCACGGCGGGGATTTTTTGGTAGCCCGCCTGCTTGTTTTGCCTTAGATGCCACGAACCATACTGCCCGGAAAACCTTACCCACAAGGCGCCACATGGGATGGAACAGGGGTGAATTTTTCCCTGTACTCGGAAAAGGCCACCGGTGTCGAGCTATGCCTGTTCGACGAAGTGGATTCCACCACTCATGAGGCCGTGACGCTGCGCGAATGTTCCGGCTACGTCTGGCACTGCTATTTGCCCGGCGTCAAGTTGGGGCAACTCTACGGATATCGCGTTTACGGCCCGTACCACCCGGAACAGGGCGAGCGCTTCAACCCGGCCAAACTGCTGATCGACCCGTATGCCCGCGCCCTCGCCGGCGCGTTGAACTGGGACGCGGCCGTCTTTGGATACCGCATGGGCGACCGTGCCGAAGATCTTTCCTGCGACGCCCAAGACGACGCCTGGGGCGTTCCCAAGGGCGTGGTCACGACTTCGCATTTCGATTGGGAAAACGATCGTCCCCCGCTTACTTTTCTCCACGATAGCGTGCTCTACGAAGTGCACGTCAAAGGCTTCACCGCCACCCATCCCGAGATTCCACCGGAACTGCGCGGCACCTATGCGGGTCTGGCGCACCCCGTCGCGGTGGAATACTTGAAGAAGCTGGGGATCACCGCCGTGGAGCTGATGCCCGTCCACGAATTCGTGGATGACAAGCACCTCCTGGACCGGCATCTGCGCAATTACTGGGGCTACAACTCGATCAACTTTTTTGCACCCGAGGCACGCTACAGCGCGGCGGGCGATCACGGCGAACAGATCGGCGAATTCAAGGCCATGGTCAAGGCCCTGCATCGCGCCGGCATCGAAGTGATCCTCGACGTGGTTTACAACCACACGGCCGAGGGCAATCAAATGGGCCCGACCCTCAGCTTCCGCGGCATCGATAACGGCACCTATTACCGGCTGCTGCCCGAAAAGCCGCGTTACTATATGGACTTCACAGGCACCGGGAACACCCTCAACGTGCGCCACCCGCAGGTGCTCAAGCTGATCATGGACAGCTTGCGCTATTGGGTGCAGGAGATGCACGTGGATGGGTTCCGCTTCGATCTGGCGGCGGCGCTGGCCCGCGAGCTGCACCAGGTCGATCGCCTCTCGGCGTTCTTCGACATCATCAACCAGGACCCCGTCATTTCGCAGGTGAAGTTGATCGCCGAACCGTGGGATGTGGGCGAAGGCGGCTACCAGGTCGGCAAGTTTCCCCCCTTATGGGCTGAGTGGAACGGACGATATCGCGACGTGGTGCGCCGCTATTGGAAGGGCGATGACGGACAGCTTGCCGAGCTCGGCTACCGGCTCACCGGGTCGAGCGATCTCTACCAGCGCGACGGCCGCCACCCCACCGCCAGCATCAATTTCGTCACCGCCCACGACGGCTTCACGCTCGAAGACCTGGTCAGCTATAACAACAAACACAACGAAGCCAACAGCGAGGAAAACCACGACGGCACCAACGACAACCACTCGTTCAACTACGGTGCCGAAGGGCCTTCCCAGGATTCGCGCATCGTGGCCGTCCGCGAACAGCAGAAACGCAACTTCTTAATGACGCTGCTGTTTTCGCAGGGCGTGCCCATGATCTGCGGCGGCGATGAGATCGGCCGCACCCAGCACGGCAACAACAACGCCTATGCGCAGGATAACGAGACCGGTTGGTTCAATTGGAATCTGGACGAGCGCGCCAAGTCTTTGCTCGAATTCACGCGGCTGCTGGTGGAAACTCGCCGGCAGCACTCGAACCTCCGCCGGCGCAAGTTTTTTCAGGATCGCTCGATCGATCCCGGTTCCACCCAGCGCGCCGTCAACGGCCATCAGGAGCGCGATATCACCTGGCTGCGGCCGGACGGAGGGGAAATGACGCCGGAAGAGTGGAATGCTGGCTGGGTCCGCTGTATCGGCGTGGCGCTGAACGGGCGCACTCTGGACGACGTGAACGGCGTCGGCGAACCCATTCGCGACGACACATTTCTGATCCTGCTGAATCCCCATACCGAGCCGATTCAGTTCTACATGCCGAAACAGCAGGGGGTTGCGTGGAAAGTCTTGCTCGATACCGCGCGCGACGACCGGCGGGGAACACCCATCGTGCAATCGGGCACCTCGTACGACCTGGTGCCGCGGGGCGCGGCGCTGCTATGCGAGCTGACGGATTAAGCATGTTTCAAAAACCGGGGACAGACGGGACGTTTTCCAGAAACTCGTATCGCGGAAAACGTCCCGTCTGTCCCCGGTTTTAAATGGCCATGAACCCGTGAGCAGACGATACCCTATCGGCGCTGAAATCCTGCCCGGCGGCGGCGTCGAATTCCGGGTGTGGGCGCCGGCGCGCCGGCAGGTCGAAGTCGTCCTCGAAGGCGGTGATGCAACCGCGCTCGCCGCGGAGCCCGGCGGATATTTCTCGGGCGCCGTCGCCGAGGCGCGCCATGGATCGCGCTACCGGTTCCGCCTGGATGGCGGCAATGCCTTTCCCGATCCGGCGTCGCGCTATCAGCCGGAAGGCCCGCACGGACCCTCCGAGGTCATCGATCCGGCGCTCTTCGGCTGGACCGATTCCGCTTGGCAAGGAGCCGCGCTCGAAGGGCAAGTCATCTCCGAAATCCACATCGGCACTTTCACGCGCGAGGGCACTTGGCGCGCCGCCATGCGCGAACTGCCGGAGCTCGCCCAAGCCGGGATCACCGCCATCGAGCTCATGCCGGCCGCCGATTTTCCCGGCCGTTTCGGCTGGGGCTACGACGGCGTGGGATGGTTCGCCCCCGTCGCCATCTACGGCGAACCGGACGATTTCCGCCGTTTCGTGGATGCCGCGCACGCGGCCGGCTTGGCCGTCATCCTGGACGTGGTTTATAACCACCTCGGACCCGACGGCAATTACCTGAAAGAGTTCTCCCCCGACTATTTCACCCAAAAGTATTCCAATGAATGGGGCGAAGCACTCAATTACGATGGCCCCAACTCTTCCGGCATGCGCGAAATGGTCGCTACCAACGCCGCCTATTGGGCCGATGAATACCACATCGACGGGCTGCGCCTGGACGCCACGCAGCAGATCTTCGATAGCTCGCCGGAAAACATCATGAAGGTGCTGGCGCGGAGCATGCGGGCCGCGGCGCGCGGGCGCAAGGTTTTCGTGGTGGCCGAAAACGAGGAGCAGCACAGCGGATTGGTGCGCGATTACGGCCTCGACGGTTTGTGGAATGACGATTTTCATCATGCCGCCCGCGTCGCCGTGACGGGACACAATCAGGCATACTATTCCGGTTTTCGGGGAACGCCCCAGGAGCTGATTGCCGCCGCCAAGCACGGCTACCTATACCAGGGCCAACCATACAACTGGCAAGCCAAGCGGCGCGGCTCGCCCGCCTTCGATCTGGCGCCGTGGCAGTTCGTCAACTACATTCAGAATCACGACCAGATCTCCAATGCCGGCCGCGGCCAACGGCTGCACCAGCTCACCGGCCCGGGGCGCTATCGCGCCATCACCGCGTTTCTGCTGCTCACTCCCGGTACGCCGCTGCTGTTTCAAGGCCAGGAATTCGCCGCTTCCAGCCCGTTTCTCTTCTTCGCCGATCACCAGGACGAGCTGCGCGGCCCCGTCACGGAAGGCCGCATTCAGTTTCTCTCGCAGTTTCCCAACCTGGCGCAGCCGGAGATGCGTCCGTTCCACAGGGACCCGGGAGATGAAGCCACCTTCGAGGCATGCAAGCTGGATTCGAGCGAACGGCAAAAACACGCCGGCATTTACCAGATGCACAAAGATCTGTTGCGCCTGCGCCGCGTTGACCCGGTATTTCGCGCGGTCCGGCGCGGAGCGCTCGAGGGCGCGGTGCTGGGCCCCGAGGCGTTTGTGCTCCGCTATTTCGGCCCGGATGGAGACGACCGGCTGCTGATTGTGAACCTCGGGATCGATCTGCACTTCGTCCCTTCGCCCGAGCCTTTGCTCGCCCCGCCTGTGGAGCGTGTGTGGGAGCTCGTGTGGTCGAGCGAAGATCCGCGCTACGGCGGATCGGGAACGGCGCCGCCCCAAGTACCCGGCGGCTGGCATATACCGGGACACGCGGCATTGGTCATGCAGCCGTGCCCTCCCAGGAACCCATGGCAGACCTGATTCGAGTGTTGCCGCGGCGCGAGCTGCGCGATCCGGAATCGGACCCGCACCTTCGCCAGGAGTGGCTGGTCACCAACGGCCTGGGCGGCTATGCTTCAGGCACCGTCAGCGGTGCCATCACCCGCCGCTACCACGGCCTGCTGATCGCGGCATTTCAACATCCGCCCGGCCGCATGATGATGCTCAACGGCCTTTCCGAGTTGGCCGGCGTGCCGCCCGAGCACACTCTGCCCATGGCCGAATTCCGCCTGGAAGCCGGGCTGCCCGTGTGGCGCTACGAACTGGAGGACTTCGTTCTCGAAAAGCGCCTGCTGATGCCCTACCGCCAGAACACCGTCCACATCACCTACCAGCTATTAAAAGGAAGGGGCGCGCTGCGGCTGGGATTGCGTCCTGCCGTTCATTTCCGCCCCCACGACGCCGCGGTGAGCGGCACCGAGAGACAGAAATATGTTCTCACCGTGACCGAAGACCAGTTCGAAATCGCCACCCAAGACCTGCCTCCCTTGCGTTTGCTCGTTCTGGGCCCTGGCGCCGCGTTCACCTTCGATCGCAAAGAGACCGGCTCCATCCCGTTTCCCACCGAGCGTAGCCGCGGCTATGACTGGCAAGGCTCGCTGTGGAGCCCCGGCTACTTCCGGTGCGATCTGACGGCGGGAGACAAGATCACCCTCATCGCCTCCACCGAGAACTGGGAGACCGTGCGCGCGCTCACGCCAGAAACCGCTTTCCAGGCCGAGCTGGAGCGCCGCAAACTGTTGCTCGCCGCGGCCGCTCCCGAAGTCCGTACCGGCGCCGGCGCGGAGTTGGTCCTGGCCGCCGACCAGTTCCTGATCACTCCCCAGGGCCGGGTGCAAGATGCCGCGCGCGCCCACGCCGCCGGAGACGATATCCGCACCGTCATCGCCGGCTACCACTGGTTTACGGATTGGGGCCGCGACACCATGATCGGTCTCGAGGGCCTCACCCTCTCCACCGGCCGCCAAAGCGAAGCCGGCTGGATTCTTCGCACCTTCGCGCACTACGTGAAAGACGGCCTGATTCCCAACCTCTTCCCCGAGGGGCAGAGCGCCGGCCTCTATCACACCGCCGATGCCAGCTTGTGGTTCTTTCACGCCATCCATCGGTACCTGGAAGCCACCGGCGACCGCTCCACTCTGCGGCTGATTCAACCTAAGTTGCAAGAGATCCTCGATTGCCACCGGAAGGGCACGCGCTTCGGGATTGCGGTGGACCCGGCGGATGGCCTTCTACGCCAGGGTGAAGAGGGTTATCAACTCACCTGGATGGATGCCAAGGTGGGCGATTGGGTGGTGACGCCGCGCCGCGGCAAAGCCGTGGAGATCAACGCGCTCTGGTATAACGCCCTGTGCCTCATGGCGCGCTGGCTGGACGAGGAGGGCAACGCCGAGGAAGCCCGCCCGCTGGCCGAAGCCGCCGCGCGCACCCGCGAGTCCTTCAATCGACGTTTCTGGTTCGCCGCCGGCGGCTATCTCTACGACGTGGTGGATGCCGAGGGCGGCGGCGACGATTCCTCCTGCCGTCCCAACCAGTTGATCGCCATCTCGCTCGATCACCCGGTGCTCGATCGCGCGTATTGGGAGCCGGTGATGGATGTGGTGACACACCGCCTGCTCACGCCTCTGGGACTGCGATCGCTGGCGCCGGGCAGCCCCGATTACAAACCGAAATATTACGGCGATCTCCGCTCGCGCGACGCAGCGTACCACCAGGGCACGGTTTGGGCCTGGTTGATCGGACCGTACATCGATGCGTGGCTCAAGCTGCATCCCGAGGAGCCGTCGCGCGCGCGCCATTTTCTCGAAGGCTTTCTCGCGCACTTCAACGAGCAGTGCGTGGGATCCATCAGCGAAATTTTCGATGCCGAAGCGCCCTACACGCCGCGCGGCTGCATCGCGCAAGCCTGGAGCGTGGCCGAAGTGCTGCGTAGTTGGGTGAAAACCGGCGCAAGAACCGAGTAGCTCGTTCTCCGCTTGACGCCGCCTCGCGATCGGTCTAATATGTCTGTGACGGACATATCCGTCACGGACATAAACATGCCGCCCCGCAACGAGAATGCCGCCGCGCACCTGCCGCTCAGCGCCGCGGTTCTGCACGTGCTGCTGGCCCTCGCCGATGAAGAGCGCCACGGCTATGGGATTATGCTCGAAATCGAGCGGCGCACGCAGGGGAGTTTTCGCCCCGGCTCCGGCACCCTCTACGGCACCATCCAGCGCCTGCTCGCCAGCCGATTGATCGAGGAATCGGGCGAACGCCCCGATCCCCAACTCGACGATGCCCGCCGCCGCTATTACCGCCTCACGGCACTCGGCCGTCGCGTGCTTGAAGCGGAAGTAAAACGTCTCCAGCAACTCGTCGGTGTTGCCCGTATCAAGAATCTGCTGCCGAGGAGCGTCACCCCATGAACCGGATCTCCGCCTGGCTGCATAAGAAACTCCTGCGGTGTTACCCCGCCGAATTCCGCGAGGAATTCGAAACCGAAATGGAGCTGGATTTCCGCGCCCAGCTCCGCTCGCCGCGCAGCGGCGGGTTCTTGCGTGTGTGGCTGGGCATTTTCACCGACTGGCTGATCAGCATGCCCCGCGAGCAATTCGACGTTACCCGACGCGACCTCCACGTCAGTTTCCGCACGCTCGCGCGCTCGCCCCTGTTCGCGCTGGTGGTCGTGCTATCGCTGGCGGTCGGTATCGCCGGAACATCCATCGTCTACACGGTCGCCAATTCCCTGCTTCTCCAGACCCCGCTGCGAGAGCCCGAGCGCTTCACCGGCGTGCTGCGCGGAGACGGTCTGTCCGAGCCATCCTCCTGGCCCGACTATATCGATTACCGCGACCGCAACCGGAGTTTTTCGCGCTTCATCGCCTTGAACATCTTGCCGGTGTTCCTGGGACGCGGCCGGCAAAGCCAAAGCGTCATGGCGGAGACCGTGACCGACAACTACTTCGACCTCCTGCCCGCCACGCCATTTCTCGGCCGCCTTTTCAAGTCCGGCGATTGCCCATCAACGTGCGCGCAGGAAGTGGTCATCAGCTATCGTTTCTGGCGGCACGCTTATGGCGGCGATCCCGGCGTGGTAGGCCGCCAGGTGCCCTTGAGCGGCGTTCCGGCCACCATCATCGGCATCGCGCCCGAAGGTTTCGACGGCACGCTGGCGCCGGTGATGACCGATATCTGGATACACGTCGAGAACCGGCGCTTGACCGATCCCGAGCTCTTCTCCGACCGGCGCACCCGCTGGCTAGGCATTGGCGGGCGCCTGAAGGACGGCGTCTCCGCAGCCCAGGCGATCGCCAATCTCAACGCCATCGACCGCCAGTTGCAGCGCGAATACCACTACCCCGAGAACCAGGACCGCCGGCTCTGGGCGGCCGTCACGCACGGCATCGGCATCCCGCTGCTCCGCAAACGGGTCGAGGCTGTCGTGACGCTTCTCGGCGCCGCCGCGCTCTTGCTGCTGCTCATCTCTTGCGCCAATGTCGCCAACATGGTTCTGGCGCGGGCCACCGCCCGCCGGCAGGAGACGGCCATGCGCCGCGCGCTCGGCGCGGGCAGCTATCGCCTGATCCGGCTTTCGCTCACCGAAAGCCTGCTGCTCGCCGTGCTGGGCGGCATCGCCGGACTCCTCCTCTCAGCCTGGTGCACGCGCCTGTTGCCCAACCTCCAGCCGCCCGCCAATGACCTTTATACTTACCGCGTCGCGATCCACCAGGATTTCTCGGTGTGGGCATTCACGTTTGCCGTCAGCCTGGTTTGCGGCCTTCTGTTCGGTATGCTTCCGGCGCTCCAGACCGCGCGCGCCGATTGCTTGCAGGCCATCCGCAACCTCGATGCGCAGGGTCATCCGCGTTGGTTTGCCCGCCGCGCCCTGGTCTCCGGCCAGGTTGCTTTTTCGGTGGTCCTGCTGGTGGCCGCCGGCTTGTTCTACCGCAGTTTCGCCAAGCAGCAGGAGATCGCCCCCGGTTTTCCGCTGGCCAAAGGTCTTATCGTTCCACTCAATCTCAATCTCGTTTCGTACGCGGGGAATGAGGATAAGGGGCGGCGTTTCTATGAATCGGTCAAGGATAAGGTGCAGTCGCTTCCCGGAGTGCAAATCGCGAGCCTGGCCAGTTACGTGCCCCTGAACGCGCTGTCGCCAACCGTCGAAGTGGGCCGCGACGCAGCCGCTCCCGTGCGCGCCGCGTTGGACCTGATCGATCCCGATTACCTGCCGGCCATGAACATCCGCTTGATCGGCGGGCGCAATTTCTCCGCCCATGACCGGGACAGCGCCGAGCGTGTCGCGCTCGCCGATGAACGCCTGGTCCGCCGTTTGTGGCCCGGCGCGGCCAGCCCGCTCGACGCCCTGGGCCGCACGCTGCGCATAACCGAAGAAAAAACCCCCATCAAGATTGTGGGCATTGTGGCCTCCAACTTCCGCTCCAGGCTGATCGAGGAGCCCTGGCCGGCGCTGTTCCTTCCCGTCGCGCAGCGCTATTCGTCCATGCTCTACCTGGTGGTCCGCACCGCGCCCGCTCCCGAAGAGTTAATGCCCCTGATCTCCCGCGCCGTGGAATCGGTGGACGATACCGTCTCGCTGCGCCGCATGCGCACCCTTGGCATGCAATTAAGCGACGTCTTATGGCCCATCCGCACCGGCTCGCTGATCCTCGCGTCGGCGTCCATACTGGCGGTATTGCTAGCCGTGGTAGGCCTGTACGGCGTGATCGCGTACGCCATGGCCCGCCGCCAGCGCGAAATGGGAATCCGCGTCGCCTTGGGCGCGCGTCCCGCGGACGTGCTCCGCCTGGTGACGCGCGATGGCCTCGCCATGACATTCTGGGGCATCCTATTGGGCGTGCCGTTATCGCTGGCCGCGAATGCCGCGCTGGCCCGCGTGCTGTATGGCTTGCGGCCCATCGATCCCATTGTGTCCCTCGCCGGGGTCGCGATGTGGGTGGTGATTTCCTGTTGCGCCTGTGTCCCGCCCGCTTGGCGCGCCGTTCGCAATTCCGCCGCCGCGATTCGAGATTTGGGTTAAGCCGCGGTGCTCGCCCGTGCCTTACAATGAATAGGAAGCCCATGATCCCGCGGTTCAACGAACGACGAGCGACAGAAGCAGCGGCGCGGTTTTTGAAACTCCGGGGCGGCCGGATGAGCTACCTCAAGCTCATCAAGTTGCTGTACTTGCTCGACAGAGAGGCCCTGCTTCGCTGGGGCAGGCCGGTGACCACCGACAGGTACGTTTCGATGGATAACGGCCCGGTCGTCAGCCGGATCTACGGCCTGATCCGCGAGGAACCGGCCCCGGGCACCGATACAGTCTGGCGGCACTATATCTCCACTCCGCAGGAATACGAAGTGTCTCTTCTGGCTGAACCGGAGACGGACGAACTCTCACGCGCGGAGCAGGCCTTGATCGAGGAGATCTTTGGCAAGTTCGGCAATATGACCCGTTGGGATCTCGTGCGGATTTCCCACGAACTCCCGGAATGGCAGGACCCGAATGGCAGCGCCATCCCGATCCAGTACCGGGACATCCTGCGCGCCGGGAACAAGACCGAAAGCGAGATCGCGGCGGTCGAAGCCGAACTGGAGTCGCTGGCCGCCGCCGAAGCCATGCTGCAACCGGCGTAGATGGATTGCGGCGACACGTTTCTCATGCCGGCTTCTGGCGGGGCAGCTACGCCGCATCTCTGGATCGTCGTCACCCAGCCACACCGGGAGTCACATCTGTGCGCTATCGTGAGCGTGACCACCTTGCGGAACAAGAAGGACCAGACAGTGATCCTCCGGGTGGGGGATCATCCTTTCATACGCCACGATTCGACCATCTTCTACGGTGATGCCATGATAGTGGATGCGCGGCGGCTCGCGGCCGAAATCGCGGCCGGTCTGGCTCTGGTTCGCGAGAGGTGTTCAGCCGCGACCCTGAAACTCGTTCATGATGGCGTAAGCGCTTCGCCTTTCACCAGGCCGAGGTTCCTACGGTTCTGCCGTGACCACTGGCGGCGATAGCGGAGCGATCCTCACTCCTCGCGCAGCCGCTATAACCCGGCGGAGCCCAGTCTCCAGGTCAATTCGCCCGCAACGGAGTCCCCGCTTCGTACAGCGCAATCCTGGCCCGCAGCCCTTCGGCCAGTCGCTGGTCGCGATGTCCAATGGCCAGGTCCAAAGCCCGGTGCTCGGCGCTAAGATTTTTGCCTGGCTCTCTCAACCCACATTTCAACCTCCGCCCCGGCCATCCTGTGTGGCCGCTCAATGATCCTGCGCCCCGCCTCGTAGGCCGCCGGTCACGAATAGCGCCGCATTCAAACTTTGCGATCCTGAAATCGACCCTTCACGAAACGCGGGCTAAACGAGTTCCAGCCGCTTCAGCTTTATGCGGTCGCGCCGGACTTGTGCAAGGTCGTACTGCGCCTGCTGCACAAGCCAGCCTTGCTCAGAGCCGCCGAAGACCTTGGACAGCCTGACGGCCATCTCAGGAGATATGCCGCGCTTCGTATTGACGAGTTCGGAAAGCGTGTTGCGCGTCACTCCGAGGGCTTCGGCTGCTTGGGTGATGGTCAAGCCCGAAGGCTCAATACACTCCTGCAACACGACAACGCCGGGGTGCGGCGGGTTTTTCATGGTCATGGGCTTGTTCCGTTCAGTGGTAATCGACATAATCAACGTCCTCCGCGTCACCGTCAAAGCGGAAAATCACCGCCAGTTGGCCCGGACAGTTACGGCCCAAGAACCTTTCGACGCGCCTTTCAGCGGATGTAGTTTGAACGCCGGCGAATCCATATGGGCAATGGTTGGGGCGGCGTGAAGCGTTGCTAGAACATTCTTGAGCTTGCCAACGTGCTCCGGGTTTACGCCGCTTGGGTCGTCCTGTTCGAACAGCCGTCTCAGTCCTTTGTGGCGAATTGTCTTTATCATCCCGAGCCGCAACGCGCCACGTGGCGCATGTCAAGAATAATGTTAGCAAGATTGTCCTCCCCCCCGCCATGCCCCAAGCTACAATAGCCCCTCTGGAGACCGCGCCCGCTTGCCGGAACCGATCGTCACTTTCAACCAGGTCGTCTTCTCTTACAACGCCGTCGAGGTTCTGCACGGCGTTTCATTCGCACTCCACCCCGGCGAAATCGTGGGACTGCTCGGTCCCAACGGCGCCGGCAAAACCACCACTCTCAAGATCATCGCCGGGATTCTCTCCGCCGATTCGGGCGCCGTCTCCGTCACCGGCCTGCCGCTGCCCGAAAGGGCCGTCGATGTCAAACAGAAGATCGGCTACGTCCCCGAAACCGCGGTCCTGTTCGACAGCCTCACCGGCCAGGAGTTTCTGGAGCTATGCGGCCGCCTGCACGAGGTCGAGGAAGACACGCTACAAGCCAGAATCGCCGCCATCCTGGAAACTTTCGCGCTCACCTCGGACCGCGTGAGCCGCCTGGATGCTTACTCCAAAGGCATGCGGCAGAAAATTCTCCTCGCCGCCGCGCTCCTGCACAATCCCGATCTCATCCTGCTCGATGAGCCGCTTTCCGGCCTCGACGTGAATGCCGCCATCCTGATCAAAGACCTCATCGCCGCGCTGGCCGCGCGCGGCAAAACGGTCCTCTACAGCTCGCACGTGCTCGACGTGGTGGAGAAGGTCTGCGATCGCGTCCTCATCATCCATAAGGGCAGCCTCATCGCCGATGGCTCCGCCGAGAGCTTGAAAGCTTCCACCGATCAACCCACGCTCGAAGCGGTTTTCCGCCGGCTCACCGATTCCGCCAGCGTCGATCCCGGCGTGGCGCGCATCGTCGAGGCACTGTGTTCCTGACCCGTATTCCACGCGGCCCGCGCGTGGCGCGCGTCCTTCAAGCATTGGGCATCGACCCGCGCCGCTACTGGCTCCTGATGGATCTCTTCGCCGAGCTCAGCGAACGCCGCGAGATGCTGGGCCAGTTGGGACGCCAGGGCGCCAGCTTGAAAATCATCACTTGGCTCTATTTCGGTTTGATGGGCGTGGTGAGCCTGCTAATCGCGGCATCCGGCCCGTCGCTGGCTTCGTATTACCCGCTTTTCCTCGCGTTCAGCACTTTTTTGTTGGTGGCCGTGCTGGTGCCGGAAACCAGCAACAGCCTGGTGAACCCCGTCGAGGGCCTGGTGTTGGCGCACCAGCCGGTCGATGGCGCCACCTACACCGCCGCCAAGCTATCCCATCTTGCCAGCATCCTGCTGTACCTGGTCCCCGGTCTGAATCTGGTACCCGCGTTGGCGGGTCTGGAGCTCGCCGGCGCGCGTTGGTATTATCCGCTGCTCTACTTAGCGGCGGCGCTGGCGCTGGGGATAATCGCCGCCGCCGGATGCTGCGCCTTGTTCGGATGGCTGGTCCGGTTTGTCCCGGCACCACGTCTGAAATCCGCCGCGCAGATCGTCGAAACCGTGCCCTGGCTGTTCTACGTGGCCTTTAACTATGGGCGGACTTTCTTTCCCCGTTTGCATTTCGCCCGCTGGCTGCCTTCCACCGCGGCGGGTTGGCTGTCGTTCGCAACCCTGTTTGCCATCGCCAGCCTTGCCGCGCTCGTCTTCGGTGTCCGTTCTCTATCGGGCGATTACCTGGTGCGCGTTTCGAGCATCGTGCACGGCGGTTCCGGGGCGAAATCCAAGCCGCGCCCGTCCCGGCTGGGCGATGCCGTGGCGCGCGTGTTTGGTGGCCCGCCCAGCCGCGGCGCCTTCGAGTACGTCTCGCGCATGGTCGTCCGCGACTGGCAGTTCCGCCGCCAATTGATCCCCATGATCCCCATGCTGATCGCGCCGGCCTTTTTGCTGATCCAATACTGGCGGACCAGTCCGTTTTCCCACAACTTCACCGCCGCGCACCTGGTGCCGCACATGTTCGGGGGCTTTCTTTTCTTCCTCTGCCCGCTGCTCCCTTACGGCACCGACTACAAGGGCGCGTGGCTGTTCCTGCTGGCGCCGAACCGGGTATTCGCTCCATTCGCGCGCGGCGTGTATGCGTTCTTGTGGCTCAAGCTGATCGTGATCCCGCACCTGGTGCTCTGCCTGATTTTCATGTGGGCGTGGGGCATCGCCGATGGCGCGCTGTTCGCGGCCTACAGCCTGGCCGCCGCCTCCGCCTATCTGGGCATCGAGTTGCGCCTCGTAAACGGAATTCCATTCGGCCGACAGGTGGATCCATCCCGCGGCGCTTATATGCTGCCGCTGATGATTGTGGGCTCGCTCGCCATGGCGGCCGCGGTCGGCGTGCAGTACTTCCTGATATTCCGCTCGCGCATGGCGGTGGCCCTGGTAACCATCGCGCTCGCCGCGCCCGTTTATTACCTCACGCGCTCTTCGCTCCGCGCGTTCGAGGTTGTCATTCGCTATCGCCTGGGCCTGGTTTCGCTCGAATCCAAGCTGCTGTACAAAGAGGTCGAAACCTGAGCGCCCCGCTGACTCCACTAGTTTAGAGAGACGCGACCGAAGCGAGCTGGTGTAGTATCCGCGAAATAACTGGACAATCGATTCTGGATTCATCCGCGTTCATCGGCGTTCATCAGCGGCCAATAATAATCTCGAGCGTCTTGTTAGAGAACGGCACTTTATTATGATCGGCCGCTGATGAACACCGATGAACGCGGATACTTCGACACCTTGACCGAGCGTGTGCTGGGAGCTGTTTTCGAGGTGTCCAACACCCTGGGCGCGGGATTCCTAGAGAAGGTCTACCAGCGCGCGCTGCTCCACGAGCTCCGTCTTCGGGGCATCCCGGCCGCTGCCGAAGTCTCATTTCCAGTAACTTACAAGGGCCAGCGCGTGGGCGAGTACTTTGCCGATATCCTCGTGGACGATGTGCTGGTCATCGAGTTGAAATGTGCCGAGCGCCTCTCCAACGAGCATACTGCGCAGTGCCTCAACTATCTGCGAGCCTCGAACCGGGCCCTGTGTTTGCTCGTCAACTTCCAGAAACCCAAGGTCGAGTGGAAGCGGATCGTCCACGGATTTCAGTTTCTCGAGCCCGGTGAAACACAGCCTTTGGCCGGTTAGCCACCTCCTCGTCTGTACAGCTATTTCCTGGACACCACACTGACGGTGATAGGTTTGGGCCACCGGTCTGGCCAGCGCCTAGCCTGACGTTGAGGCTGACGGTTCGCGAGGAGGATAATGGACCGTAACCGAGCATCTGTATTTTCTGAACAGGAGAGCGGTAATGCCGATCAATGGAATTGCGGGTGGTATTGCCTCTCGGGGTATCTGGGAAGCAGCAGGACAGGTTTTATCGGCGACGGTGCACTGGCGCTACAGACAAGTTTTCGGCGCGGATGCGACAAATGGGACGCTGCATCTAGTCGTCGGGGCGCTAGAGCCACCTCGGGGCGTGGACGCAGCAGGAAACCCGTATCCGTTTATTTTCAGCAAGCCCGGCCAGAATGCGGGCTTCTCAACCTCCCTTGCTGTTCCCGGTTGCGAGGTGCGTGCGGCGACATACCTGGCGGGAAGCGTTGCCTTAAACGCCGGTCGATCCGGTATCCTCACGACCGATGTGGAGATCCGCGAAAAGAGGGATCTCTCGTTTGTCTCCTTCGGAATACTTTCGAACGACAAGACGATTCAATTGCTGGAGAACTCGGCCAACCATTTGGCCACATACGACAACGGTCGCTTTGTGAGCAAAATTTCTGGCCGAACGTTGGTAAAAGCGGAGGCCGAAACCGACTACGGTCTGATAGTAAAAATCAACCCGGCTAACTTGCCGGAAAAAACTTGGATCTGTTGCGGAGGATTCGGCGAGTGGGGTACGTCGGCGGCCGGATGGTATTTGTCGAGGAAGTGGAAGGCCATCCGTTCGAAGGTCGGAAAACGGCCATTTGCCATAATCGTTCGCGTCAGGCCCGGCTGCGACGAATCCGCGGACGAGGTCCTTCTGGCAGATACGCCGGAGGAAATTGAGCGGCACACACGAGCGTAGCCTGGGCTGGCTAGGGATGAGGAGGTCGACCGGGGCTCCGGGGCTCTTCGGTGCCCTAATATATCCACTGCGAATATATCCACTGTGTGTATAATAGAGGTATGGACGCTCCCGAATCTCTGCTCCCGCTCCCCGAAGCCACCTTCCACATCCTGTTGGCCGTGGCCGCGGAAGACCGCCATGGCTACGCCATCATCCAGGACGTCGCCGCGCGCACCGCGGGCGAGTTGAAGCTCAGCGCCGGCACGCTCTACCGCTCCATCCAGCGCATGCTCGAGCAGGGTCTCATCGAAGAGACGCGGGAACGGCCCGCGCCGGAATTGGACGACGAACGCCGCCGCTATTACCGCATTACCGCTTTCGGAATCCGCGTGGCGCAAGCCGAGACGCGCCGCCTGGCGCAATTGGTGCGCCTGGCCCGCTCCAGCGGATTCGCAACCGGGAGGGCATGATGCCGCTCTATCGCGCGCTGCTCCATCTCTATCCCGCCGCGTTTCGCCACGAGTACGGCGAGGAAATGTGCGCCATCTTCCGCCGCCGCCGGCAGGATTCGGCCGGCATCGTGGGCGCCCTGCTGCTGTGGGTCTCCACGTTCGTCGAGGTGCTCTTCCATGCCGCCGCCGTCCACTGCGACATTCTGCGGCAGGATCTCCGCTATGCCGCCCGCGCGCTCAGCCGCGAGCGCGGCTTCGCTTTGACCGCCATCGTCGTGGTGGCGCTGGGAATCGGCGCCAATACCGCAGTCTTCTCGCTCACCGATTACGTGCTCCTCCGGCCCTTGCCGTTCGCCGATGCCGATCGCCTCGTGAAACTCTGGGAAGTCACCCCCGGCTACTCGCGCATGGAAGCTTCGCCGGCCAATTATCGCGATTGGAAACGCATGAGCAGGAGCTTCGAAGCCATGGGCTCTTTCACCACCATCGCCACCAACCTGGTGGGACAGGGAGAGCCGGAGCGTGTCGAAGGCGCCTTGGTCTCCGCCGACCTGTTCCCGCTGCTCGGCACGCAGCCCATGGCCGGACGCCTGTTCACCGCGGCCGAGGATCGCGCCGGCGCGCCGGCAACGGTGCTGCTGAGCTATGCGCTCTGGCAATCGGCGTTCGGCGGCGATCCCGGTGTGCTGGGAACGCGCGCCATCCTCAACGACGAACCTTACGTAATCGTCGGAATCATGCCGCGGGATTTTCATTTTCCCACCCGCCAGGACGAGTTTTGGACGCCTGAACGCTTCGGTGAATCGGATTACCGGGACCGCGCCGATAATTACTTGCAGGTCGTGGGAAAGCTGCGCCCGGGAACCACGCTCGAGGCCGCGCGCGCCGAAATGCGCGTCGTCGCGGCGCAGTTGGAGCGCACCTATCCTAGCGAGAATGAGCGCACCGGCGCCGTCGCGATCAGCCTGCGGGACGAACTCTCCGAACAATCGCGGCTCCTGCTGTTTGCCCTGGTGGGCGCCGCCGCCTGCGTGCTACTGATCGCCTGCACCAATCTCGCCAACCTGCTTTTGGCCCGCGCCCTGGCGCGCCGCAGAGAGCTCGCCATGCGCACCGCGCTCGGAGGCGGCCGCGAGCGCCTGGTGCGCCAATTGGCTACCGAGAGCGTACTGCTGGCGTTGCTCGGCGGCGCTTTGGGGATCCTCACGGCCCGCGCGGCCCTGCCGCTGCTCACGCGCCTGGTGCCGTTCGCCCTGCCTGTGGGCGCGGAACCGTCGCTCGATGGCCGTGTCCTGCTGTTTGCCGCCGCGCTCACCCTGTTGACAGGCGCCGCTTTCGGCGTTCTCCCCGCCATGCGCATCTGCCGCGGCACGGATTTCACCGCTTTGCGCGAAGGCTCTCGCGCCGGCGGCGGCCGCAAGGAGCGGCTCCGCGCCGCGCTGGTGACCGCCGAAGTCACGGCGTCGGTGGTCCTCTTGATTGGCGCAGGCTTGCTGATGCGCGCCATGTGGCGGTTACAAGCCGTCGATCCAGGCTTCCGCGCCGAAGGCGTCATCACCCTCCGCACCGCGCTCTCTTTTCCGCGCTATGAACAAACCGCTCGCCGGCATGCGTTCTACTCGCGCGTGCTCGGCGATATCCGCGCGCTGCCCGGCGTCGATAACGCCGCCTACATCAGTTTTCTCCCCATGACCATGACCGGTGGAATCTTTCCCGCCACCGTCAATGGCGATACCCTCACCCGCAACGAATCGCGCTCCGCCAGCATGCGATTCGTCACCCCCGGATTCTTCGCGACCTTGCGCATTCCCCTTCTGGCGGGGCGCGACGTGGATGAGTCCGATACCGTGGAGCGCCCGTTTGCCGCGGTGGTTAGCGAATCGTTCGTCAAGCGCTATTGGCCTCACGACAATCCGCTGGGCCGCCACTTCCAGTTCGCCTTTCACGATCGTATGGTGGTGGGTGTGGTGCGCGACATCCGCGTGCGCGGCCTCGATCGCTCGAGCGAGCCGCAGGTCTACCTGCCCTATCGCCAGATGGGCGATGGCGCCTTTCCGTTCTACGCGCCCAAGGACCTGGTGGTGCATTCCAACGGTCAGCAGGCAGCCGTATTGGCCGCCGTTCAGAAAATCATCCGCGGCGCCGACGCCCTGCAACCGATCTCCGATGTGCGCCCGCTCGCTGCCATCGTCGCCGAGGAAACCGCGCCGCGGCTGGCCCAGATCCGCGTGCTGGCCGCTTTCGCGCTGACGGCTTTCCTGCTGGCCGCCGTAGGTATTCACGGACTGCTGGCATTCGCCGTATCGCAAAGGACCCGCGAAATCGGCGTGCGCATCGCCCTGGGCGCCGCTCGTGCCGATATTCTGCGCATGGTCTTGCGCGATGGCCTGCGCGCCGCGGGCGTCGGCATTCTATTTGGCGCCCTGCTGGGATACGCCGCCGGCAGCGCTCTCAAGACACTCCTGGCGGGCGTCACGCCGGCCGATGCGCCCACTTACGCCGCCGCCGCCGCTCTGGCGTTGTTGATGACCCTGGCCGGCTCGCTCGCGCCGGCGCTGCGGGCTTTGGCGATCGATCCCACCGCCGCCATGCGCGAAGAGTGAATGCGCCGCCAATCACTCGCCCGGCTTTGGCGGCGCCGGCATTTTATCTTTGGCGAAGCGGGGCAGCATCTCGCCGCTCGTAGCGACGTACCACACCGCCGCCGCAATCTCCGCCGCCGCTTTCATGGCATCGTCCGGCACGATCCGTTCGTACGTGTCCAGGTTGGTGTGCCAGGTGAAACTCCCGTATTCGATGGGATCTTGTTGCAGCCCGATGCCGGGCAGCCCGGCGGCGCTGAACGAGGTGCTGTCGGTGCCGCCCGTGGCGCGGCTGGCGGTCGCGATGGCTCCCGCCACGCCCCACTCCGCGAACGGCGCCAGCGCCGTGCGTAGCGGAACGGCGGCTTCCGGCGGCCCGAAAATGCTCGCGCCTCGCACCCGGCCCGTCCCGGAATCGATATTGAAGTAGCCGTCGAAGGTTGCGAACTCGGGCTTGGGATCCTCGAACGTTCCGAAATGCTGCTTCACATAGGCCGCCGAACCGAGCAGTCCTTCCTCTTCGCCCGACCATAGCGCCACGCGAATAGTGCGCCGCGGCTTCAACCCTAAAACCTCGATCAAGCGCACCGCCTCCAGCATCATCGACGCTCCGATTCCGTTATCCGTCGCGCCCGTGGCCGCGTGCCAGGAATCCAGGTGGCCGCCCAGCATCACCACTTCATTGGCCTTGTCGCTCCCCGGTATCTCCGCCACCACGTTGTATGTTGTTGCGCCTTCCGGGTAGATGCGGTTGACAATATCGAACTCCAGCTTCACGTCCTCGCCATCGCCCAGCAGGCGTTCGATCCGCCCGTAATCTTCGTTGCGCAGCACCACCGTGGGAACCGCTTTGGCAACGTCGTACGTGCGATTCTGAAACGCCCGAATGAGCCCATGATCCAGGCCCGCGTCATTCACTCGCGCCAGCGCGCCGTTGGCCGCCAGCCAAGGGTCCACCCTTTCGGCCACCTGCGCCGCGGTGAGGCGGTTGGGATCCTGCGGCGGACGGCTGAAACCTCGGCCGCGCCCCGCGTCGGGGTTCGCCGGGTCGAACTGGGCCTTGATTTGGGCGTCGTCGCGGCGCAGCGGCATCGGCTCAAAGTTCACCCCCACCACCGCGGCCTTGCCCAGCAGCACAATTTTTCCCCGGACCTTGTCTTGATTGGCCTCCAGCCACTGGGTCAGTTCCTCGCTCGTCGGCCCCAGAAATCGCGGCCCGCGCAAACCGGGAAAGCCGCCGCGGCCCGCTCCCGCATTTTCGGGCGGCGGTGCCGGCGGCCCTAACGGTGGGGTCAACTCAATGGCCGATGCAGTCACTGCACCCGCGGTCGAAGGCGTCCACGCCAGCACTTCGAATTTCAAATTCTCATGGACCGGCGCAACCATGTATCCCGCCGCGCGCTCGTTGAGCCAACCCGGATGGCCGAAATCCCACGCTTCCAAATGGGCGTTTTTCAACCCCCAGGCGGTGAGCTGGCCGACCGCCCACTGCGCGGCCGCGTCGAAATTAGGGGACCCGGTCAGCCGCGGCCCATACCGGTCCGCCAGCATGTGGAGCGTGTGCAGAATCTGCGAATGCTCCAACTCTTCGCTCCGTATCTTTCCAAACGTTGCGTTATCGACCGGCTCTTGCGCAACCAGCAGGCACGCGAGTGCCAGGGCGCTCCACAGTGTTTTCATGTGGCTCAGGATAGCATTTGAGAGGGAGCTTTCAGCGATCAGCTCTCAGCCGTCAGCTAAACCACCACATCTATCCCGCTGAATACCTTTCCCGGCATTCCTTCGAACAGAAATAAAATATCTGGCCGTTCACCGTGCGCGAAACGCTGGCCGCCGTGGAGACATAGGTTCCGCACACGGGATCTTTTTTCAGTTCGCCAATCTCCGGCGCGGGAGGCACCTGTGGAGCGCCGCGCCGCGCAACCGGAGCGCGAAAGCTTGCCAAAAAGCCTCGCAGCAGGGAACGTACGATCAGGAACAGCAGGAGGGGAAAAACAAAATCGACAAAAAAAGCTCGAATCATGTGGGTGGGGCGGGAACCGGCGGCTCCCGCCCTACTCTCAGCTTACTTCTTCTTCTTCTTTCCGGCGTCCGGGTTCTTGTACTGCACTTCCACGCTCGAACCCAAGGCAGCTAGCATGTCTTTGGCCGCTTGGGCGAACTGGCCGGTGGGCGCAATCTCCAGGTATTTCTGGAAGGTCTCCGCCGTCCCCGGAACCGGCGTGACTTTGCCGTCCGCGGCGATTGACGCTTTCCCCATCAGGTAGAGGCCATACTGATAATACGCATCCGGATACGGCGGGTTGGCGGCTATAGCCTTCTTGAATGCCTCGCTGGCCGGCTCGGCTTGTCCGGCGTTGGTTTCGAGCGCGCCCAGGTTGTAGAAGTACTTGCCGGCGCCCGGGGGATCCAGATCGGCGGCCTTGGCCAACTCCGCCTGCGCATCCGCGAATTTCTTGGCTTTCGCCAAGGCCAGCGCGTAGTTGTTGTGCAACCCCGCATCCTCCGGCTTTATCGCAATCGCTTTAGTGTAGGCCTCCAGACACTTCTGCATGTTGGCGTCGAAATCCGGACCGGTTTTGGTTTCCGCCAAACCCTGATAGGCCGAAGCCAGGCCCGTCCATACCGCGATTTGGGTCGGATCGATTTCCGTCGCTTTACTCAAGTTCTCTATGGCTTTTTGTAGCTGCCTTTCCTTCTCCGCCTTGATGCTTTCAGGCGATTGCGGCGTGTTTGCCTGCGTGAGCGCGGTCTTGAGGCAGTTTTCATCCGCGGAGCACTCCAGCGCGGTCTTCCCCGCACTGTAGGCTTCGTTCAGCGCGGCATTCTTCCTGATGGTTTCCTCGCGCTTCTTCATGGTCTCTTCGAGCGCCTTCTTTTGCTCGGCGCTCATCCCCCGCTCGACGTCTTTGGTCTGCCCGTTGTCCAAGGCCTTTTGCGTCGCCGCGTTCCGGTCCTGGACAGCCTTCAAATCGAAATTTACGGGGGTCGGGTCGCCCGGATGGGTTCTTTGGTTGTTGACGATGTCTACTTGCTTGCCATCCACTTCGCAGGAAACGTTGTAGACACCCATCGGCAGGCCGTTATAGATGTAGTGGCCCTTCTTATCGGTCTTGACCTGGTAATTACCTTTTATGTCCGTACGAACGATCTTGATCACGGCTGCCTGGACCGGCTTGCCGTCGGCGCCCTTCACAGTTCCTTCAATTGCCGTAATTTGAGCGAACGATGTGAAGGCGAGGAGTACGAGCCCGGCGAATGCCGCGGCCAGATTGCGGATCTTCATTGAACCTCCAACTGAGACTATCGAATATTAAGCACCAGTATATCGTAAATGCCCTTGTATCATCCCGCGCAGAATGGTGCAAGTGCTTGAGCCCGTGGATGCAAATCACTCGTCGAACAGGCCGATCTGTTCCTTCGGCGCAGCCTTCGCCCGGCGCCGTTTCAGCGGACTTCCCACCACCCCCAGCACCTCCGCCGACCGCAGCGCCGCCCGCGGAATGAAAAGCCGTTGCTGGTTGCTGTAAGGGTCAGGAGGAATCACCGTAAAGCCGTATTGCTCCACCGGCAGGAGGTTGTTCGGCATCACTCCCTCCATCACTTCTCCGTCCCGAAACACGAACCGGACCCACAGCCCTTCCATTTTGGGCCGCGTCAGGAAAACCTTGCGGCTATCCTCCGGTGAGATCTCGAACTCCCGCACGAAAGCGACAGATTTTATTTCACTGTAGGGAATCGCAGCGATTTGGCCTTCCGCCGAGAGCAGTTCCACCCCCGCGGCTTGCAGATAGGATAAAGGACTGACGTATCCCTCCAGGTCCGCTCGCTCAAACCGATGGATGACTGCCTTTTTTGTGGTGGATCCGGCCAAAGGGTACCTCTTTTTCACAACTATGTTTCAAACATTTCGGCGCTTATTGTATCATTGGCACGATGCCCGGCGCGCCAACGGCGGAAACCACCCCATGGCACGGTCACCTGACCGCGTTTCTCAATTTCTGCCGTGTGGAAAAAGGCTTGGCCGTCAATTCCCTGGATGCGTATTCTGCTGATTTGGAGCGATTTGCCGCATTCAACAGCCAGACCGTTGAAATTCCCGACACGGACCGGATCCGCCTCTACCTGGATAGCCTGCAGCTAGCGGGTCTGAGCAGCCGTTCGATCGCCCGCCACTTGACTACCCTGCGAGGTTTTTACACTTTCCTCATGCGCGAGGGCATCCTGGAGCGCGATCCCACTCAGCATCTGGGCACGCCCCGGCAGTGGCATACGATTCCTAAGTATCTGAATATTCAAGAGATAAATCGTTTGATCGAGGCTCCCGAGACCACCCGTCCCACCGGTCTCCGGGATCGCGCGATGCTGGAATTGCTGTACGCCACCGGGTTGCGCGTTTCCGAATTGTGCCACTTGGGGATGAATGACCTGGATTGCAACCTGGGATACCTTCGAACCACCGGAAAAGGCAACAAACAGCGCCTGGTCCCGGTGGGGGATTCGGCCATCCAGGCGGTAGTGAAATACCTGGCCCACGGCCGGCCCGCCCTATTGAAGCGTAGGGCCAGCCGTTACATTTTCGTGACAGCCCGTGGCGGTTGCCTGACCCGGCAGGCATTCTGGAAACTTCTGGCGGGTTATGGCCGGAAAACGGGAATATTTCGCGGGCTCACACCCCACGTGCTGCGGCACAGCTTCGCCACCCATCTGTTGGAGGGCGGCGCGGACCTGCGTAGCGTCCAGGTGATGCTGGGGCACGCCGATATCTCGACCACGCAGATCTATACCCATGTTATGCGGTCGAGACTGCGGGATACGGTTCAGAAACACCACCCCCGGGCGTAGACGCGGCTTAGGGGCGCGCCAGGCACGGGGAGATTTTGGTTGAGTCGAACGATGAGCGACTACGTCTACATGCTGGAAAGCCACCTGGGTCCCGACCAGAACCGGGTGGTATCGGAGGTCATGGCGGCAGCGGGCGAGGCCAATGTCAACATTTTCCTGACGGGCGGCGCCATGCGAGACATGCTGGCCGGGTTCCGCATCCGCGATCTCGATTTCGTGGCCGAAGGTCAGGCTCTGAAACTGGCCAAGACGGTTTGCGACCGCACCGGCGCGTCCCTGGTGGCCGCCGATGACAATCGCAAGAGCGCCGACCTGGTGTCACCCGCCGGCGTCACCTTCCAGATCGCCATGTCCCGGCAGGAAAAATTCGCGCGCCCCGGCGCCAAGCCCCAGGTCACACCCGCCACCATTCAAGAGGATTTGCGGGGCCGCGATTTCACCTGCAACGCCATCGCCCTCTCTTTAAATCGCGCGTCGCGCGGGCTGCTGCTCGATCCCATGAACGGCCTGGCCGATGTCGAGCGGCACGAGCTGCGCGCCGTCAGCGCCTATGGTTTTTACGACGACCCCACGCGCCTGCTGCGCCTGGTCCGCCTGCGCGTTCGGCTGGGGTTTACGATCGAGGAGCGCACCCGGATGCAGGTAGCCAACGCGCGCGAAGCCGGCGTGGAAGCGAGCATTCCGCCGCGCGCCGTATCGGCCGAACTGAAGCTCATCAGCGCCGAAGACAGCCCCGCCGAGATCATGCGCGGCCTCGAAGAAGAAGGCCTGGTGGCGGCATGCCTCCCGGCCCTCGCCGGACACAAGCTCAACCTGGCCGGTTTGGCCAAGCTGGATAAAATCAACCGTTTGCTTCCCGACGATCCGCCCACCCGCGCGGCCCGTCTCGGCCCGTTCCTCTATGCCCTCACCGAGAAACTGACGCCCAAGGAAAAGCAGGCCCTGGTCAAGGCGCTCGAAGTTCCGAGGGCGGATCTGGACGCATGGCAGAAGATCGAAGCGCGCTCCAAGAAGCTGGAAACCGCCCTGCGATCGGCGCGCATCCGCAAAGCGTCGCAGGTCTACCAAATCGTGGTGGGCGCGCCGCCCGATCAAGTTATGTTTCTGCTCTACCATTCGGCGTTGAAGCCGGTGCAGGAGCGCCTGCGCGCGTTTTACCAGAAATACCTGCCCGCCATCCAGGAGATTCCACCCGAGGAATGGCCGGCATTCGAAGCCAAGCCGGGCTCGCCGCGCTACCAAAAGGCGCGCGACGAATTCATCGCCAATCGCCTGGACCGCCGCGCCCCCCGCAAGCCCCCACTGGAACCGCCTCCGCCGGCTCCGCAGCCCGTGGCGCCGGAACAGTTGCAGGTGCGCCGGGCGCGGTAGCTCCGGTGCCCTTCGACCCTTGTAAACCCTCCCCACCGAACCCTCGTCTACACCGGTGAATGAAAACGGCGGCCACGCCCGAAGCTATGATGACAGCGGTGGACCTGGAACAGCCGCCCGCCCCGTTCGCGGATTTCGACTCGGTCGTGCGCCTGCATTGGCCGGCCGTTTTCCGCTTTATCCTGGCTTCGGTGCGCGACCGTGACGCGGCCGAAAGCCTCACGCAGGATTGCTTCCTGCGCGCGCACCGGGCTAGCGGACGCTTCCGCGGCGATTGCTCCGTGCACACCTGGCTCATGCAAATTGCCGTGAACCTCGTCCGCGATCGCGCCCGCAACCGCCGGCTGCAGTTCTGGAACCGGGCGCGAGCCACGGCGGTCGATTTCGATGCCGCCAGCAACTGGATCCCCGATGAAGACCTGTCGCCGGAAGCGCGGCTCCTGGCCAGGGAACAGGTGGAGGCCGTCTGGAAAGCAGCCGGGCACCTCTCCGAACGCCAGCGGACCGTATTCCTGCTGCGCTTCGTGGAGGAAATGCAGATTCTGGAAATCGCGGCGGCCACCGGGATGCGGGAAGGCACGGTGAAGGTGCATTTATTCCGCGCCCTCGAAGCCGTGCGAAACCAACTGCGGAGGCACGTATGAGCCGGCATTTATCGTCGCAGCGAATTTCGATGTGGATGATGGGCGAACGCGCCGTGGATGATGAGCGGCACGTTCGGGAGTGTGCCGAATGCGCCGGGGAGCTGGCACGTTTCGAAGCCACGCTCTCGCGATTCCGCGGCTCGGTACAGCAGTGGAGCGATCGGCACGCCGCCGCGTCGGAAAGGGTTGCGGGCCCGGTGCGTAACGCTCCCATCATGTGGCGGCTGCGCTGGGCCGCGGTGGCCGCGCTGGTGCTCCTGGCGGTCTTGGTGCCGATAGTTCGTGTGACTCATCGTCCGCCGGCGCGGGCCGCCATGGCCCAGGCCGATGCGCAGTTACTGGAAGAAGTGGATGCCGGTGTATCGCGGCCGGTGCCGCTGCCCATGGAGCCGCTGCTCCAACTGGTGGCCTCCGACACAAGCGATACAACCGGCGCAACGGGAAAGGAAAACCATGAAACCAAACAGCAGAAGTAAACTCGCGGGATTGATACTGTTTTTGGGCGGCGCGGTGGCGATGGCGCAAGGCGTGCCTTCGACTCCGCCGGACGCACAGAACGGCCCACCACCGCCGCCTCCGCCCGGCCAGCAGATGCGCCATGAAGGAATGCCGCCGCAACCCGGCCGGCCTCCCATGGAGCGGGCCATGCCCCGCTGGTGGAACAATCCCCAACTGGTCGAAAAGCTGGGTGTCACCCAGGACCAGATCAAGAAGATCGACGACATCTTCCAGCAGCATCGTCTGCACCTGATCGACCTGAACGCCAACCTGCAAAAAGCCGAAGCCGTGATGGAACCGCTGATGGCAGCGGACCAGCCGGATGAAGCCAAAATCGTGGCCCAGATCGACCGCGTGGCGCAAGCCCGCGCCGAACTCGAAAAGGCCAACGCGCGCATGCTGCTCGCCATCCGCCAGGTGCTGACTCCCGAACAGTGGAAAAAGCTCGAGCAAGAGCAGCCTAGGCAGGGCCGCGGACCGGGCGGCGGACGGGCCGGTATGCCGCCCAATGCACCGCCCCCTCCTGCGCAACCGCCGCGGCAATAGCTCTGTTGTTGGCGACGGGGGCGGCATCCAGCCCCCGTCGTACAATTGAGCCATGACCCCGGAACAAGCCCCCCACGATCCTGCATTCGGCCCGCTCGCGACCGCCGAATCCCACGGCCCGGAATGGATCGAAGCCCGCGTCAACGATCTTCTGGCGCAGTTGACCCTGGATGAAAAGATCGCCGTTCTATCCGGCGATACGCCGTTCTGGCGTGGCTTCGCCGACCTGCTCGCGGGCGGCTACAGCAAGCACCCCTGGGTCGCGGGCGCGGTGCCTCGCCTGGGCATTCCCGGCATTCGCTTTACCGATGGACCGCGCGGCGCGATTTTCGAAGGCGCCACCACGTTCCCGGTCAGCATGGCGCGCGGAGCAGCGTGGGATGTGGAGCTGGAAGAGCGCGTGGGCGATGCCATCGGCCGCGAGCTGCGCGCCTGGGGAGCCAACCTGTTCGGCGGCGTGTGCATCAACCTGCTGCGTCACCCGGCCTGGGGGCGCGCGCAGGAAACCTACGGCGAAGACAGTTTTCACCCGGGCATGTTGGGCGCGGCGCTGGCTCGCGGCGTGCAGCGCCACATTATGGCGTGCGTGAAGCATTTCGCCTGCAATTCCATGGAGAACGCCCGCTTCACCATCGATGTCGAAGCCGGCCCGCGCGCCCTACGCGAAATCTACCTGGCGCATTTCAAGCGCGTGGTGGATAGCGGCGTGGCCGCCGTGATGAGCGCGTACAACAGCCTCAACGGCGAGTGGTGCGGACAGAACGTGGACCTGCTGCAACATGTTTTGAAGGACACTTGGGGTTTCCAGGGATTCGTGCTCAGCGATTTCATCTTTGGCATGCGCGACGCCAAAACGGCTATCCTGGCGGGCCAGGATTTGGAAATGCCGTTCCAGTCTCTGTACCGCAGGGACTTGAAGAGACTGATCGAATCCGGCGCCGTTCCCGTGGCGCGCATCGATGAAGCGGCCGCCCGCATTCTGCGGCAACAATTGCGCTTTGCCCAGGGCCGCAACCCGGCGGCGTATACACCGGAGACGATCGGCTGCCAAGCGCATCGCCAACTGGCGCGCGAAGTGGCGGAGAAATCGATCGTCCTGTTGCGGAACGAAGGCGGCCTGCTGCCGCTCAGGGGCACGGAGCGGATGGCCGTGATCGGCCGTCTCGCGGATGTTCCGAACACGGGCGATGGCGGGTCGAGCAATACTCACCCCGCCTACGTCATCACACCGCTCCAGGGTTTGCGCGAACGCTTCAGTAACATCTTGTACGACGATGGCGCCGCCCCGGCCCGCGCCGCGGCCACCGCCGCCGGTTGCGATGTCGCGCTGGTGGTGGTGGGGTACACACACCGCGACGAAGGCGAGTTCGTGTCGCCCGGCCCCATCGCGGACATGCTGAAACTGTTTCCCGCGCCCACGCCGGAGGAGGCCGAGGCCGCGCAACAGGCCACGGGCGGCGGGCTGGGGGATGAGAACGCCGCTTTCTCGGCGGGCGGCGACCGTCTCGAGCTCACGCTGCGGCCGGAAGACGAAGCGCTCATCCTGGCGGTGGCCGCGGCCAACCCGCGCACCGTGGTGGCGGTGATGTCGGGCAGCGCGGTGATCACGGAGGCGTGGCGCGAACGCGTCCCCGCCATCCTCATGCTGTGGTATCCGGGCATGGAGGGCGGACGCGCCCTGGCGAATATTCTGCTCGGAGACGTCAACCCGGCCGGACGCCTGCCCTGTACCTTCCCGCGGCGCAGCGAAGATCTGCCGCAGTTCGACCGCGAGGCCGCATCCGTGGAATACGACCTGTGGCACGGCTATCGCAAACTGGCGCGCGACGGCCGATCGGCGGCGTTTCCTTTCGGTTTCGGACTGAGCTACACGGCGTTCGAATATCAGGCGCTCGCAGTGGAACAAGACCGCTTGCGCGCCGAGGACACCATCCGCGCCGCCGTCACCGTGAAGAACACGGGTACGCGCGCGGGCAGCGAGTTGGTGCAGCTCTACGTAGCCGCGCCCGAATCGCGCGTGGAGCGCGCGCCGCGCGAGTTGAAGGCGTTTGCGCGGCTGGCTCTTGAGCCAGGAGAAACCGGCATCGCGCGCCTGGGAATTCCAGTGGCCGAGCTTGCTTACTACGACGAGCGCTCCGGTTGGGTGCTCGAACCTGGCCGCTACACCCTGTTCGCGGCCCGGCACGCGGCCGATCCCGCGGCGCTCGCAGTCACCATTGCTTGCGGGTTGGCCCGCTAAACTGGAGGAATGGAAACCACCGGAGCGCGTCTGTTCACACCGCTAACGCTGCGCGAGATCGTTTTTCGCAACCGCATCGCCGTCTCGCCCATGTGCCAATATTCGAGCGAGGATGGATTCGCCTCCGATTGGCACCTGGTCCACCTGGGTTGCCGCGCGGTAGGCGGCGCCGGCGCGGTCATTACCGAAGCCAACGCGGTGGAAGCGCGCGGGCGGATTTCGCCGGCCGACCTGGGCATCTGGAAAGACGAGCACATTCCCGCTCTGGCCCGCCTCGCCGCATTCATCCGCCAGCGCGGCGCCGTTCCGGGGACGCAACTGGCGCATGCCGGGCGCAAAGCCTCGGTGCGGAGTCCGTGGGAGGGCGGCGAGGCCATTCCCGAATCCGCCGGCGGCTGGCCAACCGTGGCCCCCAGCGCGCGCCCGTTTCGCCCGGCCGATCCCACCCCCGCCGAACTTTCGCAAGCCGAAATCCGCACCGTCGTGGAAGCATTCAGGACCGCAGCCGGCCGGGCGCTGGCGGCGGGTTTCGAACTGGTGGAAATCCACGCGGCACACGGTTACCTCATCCACCAGTTCCTTTCCCCGCTGAGCAATTTCCGGACAGACGAATACGGCGGCGCGCTTGAAAACCGCATGCGCTTTGCGCTGGAAGTGACTGCGGCGGTGCGCAGCGCATGGCCGGCGCGCCTGCCGCTCTTTGTGCGCATCTCAGCCACCGACTGGGTGGAGGGCGGATGGAATATCGACAATTCCGTGGAACTGGCGCGCCGCCTGAGCTATCTCGGCGTGGACCTGATCGATTGTTCCTCCGGCGGCGCGGCGCTCGCGGCCCGGATTCCTCTCGCTCCCGGCTACCAGGTTCCCTTCGCCGAGCGCATCCGCCGCGAAACCGGCATCCGCACGGGCGCCGTCGGTTTGATTACGAAGCCCGAACAGGCGGACGAGATTGTAGCTTCGGGAAAGGCCGACCTGGTGCTATTGGCGCGCGAGTTCCTGCGCGATCCGTATTTCCCGCTGCATGCCGCCAAGGCGCTCGGGGCGGAGGAGAAGGCTCCGGTGCAGTACGGCAGGGCGTTCCAGTAGGCGATAACGCCGCTCACCGCATCCTTACATCCACCACCGCATTTTCCACCACCGAGTCGCTGGGGCTCGAGATCGCCAGGTCGCCCGCCTGTAAGCCGGAGACGATTTCGATTTCCGATCCCAGGTCCTGGCCGATCACAACGTCCTTGATATGCACCACGTGGTCCGTGCCCACCACGGCCACTTTGGTTCCGGCTTTGCCCACGATCAACGCGTCGCCGGGAATCCGCAGCAGGGGTTTGGGGTTGCGCGCGGCGAAGCGCACCTGCGTGTACATGCCGGGGTAGAGCTTGGCGCCGGCATTGGGGGTTTCGAGAATCACCAGCATGGAGCGCGAGTTGGTGTCGAGCGAGTTGGAAATGTTGGTGACGCGCGCGGGGAACACTTCATCGGGACGCTCGGCCACGCGCAATTCGGCGGGCTGGCCATCGTGAATCTCGGCCACGAAAGTCTGCGGCACATTCACAAAGACGCGCAGCGGCTGAATGCGCGCCACGCGAAACATTTCGCGAGACGCTCCGCCGTTGCCCGCGTTGATGAGCGTTCCCACATCCACGTTGCGGGCCGTGACCACGGCATCGAAGGGCGCCGCGACGCGCGCGAATCCCTTCATTTCTTCCAAGCGGTGCAGGTTGGCTTCATTGGCGCGGACGGTTTCATTGGCGGTGGCCAGGCTGGCCACCGCGCGGTCCGCCTGCGCCTGTTTCACCGCGAAATCGGCTTCGTGCTCCTCCAGGTCCTGCTTCGAGACCACGCCCTTGGTGGAAAGGTGCCGCCAGCGCTCGAGATTGGCGCGCGCCAGGTTGAGGTTGGCGCGGGCCAGGTCGATATCGGCCTCCATTTCCTTTAGCGACGCCCGCGATTGGGCCAGCGTGGCGCGCGCCTGGCCGATCTGCTGGTCCAACTCCGGCGTCTCGATTTCCGCCATCGACTGGCCCAGCTTGACGCGGTCGCCGATATCCACCAGGCGCGTCTTTAGATATCCATCGGCGCGTGCGAAGATGGCGGATTCGATGATGGCCTGCAAGTCTCCCGGCAAGTCGATGCTGTCTTTGGCGGAGGCATAATGCACGGGCGAGGCGATGACCACCGGCTTGCGGCCGGCGGTTTCTTCGGAAGCCGCCAGCAGGACTTTGCGATGGCCGATGCGCGGCAGCATGCCGGCCGCGATCCCCGCCAGCACAATCAGGGCCAAGAAGGCGAACAGCACTACCACCGGACGGCGTCCGCGTTGCGCGATGCTCTGTTCGACGGTGTTCATCCGGTTTCGCTCTCCCACTGCCTGCCGAATCGCGGCGGCGTGCGCCGCAGCACGCTATAGACTACCGGCACGAAGAACAGCGTCGCAACCGTGGCCAGGATCAGACCGCCGATGACGGCGCGGCCGAGGGGCGCGTTCTCTTCTCCGCCTTCGCCCCAACCCAATGCCATAGGCAGCATGCCCACGATCATCGCCAGCGCGGTCATGAGCACCGGCCGCAGACGGGTGAAGCCGGCTTCGAGCGCCGCGGGGACGGCCGCCATGCCGGCCTGGCGCAGGTCATTGGCGTAATTCACCAGCAGGATGCTATTGGCCGTGGCTACCCCGATGCTCATGATAGCGCCCATCATGGAAGGCACACTGAGCGGCGTTTGGGTGACAAACAACATCAGGACGATGCCCGCCAGCGCGCCTGGCAGCGCCATCAGAATGATGAACGGATCCATCCACGATTGGAAATTGACCACCATCACGAAATAGACCAGCAGAATCGCGAACACCAACCCCACGGCCAGGCCGATGAACGAGCTGCGCATGGTGGCGACCTGGCCGCGCACTTCGATGAAGCTGCCTTTGGGCAGTTTGGGAACGAAGCTGTCGAGCACGCCATCGACGTCTGCGGCCACTCCCGCCAGGTCGCGATCCTGCACGTTGGCGAAGACGTCGTAGAGCGGCTGCACGTCGTAATCGTTGACCACGGCGGCGGTGGTGTCGCGCGTCATCTGGCCCACATTGGTCAGCATCTCGGAGGCGGTGCGCGCGCCGCCGCCGATGGGCGTGCGCAGCATTTCGGCGGTCGAATTCACCACGTTTTGCGGCGTCATGACGGAGATCGGATAATCCACGCCGTTGCGCGGATCGATCCAGTAATTGGGAGCGGTCTGGACGCTCGAAGAGAGCGAAAACAACAGGTTGTTGGCGACATCCTGCTGGGTCAAGCCCAACTGGCGGGCGCGCGTGCGGTCCACCTCGAAGCGGAACTCCGGTACATCGGTGACCTGGTGCACATGCACATCCACGGCGCCGGGGATGGCGGCGAGACGGTGCTCGATTTGCCGCGCGATGCGGTAATTGGCGGGGCCATTGGCGCGCGGTCCTTTCACTTGCACATCGATGGGTGCGGGCAAGCCGAAATTGAGTATCTGGCCGACGATATCGGCGGGCTGGAAAAAGAAGGACAGCTCCGGAAATTCCCGGTTGAGCCGGTGGCGCAGCTCGCGCACGTAGTCCGCGGACGGCCCATGGCGGCCGGGGCGCAGCGAGACGAGGATTTCGCCATCGAACGGGCCCACCGTAACCGAATCGCTCATGGCGATATTGAACCCGGAATACGGCAGCCCGATATTGTCAAGAATGTCGGTGAGCTCGGCGGGAGGAATCACGCGCCGGATGGCGGCTTCCACCTGGGCGAAGTAATGCTCGGTTTCTTCGATGCGCGTTCCGGCGGGGGCGCGCACGTGAAGGCGGATCTGGCCGGCATCCACCGGCGGGAAGAAATTCTCGCCCAGAAACGGGGCCAGCGCCAGGCAGGCGCACACCAGCAGGCCGAAGCTCACGGCCACCAACGGGCGATGCGCCAAGGCCGAAGCCAGGACATCCCGATAGCCCGCGCGGAGTCTCTCGAACCAGCGCTGAAAAACGGTGGTCGAGTGGCTCCCGGCTTCGGCGCCCAACAGGTACATCACCATGGTGGGGACCAGCGTGCGGGACAACAGGTAGGACGCCATCATGGCCAGCACCACCGCCAGCGCCAGGGGAGAAAAAAGATAGCGCGCCGCGCCGGTCAGGAAGACGAATCGGGAAAAAGACAATCGAGATGCAGAGCGTGGAGACGAAGGCGGGCGTAGCGATTTCCATGGCGCCATCCAGTATCGCTTTGAGAAGCGGCTTGCCCAGCCCCAGGTTGCGGTGAATGTTTTCGATGGTGACGGTGGCATCGTCCACCAGGATGCCGACGGCCAGCGCGAGGCCGCCCAGCGTCATCACATTGATGGTCTGGTTGAGCAGGTAGAGGACGGCGAGCGAGGTGAGAATGGAAAGCGGAATCGAGCAGCAGACGATCAGCGTGCTGCGCCAGCTCCCCAAAAACAGCAGGATCATCAGGCCCGTCAGCATGGCGGCGATGACGGCTTCGCGAACCACGCCGGCGATGGCGGAGCGCACGAACACGGACTGATCGGAAAGCAGGGTCAGTTTGAGCGAGGCGGGCAGCGTGGATTGAATGCGCGGCAGAACCTGTTTGAGCCGGGCCACAATATCGAGTGTGGACGAGCCGCCGTTTTTGAGAACGGTGAGGAGGGCGGCGCGGGCGCCGTTGTGGCGGACGATATTGGTCTGCACGGCATAGCCATCGCGCACGTGGGCCACGTCTCCCACGTACACCGTGGTGCCGTTGGTTTGGCGGATGGGCAGGCGGTTGAAGGCGGCGATCAGGTCCGGCGCGCTGTTGAGGCGGACGGCGTACTCCTGGCCGCCGATTTTGACCGAGCCGGAAGGCAGGATAAGCGATTGCGCGTTGACGGCGGTGACGACGTCCTCGGCGGAGAGCCCCTGCGCGTACAGCGCGGCGGGGACCAGATCCACCGAAATCTGCCGCGGCTTGCCGCCGTAGGGGAGGGGGAAGGTGGCGCCCTGCACGGTCGCCATTTGGGTACGGATGAAGTTGTAGCCGTAATCGTAGAGCTGCGGTTCGCTGAGGGTGTCGCTCGAAATGCTCAGTTGCAGGATGGGAACGTTGGAAGCGTTGTAGCGCAGAATGGTGGGCGGCAGGGTACCGGTGGGCATGGTGCGCAGCGAAGAGGCCGTGATGGCGGACAATTGCGCCACCGCGGCTTCGATCTTGGCGCGGGGGTGGAAGAAAACCTTGATGATTCCCAAGCCCGGAAGGGAGGCCGATTCCAGGTGCTCGATATCGTTCACGGCGATGGTGATGCCGCGTTGCGAGCGCAAGGTTATGACTTCGGACATCTCCTCCGGGGAAACGCCGTTGAAGGTCCAGATGACGCTGACCACGGGGATATCGATATCGGGGAGAATATCGGTGGGCATGCGTTGGATGGCGAGCACACCGAGGATCAGGATAAGGAGCGCCATGATCACAAACGTGTACGGCCGGCGCAACGCGAGTTGAACGATCCACATGCTGGAGGCCCAGGGCTACGAGGGAAACTACATGATAGCAAGGGGGCTGGCGTGGGGCGGAGCGGCCGGAGGGAGTCTTGAGGGTATAAATTGAACTGTGTAAACGGCCATCGAAAGGATCACAATAGGGAGACCCGATGGCCATCGACCTCAAACTCATCGACAAGTTGCTGGCGGATTACAAGAAGCCAGAAGACATCATTGG
>Ga0326728_10004155_pt1 | contig 43487 bp, 43 predicted proteins | sample MB3enrmetagenome_FD_207602 | JGI IMG/M metagenome (GOLD analysis project Ga0326728, IMG submission 207602) | Lab enriched peat soil microbial communities from McLean, Ithaca, NY, United States - MB31MN | ecosystem: Environmental > Terrestrial > Soil > Wetlands > Peat | place: USA: New York...
TCACCAATGCTCCCTGGTAGATTGTGTTGTCGGGCGGAAGAGCGGCGTCCCCCGGTAGATCTCCCACAAGTCGAAGCAGCCGCACCAAACGCGCCACTCCCGGATAGGAATCCCCTGGCTTGACTAGCTTCTTGATGGCGGGAAGAGTTTCACCATCGTCCTGGCGCGCAATCTCCCGGTACCTTCCAAGCGCCCGAATCATACGCTGATAACCAGGATAGGGAGGTTCGACTTGCTGCAGAGTGGCCGGAACGCTGGAGGCATGGACCACATGTTCGCGCAGGAATTCCGGCAAGTTGTATCTTCGTTCGGCGACATCGATCCCAAAATCAAGTCGTTGTGGGTTTACTCTGCCAATGTGCAGAGCGGATATGTACCGCATGGCCGAGACGGTCAACGCAACATCGAAACTTACGAGATCGGACTCTTTGGGAGTTCGAGCCGCTGGCTTGAGCCGTGCTAAACGCGCGGCCCAGCGCGAACGGTCATAGTCGTCAGCAGAGAGGCCTTTCTCGCCAGCACTCTGGAGAACTCCGATCATGGCTTGCGCTTGAGGTGTTGCCTGCATTCCTCTCACCCAGGGCAGCGCATCGCCATACATTTCGTAGAACTTGGCGACATCCTGTCGATAATCGCTGAAATCAGGCCACCGCAGATCAGGTAAGTTTCCCGTTTCTAGAATGGCGTGCAGCGAGGCTTGGCCCTCCGGCCCCAATGGCTCGGCGTCTCCGATGGAGGAAGTCTGTGGTGCAACCGATCCTAGCGCCGAATCTGGACCGTGGTTGCAGCCCACCATGAACAAAAGCAATAGGAGGAAAACCCGCGACGCCGAACGATCGAGCATGGATGGATTCACCCACTCCCGGCTCGCCGTGCGAGAAACAACACATCCATGAAGAAGCATCGGCATCGCGAAGAAAGACGGCGCAATCATTGATAGTCACAGCTTATTAAGCAATAGCGCGGCATCCTTTAGCGACTGGCGATTCTTAAAGAAATCACTCCAGGGGTCGGCGCGCTTAAGCCGCTTTGCAAAATTCCCCATGTTGAAATCGGCAGGGATCAACGCGGGTTTGACCTCCGACCATTCCAATGGGGTCGAAACAGGCGCCTTCTCGCGCCGCCGGACGGAGTAAGGCGCCACCGCCGTTTGCCCAAAACCGTTCCGAAATGGATCCAGGTAGACGCGATCGCCCCGCGCTGCGATCGCATGGTCGACAGTCAATTCATCCGGGTGCGCAGCCGCCACGCGCGCGACAAACGACTCGGCGAATGCCAGAACTTCGTCCGCATCCGGCCCAGTGCGAATCGGCACCAGGACATGCATGCCGCGGCTGCCTGAAGTCTTAGCGAAGGACGCCAGCTTCAAAGCGTCCAAGGCTTCTTTGACCCGCAGTCCCGCACGGGCGGCGTCTGCAAATTTTCCGGACTCGGGATCAATATCAATACATATCCAGTCCGACAGGCGGGGCGAACTCGCGCGGCCTGCCATGACGTGCACGGCGATGCAACCCAGATTAGTAAGTGCGAGCTGCGTGATCAGGGAGCCGCCGACCACATAATCCGTGAACTTGCCAGCTCCGGTTGCATGCGCGATGCGCTTGGTTGGCGTTCCGGGAGGCATGCTCTCTGGTTTCTGTTTTTGATAGAAGCACTCGCCTTGCATCCCATCGGGGCAGCGCTCGAGAGACAGTATGCGATCCTTCACGTAAGGTGAGAGCTTGGGGAAGATCGCGTCGTAATACTCCACCAGGTCCAGCTTCGTATAGCCTTCCTCAGGCCAGAAGACCTTGTCGGGATGCGATACGGTGATGGGCAATTTTGCGGGCACGGATTGGGCGAGTTTAGTCTTCCTCATGTGGAAGCCTCCGGTAAGAGCACGTCTTGCGGATTTTTGTCGTCGCGCAGGCCTAAAAAAACCGGCTGGCGGAGCTTCCTATCCGCGGTCAACTCCTCGAACGAGATTTGGGCGATAAGTCGTGGTGCGAGAAAAACCACGCCCTTCTCCCGAGGAGGATCAACTAGCGCGGTTTTCGATCTCACAAGCGGTTGGAACTTCTGGTACAGCGCGGCAAGAGTGTTCTGATCGAATCCTGTTCCGACTTTGCCCACGTAGTGCAGCTTGCCCTTGTCATAAGCGCCGAGGAGAAGGGCGCCAAAATGTTGCCGCGAGCCGGCCGGCTTCGTAAATCCGGTGATTATGAACTCGTCCTCCTGGTGAACCTTCACTTTCAACCATTTGGCAGAGCGCGCTTCCACGTAGATAGAGGAAAGATCTTTCGCCACCAATCCTTCGTATCCCCGGCGCTTCGCCACGCGGAAAGCCTCGAGACCATTAGTTGCGAGTCTGTGAGATGGAAACAGCACTTTGCTCGAGCCGATCGATTTCTCCATCACTGCGCGCCGCGTCGACAGTGGCTCACTCCGCAGATCCTTGCCATCATGAAATAGGCAGTCAAAAACGGCATATGCCGGTTCACCCTTGGCCTGCTGAAGGAGCTGGAATCGGGAAACCCCCTTCCTGTCAAATACAACAACCTCGCCATCGAGAAGGAGAGTGGCAGGTTTGAGAATGCGGATGGCTGCTGCAATTCTAGGAAAGCTGTCCGTGCGATCTTTTCCATTCCTGGACATCAGCCGTACGCGATCCTCCTCTTTGTACGCGAGGACTCTAATGCCGTCGTATTTTTCCTCATAGATCCATCCGGGCTTATCGAATGGTTGAGGAACAAGCGTGGCAAGCATGGGCTGAACGCGAAATGGAATCCGGCTCGTCATGATGGCCGCCTCTGCCGCCCGACGCGTTTCGACGCCGGCTTCGCGCTCGCTGCATGCCGCCCCTTGCCCGCCGGATCGCCCGTCGAAGCTCTTTCGACGTCGCCCCCTTCGTCCCGTGCGATGTCCGCAAAAAGACGTTGACTCGCTACGGAGCGCGGCTCTTCCTCCGCCACATCCTTCGTGGATGCGTACTGATCGCGATGCTTGATAAGAAGCCAAGTGGATCGAGCAGGATTCTTCCCAAAGCCGCGGGTGCGAACCAAGACCCACGAACCCTTGAGCTTCTTGCCCTGAAGCGTGAACTTGATCTCACCCTTCTGCAACGAACTATCCACATCGGCGTCATCCGGCTGCCAAGTTCCCTTGTCCCACAGCATCACTGTTCCGGCTCCATATTGACCCGCGGGAATCACTCCTTCGAAATTCGCATATTCGATTGGGTGATTTTCCGTCTGCATCGCGAGGCGCTTCACCGCCGGATCGAGCGAAGGTCCCTTCGGCACGGCCCAAGAGAGGAGCACCCCGTGCCATTCCAGACGAAAGTCGTAGTGGAGATGCGAGGCCATGTGCTTTTGCACGACGTAAAGGAGCGATCCATTCCTCTTAATCCGGGCTTTGCTCGCGCCCGGTGGCTCGGGTGTCGCACCGAAATGACGCTTCTTCCGGTATTCGTTGAGTTTCATACGAACCTGTCACAGACTTCCCTTTTGACTCTGAAAACGTCTCCCGACTGTCACATCGCCTTCGCTTCGGCCGCGTGTTAGCTGGTTCTTGCCGGTACTTTGGTTCCTTTCTTGCGCGCTTCCGAAAGGCCGATAGCGATGGCTTGCTTTCGAGACCTGACTATCCCCCCTTTTCCGCCTTTGCCGGAACGAAGCGTGCCGAGCTTTTCTCGATGCAGGGCGCTTCGCACGCGCTTGCTCGCGGCTTTACCATATTTCCTTCCGGATTTCCTTCTGGAGCCTTTTTTCTTTGGCATCTGATACCTCCTGCTAGTGTGATTGCGAACCGCACGACAACCCGTTCCTCCACGATCTCAACCGCTCACCCCTTGCCATGACTCTGCAATTCGGTTTTATCGGTGGCAGACGCAGGACCAGGACCTTTTCCCAGCGCCTCTTTCACGTCATTACCGCTTACCGTCTCTTGCTTCAGCAGTTGCTGGGCCAATGTTGTAAGGGCCGCGCGGTGGTCCTTCAGCAGTGCCTGAGCACGGTTGTATTGTTCGGTCACTAGGCGCTGGACTTCCGCATCGATCACTTGACGAGTCTCTGGACTGAGCTGACTATTGTCCTCAACCGATCCCCCCAGGTATTGGAGTTGTTGACCTGCGTAGCGCACCGAGCCGAGCTTTTCACTCATGCCGAATTCCGTGACCATACGGCGGGCCAACTCAGTCGCCCGCATGATGTCGTCGCTTGCCCCGGTGCTGATAATCGCGAACTCCACCATTTCGCCGGCACGCCCGCCCAACATAACGGCGATCCTGTCCTTCAATTCATCGATCGTGAGCAGATAGCGGTCTTCGGTTGGCATTTGCATCGTGTAGCCCAAGGCGCCGCGGCTGTGTGGAACGATGCTGATTTTGCTGACCGGTTCGCCATGCGGCACCAGTTCAGCCACCAGCGCGTGGCCAGACTCGTGATATGCAACCGTAGTTCGTTCCTGCTCGTTCATCACCCGGCTCTTTTTCTCGGAACCTGCAATCACCCGTTCGATAGCAGCCTCGAAATCATTCAACGTAACTGCCGCGGCCTTCTCCCGGGCAGCGAGTAATGCCGCCTCGTTCATGGCATTCGCCAGATCGGCCCCGCTGAAACCGGCTGTGATCCGGGCGGCCTGCTCCACGTCAAAGTCTGCCGCCAGCTTTACGTTCTTACTATGAATCTTCAGGATTTCCACTCGGCCAACGAGATCGGGATTGCCAATGGCGATCTGGCGGTCAAAGCGGCCCGCGCGCAGAAGTGCCGGGTCGAGCACCTCCGGACGGTTGGTGGCAGCCATGATAATCACTGGCGCGCTGGCGTCGGTTTTGAAGCCGTCAATCTCGGCCAGCAACTGGTTGAGGGTCTGCTCACGCTCGTCATTGGTGCCCATGCGCATTGCGCCTCCCCGGCTCTGACCAATGGCATCAATCTCGTCAATGAAAATGATCGCAGGAGCCACCTTGCGCGCCTGGTCGAAGAGGTCGCGCACGCGTGCGGCCCCCACGCCAACGAACATCTCGACAAACTCGGAGCCACTGGTTTCGAAGAACGGGACCTGGGCCTCGCCCGCCGTGGCTTTGGCCAGCAGCGTCTTGCCGGTTCCCGGGGGCCCGACGATCAACACGCCTTTGGGGATACGTCCACCGAGTTGCGCGAATTGCTCTGGCGCCTTCAGAAACTGAATGATCTCTTGGAGCTCGGCAATGGCTTCATCCGCCCCGCCCACATCTTTGTACGTGACGGTAACATCCTCGGGCTTAACCTCGATCGCCTTGCTTTTGCCGACCCCAAAGATGCCGCCAGGCCCTCCGCCAGCGGCGGCCGCTCGCCGGTAAGCCACGTACCAGAAACCGCCGAGTAGCACGAGCGGCAGAAGGTACTGCAGCAAAATACCACCCAGGGGGTTCGGTGGATGCTCGAATCGGTAAGTGACATTTGCGTTTTGTAAGTCTTCAATCAGCTTGGGGTCGCCGGCCGGAGCAGGCACGGCAGTGAATGGGATGGTCGGAGAAGATTTGTCCGGTTTTGGGTTTTTCATCTCTCCAACGATGCCCCTTTCACCGACGGTGACATCCACGATTTGGGCATCCGCCAGTTTTTTCTTGAACTCGCTGTAAGGAATTTCGCTGTTTCGGGTCAGCGGAGTCAAAACAAATACCTGGAACAGCCACAAAAGAACCAGGCTGGTGATCAAGTAGCTGATGGCAAAATGAAGCCGACGCTGACTTTGCTCCTGGCGCTTCTTTTCATCCTCGCGGTCGTGTTTTTTTGGTGATGGTCCAGATTCATTCATAATCCACCTCGCCCACCTAACTCTGTTGCAAAGAGAACTGTGGTGCCTACAGTCTAACGACTAAGTTGCGGCTCTGTCACTGGCACGCTGTTCTTACCTACTTTCCAGCGGATGCCTATATCGGATACTCTCGAACTCAGCCTACAGCTCTTCCAAAATCCATCTAGTCTCAGTAGCTGATGCAAGGAGCGCCGCCGCTCAGGAACTCAATGAGCTTCGGGCCTCCCACGATCGTCGCTCCCGCAACCAGATTATTCTCCGCCAAACCGCGCTTCTTAAAACAGGCCGTGCACACGTAGATTTTGCCGCCCGCCTTAGCGAAGCTGTCGATCAGCTCCTTCAGCGGAGGAAATCCCTGTTCTTGAACGCCGTCCGCGTAGCCCTTTTGGGAAAGGCGGACGCCGTCGACGCTGAGGAACACCATCGTGTCCTTGCCTGAGGCGACGGCGGCGTTGGCCATGGCGAAGCCGACCGTGGCCTTGTCGCAGTTGTCTTTCGAACAAGTAATGCTGACGCAAAAGCTGCCTGGCATAGTCCCTCCTTGGGAATTGGCAATCAATCATGTCGCTCATACCTCGATGCGCCTAGAAAGATATCTTCATTCTCGCAACCCGAACTCGTTTCCTTAACAGAGCCATTGCCCCCGCGCTTTCATTTCTTCTTAAGCAGGCTCAGGACAAAGAGGAGCACGGAAACGATAACGATAGTCGGACCTATCGTCGAGGTCTTGAGAATCAGCGTGCTAATTACAAACCCAGCTGCGACCGAGACTAAGCTCGCCGCGCACGAGATAGCCACAAATTGGGTCATCCTGCCCGTAAGTTGGCGCGCCGTTGCGGCCGGAATGATGATCAAGGCGCTCGAAAGCAACGCTCCCATAAAACGTAGGCCGAGCAGTACGGTGAGACTGAACACGAGCAGGAAACCCAGGTCCAGGCGCGCGACTTTCACTCCGGTTGCGGCAGCCAACTCGGGAGAAAAAAGGTCCAGGATCAATCGATCCTTCATCTGAACAATGAAAAGGACAACAACAATGACGGCTGCCGCTCCGAGAAGGAAACCGGTGAGTGACAATTTCTGGAAGTTGCCAAAGAGCGCCTCCAACAGGTCCTCTCCCGGGGTGATGAGCGCGCCGATTCCGAGAGAAGCGGCGAATACCACGCCGATCGAAGAGTCTGTCGCCAACCCTGTCTTCTTTTGAAGCTGCCAGACAAGGAGCGTTCCCAGGAATAAGGTCGCTCCTCCGCCAACCAGTGGGTTGCTCTTCAGAAGATAGGCAATTCCAAGTCCGGGAAGCGCCAGATGCGAGATAACGTCACTCGCGAGCACCATTCGTTTCATCAGGGCAACAGATCCCACAAGGCCAGCCGCGATGGCAAAAAACGCTGCAAGCAGTACCGCGTAACTGTGGCTTGCGTCCATGCTGATCGAGTCCTCCTCTTTCCGCGAGCGAACCGCTTTCGCCTCGTTCAATGTTCCTGAATGTGGCGATAGAACTTGGGCGGAGCCCCGTACAGTTCCCCGAGCATCTCAGGCGTCAAAATTTCCTTGGGTGATCCCATGCAGGTCTTGCCCTTGCTCAAACACAAAACCCGGTTCGCATAGCGATACACAACGCTGAGATCGTGCGATACCAAAATAAGGGTAATTCCTTTCTTACATTGCAATTCATGAACCAATTCATAGATGCGCTCTTCGCTGAGTTCGTCCAGGCTCGCCGTCGGTTCATCGAAGAGGAGTATGTTGGGCTGCCCGAGCATTGCAAACGCAATCAGAACTTTCTGGAACTGGCCCCCCGACAAAGTCCCTATACCCGCGTTCACAAGTTCAGGCGATAGATTCAATTCGGACGAAACCTTTTCCATTTCCTGATCTCCGAGATGTAGGAACTGCGCCTTCGCTTCCAGTACCTCCCTTACTTTTAGGGGAAGCTGTCGATCGGCAGCAACACTCTGGGGGACATACCCAACCCGCGCCTCTTGGCTCCAATGGATTTCTCCCTCGGACGGGATCAGGTTCTGCAAGGCCTTGAGTAAGACGGTCTTTCCAGAGCCATTCGGTCCAATGATCGCGAGGCAGTCCCCGGAATATACCTCGAAACTCAATCCTTGAAGAACGACACGGTTCCCGAAAGCAACTCGGAGATCTCGAACCGAAAGTAAACGGTCTGTCATGGCAATTCCCTGCTTGCTTTGCGCCGTCTCGCATTCCCGCATATTCCGGCCTCCAACTTCGGACTGTGCGATTGAAAGACGGGTCTGTCTCTTGAGTCTAGAATCTCTCCGGTGCTCGACGGGATTCGCACGATCAAAACCGAGTGTGCCCGGCAATAGGTTGGACAAAGCTCCTCAAGAAGAACCTATCGCGCCATTCCCACCCTTGCCCCAATCAGCCCCTGTGGTGTTTGAAGAATTCGACTTGGCGAAGGCGCTTCTTAGCTTCTTCCAGCGTCTTGTACGGTCCGCCCAGATTTTTCCCTGTTTTCTCCGACAGCACTTGGTATCCTTCCTTTACCTTCTTTATCATGTCCGTTCTCCTTCCCGGTATGATTAGACTTTAACTCAATTCAGCACACTGTCTCCTAGACGCTGCAATTCCTCCGCTTGGTTCTCCTGCAATTGGTGGCCTCGAAAGCATCATTGTCCGGACGCAATGCGTCCTGGCCGGGCACACATTCGACCGTGGGAATCTTGGTGTTCCCGGCCATCAACCAACGCCGACCTCATTCGAAATGTCCGCGACTGCTAGAATGCCAGCCACTCATCGGGCGGTAGGCTCAAGTGGTCGTCTGCAAGGCTGAGCGCTTGTTTGTCTTTCCAGTGCTTCGCAGCCACTAAAAAGCTGCGCTGGCTGCGGCGCCGTAATTGATCGTGATGAAGCTTTTTACTTCCGTGACGCCTGGCGCCGCCCAGGCGGTACGCTCCGCCTCTTCACGCTCCGCCCAAGAGCTTACACTCCCGGTCAGGGTCACTTTCCCACCGTCGGCCTGCACCTTGATGCATTGCGCGTCCAAGATGGCACTGCGTTTGAAGGCAGCTTCGATCTTGGTTTTGATGTCCGCGGGTGCCACCTTCGGCTTGACGCTGATTTCGTTGGAAATCCCTTTCACTCCCGTCAGGCCATGCACGGCTTGCTCGGCACTGGATCTCTGATATTGCGAGTCGACCTCACCATCCAGAGTCAGCCAGCCGCGCTCCACCGTGATTCGAACGCGATCGACCGGCACCGAGACATCCCAGTCCAATGCGTTCTCGGCTGCTTGCGCAATATCCGCATCGGTCCGCTCGCTGGTACCCGGCAGCTTCACTTCGAGTTCGACCGCCAAGGCATTCACGCCGAATACTCGCTGGGCAGCCCGCTCGGCAGCCCATTTCTCAGCATAGCTATCCACGTCGCCGGTGAGCGTCACTACGCCGTCCTTAACGGCCACGCCGATTTTCGAGGCATTGGTAACGCCCGGCTCCCACTTGAGTTCGTCCTGAACATTTCTTTGCACCTCTGAGTCGTTTTTCATCCTATTTCTCCTTTTTTCATCAGTTCATTAACTTCGTTTCGCGTCCGATCCATTCGCAAATAAACTCCTGATCCGTGTTCCGAGCGGGCTTTCGCTGCCTCGGCAGCAGCATGTCCTGCGCCGGGATGGTCCTCCTGCGGCCCCGTCAGTAACGGGCTTGGCGGCTATGCCACCTTGGCTTCGACTTTGACCGCCTTGGATTCGCCTTTGACCGTCTTGACCGAAGCAGCCTTCGGCATGTCCAGCTCCAGAACGCCGTCCTTCAACGTGGCCTTCACTTTGGCCGCCTCCACTGCGGCCGGAAGGTCAAGGACGCGCAGAATCTCAACCGAGCAAGTTTCGGAATAGACCGTTTTCTCGTCCTTGGACTCTTCCTTTGTTTCTCGTGTGCCCGTAATCGTCACGCGGCGCGGCTCCACGTTGATCTCCAACTCCTTCGCCTTGAAGCCCGGCACTTCAGCGCGAACGGTGAGAACCTCAGGGGATTCCGACACCTCGATGTGCAGGGGATGGAGGAATTCCTCTTCCGCCTGGAACCAATCAGCAAGATCGCGACCGGCGAGCCGCCCGTTGCCGTCGAAAATCTCGTAGGCACGACAGGCAATGCGGTCATAAAGGTTGTGCATGCGTTCGAGGAGGTCGGCTGAAGCGCCCTTTTGAACGGATGTGTCTCGTGCGGGTTGAACCGCTAGTCCTGATTCTTTCATCTCCTCCTCCTTGGCCTATCAAAGGGCCTAAGCTTTCCCTGAAAACCGGCTCCAAAATCCTGAAACTCTATGAGGAAGACAATCCTCAGGCTCCTTTGACGTCAGTATGTTCTATTGACAACGGTCTCAACCCCGTTCTCTTTCCAGCGAGCCGCTGTACAGGCCTCCGGGAAAAGCTGGGTGAGAACAGCCGAATCCTGGGTCGAACTCTGATGCGCGTCCGATGTCATTTGCCGCAGAAGCTCTTTTAGGACCGGATGGAAATCCTTCGGCCTTATCGCTGGAGCTCCCCAACAGTCCCGACCGGTGACGACGGCGGGCAACCACCAGCAACCGTCCTCCACCTCCAGGTGAAAAAACAAAGAGGCAGCGGAACCGGTCAACTGGGAGATCAGACGGTGCGTATTACTTTCAGAAACGCGGAATTCGCTGAGCACAACGTGGAAATGCTGCTTGCCCAGCAAAGCCACTCCTTCCCGGAGGGACGCGACCCGGCACTCGCAGCCGAACTGCTGTAAGCGATCTACCAGAGCGGAAGATCCCGCCGGATCGTTCCGCAGAAGAAGAACCCGCGGTGTATCGCCGCCAGTGTCCTCCGTTTTTTGAAGCCGAGCGTGCAAAGCCGGATCCTCCGTCGCTTTGTACTCGTCGTCAAAAACCACCACTACCGTTCTGTCCATAATGGTCAACTCACTTTCCCATGCGATCTCGACCGGAGCAGGCTCTGCACTAGCGTTTGTATACCGAGCAATCGCTTGCGAGAACGCCCGAAGATCATGCTCGCACCTTAGCTTGGTTTCAGCTTGGATTCGATTCCCTTCACCGACTTCTCGAGTTCCGTAATGCGGGCCTCAAGATCGGTCTTCGTTTGTTCCCAGCGGTCTCCGCCACAATCCTTCAATTCCTGTAGCTTCTGCCTGATCACTAGCCTCTTGGTCAACAACTCTGTGGCCGCCTTGAGCTCGGCGTTTGCTTTCGCGCTCTCCGCCCGTGCCTTCAGCGTTTCCAACTTTGCCTCAAGGATCTTGATCTTGGTTTCCAGCATGTCGTGGATTACATGTTTGGCAACGCTCACTGGTGTGCTCATACTGGTTTCCTCCTGTGTCGCATTGGATTGACGCACAATTTTTAAAACGACATTTGTTGTACAGCAATGCGGAGGCCAGACCTAAGCTCTTGAAAACATTGGGGTGTATGCATCACGAAATCCCAAGTCTCTCGCGAATTCGCGAACTTCGTGAAAAGTGCCCCCTGAACAATCGGGGGCAACGTGGTTCGGTGGGGCAGACGACTTGAAAAAATGCCTGGGATTCACCGATGTTTTCGTCATTCTCTTTAAATTTTTAAATTCAAATCCTACGTCACTGATCAGTACGCTACTCATCCATGTCCATTTATTTACGAGAGCCGAGCAGTTATCGCTACGAGGAGGACTTTCGCCAAAGAGCGCCGCCCAGCGAAGTGTCGCGAATTCACGAGGAAATCGCGACTGTATGGGTCGTATAGCGAAGTGTTTTCAATAGATTAGGATTGGCCCTCGTGTTGCACATTAGTAGAAAAAATGGGGGAGACAAGTGACAGCTCTGACTAGACTCCCGATAAGTTGTAGACGGCTGGAGGATGTTGGGAAGTTTGTGGACCCTGGTCGAAAATATGAAGCGAATATCAAAAACAGATTGTGAGTCGTGCCCGCCAAGAAAGAGTGTGCTGCGAGAACTGCCACAGCTCTGGAAAGGTGAAGAGATGAATAACAAGCTGATCGCACTCGACGACAGTGAACTGAGTAATTGGCTGATAGATCTGATCGCGGATGAGTCGGACAACTTTCTATGTGCGCTTGCGGAGGCTGTTGTAACGGCCGATGCCGCAGACTATGATGTCATCCGCCCCGCACTGATCGAGTTGAAACGCAAGTCTTACAATGGTGAGCGGAGGCGGATACCTGGTTGCAGATCATCAGCGAGCAGAGGGTTGTCTCCTCAAGCATGGAGCGTAAGGAGCCAGCTGCAATAAACGCCAGGCAGTGCATTCCTCCTGTGCATGAAACCTGCGCTCAAAGATTCCGGGTTTTTTGTGCAAACCTTCTCAGGTAGAATGCCCCTTCAGATTCTCCACAGGAATTGGAACAGAACCAAGCCTAACGGAAGGAATCGCATAAGGCCATGGGAAATCTCCACATGAGCGCCAACTCCTCAGGCCCCCTTTCCAACCAGAATGCCAACGAACGCCGGCAAGTTCTTAAAATACTGGAAAGCAATTGGCAGGCCGAGATGCGGGGATACCACACCTATGAAACTTTGGCAGACCGCGAAACAGATCCGGTACGGCGCAGCGCATTCCGTGGCCTCGCGTCGGCCGAGAATCACCATGCCGATCTCTGGGCCAGCCGTATTCGCGCACTGCAAGGTTCCGAGCCCGTCTATAAAGGTTCAAAGACTGGCGAGGCCGACACAATTGCAAACCGTGCAGGCGGGATGGGCATGACATTACGGCGGCTGGAGGTAGACGAAAGTCGTGACATCGCAAAGTACGCCAAGCAGCTAAAGGAACTCGGCGACGAGCCCAGCAACACCATACTTACGCAGGTTTTAAAGGATGAACGCCAGCATTACCAGATCCTCAGCAATCTCATCCGCAATCGGGGGCCTGTTCCTCAATCTTCGCCGGAGCAGGTTAAGCAGGCACTGGACGAGCTCCTGGCCGCCAGCCAGCAAGGACATCCACAATCATCAGCCTGGGTCGGTGACGCAATCTATGGAGTCAACGACGGCCTGGGAGCGATTTTCGGAATTGTTTCCGGTGTTTCTGGAGCGACGCTTGGCAACAGCAAATTCGTAATCATCGCAGGAATAGTGGGCATGATTGCGAGCGCGCTCTCCATGGGTTCTGGCGCCTACCTGGCGGCCAAAAGTGAACGGGAGATCTACGAAGCGGAGTTTTCGCGTGAGCGCGATGCCGTTGAATACGATGAAACCGAAGCGCGTGAAATTCTTTCCCTCAGCTATCAAATTCGTGGCTTGTCTCCGGAAGAGGCCGACCGCTTCGTGGAGAACCTGGCCCGCGACAAATCGCAGCTCGTTCGCGCGCTCGCCCAGGAACGTCTGAACACCACTGAAGAAGGACTCCGGAAACCGTGGACCTCCGCTATGTCGGGAGCTCTCTCCACGGCCGTGGGTGCCGTTATTCCCATTATTCCTTTTTTCTTTCTAAGCGGCTATCCTGCGGTCATTTGGGCCGCCGTGATTTCTCTCATGGCTCACTTCGCTGTCGGCGCCGCCAAATCGCTCGTTACGATCCGTTCATGGTGGTCCAGCGGACTCGAAATGACCTTCGTGGGTGCAGTCGAGGGGGCAGTAACATATTTAATTGGAATGGCGATTGGAAGAATCACAGGATCAGGGGTCTAGATTTTGGGGCGTTCAGTTGGATCCTACGATCACCGATTAGTCTGTCACAACCGTAATCACTCAACTCAATTGGCTAGTGCCGTTCCAACTATTTCGGCCAAGAGACGGTCCAAGCATCTCACGTGAACACGGAGAGAGTATTCTCGAAGGGATTTGCTGGAACAAGTAGGAACGGCACTAGCGGCTGAAACCCATAGCTGATAACCCCCGTATGATTCTTAACGAGGTTCGCGAATTCACGAGGAAATCGCGACTGACATGATCCGTAGGCTGCAGTGTTTTCAAGAGCTTGGGATTGGCCTTGCTCTTGCACACCTAGCCTGGGGAAGGCTTGGAGAGGAAAGTGCTGGGCGTGACGAAAACAACTCTCGAATGTATGTTAAAACTAGCCTCGCAGAGGCTTTATGGGGGGACTGATCATTGACAGCATTGGGAGGAAGGTATGAATGCGATACTAGGTTTGCACGAGCAGCTTGATGACGTTCAAGCCGGCTCGCTCAATGTTGTGCATCCGGACGGCACAACCACACACTACGGTAACAGGGAGCCGGGGCCTACGATTATTTTCCGCAGCGGGAATATTCTCGATCTCCTCAGCGACGATCCATTGATGAGCTTTGGTGAGGCATACATGGACGGACAAGTGGACGTGGAGGGCGATCTCGCCGACTTGGTCTCCTTTGCGATTCGGAATGGTATCGCTTCCCCCAATGAAGCAGCGCAAGGGTTCGCCGGGGCCATTCGTCGTGCGGCTTCGGCGGGTATCCGCTCCTTCAAGCAACAGAAGAGAGACATCGCCCACCACTACGATGTTGGGAACGACTTCTTTCGCCTTTGGCTGGATGAGTCACTCACTTACTCGTGCGCTTACTTTCGCACGCCAACTGACACACTCGAACAGGCACAGAACCAGAAGATCGAGCATTCCCTGCACAAGCTGCGGCTTCGGGCAAACGAGACCCTGCTTGACATCGGCTGCGGTTGGGGTGCGCTGGTGATGCAGGCTGCCAAAAAATTCGGCTCGCGGGCGCTAGGAATCACCTTGAGCGAACAGCAGTACGCCGGGGCTAGAGCGGCTATCGAGTCGGGTGGGTTGCAGGGCAAGGCGGAAGTGCGCCTGCAGAATTACGAGACTCTCGCACGGGAGCGAGCGCAGTTCGACAAGATCGTTAGCATCGGCATGGCCGAACACGTGGGTAAGGCGCACCTAGCCGAATTCATCCACTCGTTGGAAACCCTGCTGAAGCCGGGCGGCTTCGCTCTTCTGCACTTGATTACCGGCGTTAAGGAAGGACCCATCAACGGGTGGACCGAGAAGTACATCTTTCCGGGGGGTTACATCCCAACCTTGGCTGAAATAATCAATCATGTTTCGGAGCGAGATCTCCGCGTTTGGGATGTGGAGAACTTGGGGCCGCACTACCAATTGACACTCGATCATTGGTCAGAGCGCTTCGAACGGTGCGTGCCGCTCATCCGTAATCAGTTCGATGACAGATTTGTGCGGATGTGGCGGCTGTACTTGCGCGCATCATCAGCCAGCTTCCGGGAAGGAATCATCGAGGTGCACCAGATTCTTCTTTCACGCGGCCAACCCCGAAACCTCTCTTTGACACGGGAAGATCTTTATTCGCATTCAGATATCCCGGGTGTGAAGCGTTTCTCTGGCGCACCCCAAAGCATCTGAAGACGGGAAGGATTTGCCCAGCAAGGCTCGGCTTCTTATGACACAAAATGGAGGTGAGACATGTTCCGACACACCATCCGATTGGGGCGGATCTTCGGCATCGATATAGACCTGGACTATTCCTGGTTCCTCGTCTTTGGCTTGCTCACTTGGGTTTTGGCTGTCAATTACTATCCTGCTGAATTCAAGAACGCGAGCCCTGGCGAGTATTGGTTGCTGGGAGCCCTGACCGCGGTCATGCTCTTCGTCAGTGTGTTACTCCACGAGCTAGGACATTCCGTCGTCGCGAAGCGCTTCGGAATCCCCGTCCCGCGAATCACTTTGTTCGTCTTCGGCGGAGTCTCGCAGATCTCGTCGGAGCCCACCAAGGCGGCGACGGAATTCTGGATCGCCATTGCCGGCCCTGCCGTCAGTTTTGCGCTGGGGGCCATCTTTTGGGAGCTGCGGCCGGTCTTCGCCAGCGTCCCGCCGCTCCTGGCTCTTACGAAATATATGGGACTGATGAACCTTGGCTTGGGCGCTTTCAATCTTATTCCTGCTTTTCCTCTGGATGGAGGACGCGTCTTTCGAGCGATCGTTTGGGCAATCAGCGGGAACTTTCATCGCGCTACTGCCGTCGCGGTCTTCACGGGGCGGTTTTTCGGCTTCCTTTTGATTTTTCTTGGCGTTTGGCAGGTTCTAGAAGGGAGCTTCCTTAATGGCATGTGGATAGCGTTCATCGGCTGGTACCTTGAAAGCGCCGCGACAAGCCAATTGCAGGGCCAAATGGTGAAGGACTTGCTGGCAGGGCACAAGGTGTCGGAGATGATGAGCCGGGATTGCATGCCAATTTCAGGTGACCTGACGTTGCAGGAACTTGTCGAAAAACACATCTTGGCGAGCGGGCATCGCTGCTTTGTGGTGACCCGTGGAAATGAGACCATTGGGCTGATAACCCTCTCGGAAATCAAAAAGGTGCCGCGGTCGTCTTGGTCCACGACCAATGTGACACAAGTAATGATCCCGGCAGACAAGCTCACCTCTACGCCAGCCAACGCAGCGGCATGGACGACCATCGAAAACATGGAGCGGAACGGAATCAAGCAGCTCCCTGTTGTGGATCGCGGCAGAGTCATCGGAGTGTTTTCGCGCGACGATCTGGTGCACTATTTGGGGATCTTGCAAAGTCTGCGCGCCTAAATGATGCCGTGCGCCGGCAATCACGATCCAGATCTTCTACCGCTGGATGAAAGATTTCGGCGGATTGTGACCAGCCCGAGGATATTGAACATCGTGGACCATCTCAGATTTGGAAACAGCAGGGTGGTGGGCGACCTAAGGACGCGCTACTGAATAATGTCTGGGTCCTCTTTACGATATAGTTCCCTGCCCCAACCAATCGGAACAAACAGAACTGGGCTGTAGTTTAGTCCGCGACATACGGCGGGCTTGCGTCGCTGATTTCAGCGTCCCGGTCCAGGGCGCGTTTGCCCCCCTCCTCACCACAAACTCGGACAGTTGCCGTCTTGGGTTGTTCTGCAGGCGCTTTGATGATCACCCAGCCGGAATGAGACCAACAACTGTACGTGACCTATCGAGGGTCCCAAGACGGGGCACAGGTGTCCTCGAAGGATTCCTTCAATTGCTAGTGAGTGAGAGATACGACTTGGTGGGAAACTGACTGCAGGGCGGCTTGCTATCGTGACACGGGGGAGTTGGCTTGCAATTGGACTCGGCTGGCCCTAGGAGGGGCCGTGACCTTTTGAGATGGGCAGGAAAACTTACGATGGGGATGTCCAGGTCGGCGTCTTTCCGGATTGTGCGGGAATCCTGATACTCGGCGCGGGATTTAGCGGTGTGACTATTCTCGCTACCTTGGCGCTCAACAAGGCTGCTGCGAAGCAGGCTCTGGCGATTCTGCAAACGGGACTGGCCCGTGTTCAGAGACCCTTGTGACGCGCTTCACCTTGTATCCGAATACTCTTGTGCAGACTGTCGTTTGGGCCAGCCTAACCTGATATTGACGCCAACCATGGGCCCGTAAACATTAATGCCATAGTCAGCAAACTTCGGCTGGGATAAATAAAGATTTGATACATGCATCCAACTTGCGCCGGCGGAAATGGCATAGCGAGGATTGAAATTGTATCGCACTCCACTTCCCATCATCATCGTAAACGTGAAGTCCTGTCCCTGCGCCCAGACCACCCCTTTCGGTCCCTTAGCGTTAATATCCCCGAGCCCGAGGCGATATTCGAAGTAGGGGACAATTCTCCAGTTACGCTGGACAAAATTACGTCGCACACCCATGTCGTAAGCCGCATACCGTGTTTCAGGCCCCCTCGGAATCACAGTGAAGGCCGCACTGAACGTCCAATCCCAATTGCCGCGTAGAACCGAAGGGCCTTTTATGTCGCCCGCTTGCCAGCGGAGAGAAGCGATGTTGGGCACTAGTGTGTATTTGAGCGGAGTCTCATTGTATCCGTCGCCTAAGAAACAGTCGAAAACAAAAGGGATATTGATGGGAAGCCACCCCGTTTCCAAGGAGAATTCGAGTTTGTTTTTGTAGTAGATGCTTCTGTTTAAATCAACCGGCTTAGACTCCCGTAGAATCCCATCCGTAGGTTGGCTATTTGAATCTTGGCCATGGGATAGCGGTGGGCTGGTGAGACATGCCAGAATCAGGGTAAATAATAATGTCAGGTCTTGTATATTCATTTGAAAAAAAGTTAACCCAGGCTAAGAGACTTGCGAACGAGAGCCCTTGTTATAGCAACCCAGAAGCTTACAAATATGCCGTTGCATCCACGCCGGCCGCAGCTCAAACCGCCCGGAAGATGAGGTCTCTATTCACTCCATCAGCGCTTAATTCCGATCCATGAGATTCGACCGCGGTTTAACGAGATTACAACGATCGTCTCGAACAATAGAGGCGGCTGCTCGATCCGTCTGCTAGGACGACACCTTTCAGATTGACTCCTACTGTTCAAGAGGTTGTTCGTGATTCAGTGTAGGACAACCTTCCACCTTGCCGTGGAGATGGCGCAGATAGTTCACAAGGGGTTGGCGGAGGTGAGGATCACGCAGAGCGAGCTCCAGGTTCGCTTGGAGATAGCCAAGAGGATCACCCGCATCGTAATGTTCGCCCTCGAAGCAGAGCCCGGAAAGAAATCCTGCCTGGCAAAAAAGGTTCAAAGCATCTGTGAGCTGAACTTCACCGTGTGCGTCGGGGACCGTTTGTGCGATGAAGTCCCAAATGGCGGGTTCCAACAGATAGCGGCCGAATACGCCCAGCCGAGACGGTGCCTGGGCAGCCGATGGCTTTTCGACCAACCTGATCACGCGTGCTGCTTTGCTTGAAGAAAACGCGGTGGGACGGCGTTCCACCTGAACGATGCCGTGGCGCTGCACTGCGGATGGTTCCACCTCACGAATAGCGACGACACTTCCACCGAGCTGCTCATGTGTGCGGATCAATTGGCGGGTTACCGGCTCATTATTCACGATGATCACGTCCGGAAGCAGGACGACGAAGGGCTCCTCTCTTAGCAGTGGTCGAGCGCAGCAAATAGCATGGGCAAGGCCGAGTGGTCTTTCCTGTTCGACGTATCGCAGATCCGCAAGTTTTGCCAATTGGCGCGCCAGCTCGGCTGCGGCTGTAATTTGCCGCTCCTCAAGGAAGGACTCGAGCTCGGGGTTGTGAGCAAAATGCGCTCGGATGAGAGATTTGCGGTTCCTGACGACCAGAATCACAGTCTGGATTCCGCTCGCTACAGCCTCCTCCACCGCATACTGAATGAGTGGCTTGCCGGCAACCGGAAGCATTTCCTTTGGAACGGCCTTGCTCGCGGGAAGCATTCTCGTGCCGAAGCCGGCGGCAGGGATCACTGCCCTCACGATTTCTTGGTGATTGGACATAACAATGCTGCCGTCAGGAAACGAGAGAAGAAAACTCTGGGTGGGGGAGCGTCAAGCTTCGATCAGGTAGCGGCTCTCTGCACTTTCGTCTCAGGCTGAATGGATTCCCACTTCATCTCGGCGACTTTCAGTTTCGGGTGGGAGACCAAAAGATGCCAAATCATCGCCTGAAACGATTCGGTGTGGGGCGTTATAGTGGAAGAGTTGACTACGGGAATCAGTACGCAAGCGTCCGCGACCTGTGCGGTGTAGCCGCCATCGCGGCCGACCACCCCACAAATGGTGGCCCGCACTTTCTGGGCGTATTCGAGAGCCCGCACCAGGTTGGCGCTGATGTTCTTCCTTGCGTCGCCTCCGCCAACGGAAAAAACGAAGACCATGTCCGCTGCATTCAACCGAGATCCGCAAAGCCAGTTGGCGTAGGACGTTTCCCAGCCCTCATCGTTCACTCGCGCTGTGAGCTCGGAAACATTGTCCGACGGCGCGTACGCTTCGATCTGGGCGATTTTGCGGAAATCGCAGACGGCGTGAGAGGCGTGCCCCGCCCCGCCGCCCACCCCAAGTAGAAACAGCCTGCCGCCGCGCTCGCGCAATTCGAGGAGCAGGTCGGCTGTCCGTTCGATAGCCGATTGTTCGACAAGCCTTAAGATCTCAGTGGCTTCTTGAATGTACTGGATGACGTAGTTCATGCAGTCTGCCTCTTTCGATTAGCGGTATTGGTTCAACAACCGACCCGACTGACAAAAGTCAAGCCTGTGCCACAAGGCAATCTAGCGAAGAAGAGACTTGGCTAGCGCTGCCGGAGCTTGCGCACTTTCGCTTCCGGGTGGTGCAGGCAGTAAGGAGAACAAGTTTCATCTAGGCAATATCTGGGAAATTCTCAGGATACAGAAACAAGAAGGAAGGCGAGAACCGAGACTAACGCGCAGTTGCTTCCCTGAATGCGAGCCGCCCTTCGCAGTGATTGTCATTGCTGCGACGATGGTTGTGGGCGAGCCTGCCGTCACGGGAAACTACGTCAAAGACCACCTTGCTGCCTTCGAAATCGAACCGAAATTTCAGCTCGCGAAGACCTGCTGCCCGCATCGCATCACGCAGGCATGCCTTATTCTCTTCGCAGTACAACATGAGGAAGCCACCACCCCCAGCGCCAGAGATCTTTCCCCCGGTCGCCCCATTTTGTTTGGCGAGTTCATACCAGGCGTCGATCTGAGGATTGGAGATTCCCCCGGAGAGCCGCTTTTTTGACTGCCAATGGGCGTCCAACAACTCACCGAAGCGATGCAGATTGCCCTTCGAAATAGCGTCGCTGATCTCAAGACCGATATCCTTGATTTCACACAGGCTCTTGACGACCATGCGATCCCTTGTCCGCGTGGCATCATCCTGTTTCTTCAAAATGGTTGTGGCATCGCGCATTTCGTGGGTATAGAACATCAAAATGTTGTGCTCCAGGCTTTCGATCAAGTCCACGTCCAGGTCCAAGCGCGTCACGCGCACTTTGCCGTCGGGTGTAATGTCTAATGCTGTCAGACCGCCGAAAGCCGCCATATATTGGTCTTGCTTGCCGATCGGTTTGTTCAAAACGTCCAGTTCGATGCGGCAGGCCTCCTCAGCCAGCTTCTGAGGTGTGGCTTGATCCTGAATCAGGGTGTGCAGCGCATTCAAGAGGCCCACCAGGTATGAGCTTGACGATCCGAGACCGGTCCCCGCAGGAATATCGGCAATCGATACGATTTCGATGCCATTGGGAATGCCGCAATATCGCAGCGCCTCTCGGGCCAGCGTGTGCTGCACGTCATTCACATCATCCACCATTTCGGATTGCGAGTACCGGATGCGTATTTTGTCATCCACAATGGGGGTGTTCACATTCAAGAACATATATTTGTCCAGCGCGGCCGCCAGAATGAATCCACCGTGCTCGGAATAGAAGGAGGGGAGATCCGTGCCTCCTCCGCCAAGAGTTATGCGAAACGGCGTGCGTGTGATGATCATTGCATTGCCTTTTGTGCCGAGAGTTCGACAACGGGGACCGAAATCCAAGACCGCCGGGAAGCGCTTTCATAGGCGGTCTCGACCAACTGCTGCGCACGCAACCCATCGCTCGAGCCGCCGAGTGGTTCTCGACCTTGCTCGATTGCAGAGCAAAACTCCTGCCATTCCAAATCCCAAGAATTATCAATTGGGGGATATTCGAATATCTCTTGCTCTGGCCGGCTGTGATCCGGCTTGCGTTTGCCCCAAGTGAGACGCTGCGGCCCGTAATGGGAATCGCGACCTTCCAGGCGCAGGTATCCATCCCGCCCAAAGACTTCGAGCTCGAAGACATTCACCCACTGTGTCCAACTAATATGGATCTGCGCTAAGAGACCGTGCTCGGTCTCGATGAGACAGAAACCGTTGTCCTCGACCGCGGGGAAATCCCAGAAGCAACGCTGAGTCTGGGCCACAAGCTGTATCGGCTCGGCAAGCAGAAAGCGAACTAAATCAAAAATGTGAATGCCTTGTTCGAGCAACACCCCTCCCCCACTTAATTCCGCATCGGTACACCATTCCTTTTCGTAGCCGGGCCTGCCCCCATGTCCGTAGCGAGCTCTAAGGAAATGCAATGGCCCGATCGCATTGCCCTCAAGTAGCTCTTTCGCTTTGCGCACGTGTGCCATGTGGCGATAGTTGAACCCGGTCTTCAGGACGCGGCGCCACTGGCAGGCCGCCTCAAACATCTTCCGGGCCTCCGTCACATTTCGTCCCAGCGGTTTTTCACATAAGACATGCTTGCCAGCACGCAGTGCCGCAATGGCGACATCGAGATGAAATTTTGTGGGCGTAGAGACAACTACCGCATCCAGCTCCGGGCGTGCAATAACGGAGAGCCAGTCCGTACTAACGATGGCTTCGGTCCCTTCGGCCAGTTTTTCAGCGCGCGCCCGGTCGACATCGACCGCCGCAGCAAGAAGGGAATCCTTCGAACGACGAATGGCACCCGCGCGGATTTGTCCCACTCGTCCCGCGCCGACAATAGCTATCAAGTGCATGCGTTTACTCCAGTGGGACGCGACGAAGTGTGCCGGCATCTCTGGCGAGGGCATTTGAAATGCTTGGTCCCAGCGTTTCCCATTTGTCGTACACCGCGCTGACTAGGCGTCCCGTCAAACTATTGGAGCGGTCCGAGGCTAAGAACACGGCCAATGCAGCGGCGCGTTCCGCGGAAACGCCGCCCGTTTCCTCCATTTTTTTGAGTTCTGCAAGGGCCTGAGACCCACCTGCCGAGCCGCTGGCAAGAAGTTCGTCCCACATCCGGCTCTTCACAGGGCCCGGAGCAATGGCGTTGACCTGGATGTTATTGCCAGCCACTTCAGCAGCAAGACTTTCGGTAAAGCGCACCAGGGCGGCCTTCGAGGCGCTGTAGGCGGTGAAGAAGGGGCGCCCATAGGCCGCGCCTCCGCCGGAGAATTGGATGATCTTGCCGGCACCGCTTGCTAGCATCGAGGGCAATACAGCTCGAGCAAGAAGGAAGCCGCCTATCAGATTAATCTGGATGGTCTGTATCCAGTGTTCAACCGAGACTTCCTGTGTGGGCCCAACCGGTCCCAAGACTCCGGCGCAATTTACCAAAATGTTGATGGACCCGAACTTATCTTCGGCTTTCGCGACAACGGTTTGAACATCTTTCCATTTCCGGGTGTCCAACCGGAACATTGCGACGCGCGGATCCTTTGACGGCAACCCGACGGAGAGAGCATTAGTCCTCTTTGCATGGTGCGTGAGCGCAACGCGCGCGCCCTCGTCATAAAAAGCCTTTGCGACGGCGCTTCCGATGGCTCCGGAGGCCCCAGCGATCAAACATACCTTGTTCGTGAATTCCACGTTCGCGATTGGGAAGATTCTTCGTTAAGGAGAATCAAGGTTGCTTAACTGAACTGAGCGAAACTAGGCGGCAGCAGAGGTCGAGGCAAGCTCCTGTACCCTGTTCTGGAAGTACGTTACGGTAGCACGCGCTCCCTCTGTAAGGGAAATCCGGGGAACCCACCCGAGCAGGCGCGCAGCCTTGGATATGTCGAGACAAATTCTGTCTATTTCCCCGGGACGTCTTGGAGCATACTTTGGTTCGACTTCCTTGCCGAGGAGGCTGCGCACGGTCTGAAATACTTCGAGGTCCTTTGTCTCCACGCCGGTGCCGATATTGAAAATTTCATTCGCGCCTCGTTCGAGTGCGGCGACATTGGCGGCAATAACGTCGGAGATATAAACATAATCGCGGACTTTATTGCCGTCCCCATAAATGACCGGCTGCACGCCGGCAAGCATCTGCTCGGAAAAAATGGCGAACACCCCGGCTTCGCCCTGCGAGCTCTGCCGCGGTCCGTACACGTTGCCATACCGCAAGACGGTGTACTCCAAGCCGTAAAGAAAACGAAACGTAAATAGATAGTGCTCAACCGTATGTTTGCTTATGCCATAGGGGGTGATCGGATTGATGGGATAGTCCTCGGGAACGGGCATGTGTTTCGGCTCGCCGTATCCTGCACCAGCGGAGGCGATATAGATGAATCTTTTCACTTTGTGGGCAATCGCCGCCTGAAGCAAGTTTAGCGACCCGAGGATATTGACGTCGGCGTCGAAGAGAGGCTCGCGGACACCGCGCCGCACGTCCATTTGCGCGGCATGGTGGTTAACAATCGCGGGCTTCTCCGACTCGAAAATTTCCTCGATGGCCCCTTGATCCCGGATATCGCACTGATAAAAATGGGCCTTGGGATTGACGTTCCTCAGCGAGCCACGAGAAAGATCGTCAACAATCACCACTTCGTGGCCCGCATCCACATACGCGTCGGCCACATGTGATGCGATGAAACCCGCAGCTCCAGTTACAAGAATCTTCATGATCTACTCCCTCCCGTTTTTAGTAGGCGCCTTCTGCCTTCAGAACGATCCAGAACGTCTTGGCAATGATCACCAGATCCAGCCAGATAGTCCAACGGTCGACATAGAACATGTCCATCTCAACCCGCTCCTGATAGGTGGTGGTCTGCCGCCCCATGACCTGCCAAAAACCGCTCATGCCTGGTCTGCAAGAAAGCAGTTTCGGCAACAATGCTCCATAGCGCTGCTTTTCCTCCTCGGAGATCACCCTAGGTCCGACAAAAGCTAGCTTTCCGGAGAGCAGGCTGAAAAACTGCGGGAACTCATCCAAGCTGTATTGTCTCATCAAGCGCCCCACGCGCAGCATTCGGGGATCACGCTTTAGTTTGTATTTATGGATGAATTCGGCTCTCATTTTGGGATCGCGGCGCAGGATCTCGTCCGCATCCTTCAACATGGTCCGAAACTTCAGGTAATAGTGAATCTGGCCATCGCAGCCTACAAATTCCCGTTTGTAGAAAACAGGGCCGCGGTCTTCCAGATTGACCAACACATACATGAAAGGCGTGATCAGCAGGGTCACCGTGCTGCCAACTAACCCGATGGCTAAGTCCATGCCGCGCTTTATGGCGTGTTGCAGGGCGATGGACCATCCGGCGGTGGCATAAAACCGGAAGGATCCGGAAAAATCATCGTGTTCGTAGTTTAGATTGGCTGTGGCCAGAACCTCTGAATACAGTTCAACGTCCACCCGCAGTTGCCCGCACCTACCCACGAGTTCTTTCAACCACGCTTCGCCACCTGGGATACCGTTAGGCGCGATGATCAGCAACTGTGCGGCGGTGCTGGCCAAGGAATTCTCCACTTCCTTCAGCAAGACGCGTCCGCGATCAGAATGCCTTCCTGCCGGTAACGGCTCCATGTCCTCAAAATCCGAAATGTACCCTACTACTTCGTAGGCACGATGCCGCTGGATGGACAGCGAGCGCTGATACTCTTTGAGCCCAGCGGGGAAGCCGAGAAGAAGCGCGCGTCGCCGGCAAAAGCCCGCTCGCCAAAGTTTTTCGCAAATGGCTCGGAGCGTGAAGCGCAGGCTCACCAACAAGAAGCAGGCCAGCACAAACCAACTAAGCAACAAGTACCTCGAAAAGCTTTCCGATCGTAGTACCACAAAATTGAACAGGACCAAGCCGAGGAAACTTACCGCCAGCGCTTTGCAGCTTTTTTCCAGTTCCTGCTCGGGCCGGCGCAGTTCGGGGCTCTTGTAACCCTCGAAGAGATATAAGACCACGGCAAAGAAAGGAATGTAAAAGCGGTGGTAGCCGAAAGGGTTAAGTGCGTTCAGGGGCACATGCAGAAAATGGCTGATAAGTCGGACGCCCAGCATATGCGCCAACGTAACGGCAAAGAGGTCGCTGCACAGATAGGTCAGCATGTGGAGCGGAGGCCACGCCAGAATCCTTGCATACGCAGGCTGCGAACCTTTCGCTTGCGGCGCAAACGCCAGAAACTTACTTTCGCTGGGGGCAACTGTCTCGCGTGTTGACATGTACAATTCGCCTCGGAATATGCCTTTCCTAGCGGGTGCTCGTGGACGCCACTTGCACTTTCGCCTTGCTCATTTGCTGGAGTGTTTTCTCCGCGTCCTGCACAAACTGGCGGACCGTTTCGCGGGTGTATTGGTGATCCACCATTTTGGGCAGGAATTGCGGCGGAATCGTGATGATGTGCGCTCCGGCCAACGCGGCATTCTGGATGTCCATCACCGTTCGAATGCTCCCCACGATGATCTGTGCGGGACAATCCCACTGGTCCAGCCAATTTCGAACGTTGCGGATAACCACAGCTGGGTTGTTGCCTTCATCAGCAACGCGTCCCGCGAATATGCTCACGTACGTCGCTCCCGCCTTCGCTGCCAAAATCGACTGGTTGAAAGAAAGTAAGGCCGTGGCGTTTACGGCGATACCTTCTTGTGTCAGCTTGTGGATGACGCCGAGGCACGATTCGCCGAACTCGTTGACGATCGGTATCTTCACGACGATATTGCGCGCCCAAGTGGCGAATTCCCGTGCCTGATTCAACATCGCCTCCCTGTCGTTGGTAGTGACTTCCACGGAAAGGGGCCGGTCGCCCAGCAGCGTCGCCAGTTTTCGCGCGCCTTCTTTGAGGTCCGTCACGCCATCCTTGAACAAGATGGACGGATTCGTGGTTGCCCCATCGACCACTCCCTGTTGGAGCCAGTGATTAATCTGCTGCTGATCCGCGGAGTCCACAAAGATTTTCATGAAAAGTTCCTCTTTTTCTCTCGGCTGGAAACAAACGCACTGCTGGTTCTTCGTCACCGGAAAGCGCGGGACTAGTTAAGCTAGGTTAGTCGATTGGAAAACTCGCACAGGCGTTCGGGGAAATTGCTTTCAGCGATTATCTTCCTCACTTTACGACCCCGCCATCACTCGCAGGATCTTCCCGACCACGCATGGCAGGTTGTGAGCTCGCAGGTCCGTTTGAAGTTCATTCCCCTGCTGCGCATCGGCCGGCAGGATCCAAGCGGTTCTGCAACCGGCTTTCCTGCCAGCCTCAATATCACTCGCTGTGTCGCCGATCATCCAGCAAGAGGAGAGATCCAGCGCATGGTCTTCCGCGGCCTGCAGCAGCAAGCCCGGTTTTGGCTTCCGGCATGAGCAGTCTTCCCAAATGTCGTGCGGACAGAAGTACACGTCCGTGACGAGAGCACCATGCCGGAAAAAACGTTCTTTCATGCGTCTGTGCATCTCTTCGAGGTCTTCAAGACGGACTTTGCCAAGGGCGATTCCTCTTTGATTCGTCACGACAATGATCTGGAACCCTGCTCGCGAGAGGGCTGCAACGGACGCAAACGTACCGGGAAGAAATCGCATCTCGTCCCATGTGGCAATGTATTCCCCCTCCGGGGCTTTTCGATTGATTACCCCGTCCCGGTCAAGAAATGCGGCTCTCATCGCACATCTCTTCCTCGACGATTTCGCACAGGATATGTCCGATCAGAATATGAGCTTCCTGAATCCTTGCCGTATGGTCCGCGGTCACGCTCAGGCAGTGATCGACCAAAGACTTCAGTTTTCCCCCGCCCTCGCCGGTCATTCCCACGGTTATCATTCCTTTTTGCCTGGCCGCTTCCGTGGCTCGCAATACACTCGCGGAATTGCCGCTTGTCGAGATGCCTATCGCAATATCTCCTGCCGAGCCCATTGCTTCCAGTTGACGGGCAAAAACATAGTCATACCCGTAATCATTCGCGATTGCGGTCAAGCACGAGGTGTTTGTGGTGAGCGCCAGTCCTGCAAGGCCTTGCCGCTCGCGCAGGTATCGGCCGGCCAACTCCGCCGCCAGATGCTGCGCATCGGCTGCACTACCGCCATTGCCAAAGAAAAACACCGTTCCGTTCTTGCGCAAGGATTCCACGATGGCCTGGGCGACTTCCGCAACGAGCGTCAAAAACTCTTCGTTCCGCTGGAGCGCTTGCTTGACGGCCACGCTCTCCCGGATGCGGTCGGCAACGAGGCCCTCAATCTCCAACGTGGACTTCATGGGCCCTCCATGTCTGCAGCCCGTGATTATCGAAGGCGAATGGGGTTGGGACCGCACCCATCTTCCGCAGAACCTCCGCCACTTTGTACTTTTTCTCAAACGGGCAGTAGAAGAGCATGTACCCACCACCGCCCGCCCCTGTTATCTTCCCTCCCAGCGCGCCCTGTTTGCGGGCTTCCTCATATATCTCATCGATAGAACTATTGCTGATCCGGGGAGAGAGCGATTTCTTGGATTCCCAGGCACTATGAAGAAGACCGCCAAAATCGCTCAACCGGTGCTCCATAAGAACATTCTTCATATCCAGAGCAAGCTGCTTCTGCTGGCGAAGAGCACGCACCGTGTCCTCTTCGTTTTCCTCGTACCGCCGCGTCTGGTCCTCAATGATGTGGTTCGAAGGCCGCGTCGTGCCGGTGAAACAAAGCAGGAGGTTATGCTCCAATTCGTTCACGATTTGCTGGCTGATGCGTAACGGGTTGACGATTACCTTATCTTGGCAAAACTCCATGAAGTTGAACCCGCCAAAACTTGCTGCGTACTGATCTTGCAGCCCTCCTTGGATGCCCAAGTCCCGCCGTTCGATGATGTACGCGAGGTGCGCCACTTCATAATCAGTGAGAGGCAGATTCTTGAATTCTTTTACCAAACCGACAAGTCCCACCATAAGTGCAGACGATGATCCCAATCCGGAACCCGGCGGCGCGTCGCTGTGGAGGAAGATGTCGAAACCATGCGAATTTCTTGCTCCAAGCCGAAGAATGGCCGCTTTGACAAGATCCAATTGCCCATCAAACGCCATTTCGCCGCCGACCGTAAAGCTCAGCGAAACACCCAGGTCCGCGGACTCTATCTTGATTTGATCGTCGTCGCGGGCTCGCAAGCTCCCCCACGCGAAGCTACCGATCGTGGCGTTGAGCACACAGCCACCCTCCCGATCCGGGAACGGCGGCACGTCCGTTCCGCCACCTGCAAAACTGAGCCGCAACGGCGCCTTGGCTCGAATGATCATGCGCAGTACCTCTTTGCCAGTTCGCTTTGCGCTCTTGCAAAATCCGCTGGGACACCGATATCAATGAAGTATCCACGCGTAACGAACCCGTACAAATTTGCCCCTACCAGCTTGGGAAACACCTCTTTTTCGAGGGACATCGGCTGCGCGGGAGGAATCGCGTCGAACAATTGTTTTTTCACCAGATAGACGCCGCCATTAATCGATTGAACTCCGCGGCGGGAGGTGGCTTTTTTGACTGTTTCCGGATGCTTCTCGCAAAACGCCACGATTCTTCCTTTTCGCTCCAACCGCACGGTGCCATATCGTGCAGAGTTCCCGACACGTGCAATGGCGATCGTGGCCAGGGCTCGGTGTATCCGATGAAACCGGTACATCTCTCGAAGGTCCACGCTCAAGAACGAATCTCCGTTCAAGACGAGGCATGCATCCGAAGTTACCAGCCTTGCCGCGTGCCTCAGCGCTCCGGCGGTGCCCAGAGGTTTCTCTTCCAGGGAGTATTGGACGCGGAACCCCCACTTCTTTCCATCGCCCAGCCAGTTCCGGATTTGCGACCTCTTATAGCCGACGCACAAGATCAGCTCTCTAACCCCTGCCGATCGCAACCACACCAGGAGGTACTCCAGGAACGGACGATTCCCTATAGGAGCCAGGCACTTGGGGCCGTCGGAAAATGCGGCACGCAACCGCATTCCTAGACCACCCGCCAAAATAATTGCCGGGCACAGGGAGAGATCTCTCATTGGATGATCCAGGCAGGTGCAAGCTTCGGCAGCCCCGAATTGGCCGCTAGCAGCTACGCAACGGAAACCATGTGTATATCGCTTTGAACGCTGCCCTGAACCGCCTCGTTCATCAGCCCCTCCATTTGCCCGGCGACTATTTCCCAGTCATAGGTTGCTTCGACAAACCGCCGGGCGTTCATGGCGAGGAAACGGCGTAAATCCGGTTCGCGAAACAGTTGGACGACTTTCCCAGCGAACATTTTGGGATCGTCCGCGAGGAGTAAATGCACGCCGTCGCGAACGGGCAAATCACCGCAGGCAAGGTGCGTGGCCACCACCGGGGTCCCAGTGGCGAATGATTCCCCCAATTTATTGCTCACTCCAGCGCCAACCGTGATCGGCGCAACCGCAACAGTGGCCCTGGCAATGTAAGGGCGCAGTTCAGGAACGAAATCAATCACTTCCACTCTCGGGGTATTTCGAGAATCGCTACCTAGGTACCGTGTCGCACGGCTTCCGACGGCCATGAACCTTGCCAGAGGGATTGCCCTGCGAATCAACGGAAAAACCTCGTCGAGAAAAAACCGCACAGCGTGGCGGTTGGGCCTGTAACCAAAATTGCCGGTAAACACGATGGTGTTGGGCTCTTCTTCCTGGGCCTGTTTCAAAAAGAATGCCGTGCAATCCACGCCGTTCGGAACCGGGGCATATCGAGCAGCAGGGGCTTTCCTCTGAACGCATTCGAGATCCACGCGCGAACAAAAAACAACCATGCTGGCACGGCTGGCGAGCTTCGCCTCATGCTTGAGGAATTTGAGATATTCCTCGAACCCCACCACGCGTTCCCACCAGGAGCCAGTCCGCAGCAAGCGCTGGTTGTAGAGCAACATGGAATCCGTCGGATCGCAGATAATCGGCACTTGGACGCGAGTTGGAACGTACTGCAGGGCCCGCCAGCGCTCGATGTAGATCACGTCGGGGGAAAACTCGGAGATCGCCTGCCGCACGGCGGCCCGCATGCCCGGCGAGGCAAAGTAGGCCATGCGCAAGGGGACGGGCGTGGCAAGCGCAAGTGCGCACTGCCACAGAGCCCGCGGCTTGCGGTGCCGCACGAACCGAATCTCTTGGCAGAATTCCCGCAGCGAATGGGCGCGTGCTTCTTCCACGGCCGAACCGGAGAGACATAAGAGGCAGATCTCGTGCCGCCTCGCCAGCCGCGGAATCAGGTTGTACGAGCGCACGCGCAAAGGCCAGGGCACGAACGGAACAATGTAGAGGATGCGCATCAGCTACTCTTGTTTACTCCACGTTCTTCAACACGTTCACACTAGCGAAACTGCGAATGGTGAGTGCGTCGGTTGCACCGTCAACCTGCGTTCGACGCGACCGCATACAATTCGGGTTGCCGCAACCGACTCTCCAGCCAGGGGTCAAGCGACAGGCGAAACGGATAATAAACAAACTCACAGCTTCGTTCGACGATTCGAACCGGCAGGGTCTTTCGCAATTGAGGCAACGAGTGGCGGCTTGATCGGAAAAATGCGCGCTTCGCCACGCCGGACATGATCGCGAACAGATTGTTATTGGCATCTCCCTGTGCCGACCGATACGCAATAGGTTGATATCCAGCTCTTTCCAGAAGCAAAGCTAACGTCTTGGGAGAATAAAGACAGAGATGGGCGGGAGGAGAGACCCACTGCCAGGATGCCCTTGTAACTCTTGCGATGAGACTGGCTACATTGGGGGTTTTCAAAACCAGCAGCCCTCCTGGTTTGCTGAGCTTTCGGCATAACTCCAAAAACTGAACCGGGTCTGGCACATGTTCGATCACATGGAACAAAACCACTGCCTCGTATGGCTCCCCAAGTTGCTGTAACTGGTCCTGCAGACTTCCCGTGAAAACCCGCAAGTTCAACTTATCGCGAGCATAACGAGCTGCAGTCTCGTTAAGTTCTACGCCCGTAACTTCCCACCCGTCGCGTTTGGCCTCAGCAAGGAAGCCTCCGTAAGAACAACCAACCTCTAGTAATCGTCCGTAACGGGGGAATTGCTTCTTGAGATCGTCCAAAACGCTCTCCGACCCCCGTCGAATATTCTTGGTGTACCTGTCAAAATCCACCTCGTAGTCGTCGTTGTAGTAGGAACGGAGCGTCGCCTCGTCCGGAACCGGGTGAAGGAGAACTAATCCGCACCCAGGACATTGGAGATATGACCAGCCATCTTTCTGGACGTATGTTTCTCCGCCGGAAACCATGCGATTGCAAAGATGGCAAAATGGGTTCGGCCGCATGACCATAGACTCCGGGCTACTTCTCCATCTCTAGCATCGATAGCCAGGCAAACCGGCGCAGTTGCGGTTGTGCTCTCATCACGAGCTGATCGAATTGATCCAGCTTGCCGATAACGGACAAGGCAAACTTCTTTCCAAAGAGGTGCGCGGGCGCGGCGCAAACCGCGAGGAGAAAATGTTCGCGGTGGGAGCAGACGCGGAACCACTTCTTCGCCTTCTCCATGTCTTCGAGGGAAAGTGGCTTCTCGTCCTCTGTGTGGGTTTTCGGCGTCAGCCGCCGTAACAGCCATAGCAGAGGATGGTGATACATCGGCTCCATGAATAAGGCTCTGCCTCCGGGCTTAAGTACCCGGGCAATCTCGGCATAGGCTCGGTCCAAATCCAGATGATGGAGCGCGCCATTTCCAAACACATAGTCGAACGAATTATCGTCAAACGGTGTGTGGTGCGCGTCCCCAACGATGAATTGCGGAGAGCTGCCATTCAACTCCGCTTTTGAAGCAGAGACGCGAGCCAACTCGATGAGCTTCGGAGAAATATCCACTCCGGCCACGCGAGCGCCACGCATGGCAAGTCGCAGGCTGAAATGGCCGTCGCCACAGCCGTAATCCAGGACAGCGGCTCCTCGCAGGTCCAGCGATTTCCAGACCGGCGCCCACAAGCGCCCCCGGTCGCCTTTTTCATAAAACCCCTCTGAAAACCGGTCCAACAAGCTGCGCGTTGCCGAACCCTCGGCGACTAGCTCGTCGAAGAACTCTTGCTCTCGTTTTTCTCGGTCGCCCATGCTCTGTATCCCTCCGAAAACCGGCCAAAGAAAAATCATTCCCCGGCCAGAAATATGAAATACTGGCCTGAGTCATCTGTCCGGTCGAACGGAACCATCCGGCCGGAACGCACAACATGCGGTGTGTAGTGTAGTGACCTTAGCAATTCGAATGATTTTTGCCGATTTTCGTTGTTCCACAACTCGCAATATATTATCGGCCGGCACCGTTGCAGCATCTGGACGGCCCCGGAAAGCACTTCATACTCTGAGTTCTCGACATCGAGTTTCACCGCGGTTACTTTGTCGATCCCCAAATCATCCAACTTACAAATCGCGACCTTTAGATGCTCTCCGTGCTGCCGATCGTCGACAACGCCTGCCAGATGACCGAGTGCGTGCATGCGTGCACCATTGACAATTGGTACTTGGAAGTCGACCACACCAGTCGAATTTCCCGCCGCATAGTTTTGAATCGAGACGTTTCTCAGCCGAAGCAGTTTAATCATTGACTTTATGTTGTCGCAATTCCAAGGCACGGGTTCAAAAGCTATGACTTGTGCATGGGGGCATTTCCGTGCCAGGAGCGCCAAAGTAACACCCAAATTTGCGCCAACGTCGAGGACAACCCCCTCGTCGGGAACGAGGCGAAGGAAGTGAAAGAACGCGGGCTCTGCCCATCTCCATGTTGCAATCGTCCAAATTCCGAATAGGAAGAGGTAGGCCCGCAATCCGAGCGACCTCTGAAGCAATGCCTGTACTCGACGCTTCAGCATGGATAAATTTGAGATCGGCTCGTCGTTCTGCTTTAGATCTGCTGTTTCGCCATTGTCACGGTCGGTAGATTCCAGCGCTTCGCGTAAAGAAGCCCAGCATAAGTCTTAACGAATGGAGCTGTCGTGAAGTGCTGAAAGCCTGGTTCGCTCAACATAGTCACGAACGCAGCTCTCAGGAGGCACCCGGAAACACCGGTGATTTCCGCAAGAGCTCCCGCATCACGGAGACTATCTCATGCCTTCTCCGCTGGAGGGTGAGCCTCTACTAGCACCAGAGAGGCTTGGGGATGGGCTGCGGGAGGGGCTTGCGCAAGTGCCTTGCCGCGATATTTCCAGCGTTGCCCCTGGCGCAGCATCGGTTTTTCAAAAAACCGCCAAGTAACAGCGCAAAAAAGGAAAAGCGCGGCAAAGGCTGACACCAAAATAGCTAGATCGTACGCAGAGTGCAGAGATGGCAAGCGGCGAGACAAGAACTTGTTGAAAAAGAATTGCAATATAAGATTATGGAACAGATACACGCCGTACGCGACCGTACCAAGAGTGCGCAGTGGTCGCCAGCGCAGGCCAGCACCCAACCAGCCTGAGGGAAAAAGCACGGTGTAAAGCAACAGGGTAGCGTAAAACACCGCCAATACGGACATGCCCGCAGAGAGCATGGTAAAGCTGGTGTGAAAGTCATAGGCCCAGAGAGCGAGGCTTGCCACTCCCATCAACAATACCAGCAGCAGCAGAACCAGGGAGCGGCGGCGGGCCTGCAAAAAGGCGCGATAAGGCGAGTGACGCAACAGCAGAGCCGCCAGCACGCCCAGGAGTAGTGTGTCGCCTCGACATGGCAGCAGCGTGAACCAAGAGAAATAATTTTGTGGAGAAAGGTGATGGCAGAGAGCGCGCAACAGAGGCGCCAGTGCGATCCCTCCCAGCGCCACCCTGAAAAGGGCCCGGCGCGAAAGACTGCGGATAAACAGCGGCAGCGTCAAATAAAACTGCTCCTCAACGGCCAGCGACCAGGTAACAGCCAAAGGAATTATTCCCCAGGTGCCATAAAGAGTCATGGCGAAGTTTTGCAGCAACAGCAGATAAGTCACCCATGGGAGCAACGAGATACCCGTACGTCCGATGCCTAAAACCTTGGCGGACGGCCAGACAAGCCAACTTCCCCCAACTACCAGCAGCAAAACTGCGTAGAGTGGCACAATACGGAAAAAACGGCGTGCGTAAAACACCTGGAAATAATTGGTGCTTTCCCGTGCGTCCAGCAAGACGCCGCCAATGAGAAATCCGGAGAGCACGAAAAACAGGTCCACGCCGCTCCAGCCCATGCGTTGAAAAACCGGCACGAAGCCCAGCAAGGAACCGGGCCGCACTGGTAGCGCGGGGATATGAAAAGCGAGGACCAAGGCAATGGCGATGCCCCGCAGTCCGTCCAGTTCAGGAATGCGCTGATTCTTCATCGTGTAACCAACCGTGCTGGCCGGGCGCGGCAATGGCTGCAGGGGTCGTTGCCTGGAGGACCCGGCGCCGCCGAGATGCCAGCAAAAATCCCGCATACGTTCCCAGGTACGGGGCCGTGGTAAAGTGCAAAAACGCCGGCTGACTGAACATCGTCACGATGGTCGCGGACAGCAGACAGGCTGTGAGGCCTACTGCTTCCCTCGAGAGGCCCCGGAACATGGTGATGAGGAGCCACAGAAACGCCGCGGCACCCACTAGCCCCGTTTTTTGAAGCAGATAAGCCCACCCGTTGTCTACGAAGTTATCTGCAGAAAGTTCGCCAGTAATTGGCATGATCATTACCAATTCTCCACCCAATCCCCCACCCAACCAGGGGTGGACACGGACCGTCTCTAAACTCACTGAGAGCTGCTCCACTCTGCCCAAAAGGGTGCTCGCATCCCTGCCCCCTTCAGGAATCAGGGGGCCCACGACTGGGACCGTTAGCAGCTTTTCAGCAACCAGCTCTGTCACAGGTGGGTAGAGACTCGACAGCGTCACCAGCACGATTGCCCCATAGCAAAGGCCCCGAACCGTACTGGATTTGACTTTGATTACAAGCGCGATCAGAAGCCCCATCAAGAACGTCAAGATGTCCCGTCTCGTGAAATTCAACGCTGGAACCAGGAGCATTACTAGCGCCCCAAGAACCCAAGAGTATTTCTTACGCTCCACGCCAGCGATGAAAAGAGGGGTTGCCAGGAAGGCCGCCTGCTCGCCAATGTAACCCATCTCTTTGTGAAAACCATACTCGCTGAAGACTGCCGCGTAGTAGACGATAAAGCAAACCGCGCAAAGGACGCCGAAAGCCTGAATTCGCCGCAGAAGCAACTCTTGGTTCCCGATGTGGCGGGCGATTCCGAAATAAACGATGAGCAGGAGAACACCATAGAGTTGCCGAAGGACATAACTGGTCGTTGCTCCGTGGGTCTCACCATATACAGCGGCGGCGAACGCTACCGCAAGAAACACTTTGGCCGAAAGCGGGACTGCCGACACGCGGCGCAATCCAAGACGGGCCACTGCGCCAGCGGTGATGACCAGCAACCCAGCGGCCCAGTAATACATCTCGGAAGATTGCAACGTGAAATCAAACCGCGACGAATAAGGCAGCAAGATACCGGCTGCGAACAAATACAACATCGCTACTCCAGGAGCTTCCGCCGGTCGCTGATATACGAGGACGGCCAGACAGACGGCGAGGCCGATTAGAACCATCGCCATGCCGCCGAGTAATGCCGCGGCGGGCAGCAAAGAGACGGCGGCAATCCAGAAAATCAGCGCCGGAATGCCGGCTCGCTCCTGCTGGGCCAGATTGGAAGTAGTCGCGCTCATTTTATCGGAGGCCGTTCAGAACCTGAGATTGGCGGATGCGCAAGGGGTCAGGAAGTGCTCGACTTTAGGGCGTCCTTCAGTGGCACTCGCGGTTGCCAACCCAGTCCAGCGCGCACTTCACGAGTATCGTATCGAACGCTCTTCAAGACGCGTGCTAATGCGTGCGATGAGAAGCTAGCGAGTTTTCCGCCGCCGCCCCGCACTGCCACCAAGAGCTGAATGCCTGGCGCCATGATGCGAACGGGCCACCCTGGAAAGAACACGGCTCGAGTCCCATCGAACTGGCCGCGGGCACGGTGGTAATTCTCATAAGACACCTGCTCGTCATCAATGATATTGAACTGCTTGCCGATCGTCTCTGGGTGCTCGCTGGCTGCTAGAAGAGCATCGACCAAATTTTCAATGTAGTTCAAGGGAAGCAGTGAGCGGCTTTTTCCAATCACCATAAACTTTCCCCCGAATGGGATAGCCAGAGGAGCCGTGGGAAGGGGCCGGCCCGGACCGTAGATAAGGCCTGGACGGAAAATCGTCACCGGCAATCCAGTCTCTTGAGCGAATTCCAGCACTCGCTTCTCCGCCAGAATCTTCGAGTACGAATAATTGCCCCGTTTTTCCGGGCGCGGATCGTAAGGACTCTGTTCGGCAATCGGCGCCCCGTTTCGGGGTGGCCCGTACACTGCCAGAGAGCTCAAATACAGGAATCTTTTCACGCCTTCTTTATGACAAGCGCGCAGCAGGTGCTCCGTACCCTCGACGTTGTCCCGGAAAAAATCTGGCCACGATCCGTACGGCCCCATGCGTGCTGCGCAATGGTAGACAATCTCGACGCCCTGAAGTGCGGCTGCAAGTGCTTCCTCATCCGACAAGTCGCCCCAGGCAATATCCACTCCTGATTCCTGCAGTTCCAGGGCTCGCGGGCTCTGTCGCGCCAGCACCCGTGTACGCACTCCCTGGGATATCAGTCTGCGCAACAGCGCGCCGCCAACGAAACCGGTCGCCCCGGTAATTAGAATGCGCGGTGCGGCTGCTTTGGGTATTGCAGCAACTGCAAGCGGCGCGGTTTGGGGCCGCGGATTTCGACTTTCAATGGTCTGTACCACTTCTTGAATCTGCCGCACCACTTCCCTGCCTTGCTCCATGGTGACCGGCGCCACTCCGCCCGACTGCAAGCTCGCATAGAAGCGCCGGATCAGTTCAGCGATATCGGGATAGCGTGGCAACTTTTTTGTCGCAAATCGGATGGTGTTTCGGATCGTTCCTGAAGCCAATTGCCGCCCTTCGTCAATTCCCACCATGACCTTGTTCAATATGGGATGGACGTCGCGATTTTTCTTCACCACCAACGTAAAATTGTCGATGTTCACGCGCGCCGTCATCTTCGTCCCATAGAGAGTGAAATAATTCATAAACGGTTGCGTGCCAAGTGAGATGGTGTACGTCCCCAGGATGCGTTCTCCTTCCACCATCACGCGTATCTCGTCCGCGGGAGCTGCCGAGGACAATACCCCCGTGCTCTTTGTCAGAATGTGCATCCGCAATGGAGGGCCCACATATTCCAGGAGGAAAGAAAGTCCGTGCGGTGCCAAATCCTGAATGAGTCCGCCTGGCAACTTTGCGAACCACTGGTTCTTCACGACCGATGGCGTCATTCCCGGCGGTAGCCCAAATCCCTGGAAGAAATCAGCGCCTACCAATTGCCCCAATTGACCCGACTCCAGAAGCTCCTTCGCCTGCAACGCGGAAGGACCAAAGAGCCGGTTATGATCCACGCAGAGTTGCTTGCCCGCTTGGCGGGCAGCTTCGATCATTCGGTCGGCTTGCTCGATGCTTAAAGCCATGGGCTTCTCTACCAGTACGTGGGCACCAGCCTGTAAGGCTTGAATGGTCACGGCTGCGTGCGTCGCCGGAGGAGTGCTCACGTGAACGACGTCCGGCCGCTCGGCTGCAAGCATTTCCTCCGCGTTGTTGTAAAAGGCGGGTATTTTGAAGACCTGGGCGGTCTTTTCGGCCTGGGCTCGCTCGAAGTCGCATACGGCCACGACGGTCCCCACCTTCAACCGCAACAAGTGAGATAGATGCATCCAGGCAATTTGCCCGCATCCTACGATGGCTATACGAAATGATTTGTTTGACTCCACGATTATCCTCCCAAAAATGTCCTAACCAACGCTTTCCGCGTTGGGGGAAAAAGTTCCAAGCGCCCTGAACAAGAGCAGCGTCGCGTAGGCGAGAAACAAAACAACAACGCCATGCCAAAATCGCAGTGCAAGAAGGTGGCAGAGACCAACAGCCGCTGCGGTACAAAGCAGAGGTGGTAACAAAGCGCGTGCATGATGAGGCCGGACCAGTTCCCGGGTGCGGCTCAGAAACAAGATCAATGAAATCGCCTGCGAGACCGGAATCGCGATGGCTGCGCCGATCATGCCCGTGAAGCGTGTCAGAATCACACATAGGACAAGGAAGATGATCGTCGTATTCCGCAGAATTGTTTGATAGGCACGATCCCGGTGATAAGAAAGCAGCGCACCGGTACCGAATAGCAGATTAATGGAACTTATAATCATGGCCACTTGGAAAACCTGAAACACCGGAACGCTCGCTAGGTATTCGGGCCGCTTAAACACAAGCAGCACGATGTCTTGAGCATAGAAAAGTCCCCACACTCCGAACGGAATATAGATCAGAGCCAATTCGCTATAGGCCCGCTGGAAGCAGCGGGCGAATTGCTCTCGATTGAAACTGGCTCGGCTGAGCTGGGGAAACGCACCGAGAATGAAGAATCCGCACAACATAACTAGAGCGTTGCTAGGGCGGCTGCCCGCAGCATACTGGCCCGCCATTTGTTGGCCCCAGAACATCCGCACGATAATTGCGTCTGTCCACACCAGAACGGTGATGAGCAATGCACCAAAACCAACATGGCCGCTGGCTTGTAACGTCTTCCAGGACTCACGGATTAGAGGTGCCGTCCGGGGTTCCGGAATGATCCTTCCTGTGCTCTTCAACCACAGATAGCCTGTAAGCGAAGCAATCAAAGCCGCCGCGCACATCGCCAAAGGGACCGCGATAATATCCATCCCTGACCGCGTGGCCAAAACGATAAACACAAACCACAGAACTTGCCAAATGACGTTTAAGACGGCAGACACATCTTGCCTTGCAAGTCCCTGAAATGCCCAATCGAGGAATCCAGCCAAAACCAAATTACTCAAACCAAAGACTGCAACTAGAGTCAATTCTGGCGAACCAACCATGGGCATTAAAGCGAGTATCGCCAACGCACCAGCCGTGCTCAAAAGGGCCAGCACAACTCGAGTAAGCGTGATGTTACAAAAAAGCCTCGAACTGACATATCCCCGTTCCGAAACCTCCCGGGTGCAGTACACGGGCAGGCCAAAATTGGAGAATACAAAGATGAAGGCATTGATCGCCATGGCGAAGACAACCATTCCAAACTGAACTGGAGAGAATCGCCGGGCCAAATAGATCAGTGTCAGAAACTTGAAACCCTGGGAAATTACCCCCCCGAACATAGCGATAATGGAGTCACGAGTCACTGCGTCTGGAGAAACCGACGCGGGCTCGTCAACCTCAATAGTCGGTGACCGGCTTCCGTCACCAACAGGCAGTACTTCCCCGCTAATTTCTAGGCTACTGTAAAGATCGGCCATCGGTAGTTCCAAAGAAAACCGTGTGCAGGGCGTTTCAACCGCTGGCCCGCTAAGAATAATTGTCGCGAAATGTTCAAGATCAAGATCGAAACCTCCGTCATCTCTAGCATTTAATGGACGGGCACGACGCAGCGAGCGTCGACGTCCACGAGAATTGACCTTTGGATGAGGTCCGTCGATAGCACCACGCGCTGATCACCTTTCCAACGCTTCAGGATGCCTTCGCGGCCCGCCAGCGGTCCCGCGGTGATTCGCACGCGACGGCCTACCCTTAAGTAAAGATGGGGTTCTGCGCGCACTCCTTCCGCGAGGGCTCGACGCAGGCCTTCCACTTCTTCATCGGCAAGGGCCGTTGGTCCGCCATTGAACCCGACCAACCGTACAACGCTGGGAACCTGGAGGACCCTCAAGCGGTCGATCAGCGCAATCCGCACAAATAGGTACCCTGGGAATAGCGGAAGCTGCAAACGCATCTTCCGATCTTTCCACCTATGAACAGTTTCATAGACCGGTAAGAAATTTTCGACGCTGCGCTGCGCAAGGAGTTGCGCCACTCGCTTTTCGTGCTGAGCGCGCGTATAAACGGCATACCAGCGCTCAAAGGAATTCTCAATTGCGAGGTGACTTTCTCTCGATGCCATAACTCCAACCGTAGTGCTGGTCATTCTCCCTTTACCGACGGCCCGATACAGCTTCGCCCCGTCACTTACAGAGGCATTTGCGACCTAACCCAATTAGAATTAATTACCTACAGCAAAACTCGGCCTACTTCAGCTCAGTGAAATCGTGTTCGTCAGAGGGCAGCCGGATGCTACTCAATGACCTCTCGCTGTCGGCATGGCTTCCAGAACCGTTCCGCGAGAATTGCGAAAGGCGCGCCTTCACTGTGGTGAATACTTCCAAAGCCAGCACTTTTCGCGGATCTTTCAAGTCCGTTTCGTCCCACGCCGTCTTTCCGAGCACCCAAATCGCCGACATGGCAATGGCAAATGCCGTTCCCACGACCATGATCAGCAGACGTGGAGGGAACGCCCTTTTATCCGGGATGTTGGCGGCATCAAGCACTTTCACCGTCGGAATCTCTTTCGCTTCCTGAACCTTCGCCATTTCATACTCTTTGGTGAGGGTTTCGAGAACGGCTTCTTGAATCCTTGTATTGCGGTAGAGATCGGCATAGGTGACGCCAAGCAGGGGGAGTTTCCGGATAGAAGGATAGAGGGAGTCACCCGGCTGTGCGGAGACCTCCGTCATGCTCTCGCCCTTTCCGCCCAGCTTATCGAGTTGGTGCTTCAACTCGTCGATGCGGGCAGTCACGGATCGCACTCGCACGTTATTGTCGGTATAAATCTGCTTGAGGCCCTGGAGCTCGGATGCGGCGGCGATGAGCTGGCCTTGCACGGTTGCCGCAGCTTCTACCATCGCCTTGCCTTGTTCCTTGACGTCGATCGCGGCGTTTTTGCTGGCGAACTGGCTGAAGTTCTTTTCCGCAGTTTCCAAATCCCCGTTGGCAGACTTCAGACGCTCCTCAAGGAAGATGCGTTCCCGGCGCGCCGAAGAGGTGCTCAGTTCCGACACAAGCCTGTTTAATTCTTCGATGTAGGCTTGCGTCATGGCGGCCGCTCGTTGCGGGCTATTGTCAGTCACGGTAACTGTGATGATTTGGCTCTTACGATCGATGGAGATCCCGGTATGGCTCGCCAAATCCCTCCGGGCATCCTCCATGCGCCGGTCCCAATAAAGTTTTTTCAGATCAAACTGCTGGATTAGCTTGTCCTGCACGGTGCGGCTGGTCAGGATGCCGGCGAAGACGTCACTCGTGCTCTTGAGACCCAGAAAATCGCTCGCGATGCCGCCCAGCCCGCCAGCGGCACCGGACATCGTTGCCGCCGCCATCGCCAGACTCGAACCAGATTGATTGTCAGGTGGCATCAACCGCGCCGTGGATTCATAGCGCGCGGGGATAAGCAAAGCGAGAAGCGTGCTGGCCAGCACTCCGAAAGCTCCAGCGCGAAGCAGGATTCCGCGGTGTTCCCATAACAAGCGCAGGTACGGCAGAAGACTCTGATGGGTCCCGACCGGTTCCATGACCAGAGGCGATTCCAGCCCGTCATTCTCCTGCCCGTTGGCCGGGGTCCCACGGACCGGCACTCTTCCTGTCGCGCTCAATTCCGATCTCCCATGCTGCGGGGTCTTGGAACACACGATGGAATGGTGTCTGGGCTTAATAATCTAGAGCTGAGTCCCAAACTCCATTTCATCCACGCGCCCATCATTCGCATCTCTCCTGAGAACCTAATTGATTTTCGAAAACTTTCCCCAAGGTCTTGGCCGATAGGTCACTTGCAAAGAAGAGCTCAAAACCGTCCGCTGGCCCGGCTGGATGATAGGGAATATCCATGTCTCGTATTGCACATTCGCCGAAAATCCCCAACGTAGGCTCGTCCAAAGGTCCCCGTGCAGGCCAAAATCTGTCAGTGTTCCACCACCAGGAAGAAACTGCTGGCTCACTTTTAGGTGTCGAAAATAGAGCTGGAGGCGATTCTTGGGCGTGAACCAGTAGTTGGTCCATGCCTGCGCGCCCTGGCCATCACGCCCGATCCAGCTCCCGATCAGATTTCGACCATTGGTGTAACCCTGCACGTAAGGACTGGAGCCACTGGAATAATAAAAGCCGTGACCTATGGCGCCTCCCGCGGGAACATCGGTGTACACACCCTCGACACGGAAATCGAGTTTCGGGAGTTTCGGAAAGTGCGAAAAATACAGTCCTGCACTAATCGCGGAACGATCCCAGTAGGCAATGGGGCTGAGTTGGTCCCAAGCAAAAGCATCGCCATAAAACGAGATCCAACGGCGCATCAGGGGCAGGCGGTAACTCCAATCAAGTCCCGATGCCTGCTTGCCCGGGTCATTGGCCGTGCCCTTCACAGGGTTGTGCTCGCCCCTATCCAGTAAACTTCTCCCGAAATAACCAAGGGTCATCGGAATATCACCGCCGCCGAAGATCACTGTACGAGTCACTCCGAACTCGAAGTTGCGTGTGGGCTTCCAGCTAATTCGCTCGCCATGGATGTAGGGCTGATTTTGCAGTGGTTCCAGGTAGTTGCCGATGATTCCCGTGGGCGTCCTGAAGAAATACTGCCCCGACAGTTGGCCCATGAAAAACTCCAGCCACGCCGGCCCCAAAACCTTCGACACACCCGGGATGTCGAATGGCGAAACCCGGGCGATCCTAAACATCGGAATCGCTTCCGAGTTGGTGCTCAGCAACATGGCCCCGCCCTCGGTGGGGCCGGACAACATCTCTTGCGGTCCAAAACTCACCAGCCAATTCGAGAATTGCAATCCCGTATAGGCCTCGATCAACTGGAACTGGCTCGTGGATGCGAACGGCATGGCCGGTGGAGTCCCTTCTCCCCCCAAGCCATCGGCATTCGCTATGAAATTCCTCTCGGACAACGGCAGCGGCGGTGCGGAGGGTGCGTACTGATACTCGCCACGGACGTAACCCACCCAAGGCCCGGCAGTTGTATAGAAGGAGAAACCTGTAATGGCGTTCGTGCCTTCCTCATTAGGCCGGCCATAGTCATTGATGAAGGTCTGCCCGATGTCAAAGCTCTCCCCGCCTCGTCCGAGCGGGCGACCAGAGATTGAGGTGACACGCGTGTAGACCGATTCGAGCTTGGCGTCTAGGCCGCCCGTTGGGGGGCCCAGTTCGTTCTGGAACTCTTTCTGCAACGCGGCGTAAATCCTACTGGATTCCGCCCCGGACTCGTCCACGCGATCGCCAGCTTCCGCGATCAATCGCGCGCACTCCCATCGCGTCCAGGGACGATGCGCCAGAAAACCGCTGTCGATCCATCCGAGTCCCATCAATCGCTCAATCGCCGGATAGACCCAGCTATCCAGGGGCACATAGGGTGATCCCATATTGGCTCGCGTGGGCTCTTCGAACATGCGTCGAGCGTGACTGCTCCAGCTTTCCCATTCTTCTCCACCTAGTT
>Ga0326728_10004156_pt1 | contig 43486 bp, 34 predicted proteins | sample MB3enrmetagenome_FD_207602 | JGI IMG/M metagenome (GOLD analysis project Ga0326728, IMG submission 207602) | Lab enriched peat soil microbial communities from McLean, Ithaca, NY, United States - MB31MN | ecosystem: Environmental > Terrestrial > Soil > Wetlands > Peat | place: USA: New York...
CGTTGCCCATCGCTACCCTCCGTCTCTCTTCGTCCGTCTCCGCCGCCAGGAACCTTGCCCACTCGTACGCGGCCTTGTCTTCCGCCTCAACCTCGGTTCCGCTCGCTAGCTTCGGTAGCTCGACCATGTGAATCTCCAAGTCGTCGCTGAGCTGGGTGCCGTCGTGAACCTCTCGCACCTGAAATATGGAATGCAATCGCGTCCCGGGCAAATGCGCATACCCCAGAATGAACACCACGCGCACCGGGTAGAGCTCCTTGAAGGCGTCCCCGCGATGGAGCCCGTCGCGGTACACCCGCGCCCAGTGAAACAGCGCTCTCTGCTCGGTCGCCCCCCGGTCGTCGCACTGCATCTCGACGTCGGTCCGCGTTTGGTCGTCGTGAACCGCCAGAATGTCGAGCACCAGGCCGCGGTCATCGGGGGCGTCCTTCTGGATCTCCGGGTTGACGACGTGTACCGACGCGATCGGGCGCGCCGGCCGCAGCACCGCGTTGAGCAGCGATACCAGCAGACCGGCGTTGCGCTCGTCGGCGAATAGCAGCTTGAACACCACGTCAAGCCTCGGATTGAGAGTCGCTGCCATCGCGAGCGGCAGGGTACCACGGTCCGACGGGCGCCTCACGCCAGGGGGCGGAGTTGACTTTCGTCGGGACGGGGTAGTGGCGAGCGCGGGTGCCAGTCGACGACGCTCCGAGGCGGTTGTGTGGGCTTCCTCTGCGGTCGCAGGTGCGCCGGCGCTGGAGGCGATCGAGTGACCCGGTTCGGGTCGTCCGAACGATCAATCCTTGCGGCCCGGTTCGGGTCATCCGGGTCCACTTCAGTGTCCGAGTCCCAATATCACTACTGCGATCGGGTTGGCTCTCCCGGCATTCCCGCAATCTCATGCAATGCGGCGAGGCGCGCGACGAGAGCATTGCCAAGATCAGCAAACTGCTCGTCGGACAGCGTGACCGATCGAAACGATTCTTCAGAGCAGTTTACGATTGTAAAGAGGCGAATCGGAACAACTCGCTTCGAGTCCTCACGTATTGCGTCGTCTAGTCGAATACCTATGGATCCATCGTCGTTCTTGACGATATACACCACAATAGCGCACTCTGCGTCGGCCATATGAATCACCACCAGCCTTGAAGCGGCGGCAACGGCTGACCATTGTTGCACGCGGCATATCGTTCCATTGCTGATTGCCAACATAGAGCCCGCTTCGTCGCAGTCCTGAGGTTTCGGCACGTTGCGCCGTCGATCGCATACTGTTCGTCACAGTCGCCCCCCTTTTCGTCCTCGTACGCGTCGCCAGAGCTGTCGTTGCTCCACGTCGCCAACGCAATGCCGATACACAAACCTGCCGCAGCCCCAACAGGACCGCCTATATCGCCCCCGATAAAGGGACCCAGCGCCCAAGGGGGCAAAGGTGTTGCAATCTGTTTCCCGTTAGCGTCTATCCCATTTACTGGATCGTTCACCACGTAACCATACAAATTCATCCCCCCCTCAAACCGCACCGGATCCTTCGCCGTCCACCGCCCAACCGACGCATCATAATCCCGCGCCCCAAACCTCACGAGCCCCGTATCCCGGTCATACAACCCCCCAGCGAACCCGAACGGCGTCAGTCCGCCCGCCGTGTCGTTGGTCACATTGCCAAACTCGTCGTAGTCGATCTCCTCGACCACGCTCCCCGTAGCCACATTCACGATCAACCGAGGACTGCCCAGGTGGTCGCTGAGGATGCGGAAGGTCCCGCTCGAATTGATGTAGTAGTCCGGCACGTTGGGCTTGCTGCCGTAGACGAACCGCGACACCACGTTTGTGCCGGTGGAGTCGAGCTGCGCGACGATGTTGAGGGAGTCCTGGTAGAGAAGGCCCTGGGTCAGCTCGCCCCTGACCATCTTGCCGACGCACCGGTTCTCGCCGTCGACGACGTAGGTGATTGGGGGACCGCCGGACCGGCTGACGTAGAGCAGATTGCCAAAGACGTCGTACGTCGTATTGATCCCGCCAGAAAGCGTGTGCTTGGACGTGAGCTCACCATTGGCGCCGTAGGCAAACGTGTACGTCCCGTATGTCAGCAGCCGGTCCTGCGCGTCGTACGTCGGATTGACCGTCCCCGCCGAATTCGTGAACGTCGTGCGGTTGTCGTGCGAGTCGTAGCCGTAGTGCGAAGAGAAGGCGCCGTCCTCGGTCACGTCGGTCAGCCGCCCCGCGGCGTCGTACGTATACCCCCATACGTGGCTCGTCGTGCCGATGGTGTCGGTCTTCTGGGTAATCCGACCGACGGGGTCGCGGGTGTTGATGACTTCGGAGTAGAGAAGAGTGCCGCTGTAGCTGGCGACGTAGCTCGCGAGGCGGCCGTTGGCGTCGTAGCCGTACGAATCGGTGACGCCGCCGAGCGCGGTGCCGGTGAGCAGGCCGCTGTTCGGGTCGCGCGCGAGGCTGAGCGAGTTCGCGCTGGTGAGCAGGCTGTCGAGGTCGTAGCCGAGCGCGATGGCCTGGTTGTCAACCGTGCGAGAGACCAATTGGAAGCTCGAGTTGAATCCGAAGCTCACCGTGCCCGCAACCGGCCCCGTCCACGTCATTCCGGTGCGCAGGAAACCGTCGTACGCATAGGAGAGCGTCTCGCCCGAGGGCGTCGCGATCGAGGCGAGCTGGCCCGTCGCCGGATTGTAGGTCCTCGTGATGACACCCTGCGGATACGTGAGCGTCGACAGGCGGCCTGCGTCGTACGCGTCCTGAATCGTCACGCCGTCCGGCCGCGTCGTCAGTAGGGGCCGGTTGTCGAGGTCGTAGGAGTACTCAGTGGACCAGGCGCCCGCGTCGAGGATCGGTGGGCTATACGACGCGAGCTGGTTCATCAGGTCGTAGGAGAACGCGTGCACGCCGCCGTCGGGCAGGGTCTCGGACGACAGGTTGCTGTCGTTATCATAGGTCGAGGCAAGCACGCGGTTGTCGGCGAGCGTGGTCTGGACGGCGCGACCGACGGGGTCGTTGAGGGTCGTCACCGTGCGTCCCATCGGGTCGGTCACGCTGACAGGATAGCCCGCGTCGTAGGCGTAGATCCACGAGCCGGCGTCGCCTTGGGTGATCGACTGGACGTGACCGTGGCCGTCGTAGGTCGTGATGATGGGCGCGATGGTCGTCCCCGGGAAGGCGGTCTGAATCGGCTCTCCGGCATCGTCGATGGTCGTGACAGTCGTCCGGCCCAAGGGGCTGGTGGCCGTCCAGGTGTGCGCCGCGGCGTTGTACACGCGCGTCCAGGGGGCGCCGCCGTCGGTCGTCGTCTCGGTCAGGGACACCAGCGCCCCGCCGGTGCCGAGAGTGACCGCGCGCGTGGTGGACTCGGTCGACGTCAGGCCGTGCGGGGTCGTCGTGGTCACGGACTCGAGCGGCGAGAGCATGCCGAAGCGCGGGTCGGGCGTCTCAGTGGTCGTCACCGTCGTGCCGTCCGGCGTGGTCACGGTGGTGGTGCCAGCAGGCGTGAACGACAGGGAGGCCTGAAGGCCGCTCGGTTGGGTGTTCAGGCGGCCGAACGTCCCGGCGCTCGACATCGTGGTCTGGTAGGTCGATTGCGTGTCGAGGGCAGTGGTGACGCTGACGCTGGAGCCGCCGTCGACGTCGGTGCGCGCGAGCGTCTTGGAGCCTCCCGTCGGCTCCTGGTCCTCGGTGAGCCTTCCGGCGGAGTCGTAGCTGAATTGGTGCAGGAATCCGCGCGCGTCGGTCATCGCTTGCATCAAGCCGTCGGTGCTGTAGGTGAACTGCGTCGTCTGGCTGGCGGGGTCGGTCACGCTGGCAAGGTAGCCATTCGCGTCGGTGGTGAGTTTCGTGATCTGGCCGAAGGGACCGACGATACTCACGAGGTTGCCGCTCGGGTCGCGGCCAATCTGCGTGACGTCGTTGTGGACGTCGGTCACCGACGAAAGGCGGCCCGCCGTGTCGTAGGTGAAGTTGTAGAGGACGGCGCTGGTGAAGGCGTCTAGTGTTTGGAGGTGTCGGCCGTTGGCGTCGAAGACGAAGACTTGGCGGCCGTCGGACGAGGCGGCTTGGATGTTACCAAGGGTGTTCGAGTACGCCGGGAGGGCGCTGCTCACACGGCCAAGCCAATCGACTTCGTCGATGTAGAGCGTGCTGTTGTCCGGGGCAGCACGAATGCCGAGGGGCACGATGTTCGCATCCAGAGCGCGCGGTCCTCCGAGCGGCGAGACTCCCGGACCTCCAGTGGCATTTCCCGCGACAGTCTGAATGATGCCGTTGACGTCGACGTGGCGGACCAAACCGGAGTCGACGAAAAATACAGTTCCGTCCGAGCCCAAGGCGATGTCTCCCGGATGAGTGCAGGTGGCGAGGGCCGCCGGACCGCCGTCGACGGGGGGCCCGTTCCGGTAACCACCACTGCAAGCATAGTGATGGATGATGCCGTCCATGCCAATGCGATCCAGTCCGCCATTGCCGCCATACTGGACGTCATTTACATACAAAGTTCCGTCGCTTGCGACGCGAACTTTGCTCACGCCGGACGCGAAGTTGTATTGCGTAGCAGCACCGTCCATCCCGTAGTCGCAGCATCCGCCATTTCCGAGACCCGCCACGGTCGATATGGTCCCATCGGGCGACACGCGACGGACGCGTCCGTTAAGTTTGTCGGCAATGTAGATCGTCCCGTCCGACGCGACGTCGACACCGGTTGGGAAATTGAGCAACGCTTTGGTTGCTGGTCCGGGATCCACTGAGGTCCCTCCCGGTTGCATGGATCCAGTCCCAGACAGTCCGCTGCCCGCGACCGTCGTCACGATATGACTTGGACTGGGGTCGATTCGACGGATCCTGTTGTTGCCCGTATCCGCCACATACAGACTGCCATCCGGACCGAACGCGATGTCGTTCGGGAAGCAGAAGCTTGCCTGCGCGACAGGGCTCCCGTCGCCCGACGGGCCGCAGATGCCCACTCCGCCGAACGTCTCAACAGCGCCGCCCGGGCTGACCCGATTGATCGTGCAAGCGAAGTTGTTGCTGGTCATCACATACAGGGTCCCGTCCGCGGCGACGGCCACGGGTCCGCCACCACCATAGGCAACTCCCGGAAAAACCGGCGAAACGATGGTCGACATCACTCCCGACAGAGAAGCCCGCGGCAGCCCCGTTCCATCCCCAAATCGAATCCGTCCAGCGCCAGCGTCGTACGCGTGGTGGACACTCAAACTCCACCCGCCCAGTCCACGCGGGAGCTCGTCCCAGTTGTCGAGGGTGCCATCCCAGCTCGTCCACACGGTGGCCAGCGCCCGGGTTGGAACCGTGGTGAGGGCGGCATTGGGCGGCAGCCCGAAGGAATCCACGTTGCTATACGTGGTCGTCGAGTAGTCGTTTCCGACCATCACGTGCACGGGCTCCCCACCCTGAACGAACCGCCCGTACGCGTCATAGCCATCCCATGTGAACGTCGTGCTCAGGTTTGGCTGCGGCAGGAACGACTGCTTGACTTGCCGCCCCGCGACTTGCACTTGCAGCTCGATGTTCACGACCGCGCCCATCAGCGTCGGACCGGCGAGCGGAACCTCCAGCGGCTGCCGGCGACCCCGCTGTCGATCGCTCTCGTAGTGGAGGGTGTAGGGCGTGCCCGCTACGGGCAGCGCTTGGCCGAGCGATTGACTCTGACAGCCGATGATGGACCCCGATTGCCGGCACGGGTCCGGGTTGGGCTCGGGGTCGGGCATCGGGGGCAGCCCCGGCGGTGGCCCAGCGCCATCCGGGTCGCCGCTGGCCCAGTTGAAGTCCCACGTCGTAAAGTGCGTAATCGGCACGCGCCAAAGCGTCTGGCCGGCACCGTAGAGGGTGCCCAATGTCCGGAGCTCATTGCCGGTCATCCCGATGGCAAGCAGCGCAGCACCCGTGTCTGCTACTCCATCGCCGTTGAGGTCCACGAGCGGGGTGCCACGCCCATCGGAGTCGAGCTCGAGAATCTTGAGCACCAAACCGTTGGTCGACGCGATCCACGCCCCCTTGGAAGGGTCGTAGTACCCCGACGGAACCGACGTCCCGACGAGGAAGCCGAGGAAGTTTTCCACGTAGTACGCGAGCGGTTGCGAAAACGTGATGGAAGTCGCGCCCGCGCTCATCGCTTCGTCGGCGCTGAGTTCAACCGCGTACGTGTACGCGCTTGCGGGCGGCAGCGGAGCCGGCATCGCCGTCGGCCCGGAGCTCCCCACCGTGTACTCCGTCGCGCGCACGCTGAGCGTCGCCGGAGTCGTCGTTCCACCGTCGGGCAGATTGAGCGTCGCTGTCGTCGCCGAAGGCACCAGCACGGTGGCCTGCCGCGTGCCGCTCGAGTCGCTGCTCACGCTCCCGCGTGCGACCTGGGTCGTCGTCGCGGTGGCCATGTTCACGGCCGTGACCTGCGCATCGAGCGCGGTGAGCGCGACGTCGTCGGCGATGACGTAGTCCTGCCACGGCGCCTGAACGACCCTCTCGGCGGGCAAGTAGCCAGAGGCCGCGTAGTGGATTCGCAGCGTCTGCCCGCCATTGACGGCCATGTCGAAGTGCCCGTCGCTCTGCGTCACAGTGCTGCCGAACTCCGGATGGTTGACCACGGTCACCGTGACGCCGGCGAGCGCCGAGCCTCCGCGAACCACGGCCTGCCCTCGAACGACCGCCTGCGTGTTTGCGGCGATCGCGCCCGCGTCGACGCCCGTCTGAACCGGATTCGCTCCGGAGTACAGAAACGCGGTCGACCCCGCGAGCGACGTGGGCGCCGAAGAATTCAACGCCGGCGCCACGAGCGTCGAACTCGGCGGAACGACGGTATACGTCTGGGTCGGTCCGTTGGCGCTCGGCGCTCCGCCGGGGTCCACGGCCTGCACGGTGAACGTCACGGCCGCGCCGGGGGTCAAGCCCGTGGCGACGTAGGTGAGCGTCGAGCCTGACACGGTCGCGACGAGCTGGCCGTTTTCGTAGATCGTGTAGCTCGCCACCCCGCGAGGATCGGCGGCCGCGGGCCACGTCAGCGTCGCGGACGTCGCGCTGGAACTTGTCACGGTGAGGGCCGGGGATGCGGGCCACGTGGGCGCTGCTGCCGCGAGGTCTGGCTTGTAGAGCTCCGCGCTCGACAGGATCGTGGCGTGGCTGTCCGATCCGCCGGCCAAGAGCACCCCGCTCTGAAGCAGCGCGGCGATGTGGGAGTCGCGCCCGGTCAGGAGCGGCGCGAGCGTCGTCCACGTGGAAGCAACGGGGTCGAAGAGCTCGACCTGATTGAGCCCGGTGTCCCCTCCGGCCAAGAGCACTCGGCCGGCGTTCGCGCCCTGCGTGAGGACCACCGCGGTCCCTGTGGAGTGCGTATAGGAAGTCGATGGCCCCGGTGTCCACGCGAGGCTCGTCGGGTCGAAGATGGCCGTTCCAATGGCCTGGCCGACACCGCTCGTGAGCTGATCGCCGCCGGCGATGAGCACCTTGCCGCTCGGCAGAAGTGGCGCGACGTGCGAGAAGCGCGGCGGCAGCGGCGGCGCCGCCAGCGTCGTCCAACTGTTGGCGACCGGGTCGTACAGATCGGCCGCGCTCGCCGCCACGGCATTGGGGCCGAGACCGTCGACCACCAGCACCTTGCCGCTCGCCAGCAGCGTCGCAGTATGGTCTCCGCGAGCCGAGGACATACTCCCGGCGGAACTCGCTTGCCCGGTCGACGGGTTGTAGACGAGCGCGCTGGCGAAGACCTGCGGATACGCTCCAAAGCCGCCGGCGACGAGAACATTGCCGCTCGCCAGCAGCGTCGCGGTGTGCTCCTCGCGCGCGCTTCCGAGGTGTCCTTGAAGCGTCCACTGCCCGGTGGTCGCGTTGTACGCTTGAACACCGTCGTACTCCGTTCCGCCGGCGGCGCTCACGCGGAACCCGCCCACGGCGAGCACCGTTGTGGGGCTCAGCGAGACCGCCGGAGCATAGGAGATGTCGGCCAAGAGGCTGCCTGTCTGCGCCCACGTCTGCGTGGTCTCGTCGAAGAGTTCGGCGGACGACAACGTCGAGGTGAAGGCGTATCCGCCGAACGCGAGAGCCAGTTCGCGGCCGTTGGCGGTGACGACCGCGCTGGCGTGGCCCAGGCGTCCGACCGCCATCGAGCTGCCGACCGTCCACGCCGGGTCGAGCAGCGCCGGGTACTGGATGTTCGATTGCGACCAGTCGACGCTGACCGCGCAGTGCCTCCGTCCCGGCGACACGACGGCACGATTCCACGGGGGCGCTGGGCTCGTATCGACGGCGCACTCGGTCACCGAGACGGTGGGCCACGCGTCGGTCGACTGGGCTCCGGCGAGGAACGGGGGAGCCATGCGCAGGCGGGGAGCACCATGCTTGTCGAGGAATTCGACAGTGTTGGCGACGAGGCGAACCCCCGCGACGCCGGAGCCGAGCGCGACGTCGTACGTGACGCGCTCGACGCTCGGGCGCGACGCGAACGCGATGGACTGTTCGGTGCCTGACGAATACGGGCGCTGAAGGCGTCGGCGGTTCCCTCGTAAGCGCGAACGAACTCCGTCACGGTCCCCGGTGCCAACACCGGACGCGGTGATGCCCTCGATGCCGACGCCAGGACCGCGTGCATCGGAGGAAGCACCGGAGCCCGCTGGAAGCGCTTCCGGTGGCCACGCAGGGTCTGCTCGGCGAAAGGCGAAGACGGCTGGAGCTCCTCGCGGGCCGACGGCGACGAGGACGCGTCGCCGGGCGCTCCGCCGCAGCCCGCCAGCAGCACGCACGCGAGCAGGCATCCTGCACGCAGTTCGCTTCTTGTCATCGTTCGCCCTCCTGCGAAGTCACGTTGAACTATCGAGTTTCCAGACCATGACAGCGCCCGCGCCTTCGGAGCGCCGCGAGGCCGGCCCCTCCAAGAGCGGATAAGAGAGCGAATACGCCAGCGGGCGAGAGCGCCGGAGTCGCCGTGGGCAAAGCGAGTTGGCCCCGAATCTCACCTTGGGGAAACGCAGTGCTGTCCAATTCGCAATACGCTTGCCCTGCGAGCATTCCAGTCACGACGGCGGGTCTAAGCGTGCCGGCGCCCGAGAACACGCCGGAGACCGCCGACGTGAGCGCCGTCTGGGCCAATACGGCGGGTGCGACGTTGCCGGGGCCCGAAGTCGCGTGCACCGCTACCGCCGTGGCGGGTGCGCTCAGACCGGAGAATGTGCTGCTGAACGCGACGAGGCCAGTCGCGGAATCTCGATGGCGATCCCGTGCTCGGCGTCCGTGGAGGTCCAGCTATTCGCCTTGACGTTGACGGCTACGTCCAACGATTGGTCACTTGTTGTGCCGCGTCGCGATCAACCTGTTGGCTCACGCCGCCGGTTCCGAACCGAGACCGTCAGGGAGCGGTCAGGTGTGGGTCGATACATTGCTTCGGGCTCGACGTTCCGACGGTACACCACGTAGTCAGTCTGCCTGCAACGCCGCCACGCAACGTCCTCCTCGGAGGCACAGGCTTTGGAAGGAGGCGACCAAGTCTAGCTCCGTGGTCCGCGAGTCTCGCCCCTCGACGAACGAACCCGACTGCGACACGGGCGAGAGGAGCGATCCCTGTCACGAGGGCTGGAATCGAAAGAGTGAGCCTCGCGATCGAGAAAGCGAGCGATGCAATCGCGATGGCGAGCAATGCAATCGCGATGGTGAGCGAAGCGATCGAGAAAGCGAGCGATGCAATCGCCAGAGCGAGCGAAGCTACCGCGATGGCGAGCGAAGCTACTGCGATGGCGAGCGAAGCTACCGCGATGGCGAGCGAAGCTACCGCGTTGGCGAGCGAAGCTACCGCGATGGCGAGCGAAGCTACTGCGATGGCGAGCGAAGCTACCGCGATGGCGAGCGAAGCTACCGCGTTGGCGAGCGAAGCTACTGCGATGGCGAGCGAAGCTACCGCGATGGCGAGCGAAACGACTGCGATGGCGAGTGATGCGACCGTGATCGCGTGCCAAGCGATCGAGCGAGCGCGCTAAGCGTTTGCGTCTGCGAACCGAGGGTCCGCATCGCCGAGCAAAGCGAGGGCGTCGGCGAGCACAGTGATCGCAGCGGCGAGTGCCGCGATCGCAGTGGCGAGTGATGCGGTCGCGATTGCCAGCGAGTCCATCGCGCAGACAAGCGTCGCGACCCCGCGAACGAGCCAAGTCAACGCCCCTGCGAAGTCCGCGTAGCAAGGAGCGGCGCGCGGCTTGCTTCGTCCCTCGTCGAGCATGCCTTCGCTGACGCACGAGGGACTGATCGAGCTATTCCGCAACCGGCCGGAGCTCGCCGCCGAGCTTCTTCGCGACGTGCTTCATGTCGAGCTGCCGGCGTACTCGGAGGCACGCGTCGAGTCCGCCGACCTGACGGACATCAAACCGGCCGAGCGCCGAGCGGACTTCGTTGTCCTGCTCATCGATGGCAATCCCGTGCTCGGCATCGTCGTGGAAGTCCAGCTCTCCACCGATGAAGACAAGCGGCTGTCGTGGCCTGCCTACGTCGTGGGGTTGCGGGCGCGATTCAAGTGTCCCGCGTGCGTTCTGGTCGTCACGGTGACAGAGGCGATGGCCCGATGGTCCCGCGAGCCTATCGCGATCGGGCCGGGTAACGTCTTCTGTGCGCTGGTCGTTGGACCGTCTTCGGTGCCTATCGTCGACGACGTGGCGGTCGCCGAGGCGGACCCGGAGCTGGCCATCCTGTCGGTGCTCGCACACGCGGACGGTCCCCACGCGGAGCCGGTCGGGCGGGCGGCGCTGCTTGCGACGCTTCGGCTGTCGGGCGAGCGGCAGCTGCTATACTGCGATCTGATCCTCGCTGCCGTGTCGAAGGCGACGAGGGCTGCGTTGGAGGAGCTGATGGCTGGCGGGACGTACGAATTCCAGAGCGACTTCTTCAAGAACCGCCTCGCCAAAGCGGCAGCGAGCGGCGAGGCCAAGGGGATGGCCCAGGCAGTCCTGGACGTGCTGGAGGCTCGAAGCGTTCGTGTCGCCGAGGAGGTCCGAGCTCGCATCCTCGCGTGCAGCGATACGGCACAGCTCTCCGTGTGGCTCGGCAAGGCAGCTACGGCAACTTCCGTCGAGCAGGTGCTGTAGAAGGCGACAGATCCCGGGCGGGGACTACGGCCCCGGTCTCGACCTTGGCAGGTCATCTTTGGACGACCTAGCTTACCGCGGTCGCGGCAGAACTCGGACAATCTGCACATCCTGCTTGAACGGGATGCGCGAGAGGACCCAAAGGGGAAGCCTCGTCGAGAGGCGCGGGTGGGGCGTGGCGAGCAACCAGCTCGAGTAGATACTGGCCTGGGCGAAGGCATCCACGCGAAAGCCATGCGCCTCGAGAAGCTCAGCGAAGGCGCGGCGTGTGAAGTGCGACACGTGGCCGGACACCCTCGTGCCGGCGTCCGGCGCTCCGTAGCGGCGGCGAAGAGAACACTCGATCGCGGGCGGCTGCATTCCAAGCGCCAGCATCGCAACCGTGAGCAGTCCGTCGATGCGCGGCACCGAGAGTACGGCGTAGCCGTCAGGCTTGAGCACGCGGTGCAGTTCGTCGATGAGGTGGTCCGTGTCGTGGACGTGTTCGATGGTCTCGAGGCAGGTCACGAGGTCGAAGCTGGCATCGGGGAAGGGAAGGCTCTCGTTGGCGTCGAGATTGACCGGGTGCACCTCGATTTGCGCGTTGGGCGCTTTGACGAAGTCCACCCCCAGGAACCGCCCGATGCCCGCCCTTTCAGCCATGAGGCGTGTCACGACTCCCGTCGCGCAGCCTACGTCGAGGAGTGCTCCGTTCGGCTTGGGGAGGACCAGTGCCAGCGTCTGCTTGATTCGATCTTCCAGGACAAGTCCATTAGGCCCGTGCTTGTAGCCGCGCCAGGCGTCGTCGTCGGCTGACCAACGGTCGGAGTTCGCGAATTGGGCGGGGGAGTCTGGGTGCACGAGGAAACCTGAACAGAAATATGGACTTCGCCTGATTATGGGATGAGCGCGCGTACTGCATCATCGTCTGGCAGTATACTGTCTATGTGGCTCTCGTCGCCCGCTTCGAGGTCCTTAGCAACCTGTTTCATGAGAAACCGAAGCGTTTTTGGATGGGGAGTGGGAAGGGGGGCATCGTTGGCGTCGATGGCCACGAGCGGAAGCTTGGATTCGAACAAGTACCAGTCTCCCTTGGAGGAGATGAGCCGCGCATAGTCCCTGACGGCCATCGAGACGGTCAGTGCAATCGATGGTTTGGTCGTGGCAAGAATAAGGTATCGAAAGCGTGTAAAGTCCCACGCTGGGCGTATGTCACCGAGGTGTCCTTCGAGGCGAAGTAGCGGCTCGAGCCACTCCTTCCCGGGTCGCTGCGCCACGATCGATACCGGAGACTGCGTGTAGTCGTGGACACTACGACCCCCGTGCTCGGCGACGACGTAGCCACCGGCCACAGACGGGCTCCAGAGCCTGTGCGGTGGGTCGGGTCCGAAGTTGATCGCCAGGACGGCGGTGCCGCGTGCCATGTGCGGCAGTAGCGAGTCGAGATCAGAGTACATCCGGTGGCTATCGACGAAGGTTGGCCAAACGATGAGCAGCGAAGCCACCGGCATGGCTGCGCATAGCAACACGGGAAGCGGTCGCATCACGTTGCGAAGCCCTGCCGCGAGTGACACCGACAGGATTGCCCAAGCGGGAGGCAAGAAGCGGTGATAGACGAGAGTCGTACTCCTAATGTTCGCGGGACCCGCGAAGTAGATACCGAGTAGAAGCAAAGCAAGGACCTCGAAGCGCCATGAACGCACGCGATTGACCAGTGAGTTAACGGGCGCACCTACGCGGCGAATCCTCCCGATCAGGAACATAACCAAAGGGCAACCACCAAGCAGAAACATAAGATCGCGCACATACGGTTCAAATCCACCGTAGAGGACCCCCGGGACGCTAAACAACTTATGATCCAGTGGATAAAGGACGAACGGAGAGGTCGCCCAGTGCCTAGCACTGGCAAAGTGCCAAGCGTAGCGATTCGCGAGGTAGACGATCCCGGCGCAGAAGACTAGCGGGAGCGTTCGCGTCACCGCAGACTTGAGGCTGTAGGAAGCGTCGATGGAGCAACATAGAATGGCGGCACAAGCGACGAGCTCCATGGCCTCATGAGCAAAATGCAGAAGCAGCATTGCGCCGCACACTGCTAAGGTGCCTCGGCCCGTCGGTTTGGATGCGAACCTATCGATGAGTGGCAGTAGGGCGAGTAGGGCGACGATGCCGACGATGTTCTGAATGAGCCCCCAGAAAAACAACCAGCCGAATCCAAGCGGTGCCACGAGAAGGGCCGTCCATCGAGGCGCCGCAACGTGCGCGGCGAAGTGCGCGGCTGCGAGGGGGAGGCCGATCAGAGAGAGAGCAACGACTGCCTTTGTCGCCCACGCGATGGGAAGGGCATACGAAACGATAAGTACGAGCCACGAGAAAAGCTGATTAGCGTGGCCCAGGTTGACGAAGTAGACTGCCGACGGAGCAAACAGAGGATCGCCCCAGTGGCGCAAAAGACCGACGCATGCCTCGTGGAGCGGCAGGTCCGCCATGGGCGGATACCTGGATATCAACACGGGAAATGCCATCGCTAGCCCTGCTAGAAGCGGAGCCAGGTGTTCGGCGCGGTCGAGAGGGCCAGCTCGCATTGGATGCCAAAATAACAAAAGGCGGCCGGTATTGGTGTACCGACCGCCTCTTTGCTCAGGAATAGTTATTCTTCGGGGTTTGATTCGCTCACATTTGGAGATATCGCGACTGCGCCGCTCAAGGCAGAGCCAAGAACCGTAAACTGCGACGTATTGCCGTCGCCGTTGAGATCGCCGTTGGCGACTGCGGTGAAGTTACCGGCATTAGCATCCGTGTTGCCGGAGGTATATGAATACATGTAGTACTGCGGCTCATCCATGGAAAACTTCAGGCACCTCCAACCCTGCGTACCATCGGTGCTGTCGGAAGCACCCCAATCGGAAGTCTGAGACTGATATTTCTGAGCTTTGGGCACGCCTACGCTTGTCGGAGGGACTGTGTTGGCAGCTGTCGAGCAAAATGCGCGCATCAAAGTCGAGATGCTCCCCGCACCGACGATCCCCCCGGCTCCCTTCTCCTTCTCCACCGCCGCCGCCGCATCCTTGGCAATCTGCCCAAGCGAGTTCCTCGCCTCGGCCGTCTTGGCGTTCGCGATGTACTTTCGCACGCCGTAAATCGCGAGCACCGACAGGATGCCGACGATGGCGACGACGATCATGAGCTCGATCAACGTAAACCCGCGCTTTGCGCTCTTTGCCCAGCGTATCATTGATGTTTCTCCTTGGGGGTCCGCGTCACTCCGAATCGTCGACCCAGACCTGATTGGACCATGAAGACGTATAGACGTGCGTCTTTGCAGTATTGTTCGTGTTGATGTCGCAGCCGGCCGCGACGATGAACCAGTCCGTCGTCGACGGGTTTGGAAACGTGATCGTCTGACCGTTGGCCACCACCGTCGCGGGGGAGGCCGCGCTTCCAGCCACGCCAGCGACCGTCTCGTAGCCGAACATCACCGGCCCATCGACGTGGAGGGGAAGCTGACTCCAGTCCCAGGTTGCCCCGTTCGCCGTATTGCAATTGGTGCACGCGGCGCCCCAGGCGGTCACGAAATTGCCAGTCGGAATGGCCGCGGGATAGTAGAGGCCATCCGCGATGCCCTGTGAGATGTTCGCGTATTGCTGCGTCTCCGCGTGGTACGCCTCTTGTGCGACGCGGATGTTTTGCACCATGTTCGTCGCTTCCGATATGTGCGAATACTGAACCAGCTTTCGGTAGCCGACCACGGCGAGCACCGAGAGCACACCGATGATGACGACCACCACCATCAGTTCGATAAGAGTGAAGCCTTCGGTGATGCGACGGCGCACGGCCGGCCTGAGTGCAGCGACCGTGCCACGGTCGGGCTGGCTGGGTTCACTCGCAAAGATGCAGGGATTGCGGTGCTCCACGAGTTGCGTAGCGCGCGGTCCTACCTCGTCTTCATGACAATTTTCGGCACTGGGTCCGACTCGACAGACAATCTTCGGCACTCTCGCCATAGCGGTCGGGACCTTGTGATGAACGGTGTTCCTCTCAGCGAGGGGGTGACCGTGGAGGCTCGCTGTCGGCTGCCTCCGGGTCGGACCCCTCTTCTCCCGAGTCGCCGAGGGCGTGCTTGGCCAGCCGATAGCGCAGGCTTCGAAGGGTCACCCCGAGAAGCTTCGCCGCCTGCGTGCGCACTCCCCCCGTGCGTTCGAGGGCCTCGAGAAGCAGCCGGCGTTCGAGTTCGCCGAGGACTTCATCGAGGTTGCACCCGACCTCAGGCAGCTCGAGCAACTGCGGTGTCGGCTTGGAAGCCGCGCCCGACACCTCCCCCGGCAGATCGCCGAGACCGAGCGCAGGCCCCCTGGCGAGTGCGACGGCGCGCTCGATGATGTTCTCGAGCTCGCGCACGTTGCCTGGGAAGGCGTAGGCGTCGAGGGCGCGCATGGCGTCCGGCGACAGGGCGCGCATCGGCTTATTCTGCTCCGCGGCGCACACGTGAAGGAAGTGCTCGGCGAGGGGACGGATGTCTTCGCGCCGCGCCCGGAGGGGCGGCATCTCGATGCGAATGATGTTCAGCCGATAGTAGAGATCTTGGCGAAACCGCCCCGTGCGGACGTCGTCTTCGACGTTCCTATTGGTCGCGGCGATGACTCGCACGTCGACGGGCACTTCGTTGGGCGCTCCGATGCTCCTGACTTTGCGTTCCTGGAGCACGCGTAGGATCTTCACTTGGAGCGGCGCGGGGAGGTCGCCGACCTCGTCGAGCATGACCGTCCCTCCGTCGGCCTCCCGGAAGATGCCGAGCCGGCTTGCCACAGCCCCCGTGAACGCGCCGCGCTCGTGCCCGAAGAGCTCGGACTCCATAAGCGCTTCGGGGATCGCCCCGCAGTTGATGACGAGAAGGGGCTTGTCGCAGCGGTCGCTCGCCGCGTGGATGATGCGCGCGATTCGCTCCTTGCCCGTGCCGCTCTCGCCGGTGATAAGCACGGTGCTCTTGGTGGTGGCGACGCGCGACGCGATGTCCAAGATCCGGCGCATCGGCTCGGAGTTGGCGACCAGCGTCTCATCGCGCCCCCGGACGAGCTGGGCGCGAAGGCGTTCGTTCTCCTCGACGATCGCGCGCTTCTCGAGCGCCTTGTGAACGAGCGCCCGGAGCTCGCTCGTCGCGAACGGCTTGGTGAGAAAGTCGTAAGCCCCCCGTTTCATCGCATCGATGGCGGACTCGATGCCCCCATGGGCCGTCATCACGATGACTTCGGTGGCAGCCGTGCGCTCCTTGACATGACTGAGAAGGTCCATCCCGCTGCCGTCGGGCATGAGAAGGTCGGTCAGCACGAGCGCGTAGGGAGTCGGCGAGTTGGCCACGGCGTCGCACGCCGCCCGAAAGCCAGGCGCGAGCGTGACGTCGAGGCCTTCGCGGCGAAACAGGATCGCGAGCATCTCGCGAAAACCGGGTTCGTCGTCGACCACCAGAATACGCGGCTTGAGCGCGGGCGCAGACATGGCAAGCGTAAAGGTACACCCGCGGCGCGCGTGACCGGGCTCGAAAGGGCGGGAGGACTGCGCGAGAACTCGTCTCCGGACGGCGTACCCAGCGCGGCAACGATTCGCACCCCGCCTCCCCGCCCTCCCACCCTCACCCCAGCCCTCCCCACTGGGGGGTTCGCCCGTCAACCGGTTCGGCGAATATGGTCGGACGCTTGAAGAAGCGCACGCAAAGCCCCTTCGATCTCTTCGTCGCTGCCAAAGCGCTTCGCGATCTCGTCCTCAATGAAAACGGCGCGCCTTGTCCCGCGCCGCAAGTTCCCCCGATTGGGCTTTACCGCGCGCTCGAACCAACTCGCGCTCAGTTCCGGGATGTCCAGCTCATCGTCCGCGACGTTCGGCATACAGACGCTCCTCGCTCAGAGTAGCACGGCGAGCCGAAATGAGCCGGACGCGTTCGGTGCGCATCGCGTGAACAACGACGAGCACGCGGGCGTCGCCGGAGAATCCCACGGCGACGAACCGCGACGGATTCGCCGGGTCCACGTTCACGAGCAAGTCGACGTCTTCGAATACTGTGAGTGCGTCAACGAACTCCACGCCGTGTTTTTTCTCGTTGGCAATTGCCTTCGCGTCGTCCCACTCGAACTCTCCATGCGTGACCGTCGGCACCCAACCAGGAGACCCGATAGCGGCGTGGGGTAGCGTCGCCCCTTTTCCTTGTCACGAGGGCAGCGCGGCGCGGTTGCCTCGGACGGGACGCCGGTGGTCTCACGAAAATGAGAGCCTGTCCGAAGACCGGATAGTGGACGTTGGCGTGATCGCGACGCGTGGTCGTGTTTCGTGCGCGTGCTTCGCAGTCGTGGTCGTGTTTCGTGTGCGTGCGCGTGAACGTGCTTCGTGATCGTGACGCGTGGTCGTGATCGTGGTTCGTGTCGTGTTTCGTGCGCGTGCGCGTGCGCGGGAGGTCAACGACACCGGACGCAAGCGAGCATCAGCAGAGCTGCAATCGTTCGTCCCTTCCCCGCTCGCGGGGGAGGGCTGCGCCGATGCAATCCATGCAGGCGGGGGTGGGGGCTTAATTCAACTTCGCCACAGCCGGCTTCGTCTCCCCCGCACCCACGTTCACCGTCACCGTCTTGGTCAAACCCTGTTCCGTGTTGACGAACTTGACGGTGTGAGTGCCCGGCTTGACGGACACGTTAATCTTTGGCGTGCTTCCGAGGGCCCTCCCGTCGAGAAAGCAGTTCGACGCCGGGATCGAATTGATGTTGAGGAACGCTTCCGAGCCATTCGATTCAGGGGCAGGTCGGGCGGCGACTGGCGCCGCCGCGGCGGGAGGCGGAGGCGGCGGGGAAGGGGGTGCAGGAGCGGCCGCGGGAGGCGGCGGGGGCGTCCATGCGGGCGGTGCGTAGGCCATGGTTTTCGCCGTGAGCTCGATCGCGTAGGTCTTCTCCGCTTGCCCATCGTCGAAACTGATGACCTGCGAGTAATCATTGAATCCGAACTTGCTCGCCTGAAGCGTCCACGTCTTCGAGGTGTCGATATCGACGGAGATCGGGAACATCGGGAGTTCGCGCCGATCGTTGACGCTCGTCAGGTACACGTGAGCGCCGGGTGTCGCCAGGGAGACCGTGGCCTTTCCCTTGCTCACCTTGAGGGCTATCGCTCCGAGATCGACCACGCTGTCAGGCTGGAACGTGATGTGTTTTTCAACAGGCTGATAACGTTCAGAACCGACAAGCCGGATGACGTGATCGCCGGGGGCGAAGTCGCGGAGGTCCTGCGGCAGCGGACCGATCTCCTTGTCGTCGACAAAGAGTTTTACGCCAGGTTGCGCACCGCTGACCTTGAGTTCGGTGTGCTTGATCCCCATGTCGAGCGCAAAGGTGGCGCTGGTGTCGTGCCGTGCGGCGATCGTGACGTTCTGAATCGGCGGCGTGTCGTATCCCTCGGCGACGACCTTGACCTCATGCGTCCCCGAGCTCAGCGGGTCGATGATGCAAGGGGCTGTGTCGCACTGCTTCCGACCGTCGACGAAGATGTCGACGCGGTTCGCGCTCGCCCCCTTCGGAACGTTGACATCCACGATCAGGCGTCCCGTCTGGGGAATGAGCAAGAACGCGAGGGCGAGGAGAAGGGCAGCGACCAGCGCAGACGCAGCCCACAAGGTAGCTTTGCTCTGCGGCTTGGGCGCCTTCAGAATGGCCGTGGCTTCCGGGTTCGGCGGGGCTCGTAGCGATTCGTGCGAACGCCGCGGGGGCGGCATCGACGCGGGCGGCAATGGGCTCGTGTGCGGCATCTCGAGCGGCGCCGGGATGGGAGGCGGAACGGACGGGTGACCACCGAGACCCTGCTGGGTCGTTGGCGGGGGCGGAAGGTTCGAGATGGGAGGCGCTGGAAACGAACTCGGCACGGTGAACGGATTCTGACCGGGTCCAGGCCGCGTGGACTGCGCGCCAGGAGGCGGGGTCAGGCGCGCCGTCGGAAGAGGGGAGACGCCAGGCAGGGGAGGGAGGGGACCGGGATTGATGCCGAGAAGCGTGACCTTATTCTTGGCGACGGCAGGAGGCGGCGGCGTTCCAGCGGCGGGAACCGGAGCGGGGCGCGACTTGACGACTAGGTCTTCCGCCTTGTCGAAGATGTGGGTCGTCTCGTCCTCGTCGTCGTCCCAGTTGACGTCCACCACTGCGGGTCGAGTGGCCTCGGCTTCCGGCGTCTTGGCGGCCAAAGGGATTGAGGAACCGGACGGTGTAGTAATCTCGGGAAGATCGGAACGGCCAGGGGGGGGCGGAGGTGTGCGCCCGAGGGTTGAGGACCGCACCACGGAAGGCACGGCGTGGATCGGCGGATGAACGGGGATCGGTGCGGGACTTGGGAGGGGCACCGGCGCTGGGCTCGGGAACGCCGCTGGAGCTGGGGACGCAAGCGCCGCCGGCGACGGGCTCGGGAGCGGCGCGGGCGCCGGGCTTGCCAGGGCCACCTGCGGAGGCGGGCTTGCAATCGCCATGGGCGACGAGCTGGGATGAGGCGCCCCAGAAGGATAGGGAGTTGCCGCGGGGGGGGGCAGCGGACTCATGGCCGGAGGGGCCGGAGGAACGCCAAAGATCAATGGCGGCGGCACGCCGACGAGCGTGCGCTTGGTGGTGTCTCCCATGCCGGGCGGCGGCGGCGGAACGGCGCTGCGCGCACCAGGGGGAGCGGACGGAAGGATCGAGGCTGGTTTCTTTACGAGCCCCTCGAAGACGTCGAGGTCCGATCCCTTGTCGTCTGTAGCCATCGCCCCGTTCTCCTCAACCATCGCGATACGAGCGAAACGTTTTGTTCAAAGCCGCGTGGAATCCACGAGACTCGGCAAAGACCCACGGGACATGTCTCGTGATTGGTTCCCAACGCGATCGAACCGAACGACGTACCGCGGGCATGCGCTTGAGCGCAGCCTAGCGCGCTTTTGCCACGCTTGGCATCGCTTTGCGGTATTCGATCGAATGGTCCCGCCGCATTCACGGGCTCGATTCCGCCGGTTCGATCTCGTTATCGACAGGCGCTGCGGGGGGAGGCGCTTGGCGTTTGGCCACACGCCCGATCGATGAGGGGGGCGCTTCTCGGCCCCCCTCGTGCTCGCCCGACGACGTTGGTGGCTTCGCCATGTAGCGAACGCGTTTTGCTTGGAGCGGCTGCCAGACCTCGAACGGGACGACTGGCGTGCCTTCGAAGATCCGATGTGCGTCGGGCGCGCGGCCGCGAACCAGGCGCACCGTGACGGTGGCCTGTGGCGCGGGGCGGTCGCCGGAGGCATCGAGCGACCCACCCAGCAGCGCATGCCCTTCACCTGGAAGAGCGAGGCGAGCCGTGCACCCGAGGCGCCCGAGCACTTCATCCATGGCAGCAGCGGTTCGAGCATCCGGGTGGACGTCCGGCGGGAGCTCGACCCATGCAAGCATTCCGTCCTCGTCCTGGATGCCGACCACCGCCGATGCGGTCGTGGCTGCGGGTGCGCTCATGGCTACGCCCGCTACGATTGCCGTCGAGTGCGGTCCGGGACCGAGGCCATCGATCGACAGCGCACCGTCCTTCCACCACAACGTTTGGGGCCCGTGTCCGTTCGCAGAGAGAGCGATGACCGTGGGCGAGTCGGAGGTCTCCGAGGACTCCGGGCGCACCGTGCGGGGATCAACGCGGACGATGCGCAACCGTACGCATCCGCCATCGGGTGAGCTCGAGGAGGGCCGTGGAGCACCCCCCGCGTCGGGGGAGCTCGAGGAGGGCCGTGGAGCACCCCCCGCGTCGGGGGAGCTCGAGGGGGGCCGTGGAGCACCCCCCGCGTCGGGGGAGCTCGAGGGGGGCCGCGAAGCGCCCCCCTCGTCGATTGCGGGCTCGTGCTTCGGCGCACACACCCAACTCGTAGCCAAAGCAAAAGGCTGACCATAATGAGGCAGGCCCTTGGTGTTCCACTGACCCTCTCCGGGTGCAGCAGCCGGTCCGACGTCGATCGGAGCGCCAGGGAGTACCGGCCGCGCTGTCAGGTAGAAAAAATCTCGCGCCTGTCTCTGGAGATACCGGGGGAAGAGCATGCTCCCCATCCCACGAACCATCCGGCGTGCGCGAAAGGTCAGCCCCACCATGTCCGGAACGGCTCCCTCCGCTTCCGAATCGGAACGCAGGGGATGTTCGAGCGGCGCGAGTCGACCTTGCGGGGCGACGTTGTAGAATTCGAACCCGACATGTCCGGGGTTCATATCGAGGTGAACGCCGAAGTTGCAACGTGCGGCGATCATGGCCCCGCCGAGGTCTTCGGCCGCGATGTTACCGCCGTAGAAATAGCCGACGAAGCCTTCCCGGGTGAGGCACAGACCACTTCTGGCGCTATGGATTCGGTCAGGCCAACCCGGTGGCGTCCCTCCCCACCACGACCGCTGCCATGGATTGAACTTCTCATCCTGGACGAGCGCCGTCAGATTCTGACGGAGGGAGACGAAATCGCCGCCCGATGCGGAAGCTTCCGGACCTGGCCACGACCCGAAACCATTGGATCCGTCCGTCAGCTCCCCGATGGTGGCTGCGTAGGGCTTCGGCGGTAGGTACTCGACTCCGTCGACCTGCATTCCGAACTCGCCGTGGCGTGCCTGAAATCCACCGTTGAAAGCGGCGACGAGGCGTTTCATCACCGCTGGCGTGCGAGGGACCGTGCCAAGCCCGCACTCGCCGCTCGCGCTCACCGGCTCGATCGTCCCAGCCTGCATGTGGAGCGCCACCTGCCGCGGATCCCACAGCGTGATGTACACCCGAACGTCGGAACGATGCGGATCCGGTCGGAGGAACGAAGCCACGAAGGTCGGTGCCGTACCGTCGGGAGCTCGCGTGATGAATGGGTCGCGGTCCAGCGAGATCCACAGCCCTTCGCCCGGAAGGGGGGACGACGCGAGCGGCTTCATGGGCGGAGGAGGGAAGCCGCCATCTCCGACCGGAGATGTCGAAATCGACAGGTCCGGCGTTCGAATGCCAAGCTCGTCGCGGACCTGCTCCGCGGTCGTTTCCTGGGCATACTGGGCGAAGTGGGCACGATAGCGGTCGAGCACCGTGTAAACTACCGCCTTTAGCCACTGCATGCGGTCATCGCCAAACCAGCTGAGAGATCGAACGCGGTCGACCGCCCACGTTGCCAGGCTGCCCGGCCGCGCTCGTTCGTCGCGGACGACACGAACCAGCTCGCCGCCATCGGTCACCAGGCCGCGCCGCGGTTCGATTGTCACGTCCCGGTCTTCCGTGTGGACAGCGAGCTGGCCATCGTCGCGCCACGTGAGAGTCGCTGGCCCCGAGACTGGATCGAACGCGTAGGTGTCGTTGACGACCCCGGCTATCTGCCCCGTTTGCTCGAGGTTCGTCAGCGCGACCTCGAGGCGCTGAGTGCGCGTGAATTCTGGGTATTGGTTAAGTGTTCTGCCGTCGAGGTCGAGAACGTGAACCCCCGTGGACACGCTCTCGGCCATGGCCACGTGGGCGGCCAGATGTCCGTGTAGCACCGGGAGCGATTCGTCGGCACCGCTCGTGTCCGTGAGCTTCCAAACGCTGCGGACCTCGAGCAAGGCTCCGCCCGGGGCGAGTCGGGCATCGACCCAGTAGATGTCGTTCGGTTCGTCCCCGACGTGGGCGCGCACGATGGCTCGCGCTCCCCCCCGGATGGCCCCCGCGACGCCTTTGGGGCCGATGACCCACGCCACATCGCCCGGGGCGCAAACGAGCCCTCGCGCACGCAGAACCCGCGCGACACCCTCCTGCGAGTTCGTCCTGTTCCAAGCGACGTCTTCTGCGTGACGAAGACTTGCTGCCGCGGAAAGCGCGCCAAGTACAAGCAAGAGGAGCTGGCGTCGGCGAAACCAGGACTGGAGATCGCGCGTGAGATCCCGTACGTCGCAGCCGAAGGCGGGGATTCTCAAACGCGCGTCCACGACGGAACTCGAGGGGGCTGCGAAGCGCCCCCCTCGTCGATAGAAGAAACGCCCAATGCAGACCCCCAATCTCTGAGCACGCGGGCGGTCCGTTCCGAGAGCAGCAAAAGGTGGAATCTCGTATCATTCAAGTATCAGTTCGGCAACGTTACCGTCCACTGCTCTATGAAGCCGGACGTCCGTAGGAGGAGGAGAGGCCGCGAAGCGCCCCCTCGTCAATGGATTCGACGAGTAGAGATGCGTTGGCGCCGCAGACGAACCGACAACTCCTCGTATCGACCGCCAACTCGGTTGCCGGGTGGCCATCCGCTCTCATGTTTCTTACCGGCAGAACGCACAGGCGCAAAATATGCTAGATGCTACGGGGAGAGCACGTTCGATGAACATGTCCTGTCGAACGCCCACATTTTTGGCGCTGAGTCGGGCGTGGCAACCGGGGGTTTGGGGAATCACGTTCTCACCCGCCGTCGCGGGTGTCTTGCTGGCGTGCGCCAGCCCGACGCTTCCGCTTCCGCCGCCAGGATACCCCTCAGTGGGCGCGGGGGAGGATGCGGATCACGTCGTTCTGGCATCTCCGTGCGGCGGCGTGCAGCCCGGCGCGACCGTCGTCATCATCAATGACAACACATCGCTCCCAAGCAGCGAGCGGGGCACGGTCTCATTCGCCGACCAGTGCGGCGCGTGGTCGGCCGAGGTTTACGCGCACGCTGGGGACTGGCTCGATATTTGGCAGGAATGGGGGACATCGAAGAGCGACTCGGTCCCCGTGCTCGTGTCGATTTCGGGTGGATAGCGGGAGAAGCTCGAGGGGGGCGGCGAAGCAGCCCCTAATCGATCTCGAGTGGAGAGGGGGAGCTCGAGGGGGGCGGCGAAGCAGCCCCTAATCGATCTCGAGTGGAGAGGGGGAGCTCGAGGGGGGCGGCGAAGCAGCCCCCCTCGTCGATATCGAGTGGAGAGCACAAAGGGTCACGTTCTCGACATTCCGGATGGACTAAGAAGCGTGGCGCTCCTCCGGAAAGTAACGCTCCTGTGTGACGGGTTTACTTTTCGGGTGGCCACGGAAGAGGCGGAGTGTATGCTTGTGGGGCTCTTGCAAACACATAAAGGCAACTTACCGCACTGAGCTGGGGCGATGGTGGATCGCGACGAGGTGCTGCCGGAGTCCGAGCTCCCTGTTGAGGACGAGGGCGATGCTGCGTCCGCGAAAACGCCGCAGCTCGTGCGCGCCGAGTCCCGGGTGGGCGTGGTCTTGCGAGACAAGTGGCACTTGGACGTGCTTCTTGGCTTCGGGGGTATGGCGGCGGTTTATGCCGCGACGCACCGGAATGGCAGCCGCGCCGCGGTCAAGGTCCTCCATCCGGAGTTCTCGGCGGATGAAGTATTGAGGCAGCGCTTCCTATGGGAGGGATACGCGGCCAACTCTGTCGGTCACCCCGGGGTCGTTCGCGTCCTCGACGACGATGCAAGCGAGGATGGGTCTCTGTTCCTCGTCACTGAGCTTCTCGACGGGGAGACACTCGAGGAGAGGCGCCAGCGTCTCGGCGGTCGCATGTCGCCTCAAGAAGTGATGGTCGCGACGTACGACGTCCTGGACGTCCTGGCCACGGCTCACGCGCAGGGCATCGTCCACCGCGATCTGAAGCCCGAGAACGTCTTCGTGACGCGTGCGGGACAGGTAAAAGTGCTCGACTTCGGCATCGCTCGACTGCGCGAACTCTCCTCGTCGGCCGGTTTGACGCAGTCCGGCATGGCCATCGGGACGCCAGCGTACATGGCGCCGGAGCACGCGCGCGGGTTGTCCAACGATGTCGACGAACGCAGCGACCTTTGGTCGTGCGGTGCCATGATGTTCCATCTCCTGTCCGGAAGGGATGTGCACGAGGGGCGAACGGCCAACGAAAAGCTCGTCAGCGCCATTACGCGGCCTGCTCCGCGACTCTCGACGGTGGTCGACGATGTCCTGCCATCGCTGGCCAACGTCATCGACACGGCGCTTGCGTTTTCGAAGGAACGACGCTGGCCGAACGCAAGCCTGATGCAGGCCGCTGTCGCTGCGGCATACGCCCAGGCGCAAGGCCACCCCATTTCCGCGGCCCAAAAACTGGTCTTGGACCCGAATGTCCCTGACCGAACGCAGCCTCAATCTGCCGTGACGATTTTGCCCGATTCGGCGCTCGAGACGACCACGGGAGAGCCAGTTTCCTCGTCCCGAAGTCGCGCGGCCGTGTTGCAGCGACACGGGCGCGTCGTCTGGGGCATCGGCGCCGCGACAGGGCTGGGCCTGGCCGTCCTCGGCGTGTTCGCATTGGGTTCTTCGGGCGGGCGGACTCCTGCGCTCGCGCCATCTGCGGAGGGGGCCACTCTGCAGGAAGGGGGCCGAGGCTCGGACGCAGGCGTGGAAACGCTCTCTCCTCTCGCTCCGCCTGTCGTTGCGCCGACGGATCTGCCGCTTGCACCGTCTCTCGGCCGCCCGGCGCCCATCCGACATCCTTCATCGTCGCCACCCGCGGCAGGGGACAAGCCCGCCTGCAGCCCTCCGTTCGTTGTCGATCCAGATACCGGAAAGAAGCGTTGGAAGCTAGAATGCCTCTGATGCGGCTTGCGCTGGTCCTCCTCGTCGTAAGCAGTATTGCGTGGATACGCGTCGTCATGGCAGACGAGCCCACGAAGCAGCAATGCGTGGGGGCGAACGAAGCCGCCCAAGACCAGCGGCGCAATGGCAAGTTGCGAAGCGCCAAAGAGAGTCTCGCCATTTGCATGGCGACGACGTGCCCGGGCCCAGTGCGTCAAGATTGTGCGGCCCGATTCGCAGAGATCGAGGCGGTCATTCCGACGCTGGTGTTCGTCGTTCGAGATGCGACCGGTCGCGACGTGCGCAATGCGCACGTGACGATGGATGGAAAGGCGGTGGAGGAGACTGCCGAGGGCGTCCCGCTGGCCGTCGATCCCGGGGAGCATGACTTCGTGTTTGCCGCCGAGGGTCTTGTGCGAACCGAACGCCACCTCGTCGTTCGCGAGGGCGACAAGGGCCGCCGCATTCCGGTCATCCTGCCGGTGAAGGGCGGGGCTCAGGAAGTGGAGAGTGCGCCTCCGCCACCCCCGGCGAAGAATTTCCTCGCCGATCTCGGTCCGCAGCGACAGCTTGCGCTCGGACTCGGGACGATAGGCGTGGCGGCCCTGGTGACCGGGGCCGTGTTCGGGCTTGTCGCGAAGGTTACCTATGACAGTGGAGTCGCCGACTGCCCTCTGGGGCACCAGCAGTGCAGCACATCCGAGGGCCCCAACGATTATCGAACGGCCAGCGATGAAGCGGCCGTTGCAACGGTCGCGTTCGTCGGAGGAGCTGTTTTGGCGGCGGCTGGGGCCGCGCTCTTCTTCACGGCCAAAACAGGCCAATCGGAGGTCACTGTTGGACCCCACGCAAGCTCGCATGCAGCGGGGCTAGTTGCGGCGGGAACGTGGTGAGGACGGCTGGCGTCCGGCGGTGGTCATGCGTCGTGCTGCTGGGGCTCGCGGGGTGCGCGGATATTTGGGGCTTTGACGAGCTTCAGAGGGCCGCGCCGGATTCGTCGTCCGAATCGGATGCGGCAGGTGGTTGCACAGGGTCGTTGACCCTCTGCTCTGGCGATTGCGTCGATACGACGAATAACCACGACAACTGCGGGGGCTGCAACAATCAGTGCTACGCGAGTGAGTTGTGTCAGTCCTCTGTCTGTGTGTGCCGCCCCAGCGAGACGCTATGCGGCGGGTTGTGCGTCGATCTCCAGGCGAACGCCTCCAACTGCGGCAAGTGCGGGGCCAGTTGCCCTGAGACAGCGACGTGTCAGGCCGGAGTCTGCGTGTGTCAAGGGCAGGAGACCCAGTGCGGGATGGCGTGCACGAACACCCTGACCGACGCCGTGAACTGCGGTCAGTGCGGAACCGTGTGCCCGGAATACGTATCTTGCGTGAACGGCATTTGCACCTGCGACGGCACGAACGTGACGTGTAGCGGAACCTGCTTCGATTCGACGAGCAATCCGGGGAACTGCGGAGGGTGCGGCAATCGGTGTGGCGCGGGCGCCCAATGCCAGAGCGGGGTCTGCGAATGTCCGAGCACGTCGACCCAGTGCGGCGACGCCGGAGCTTGCTTCAATCTCGCGGCCGACAGTCAGCACTGCGGGGTCTGCAATCGCGTCTGCGACACTGGATGCGTCAACGGTGAATGCATCGACGGGGGGAATGGAGGAACCCCCGACGACGCCGGTCCGGATGCTGGCTTCAACGCCGACGCCTCCGAAGACGCACCTTCCGACGCGGGCGCGCTATCCGACGTCGAGGCCGGCCGTTATCGCGATGCGCGAGTCGACGGGGATGCGACGCTCGATTTGGATAGCGCAGCCGACGGGGATGCGACACTCGACGTAGTGACGGACGTACTCGATTCCTGGGTGCCCGACGCAACTCAGGACGTTTTCCCGGACGTCGGCCTGGGTGATGGCGGCGGCGATGACTCTGGCGACGATGCTGCTGAAGCCGCCCCGAACGACGAAGCTGGTGTCAACGCAGGAGACGGCGGCACGGCGGACGCTTTGGGCGAAGCGCAAGCGAGTGTAGACGACGCCGCCGAGGCAGCGACCGTGGTGGACGCCGCAGACGACGGCGATGACTCCGCCGACGCCACCCTCGAGTGAGCGACATCCTCCGGGTGGAGCACGCGCCGGATCGCGCGCGCTAGCCGGTGATGACCTTGAGGCCGACTCTTCGCCGGTCGCCGGCAGACTCGTCGATCAATTCTCCTACGAGATCCCAATCGCTCGATTGAACGATGCGAACGCGACGCATCTCTCCGGCGTGAGCCTCGCCCTCGGACAGGTATACGCACCCGTCGATGTCAGGCGCCTGTCCAGCGTGCCGGCCTTTCATGACGAGTTCGTGGTCTTCGCTCGGTCCATCGACGAGAACGTCCATCTCGCGACCGACCAGGGCGCGGTTTCTCTGACGCGCGATCCGACGTTGAATGGCCATCAGCTTTCGCGCGCGGTTGGCGATGACGAGCGGCGAGACTTTGTCCGGCAGGTCATGGGCCGCGCAGGTCTCCTCGTCGGAGTACCGAAACACGATCGCGTGCTGGAACCTCGCCCACTCGACGAACTTGCACAATTCATCGAACTCCGCTTGGGTCTCGCCCGGGTGCCCTACGATGAACGCCGTCCGCATGGTCAGGTCCGGTATCGACTGTCGCAATTGGTCGATGAGGCGTTTCTGGCGGTCCACTCCGTGACTGCGGCGCATGCGTGAAAGCATGGCGTCGGAGGCGTGCTGCAGCGGCATATCGACATAGGGCAACACGCGCGGATGGTGGGCCAGAAGATCGATGAGTGCGTCGCTCAGAACCTCCGGATAAAGGTAGAAGAGCCGAACCCACCGCACGCCTGAGAGGTCCGCCAGCCTGCGAATCACATCGGCGAGCGGCACGCGATCCGCTGTGGGAAGATCGCGCCCGTAGCCGATCGCGTCTTGCGACACGACGTTGAGTTCGATGGCTCCGCTCGCGACCAGTCGCTCGGCTTCGGCCATCAAATCGTCCACAGGTCGAGAGCGCTGCGCGCCGCGAATCTGCGGGATGACACAGAACGAACACGCGCGGTTGCAACCCTCGGCGAGCTTCATCCAAACACTGGCTCGAGACTGAGTGAGAAGACGAGGATCGCTCGCCCGCATGACCCAGTCGGCGGGATTCCCGACCATGACGCGCTCGCCCTTGCCCGAGAGCACATCGGCGAGTTTGAGCATGTCGCTCGAACCGAGGAAGTGATCCACTTCGGGCATCTGGGCGGCCAAGTCGCTCGAGTACCGCTGCGACAAGCACCCGGCGACAATCAGCGTCTTGCACGTGCCTCGAACCTTGTGACTGGCGAGTTCGAGGATGGTGTCGATCGATTCCTTCTTTGCATCTCCGATGAATCCACATGTATTGACGACTATGATCTCGGCCTGATGCGGTTCATCGACGATACGATATCCCTCGCGCTTCGCAACTCCGAGCATGACTTCGCTGTCGACACGATTCTTCACGCACCCCAGGCTGACGAGATGCAGTGTCGACATCGTCTGAGCTTTCAGGGACCTGCTCCTGACAGGCGCGTCATGAGTCTATGGCATTCATGAAACGGTCGAACATGTAAAGCGCGTCGTGCGGGCCTGCGGCAGCCTCAGGGTGGTACTGTACGCTGAACGCGCGTAGGCTGGGCATCGCGAGTCCCTCCGACGTTCCATCGTTCAAATGGACGTGTGTCGAGCTGGCCCCGTCGGGCAAGGTCGACAGGTCGACACAGAATCCATGATTCTGAGTCGTGATCTCGATACGCCCCGTCGCGAGATCTTTCACCGGTTGATTCGTACCGCGGTGGCCGAACTTAAGCTTGTAGGTCTTGGCGCCGAGCGCAAGGGCGAGCAGCTGATGGCCGAGGCAAATTCCAAAGATTGGCTTCGTGCCGAGCAGGGATCGAATGGTTTCGATCGAGTACCCTAACGCAGCTGGATCGCCAGGGCCGTTGGACAGAAACACCCCATCCGGCTTCTGCGCCATCACGTCATCTGCGGACGACTTGGCTGGCATCACGGTCAGGCGGCACCCGGAATCGACGAGACAGCGGAGAATGTTGCGCTTGATGCCGAAATCGAGGACGACGACGTGACGCGTGGCCGGGCGCATCGCGGTAGGGGCCCATTCGCGCCGACCTTCAGTCCAAGGGTAAGCCTCCTTCGGCGTCACATATTGGACGAGATCGAGCCCGTTCATGTCGGGCGCACGGCGCGCCCGCGAGAGAAGAATCTCGGGATCGTCGGCTCCGATGGCCGCATTCTGAGAGCCGTGGTCGCGAAGATGGCGCGTGAGCTTGCGTGTGTCGACGTCGGTGATCGCCACGATCCCGTGTCTCGCGAGGTACGCATCGAGCGATTCCTCCGCGCGCCAGTTCGATGTGACTGGACTCACATCACGAACGACGAAGCCCGAAACGTGCGGCGCGCCGCCAACGGACTCCGCGTCCTCGGCATTGACACCGACGTTGCCGATTTCGGGGGCAGTCATCGTCACGATCTGCCCGTGATACGAGGGGTCGGTGAGCACCTCCTCGTAGCCGGTCATCGCAGTCGTGAAAACGGCCTCTCCTGTTGTGGTCCCCCGAGCGCCAAACCCCCGGCCCGAGAATGTGGTTCCATCGGCTAGTACGAGCCAGGCTCGCTCGGTGTTCCTTCGTTCGTTCACGTTGGCTCCCACTCGTGTACCACGCGTCCCTCGCAGAGAGTCATCCACACCTTGCCGTGGACCGTGCGGCCCACGAACGGAGTATTGTGGCTCTTACTCTTGAGGCGGGACGCCTCGATTGTCCAGGTCACTCGCGGATCGTAAAGGACCAGATCGGCGCGAGCGCCTTCACGCAGCCGCGGTGGGTCGAGACCGACCACGCGGCACGGAGCCGTGGTGAGCGCTTCGATCAAACGCGGCAAGCGCAGGTGCTGCTCGTGAACGAGGCCCATGAGCAGAGGCAGACAAAGCTCGAGGCCAATCATGCCCGGCGCGGCTTCGGAAAGCTCGACATCCTTGTCGAGGATGCCGTGCGGTGCATGATCGGTCGCAATGCAGTCGATCGTGCCGTCGGCCAGCGCTTCGCGCAGGGCTTCGACGTCCTCGGCTTCGCGCAACGGAGGGTTCACCTTGCACGCGGTGTCATATCCGAGAAGGGCTTCGTGCGTCAGAAGAAGGTGGTGCGGCGTCACCTCGGCGGTCGCGGCCACGCCACGGGCCTTGGCCTCGCGCAGGAGTCGGACCGTGCCCAACGTCGAGGCATGCGCGACGTGATATCGTGCGCGAACGTACTGAGCGAGGAGCAGATCGCGCGCGACAATGATGTCTTCTGCGACGCGAGGCCATCCGCGCAAGCCGAGGCGCGTCGAGATGGAACCTTCGTGCATCTGAGCGCCCTCGGTCAGGGCAGTGTCTTCGGCGTGCTGGATGACCCGCAGGTCGAACGTCGAAGCGTACTCGAGCGCGCGGCGCATCACCTGGCTGTTTGTCACGCAGCGACCGTCGTCACTGACGGCGACGGCGCCCGCGTCTTTCATGTCCGCCATTTCGCTGAGCTCGGAGCCTGCCAGACCGACCGTGATCGCGCCGATCGGATGCAAACGGATAGTGCCGAGCGAGCGACCCTTGGCCACGAGCATTTCCGTCACGACCCGGGAATCGTTGACAGGTCGCGTGTTCGCCATGCAGCACACGGCGACGAAACCGCCCGCGGCTGCGGCGCGAAGGCCGCTCGCGATGTCCTCCTTTCCCTCCGATCCAGGCTCCCGCAAATGAGCGTGGATGTCGACGAGTCCAGGGAATAGCCATGCGCCGCCCGCCTCGATGATGCGTGCATGTCCGCTCGACACGATATCGGCTGAAGCGTTGCGGCCGATGCGACTCAAAACCCCACGTTCGACAACGACATCGACTTCGGCGTCGAGCCCTTCCGCAGGATCCACTGCGCGCACCTGGCGGAAAACGAGAGTGTCGGTCATGGAGTGGCGGGGCTGCTCAATCATCGTGAGGCTCGGCGCGTGCGTCGCATATCAGAATCGTCCATGAATTCCGAGCATCCCGGGTACGACCATCCATCCCAAGCCGTCAGTGGGGGAGCTCGAGGGGGGCCGCGAAGCGCCCCCCTCGTCGGTTGCGGAGCTCGACGGAGGCCGCCAAGCGCCCCCCTCGTCGTTGGCCGGTTTCCCCTGCGGTGCACGGCGTGCGAGCTGGGCCGGCACGCGATCGAATTTTGGTTGGGCCAAGAACAGGATAACGCTGGCTATCACTCCTGCGCCCCCGACGATGAAGCCCGCTGTCGAGACGGCGCCGAGCGCGTGGTAGTTGTCGAGATCGCTGCGCTGTGGCGGCGGGCAGTATCCGGCGGGGCACGACTCGGCCAGAGTCGAGTGCTTGTCCATGGCCGCGAGGCCAGAGGCTCCGCCGACCACGAGTCCGGTCCCTCCGAGGCCGAGCACGATCCAAGGCCACGCGGATGAGGTATCGGAGGACGAGCGCGACGGAGCTGGCAGCTCCAGCGCGCCGCGCGGCGACGAGCGAGCCGATGCCGGATCAGGCTGCGCGGTCGACGTTGCAATCGGTGGCGAGGCGGTGGGATTCGCGGTTGGAGGGACGCTCGTTGCAGGCTCGGGAGATGTTGGACCGGGCGCGATGGGGGAGCTCGCGGGGGGTGGCGAAGCGACCGCCGGGTCGCCGGATGGTTCTTGAGCCGATGTCACGTCCAGCCACGACGAGATGACGGCGATAAGCCCGATCATTGCCGATCGCCGTGGACGCGCGGGATTGTAGGGAGGAAAGGGGCTGGCCGTCGGGGACACCGAGCCAAACTACCCCACGGGGCAGATCGATGGGGCCGCGAAGAGGCCCCCTCGTCGATTTCATGAGCGCGGCGAACCCGAACGGTCGGGGCGTTCTCCGAGCCGGTCGACGGGTGATCGCATCCCGCACCCTCTTGCGGTTCAGCCCGGATGGGCGATTCTAGGACCATGCGCGCCGTCGCTCTATTCGCTCTCGCACTGGGATTCATCGGCTGCACGACCAACGAGTTCGTGACGAATGTTATCGGCGGAGCGGATGGGGGGACCACCGCAGAGGGCGCATTCGGGGAAAGCCCGGACGCACCTTGGCCGGCCGACGCAATTTCTTCGTCCGTGGACACGGGATTCGCGGATCAAACTGTCGCGGAGGGGTCTGCGGAGGCTGCCAGCCAAGTGGATGGAAGGAGCGCATCGGAGGGTGGCGGGTCCGCGGACGCCGGGCTGGATGTCCAGCAAGACGTGCGCGACGCCACCACTGTCGAGACGGGTGATGCGTCGCCTGATGGCAGCGTCGGCCCGGGCCAGTACGGCGACGGTTGTGCCGCATCGGGCAGTTGCACGGATTTCCCGTCCGCGCCCGTCCTCGACGACGCCGGTGGTCCCGTGGCGAACGGACCAAGCCTCTTCTCCACGCCGGCCGACCCGAGCGCTGGCAATGCTCCGTGCCTGATCGAGCCCGCCGATGGATGCCTCTACCCGTACAATTGGCTCCGACCGCGCGTCTACTGGGGCGGCGTTGTCGGTCAAGCGTTCTTCGAGGTTCGTTTCCACTCCGATGCGGAGCTGAACGACTACGTGGTCTACACGACGAACGACTACTGGGAGCTCGACAAGTCGACGTGGCAGCAAATCGCGGGGACGCTGACCGCGGGCCCCGGCAACTTGGCGGGAACGAGCATCACCGTGTCGGTGCGAGGGAGCACGGGCAGCGGCGCGCCATCGGCCCCGGCGACGGCGACGTTTGCCATAGCTCCTGCGATCGCCCCGGGCTCTCTCGTCTTTTGGTCGACTGCGAGCTACGACAACAGCGCCACAAGCACGAACCTTGAGGGCTTCACGGTCGGCGACGAGGGGACGACGCTGGCGCTCTCGTCATTGAACGTTTCTCAGCCAGTCGTGGGGAACCCGTACAACAGGGCGACCGGAACCGTGGACACGAGCCAGACGGTGACCAACGCGCAAGTTTGGTGCATCGGGTGTCACACGGCGACCCCCGACGGGGTTGCCTTGGGCTTCACCGCCGAGTGGCCGTGGTCTAACGCCGTGGCGACCGTGAATACGCTGTCGGGGACTGGGGGACTCACGCCGACTTGGATGTCCGAAACTGCGGAGTGGAATTTGGCGCCCGACAAGAACACCAACACCCCGCCGCAGGCGTATTACGCACCTCCCGCCGTCGATCAAGTGACGATGGGCATCTCGACGTTCTCCCGCGCGCACTACGAGATGGGAGATCACGTCATGGTTGCGTCAATCGGCGCTGCATGGAATGCGTACACGTTCAACACGGGCACCACGACCGATCTCGGATTTGCGACGGGAGTAGCCTCCCAGCTCATTTGGCTGGATCTCGAGGCTGAAGGCGAGTTGCCCGTGACGGGACTGCCGCTAGCCCCGCAGACGACCGCGGTCGCCATCCCGGACAATCCAGCGGGCGGCGGGACCCAAGGCCCGATCACAGGGGCGACGTCGGGCATCGGCTGGGGAACCATCACGCGAACAGGAGACACCAATAGTGCAGGGGCTCCCTCCTGGAGCAACGATGGGACGAACATCGCGTATGCCTCGACGGACTTCGGTACGAAGGACGGTCGCATGGATTGCGAGCACATGAGCATGGCGGGCAACACGGCCACGTCGTGCACGTCGGACATCCGCGTGGTGCCCTACAACGCGAATGCCGGGGCTCCAGGCGGAGCCGGCGGCACGTCGGTCGCGCTCCCGGGTGCCAGCGACCCCGCACAGAATGAGTACTATCCCGCGTGGTCGCCGGACGACCAGATCATCGCGTTCAACCGCGTTCCCGTCAATCACAGCATGTACAACACGACGGAGGCCGAGGTCTATGTCGTGCCGTACAACGGTGGGGCGGGCGGGACGGCCATCAGGCTGGTCGCCAACGATCCGGTGGCGTGCAGCGGGTACGTCTCGCCAGGGGTTCAGAACACCTGGCCGAAGTGGGCGCCGAACCCAGTCTCGTCGACCCGCCTCGCCGATGGCGGAGTGGCCGCGACCGGCGAGCCGGCTCCGCAGACCATCGACGGTCTCACGTACTACTGGGTCACGTTCTCGTCGAACCGAAGTCCGACGACTTCGAGCGAGCAGCAGCAACTATACGTGGCCGGAGTCACGATGGACTTGAACGGGAACATCCAGACGTACGCCCCGATCTACCTGTGGAATCAGAGCGACCTAGTTAACAACCTCGTCCCCTCCTGGGGTACGTTCGCACTTCCTCCCCCAAACGTCACGCCCGTCTTGCCGCAGCACCCGCACTTCAAGTGATGGCGGGGAAACCGAACGTAGCGCGCTGCGCCAACTCCCCAAACGCTGGCGAATTGCCCGCCGCGATCTCCTCGGAATCTCGCCCGCGACGAGCATTGCGGAGACTTGGGTCGTGGATCGCACTGGGCACACGACCAGCGCGATGGTAAAGCGCTTCCTTCGCAACGCGCGGCCCTGACCTACCGGAGGGCGAGGCCGGTTTGTTCACAACTTGTCCAAGCTTAGAATCGACTACCCTAAGATTCACTCGCGAACGTGGCGGAACTGGCAGACGCACCAGATTCAGGTTCTGGCGCCGTAACTGGCGTGAGGGTTCAACTCCCTCCGTTCGCACTTGCACGACGTACACATCGGTCGTCGCCCATTTACGTCTCCACGTGCGGTAGCTGGCTTAGGTGCATCAAACGGGGTCGGCGAATCCGAAGGCCAGTAAAACCCGTGTCAGTCGTGGTGAGATGGTCTGTGGGGCCACGAAGCGCATCCCCGTGCCTACCCCGCCCGCACTAGTGGCGCATGACGATGTGCGCTATGGCCTCACTACCGCCGCCATGCACGTCGCCGTCGTCCAGCTCAATTCGCAAGAGAACGTTCAGACCAACATGGGGCGCGTGAAGCACTGGGTAGCCCAGGCTGCACGCGCAGGTGCCCGACTCGTCACGCTCCCGGAGAACTTTGCCTTCATGGGCGAGGAGGCGGGTCGCCGGGAGCTGGCTGAGAGGCTTGACGGCGCGTTTCCGGGTCCGATCCTTTTGGCGCTGATCGAGAGCGCGCGGGCCCACGGAGTTTGGGTGCTCGGCGGAGGAATGCCAGAGCGCAGCGATGACGAGGCACGTCCGTACAACACTTCGGTGCTCGTCGATCCACGGGGAGAGATCGCGGCAACGTACCGAAAGATACATCTATTTGACGTGTCTCTTGCCGATGGATCGTCGTACCGGGAGAGTTCGGTGACGACGCCCGGCGGTGAGGTCGTGACGTCGGAGATCCTGGGCGTTCGAATCGGCTTGACGGTCTGTTACGACGTGCGCTTTCCCGAGCTTTATCGGCGACTTGTGGAAGAAGGCGCTCGCGTCGTCACGGTGCCGGCAGCGTTCACGGTGCACACGGGCAAAGATCACTGGCACACCCTCTTGAGGGCGCGCGCCATAGAGAACCAGATCTACGTCTTGGCTCCCGCGCAGTGCGGCACTCATCCTCGTGGCAGACAGACATTCGGAAAGTCGATTATCGTCGATCCCTGGGGGGACGTTGTCGCTCAGTGTTCCGATGGCGAAGGCTTTGCCACGGCCCGTCTTGATTTTGATCACCAGGACCGGGTGCGCACGTCGCTGCCCGTTCTCCTGCATCGCAAGTGGTAATGCTCGTTCCACTCGTTGACCTCGCGGCACAGGAAGCTGCGATTCGCGATGACGTGCTGGCAGAGATCGAGAAAATCGCCAAAGCGGGCACCTTCATCCTCGGTTCACCCGTCGAACGGTTCGAGCGATGGCTTGCGGAGACGTGCGGTGTCCGGAGTGCCGTAGGGGTCGCGTCCGGAACCGACGCGATCGAACTCGGGATGCGTGCACTCGGGATCGGACCCGGGGACGCAGTCGTTACGCCGGCGTTTGCGTTCGTCGCACCGGCGGAGGCCATCGTCGCGACAGGTGCCCGCCCGCTGTTCTGCGATGTCGACGCAGAGACGCTCTGCGTGAGCGCCCAGTCGGTGGCCGACGCCGTCGCCAGAGGTCGACATCTTGGGCTCTCGGTCAAAGCGGTCGTTCCCGTAGACCTCTTCGGCGCATGTTCTCCGATGTCCGAGCTCAGAGACTTTGCGAAGCGCGAGGGATTGGCCTTGGTGGAGGATGCGGCTCAAGCGTTCGGCGCGCGAGACGCGGGCGGCGTCATCGCGGGTGCGGCGGGGGACGTTGGATGCTTCAGCTTCTTTCCAACGAAGCCACTCGGGGCGTGGGGCGATGGTGGTGCGGTGATTACCAATGACGAGACCGTTGCGCATCGCGTTCGCCGGCTGCGGGCGCACGGAGCCATCGTTCCGTACGTCCACCCGGAGACGGGACGAAATAGCCGCCTCGATGCCGTCCAGGCCGCTGTTCTCTGGGTGAAGGCAGGCCACCTGTCGTCGTGGCACACGGCTCGTTGCGACATCGCCGAGCGTTATGTCGACGGGCTTGGCGGACTTCCCCTGATCCTTCCCAAGATCCTGCCGTTTCCCTCCGTTCACGCGTGGCACGCGTTCGTCGTTCGCGTGGGCGACAACTGTCGCGATGCGCTCGCCGCTTGGCTCGAGAAATGCGGGATAGCGACCCGCATCTACTATCCCGTCCCACTGCATAGACAGCCCTGCTTCCGGGGTCTCGACGAGCCACCGTGTCCAAACGCCGAACGCGCCTGCCAAACCGCCCTGGCCCTTCCGATGTCTGCTGCGCTAACATCCAACCACACGGATATTGTTATTCGCGCGATACGGACGTTCTTCGACGGGTAGGCTTTAGGAGCTTCTCGCTGCTCGCTGGGCACTGACAGCACGAACGTCGACACCGGACTTGGCGATGAACTCGAGCGCCAGATCGCTTGTCCCGTGCGCGATCTCGTCCGGTGAACCCTTGGCGACGATCCGTCCACGGTAGAGCAATACACACTGATGTGCGATGTGAAAACAGCTCGCGATGTCGTGCGTGATGACGACGCTCGTCACCCCAAAGTGCTTGCGTGTGTCCTCGATGAGATCGTCGACATCGCGACTCGTGAGCGGATCGAGACCACTCGTTGGCTCGTCGTAGGCGAGGATGGGGGGGTCGAGCATGAGAGCCCGCGCGAGTCCAACCCGTTTTCGCATGCCACCCGATAGCTCTGCAGGAAACTTGGATAGAACGCTCGCGTCGAGGCCCAAGATGCTGAGTTTGTCCACGACCCGGTCCCGGATCTCGCGGCGCGACATGCGCGTGTGCTCGACAAGCGGAAATGCCACGTTGTCCAGGACGTTGATCGAGTCGAGTAGCGCGGCGTACTGGTAGACCATGCCGAACTTGTGCCGCACATGGTTAAGCTTGCTCTCTCCCATCGGGACGATGTCTTCTCCGTCGACGAGGATGCGCCCGCGCGTCGGCTTGTCCAACGCCACAATGAGGCGTAAGAGCGTCGTCTTGCCGGCGCCCGAGCCGCCTACGATGCACGTCGTCTCATTGCGTCGACACGTCAGGTCGATGCCGTTGAGTACTTGTTGGTCGCCGAACGATTTTTCGACGTGGTCGAGCACGAGAATGTCTCTTTCCCCCGGCATTCCGGCCCCTTTGTCCGGTGGAACGACGTCCTGGAGCGGCGGCATGGGCAATCGCTTCAGAGCTTAGAGCGCACCACGCATCGTGAGAAGGGTGATGAAGGGATCGTCGACGCGCCAAGCACTTCGCGGTAAGAAGCGCCACCATGACTGGTGAGCAGCTCGAAGCGATTTTGAAGACCATCGGCGCCAAGAGCGACAAGGATGGATGGCAGGGACTACCCGATGGAAACACCCTCGGAATTTACGTCGCCCATGAAGGAGCGAGCATCACAATCAGCCGGGTCGAGTCCCTCCGCCGAGACGGCGACATCGTCTACGCGCGCAACGCCAAGCGCGAGCTTTTCGCAATTGTGCGCGGCGATGTCTTCGCACTGTCGCTCGACAGTGAGGGGACGGCCGCGAAGACGGGACGCCGAGCCGGCTTCGGCTGATACAGAGTACCGCGGCCTGTTGGGCGATTCGACCGGGTGACCCGCCGAATGGATGTGTTGGTGCGGCTCCTCGTGGCAGTCGTAGCGCTCCTGCCTATGCGGTCACTTCCGTGGCTGGGAGCGATGCTCGGATGGTTTGCCGGCAGTGTGCTGCGTGTGCGCCGCAACGAAGTTGACGGAGCGATGCGGGCGGCTGCAATCGCGAACCCGCTCGCGGAGGCACGCGCGATGTACCGCTCGCTCGGGATTTCTGCGTTCGAACTGCTGGCGCTCTCGACACCGCACGCGGCCTGTCTCGTCCGCCGCGTGCACATTGATGAGGATTCGCGACGCTGCCTTGCGGACCAGTTTACCCTGGGCCGCGGTGTCGTGATTGCGGGTACGCACACGGGGAACTGGGACTTGGCCGCGTGCGCCGTGGCGTGCGAGGTGGACTTGCTCGTCGTCACCAAGCATCTGCGCATGCGTTCGCTCGATCGCTACTGGCAGGCAACGCGCTCTACGAATGGCGTGGTGCTGTGCGACGCGAAGGGGGCACTTGCCACGGCACGCCGCGTTCTCTCACGTGGCGGGGCCGTTGTCATGATGATCGACCAAGTTCCCGATGTGGCCGAGCACGCCGTCGATGCCGAATTCCTGGGACGTCCGGCCATGACCGACAGGGCCCCCGCGGTATTGGCGGCCGCGGCGAGAGCTCCGATGATGCTCGTTGCAGGTCGAAGGGACGCGGTCGGGACTCATCGGCTCTCCGTGCTAGGTCATTGGCTGCCGCCTCGTCGACCGTCGCGCGAGTGGATTGACGAGACCACCCGGGCCGCGACACATTCGCTCGAACGGTTCATTCGAACGCATCCGAGCGAATGGCTTTGGCTTCACCGTCGCTGGAAGCGACTCGACTCTCGTTCGCACGAGACTATGCTCTCGAAGCCATGCGCGACCCCTTCACCATCGCCGGGCGGGCCTTCGAGAGCCGCCTGATTGTCGGTACTGGAAAATATAAGAATGTCGATGAAACGGAGAAGGCCGTCGACGCTTCCGGCGCCGAAATCGTCACCGTGGCGCTGCGCCGGGTCGACCTGAGCGATCGTTCGTCGGGTTCGCTCATGGGCCTGCTCGCGCGAAAGAAGTGGCTTGTGCTCCCGAATACGGCGGGGTGCTTCACCGCAGACGAAGCTGTTCGAACACTGCGCCTCGCGCGCGAACTCGGGATTGCCGAGATGGTCAAACTCGAGGTCATCGGCGATCCGCGCACGCTCTATCCGGACAATGAGCAGACGCTCGAAGCGGCGAAGATCCTCGTCAAAGAGGGATTCGTCGTCCTACCCTATTGCATCGATGATCCCATCGTATGCCGGAAACTGGAAGACATCGGCTGTGCCGCTGTGATGCCACTCGCGGCGCCTATTGGCAGCGGGCTCGGAATCCGAAATTCCCACAACGTCGAGATCATCGTCGAGCACGCGCATGTTCCCGTGATCGTCGACGCTGGGGTGGGCACCGCGAGCGATGCCGCCGTTGCGTTGGAGCTCGGCTGTCACGGCGTTCTCATGAACACTGCGATCGCCCAAGCCCGCAATCCGGTCATGATGGCTGAAGCCATGGCCGAGGCCGTTCGAGCGGGCCGTAGGGCGTTCCTCGCCGGGCGGATGCCTAAGCGGCGATACGCTAATGCGTCGAGTCCGACGACCGGGGTTGTCGGGACTCCAGCGCCCATCGAGTGATGACCGATTGGATGCGAGTGGGAGTGTTGTCTCTCGTGCTTCCTCGCGTGATTCTCATCACCGATCCCGCCTTCGGCGACGATAGGATCGTTCGTTGCGTGCAAGTGGCAGCCAGGGCGCTTCCGGAACGCGCGCTAGGGGTGCAGCTTCGTGACAAGAAGCGGGCGCGACCTAGCCTGCGCGTGTTCGCATCAAGGCTTCGGCTCGTCACTCGACGCGCGAATGCGTGGCTGTTCATCAATGGCGATGCTCAGCTCGCGCGGGACGTGGACGCCGACGGGGTTCATCTCGGACGCGGGACGGGCACGGTGCAAGCCGCGCGGGGCGTTGCGGGGAAACGAACCATCATTTCCGTAGCCGCACACACGGATGAAGATGTGCGTCGAGCACTGGAGAACGGAGCCGATGCCGCTTTCGTGAGTCCAGTATTTTCCACTCGCTCTCCTTCGCGGCTTGCAGCTGCGACGGAGACCAAGACACCACGCGGCCTGGCTGCGATTCGCACGGCGCGCTCCGTCGCCGGCTCTCGCCTTTTGCTCTACGCACTTGGAGGAGTCGGGGTCGACTGCGCACGCGATTGCGCAGAAGCGGGCGCGGACGGCGCGGCGGTCGTTCGTGCGCTGCTCGAAGCGGCCGATCCTGCCAGAGTGGCGCGTCGTCTGTATGATGCGTGGATGCGATGCTAGGGTCTTGTCCATGGCGAGCTATTTGGAGTCGCTGGCGCTGACGTGCGACCTGTTGCGTCGGCACGTCGACGACGCGCGAACGATAGGTCCGTCGGATGACATCCAGAAAGACCTCGGACTCGACAGCCTGGCCGTCATGGAGCTTGTCTCCGAAGTGGAAAATCTATTCGGCGTCTGCGTGCCATCCGATATGTTCGAGCACATTTCGACCGTAGATGACGTCGTTCGGGTCGTTCAGCGATTGAAGCTTCGGTGAGAGGCGACGACGGCGACGGCGATCAAGTCGCGGCGGAACATTCCGGGGAAGCTTCTTCCCGCGGTTCCCATAGCGATGAGAAGCGAGGCTCGTGCCATTCGGAGAATTTCGGGTGACCCTTGTCCGCAAGCAGGCGCTGCCTCGACGATAGAGCCCGTGTCTGTTAAGGTTGGCCGACGCTCGTCTTATCGAGTTGATGCGTTGGCGTAGGAGTTGGCAGTGATGAGAGTGCGTATTGGCTCGACGTTTGCTTTGTTAGCTTCCGCAGTATTTGTCGCGTGTGGGATAAGCAATCCGTTCGACGGATCCGGATCGGGTGCTTCAGGCCAGGGAGGGACTTCGTCCTCCGGTGGGTCCGTTGGGCCCGGCAGTTCCTCGTCCGGTTCCTCGTCCAGCGCGAGTTCGAATTCGTCCGGAGGGGTGTCTGATCCGGGGTCAAACTCCTCCAGCGGTTCGTCGGGGTCGAACGGAGGGTCGACGAGTTCCAGTTCGGGTTCCTCCTCCAGCAGCGCGTCAGGCGGACGGACGAGCTCGGGCGGCGGCTCGACCAGCAGTTCGAGCGGTTCTTCCACCGGCAGTTCGACCGGCTCTTCCACCAGCAGTTCGAGCAGCAGTTCGAGCGGTTCTTCCACCGGCAGTTCGAGCAGCGGCTCAAGCGGCGGTCGGTCCAGCAGCTCGACCAGCAGTTCTTCGAGTAGCTCGAGCGGGAGTTCTTCCAGCGGGTCAGGGGCATGCACGGATGTCGTGCCACCCAATCAGGGCACGACCACCTGCGCGCAATGGTCGTCCTATGGAGAGTGCGGCAGCTCCTGGTTCACAACGAGCGGGTACTGTAACGCGACGTGTAAGGCCTGCTCGGGCGGTGGGAGTACTTCCGGAAGTGGCTCGTCCACGAGTTCGAGTGGTAGCTCGGCCAGCGGCTCGTCGAGTGGCTCGAGCAGCAGCTCAAGCAGTGGCTCATCGAGCAGCAGCTCAAGCGGTGGCTCATCGAGCAGCAGTTCGGGCGGGGGTTCGTCAAGCAGCTCAGGTGGCACCGCTTGCGGTTCCGCGCAGCCCGCGCCTGTTTCAGGGGGATCAGCCGGGTGGGCTTCCAGGTACTGGGACTGTTGCATGCCCGCGTGCGCATGGTCAGCGAATGTCAGCGGAGGCTCTCCGGCCACGACCTGTTCCAGTTCGAACGCTACAGTTCCGAACTCGTCCGCGTCGAACGCGTGTTCCGGAGGCAATTCATACGCGTGTTACAGCCTGGCCCCGTGGTCCGTATGCGAAACGCTTTCCTACGGATATGCCGCCACGTCGACACTGTCGTGTGGCACGTGCTACCAGCTCGACTTCACAGGACCGTCGAGCAATGACCAGAGCGATCCGGGCTCGCAGACGCTCGTGGGCAAGACCATGATCGTACAAGCCATCAACAATGGGGGTGTCCAGTCGAACCAGTTCGACATCATGATCCCCGGTGGCGGCGTGGGGGCAAACAACGCTTGCACGCAAAATGGGGCGCAATGGGGTGCGTCCTCCGACGTGGGCGCGACGTACGGTGGGCTTTTGACCGAGTGCAAGTCGTCGAGCAGTACGTATGCGACCTACAAGAGTTGCGTTGCGCAGAAGTGCGCGACCCTGTTCAGCAGCAGCGCAATGGCAGATCTCCTGGCGGGCTGCAACTGGTTCGTCGATTGGTATGGCGCAGCCGACGATCCGGCGTTCAACTACAAGGAAGTGACTTGTCCGTCCGCGCTGACGGCGCGCTCGGGGCTCAACTGAGCAAGCCGGGAACGAGACCTAGCCTTCGACTCCCTCGTCACTAGGCTCGACTTGAGCACTTCACGCGGCATAGGCGAGGGCGTTAAGCAGGGGATCGAGGGATTTATGGTGCCGGGGTGCTGGGGGCAGGAGGCTCAGAAATCTCTCGTGCCACGAGGCGCGGCGCAAGGAGGCAAGCATGTCGCTGAAGGCCGGGGTTTGTTTTCGGTACCAGGGGAGTGCGGGGATGGCGTGGGGTGAGCGCGTACCGACGGTCTTGAGAAACCAGACGACCACCAGGGTGTAGGTCCAAAGGGCCATGGGCGTGGTGCGTTCGACTGCGCGGTTTGTGCGGTTCTGCGCGTGCTCGAGCCCGAGCTTTCCTTTGGTTTCGTGGATCGTGACCTCGATCTGCCAGGCGCAGTAAGGCGATAGACACAAACTTGCCCGCTACGGCCGAATCGCCGAAGGTGGCGGTGGCGGCGCTGCTTCATCTGGCCCGCTGGTGGAGGCAGCACGATGCAGGTTG
>Ga0326728_10004158_pt1 | contig 43452 bp, 36 predicted proteins | sample MB3enrmetagenome_FD_207602 | JGI IMG/M metagenome (GOLD analysis project Ga0326728, IMG submission 207602) | Lab enriched peat soil microbial communities from McLean, Ithaca, NY, United States - MB31MN | ecosystem: Environmental > Terrestrial > Soil > Wetlands > Peat | place: USA: New York...
ATCCTCAGTGGCGGGACCGGAACCGGCATCGTGACCAACATGGTCGATGCTGGCGGCGCGACCAACACACCGTCGCGGTACTACCGGGTCCGCGTGCTGCTGCCCTGAACGCTCGTTGAGAGGAGTGCAGGCGCGAGGGTCGCCTCGTCTCGCCATGGGAGCCAGTCTCCGATGCGGAAATCCGCGCCAGTCACCGCGCGTTTCTAGTCGATGGCCGGACAAAACGCACCGGTGGAGAGGGGAGCGGGCCCAGTCATGTCCTCGCAACTCTAGTGTGGTTTGGGGGAGACATGATTGGTCGTTATGCGGCGGCCCGGATCGGGGCGGTGGATTCGGTACGTCCAATCCTACCGAAGGACGGGGCGGGGCTGAGTATCTGGAGAGCGATAATTTTGCTGGAAGCGGCATGGGAGTTGTGCTAGGCTTCGGCGGTTGTTTGATCTTTGAAATAGGGGATGGCGTAGCAAGAGGGGGGGAACGAGACCGTGGGAACGCGGCGACAGAGCGCCGTGGCTACAGTACTACGGGTTCGACGGTTCGACAGGCTCACCGCAGGCCCTTCGACCGCGCTCAGGGCAGGCGGGGGGTGCCCAACAGGGAGGGGGTTGCAAAACGAACCCAATTCTGTGCAGGCCGGCGTGGAAAAGTGTGGGAAACGAAGCCAATAACGAAGCCAATTATCGCGTACGACAACGACTCGGCTTTTTGGGGTGTTGCGAGGTTTGGATTAGCTTGAGGGACAATGTGTTAGAGATTCAAGTGTGCCATTTTGTCACTTGGCTTCGTTTCCGGGGGGTTCGCTTCCATTTACGACCTGCCGTGTCGGGGAATGGGGCCAAAAATGGGCCCAAGTTTGGTTTGATTCGGGCCTCGAAGTTGTGGCTTCCCGCGCCGTGTGTCAGAATCCTTGCACTTCGCGGTGGCGGAAGCAGGTGACGAGGTGGTCGTTGACCATTCCAGCGGCTTGCATGAACGCGTAACAGATCGTCGAGCCGCAGAAGGTGAACCCGTGGCGTTTCATATCCTTGCTCATCGCGTCGGATTCTTTCGAGGTGGCACGGATTTGCTTGAGGGACTGGAGGCGATTGACCAACGGCTGGCCGCCGACGAATTGCCAGATGTAACGGTCGAACGAGCCGAATTCGTCGCGGACCTGGAGAAACGCGCGGGCGTTGATGACCGCAGAGCGGACTTTGAGGCGATTACGGACGATGCCGGGGTTCTGCAGGATTTTGGCGAGGCGTTTGTCCGTGTAGCGCGCGACTTTTTCGGGGTCAAAATTGTCGAAGGCCCGGCGGTAGTTCTCGCGTTTCAGCAACACCGTTCGCCAACTCAGGCCTGCTTGCGCGGCATCGAGGACGAGGAATTCGAAGAGTTTGCGGTCGTCGTGCAATGGCACGCCCCATTCGGTGTCGTGATACTCCGTCATCAGCGGATGATCGAGACACCAATCGCAACGAATTGAATTGTCGGCCTTTGCCATGACAAATGATTGGTGGAAGGTAGAGGTTCGGTTTGCGAAACGCAAGAATGACCGTGACGCGCATGGCGTTCGAGATGAGATTGATTGGCGAAAAGAGAGATCGAACGACCGCAAGCGCGGAGGCACGCGCCAGGAGTTGGCAGCACGATTTTTCCTCGACAAACCGTGTGTTTCCAGCTAAATACGGCGGTCATAAGGAGGTGGAAATCCCACCATGACAAAGAAGGCGCTGGGCAGGGGACTGGATGCACTCATCAACGGCGGGGTCGTTCGCAGCGTAGCGGTCGAACCGCCCCATGTCGAAGTCGCGATCGCGCCTCCCGCACCAACCACGACGATGGCGCAACCGTTGGGTACGGCTCCGCCCGCCGGAAGCGCCAGTGGCGTCCGCCACCTGGGCATCGACACCATCGAGCGCAGTCCGTTTCAGCCCCGTAGTGAATTCGACCCCGAACAACTCCGCGAGCTGGCCGATTCCATCAAACAACGGGGCGTGATCCAACCGTTGTTGGTACGACCGTTGAGTGGCGCGGGAGACACACGCCGCTACGAGTTGATTGCCGGAGAACGCCGTTGGCGCGCGGCGCGCGAAGCCGGGTTGACCACGATTCCGGCGATCGTCCGCGAGGCCAGCGACGAGGAAGCACTGGAGATCGCGCTGATTGAAAACCTGCAGCGCGAAGACCTCAACGCGATTGAAGAGGCGCGGGCGTACGACCAGTTGGCCACGCAATTCAAACTGACCCAGGAACAGATTGCCGAAAGGGTGGGCCGGAGTCGCGCGGCGGTGGCCAATTCGACGCGTCTGCTCGGGTTGCCGATAGAAGTGCAATCGTGGGTTGCCGATGATCGGCTCAGCGTCGGTCACGCCAAGGCGATTCTGGGGATGCCCAGTCCGACCGAGCAACGGCTCGTGGCGGAACGGGTGCTCAAACGCAGCCTGACTGTGCGCGAGACGGAGCAACTCGTGGAGCAACTCAAGGGCGAGGGGAAAGTGCGTTCGCGCGTGCTGACCGCGACGGTGAAATCGGCGCACGTTCTGGCCATCGAGGAGCGGTTGCAGCAGAAATTTGGCACGCACGTCAACGTTCATCACGGCAAGAAGAAGGGCCGCATCGAGATCGAGTATTATGGGAATGACGATCTGGCGCGGTTGCTGGATATCCTCGGGATTGACAACCTGTAGCGGGTTGGGCAACTGTAGCGGCGCTCTATGAGCGCCGAAATTGACGAACGCGACCGGCAGCGCCGCGCCAAACGCTACGAGGCGATTCACAACGGAATCTTCGTTGTGGAGACCGTCTATACCATCCTGTTGCTGCTCGCGTTTCTCTTTTCGGGAAGCTCGGATTCGCTGGCCCACTTTGCGCGGTCGAAATCGTCCAACCCATGGATTTACGTGGCGATTTACGGGGTAGTTGTCGTGGTCGCGACGAAGCTTCTCTTCCTGCCGCTGAATTTCTTTGGTGATTTTTATCTCGAACACCGGTTCGATCTTTCGAATGAGAGGTTTGGCGCGTGGGCGTTCGACGAATTGAAGACGCTGGGACTGAACTTGGCGCTCAGCGTGGTGATCCTGGACGTCTTGTACTTTTTCCTGCGGCACGCCGGGCGATGGTGGTGGGTAGGCGCGGGGTTTTTCTTCCTGCTGTTCGGGGTGGTCATGTCGGCGCTGTTTCCCGTGCTGATTTTGCCGTTGTTCTACAAATTGCACCCGCTGGAGAATGAATCCTTGCGGTTGAAGCTCACGGCACTGGCGCAACGCGTCGGCGCGAAGGTGCTGGGGGTCTACCGGATGGACATGAGCGAGAAAACAAAGAAAGCCAACGCGGCGTTTGCCGGGCTGGGCAGCACGAAGCGAATCATTTTGGGCGACACGTTGCTGGACAAATTTGCGGAGGACGAGATCGAAGTGGTCATGGCGCACGAGATGGCGCATTACCAGCATGGTGACATCACAAAAATGATCGCCTGGGGAGCGATGACGACGTTCATCGGGCTGAAAGTGGCCGACATCGGGTTAAACTGGGGCCTGCACCACGTATTTCAATTCAGCAACCTGTGGGACATCGAAGCGTTCCCCTTGTTGGCCTTGTGCCTGTTTGTGTTTGGGTTGGTGGTGATGCCGCTCAACAACGCGTTCTCGCGCTCGCGGGAATGGAAAGCCGACGCCGCGGCGCTGGAGCTTACGGCCAATCGCGACGCGTTCATCCGCGCCATGCGCAAGCTCGGCGAGCAGAATCTCGCGGACCTGTCGCCGCATCCGGCAGTGGAGTTTCTGTTGCACGATCATCCGTCGCTGGCGCGGCGGATCGCCTGGGCCGAACAATGGCAAGGAAACTGATTGTTGGAGTCATTCTGCTGCTGACGGCCGGTTGTGGCGGGTCGACGGCACCCCAACCGATCCCGTGGCAACAATGCAATGGCGAGCGCGCCTATGGGCATGTCGCCAAACTCGTGGGCTACGGCCCGCACCCGAGCGGGAGTGAAGCGTTGGGACGCGCGGCCTCGTATATCACCACGCAGTTACAGGATTACGGATTGACGGCCGACGAACAAGTGTTTGTGGCGCAAACGCCGTACGGCACGAAACAGTTTCGCAATGTGATCGCCAAGACGCGTGTCCAACAGGGCGGACCGAATCGCGTCATTATCATCGGGTCACACTACGATACGAAACTCTTCACCAACGTCACGTTCGTTGGCGCGAACGATGGCGGATCGAGTACGGGGACGCTGCTGGAGATCGCCCGCGTGGCCGCCGACCAGCCGAACCTGTGGTTTGTGTTTTTCGACGGGGAAGAGGCGATGGTGCAGTACAGTGACACGGACGGGCTGTGGGGGAGCAAGTTCTTTGTCGACAATCTCAAGAGCAAGGATCAGGTGAAGGACATCAAGGCGATGATCCTGCTCGACATGGTCGGCGACAAAAACCTGAAGGTCACGGTCGCGGGGACCATTGGGACGGAGGTGTTCGATGCCGCCCGCTCGGCAGGATTCCGGGACTATTTCAACTACGGAGCCAATGCGATTCTCGATGACCATGTGCCGTTCGAGCGGGCGGGGATACCGGCGGTTGACCTCATCGACGCCGATCTCATCAAATTCAACTATGGAAATCCGCCCGGCCCCCGAGAATACTGGCATACCGAACGAGACACGCTCGACAAGATCGCGCCGCATAGTCTGGAGATTGTCGGTCAAACGGCCTTGCGGCTCATCGAACTCCTTGAGAATCAAGCGACTGGCCATTGATTCGGCCCACGGCTTGCTTTACCTTTAGCCATGATCGCCGTCAGCATGATGGCTTGCTTGAAATCGACGGGTCGATGATCGGGACTTCCGCATGGAGGACAAACTCCAAGTACTTGAAAGCGTGCCGGTTCTGGCCAGTCTCGGCGAAGAGCTGATGAAGGGTTTAGCCGAGCGTGCCGAGTTTGTCGGGGTCAAGAAGGGTGACCTCGTGGTGCGCGAGAATGACCCGGGCGACGCCCTGTACGTGGTCGTTTCGGGCCGGTTGCAGGCCTACACGAGATTGAAGAGCGGCCGGGATCGGGTCTTCGCCACGTACTGTGATGGGGAATGCTTTGGGGAGATGCCGTTGCTCAGCGGCGAGACGCACTGGGCCAATGTCCGCGCGCTCAACGATTCGATGCTGCTGAAAATCCCGCGGGAGGATTTCGATGCCCTCGTGAATCGCGATCCGCGCGTGGCAGTCAGCTTCAGCCAGCGGATGGGGCATCGCATCAAGGAACTTCGGGAGGAGAAACATCGCGCGAAGTGGAGCACGATCATTTCGTTGTACGGCTCGCTTCCCGGGACCGGCAAGACGACGCTCGCGCACAATCTCGTCGCGAGCCTGGCCCACGAAACGGGCGAACCCGTATTGCTTCTCGACCTCACCGGCAAGCAGCGCGGGGTGCCGCTGTTGAAGTGCGAGCGGCTCGATTTTCGCAGCGGTCTCGGATTGCAGGACATCGTGGTTCGGTCGCCGTTGGCGTATGACCGGTTGAATCTCGATCTGGTGGGGGACGAACGGGAGATCCCGTTGATCGCTCCAATCTTCGGCCATCTCGTGAAGCAATACGATTACGTCATCTGCGATCTTCCGAACGAGGTGTCCGCGTCGGTGTTCGCCTGCCTGGTGCAATCGGACAAAGTCTTCGTCATCTCCAAGCATGACGACGAACATCTGTACCGGACACGGTTATTGCTGGAGGATTTCCGCTCGCACGCGACGCCGCGCGAACTGGAAGTCCGCGTTATTCTCACAGCCGTCGGCGGGACCAGCGCGCCGTATGTCGAGGAGGCCGAACGCAAGGTCGGCCAGCCGATCGCGTACCTGTTGCGGTGGATTCCGGAAACCGAAGTCGTGGAAGCGGTGGATGGGACGCCGTACGTGATCCGTCAACCGATGGGCGCCTACAGCCTTGTCGTGAGGCGCATGGCGCGTGAGTTGGGGAACGCACTGGTTGGCCTGGCGCTGGGCACGGGCGGCGCGCGCGGTCTGGCGCACATTGGCGTCATCCGCGTGCTGGAACGCGAGGGAATTGGCATCGACGTGGTGGCGGGCAGCTCGATGGGCTCGCTGATCGCGGCGGCGTGGGCGGTGGGGAAGTCCGCGGACGAGATGGAGGAGATTGCCAAACAGATTCGCAGCAAGCGGACGTTCTTGAAGCTGCTCGATCCGATGTTTCCCGGCGCGGGCGTCTTCCGCGGCATCAAGGTCTACAACTTTCTCCATTCGATCGTGAACGGGTTGACGTTCGCCGATACGCTCATTCCCCTGAAGATCGTCGCCAGCGATTTGAACACCCTCGAAGAAGTCGTGTACGAAGAGGGCAAACTCATTGATGCCATTCGCGCCAGCATCACGATTCCCGGCATTTTCCGGCCCGTGGTCAATAATGGGCATACGTTGATTGATGGCGGTATTACCGATCCCGTGCCCGTGCAGGTGCTGACGTGGGCCGGCGTTTCGAAGATCATCGCGGTCAACACAATCCCCAACACGGAGGAAATGAAGCAACGCGAGCGCAGTCGGCATGAGATGTCGACCGCGACGCGGAAGGAACGGAGAGGGGTGTTACATGAGACCGGGCCTCTGGTGGAAACGCCGACCAGCATCATCAACATCTACATGCGGTCGATGCACGCGATGCAGTCGCGGATGGCCGAGATGGCGTGCAACAACGCCGACGTGGTGATCCGACCCCTGCTGGCGGGCAGCGTGTGGTACGATTTTTATCATCCCGAACGCTACATTCGCTGCGGGGAAGAGGCGGCGGAGGCAGCCCTGCCGCAATTGAGGGAGTTGGTGCGCGCATGAACTGGGATCGCCTGACCATTCCGGAGCAGCGCCGGATCCAGAACAAAAAGCTCCACCGCTACCTGACGGACGTCATCGCCCCGTTCAGTCCGTATTACAAGAAGCTCTTCGCCGAGCACAGGATCGATCCACGGCGCATCAAGACGGTCGATGACCTCTGCCAGATGCCGTTTACCAGCAAGGCCGACCTTCTTCCGACCTCCGAACAACCGGAGAGATTCCGCGAGTTCATCATCACCCCGGATCTTTCGGTGCTCAAACACCGTCCGCGGGTGGTTGCCGAAGCATTGTTGCGCGGTCGGCGTGTGGTCGAACGCCGGTTCGAGCGCGAGTATCGCCCGATTTTCCTGACGGCTACGACGGGGCGCAGCTCGATGCCGGTGGCGTTTACGTACACCGACCACGATATGTGTAATCTCCGCACATCCGGCGCACGTCTCATCCAGACGTTCGGCGCGACGACGGAGATGCGTGGGGTGAACATGTTTCCCTACGCTCCGCATTTGGCGTTCTGGCAGGTGGTGTTCGCCGGGTTGGAGTTCGGCATGTTGCTGGTGAGTTCGGGAGGCGGGAAAGTCATGGGCACCGACGGCAACATCAGCTTGATTGAGAAGATCAAGCCCGAGGCGCTCATCGGGATTCCGACGTTTGTGTATCACGTGATTCGCGAAGCGCACGCGCAAGGGCGCAAATGGCCGCAGGTTTGTAAGGTCGTACTCGGTGGCGAAAAGAGCCCGCAAGGGATCCGCCGGAAGATCGTGACGCTGCTGCAGGAAATGGGTGCGGGCGACGTCCGCGTGTGCGGCACGTACGGATTTACCGAGGCGCGGGTCGCGTGGGGTGAATGTCCGACACTGCCTGAAGAATCGAGCGGCTACCACTTGTTCCCCGATCTCGGCTTGATTGAGGTGATTGACCCCGAAACGGGTGAGGTGAAGGGCGAGGGCGAGCCGGGGGAGTTGGTGTATACGCCCCTCAACGCGCGGGGGACGGTGGTGTTGCGGTATCGGACCGGCGACTACGTCGATGGCGGCGTGACGTGGGAACCCTGCCCGCATTGCGGTCGCACCGTGCCGCGGATCGTGGGCAACATCGGACGGGCTTCCAACACCAAGGAACTTCAGTTTGGAAAACTGAAGGGTACGCTCATAAATTTCGACACGCTACAGCAGATCCTAGACAACACGACGGATATCGGCGAGTGGCAGTTGGAGATTCGCAAGGCCCACGACGATCCGCACGACGTGGACGAGCTGATCCTGCATCTTGCGGCGTCGAATGGCGCCAACCTGGAACAACTCAAAGAAAAGGTCCGCACGCGCTTCCAGACCGAGGTCGAGTTGACCCCCAATCGCATCGAAGTGCATTCCCTCGACGACATGCTCAAGCGCATCAAGCTGGAAAGTTCGTTGAAGGAAGTCCGGATACTGGATGCGCGGCCGAAGGAGTAATGCACTACAGCACAGACCCCGCCCTTAACCCGTGGCAGGGACCGGCCCGGGCCGTTACGGCACCAGCCGGACCCGGTAATACCGGGATGACGTAGTTGTATTCGTCACTCCCCCAGCATCAAGGTAGTTGGTGGTGGGGACCCCGCTGCCAACCACGAAAATCATCGGGCTAAGGTCGGCAAAATTGGTTGAGTAGCTGCCATCGGCTGCGCCGTTGGTGACCTGCACAATGTTGGTTGTCCCTGCCGATGCAGACCAACTAATTTGGATGTCGTTGGTTTGCACAGCGATTCCGGCGATTTGAAGCACTGGCGGTGGTGGTGGTACCACCAAACTGAAGATCACCCCCAGGTTATATAGGCCGCCCGCATAGGTCATTCCGTACAGGGTCGAACCCGACGCCGTCACATCACCCAAAGGATTCGCACCGTCGCTTGGATTGCCTGCGAACTGGTGTAGAAGGCTAAAGTCAGTGCCACCGGTATTGATCTGGAAAACTACACCTAGATTTGACGCGCCACCCTGGTACGTCATGCCGTACAGGGTCGAACCCGACAGCGTCAAATCGCCCCGAGGATTCATGCCGTCACTATAGTCGAACGAATGGAGAACCTGATACCCTGTGGCGTTGGTGTTCACCTCGAAGATCACGCCGTCGTCGTTTCCGCCGCCCTCGTAGGTCATGCCATAGAGCGTCGAACCTGATAGCGCCAAGGAACGGTTGGGACCCGCGCCATCGCTATACGCGAACTGGTGCAGTAGACCAAAGCCTGTACCGTTAGTGCTGATCTGGAAGATCACGCCGTAGCCGTTTGCGCCGCCAGAGTGGGTGGTGCCATAGAGGACAGAACCCGCAAGAGTCAGAGATCCTTGGGGAGTGCTGCCGTCGGTGCCGGCGAACTGATACAGAGGGGCGAAGCCCGTGCCGTCCGTGTTGATCTGGAAGACCATGCCATATCCATTTGTGCCGCCTACGGAAGTCATACCATAAAGAGTCGAGCCCGACACAACCAGAGAACCCTCTGGATTCCCGCCGTCGGTTGGTCCGCCCGTGTACTGGTTGCCCACAAATTCATGTAAAAGCGCATAACCAGTGCCGTTGGCGTTCAGCTTGAAGATCACGCCGGCGTTGTTTGTGCCGCCATAATAGGTCATGCCGTATAGAGTTGAGGCTGACAACGTCAACGAGCCGTTGGGATAGTAGCCGTCACTCGTGAAGCTGGGGAACTGGTGCAAAGCGCTGGGGCCAGTGCCGTTCGTATTTACTTGGAAGATCACACCTCCGCTGTTTCCGCCGCCGCGCGGGCTCATGCCGTACATGGTTGAACCCGATAGAGTCAGGGTAGCCATGGGGTTGTAACCATAAGCGCCGTTGAACTCGTATGGAAGGGTATCTTGACCCTGCGACGTATACGCCAAAAACAGGGTGGCGATTGAAACCACTACGACAAAAAGAGTACGTCCCATGGCACCTTGACGTACATTATACATATGCACTTTAGTAAACGAAAGCACTGGCCCAGAGTCAAGGAAATTAGTAGCTTGCAAAGCTGTTGGCGCGTCGAGATTCCAAGCGTGCCCCAAACTGGGATTCATCGGATCCCACCGTCACAATCATGCATCCTTCCAGGTCCGGTGGATACGGATGCTGCCCCGTTTCGTGAGTTCTCCGAGAAGAGTCTCCTTGATAGAGAGCAGATCCGAGTCCGACGGACGAAATTGCTCGTTGTAGCGGATGGATTTGTCGATTGACCAGGATGGCGTCTGCGGGCTCAGATCGTCGTTGTAACGGGGGAAAATGTGCCAGTGCAGATGCGGCTCCATATTTCCCAGGCATTCGTAGTTAAGTTTTCTCGGGTGGAAACCGTGAAATACAGATTCGGCGAGGAGACACATCTCGACCAAGAACCGTTCCCTTGTACCACAGGGCAACTCGTGGAGTTCCGGCGCGTGGGTCTTGCACAAGAAGAGCGAATATCCGCGAAAGAACTGAAAGTCTCCGCACACGACATAGCCGGTGTCCAACTCAGCGACGAAATGACGATTGCGATGCTCGCGGATTTCCTGGATGCGGTCACAGATCAAGCAGGGGGATTCGCTCATTGTTCGTGCGTTGATATTAACATGAGCACACGTGTTGTGCACGGGGCATTGCGTCTGTCGGGCCGGGTTGCCATGCCATCCGGCGTGGTGAAGTTAACACGTTGCGTTGGTCGGGCGAGAGTGTTAACGTGCTGGCGAATCTGGAGGAGGTCGCAATGAGAATGCGGTTTTGGACTTTGGCAGGAGTCGTTTTACTTTTTGGCATGAACACAAACGCGGCACTGCACACGGAGACAGTCGACTACAAGCAGGGCGACACGACCTGTGAGGGATATCTGGCGTATGACGACGCTGTGAAGGGTGCGCGGCCCGGTGTACTGGTCGTGCACGATTGGATGGGGCTGGAAGGGTACGCCAAGATGCGTGCGGACATGCTGGCGAAACTCGGTTACGTTGCGTTCGCCGCCGACATTTATGGCAAGGGCGCACGCCCGGCGAACCGTCAGGAAGCCGGCGCGCAAGCGGGCAAGTTCAAAGGCGACCGTGAGTTGCTTCGGGCGCGGGTGAACGCCGCGCTGGACGTGCTGGAGAAGCAGCCACAATGCGATACGAAACGGGTGGCTGCCATCGGCTATTGTTTCGGTGGCACGACGGTGCTGGAACTCGCGCGCAGCGGGGCGGACATTGCCGGCATCGTGACATTTCATGGGGGGCTCGACACGCCGACGCGTGACGCGAAGAATATCAAATGCAAAGTGCTGATCTGCCACGGCGCAGACGATCCGTATGTGCCGGCGACCGATGTGGCGGCGTTGCAGGACGAGTTGCGCAAGGCGGGCGTGGATTGGCAGATGATTTTCTACAGCGGCGCGGTGCACAGCTTCACGCGGCCCGATTCGGGCAATGACAACTCCAAGGGCGCAGCCTACAATGAAAGGGCCGATAAACGGTCGTGGGAAGCGATGAAGGAGTTCTTCAGCGAGATATTCAAATGAGGTGTGTGCCGGCTCGTTAACATGCGAGCGTTGCGTATGCATCTCATTGTTATCACGCGGGTAACGACCGGCATTTAGGGTCTGTTTGCGGCAGGAAAGCTGCTTCTACAACGGGCGGCGCGTCGTCTTGGGCAGGCGCGCATCATAAGTCTGTGTGAACGATGACGCGACTGGCCATCATTGACGGAATACGGACGCCGTTCTCGAAAGCGGGGACGGAGTTGAAGTCGCTTCCCGCGCAGGACCTCGGGCGCATCGTGGTGAGCGAGCTGTTGGAGCGCACCGGGGTTGATCCCCACAAGATTTCGCAGGTAGTTTTGGGGTGCGTGGCGCAGCCGGCGGAAGCTGTCAACGTCGCGCGGGTCATCGCCCTGAACGCCGGAATTCCCCAAGAGATCCCCGCCTACACGGTCCACCGGAATTGCGCCAGCGGTTTTGAATCGATCACGAGCGCGTACGAGAAAATGGTCGCGGGCCAGGGCGATGTATTTATCGTCGGCGGCACCGAGAGTATGTCGAATATCCCGTTGCTGTTTTCGACGGCGGCGGCGGACAAGTTTGCCACGCTGGCACGGGCAAAATCCTTCCCGAAGAGATTGGGCGCGATGCTCGCGTTTCGTCCGGGCGATTTCAAGCCGCGCATCGGCGTGATGCTCGGGCTCACCGACCCTGTGTGCGGACTGAACATGGGACAGACCGCGGAGGTTTTGTATCGCGATTACGGCATCCCGCGCGAGCGGCAGGATGCATTCGCGCTCGAATCGCATCAAAAAACGGTGAAAGCCCGGGCAAAGCTGGCCGAGGAAATTGGCACGGTGTATTTGCCGAATGGCAAGTATGTGGACAAGGACAACGGCGTGCGCGAGAACCAGACAATGGAAGCGCTCGCGAAGTTGCGTCCCGCATTCGACAAACGCAACGGGACGGTGACCGCCGGCAATTCATCGCAAGTCACCGACGGAGCGGTGGCGCTGCTGGTCATGGAGGAGGAAACGGCCCGCCGACAGGATTTGAAGCCACTCGGTTATTTGCGGGGGTACACCTATGTCGGCCTGGATCCGAAACGCATGGGGCTTGGGCCGGCGTACGCGATTCCGAAAGTGCTGGAAGAATCGCGTGTGCGCTGGAACGAGGTGCAATTGATCGAGATCAACGAGGCGTTTGCGGTCCAGGTGTTGGCGGCGGAGCTGGTCTTGCGCAAGGAATTCGGGATGGAAATCAATCACGACCTGCTCAACGTCAACGGCGGGGCAATCGCGCTGGGACATCCGGTCGGGGCGAGCGGGCCACGTCTGGTGCTCACCTTGTTAAAAGAAATGAAGCGTCGCAACCTGAAGACGGGCATTGTATCGGCCTGTGTGGGCGGAGGGCAGGGCGCGGCGCTGATACTGGAGCGGGCGTGATGCAATCACCGCGAATGGAATATGACGCCGAGGGCATCGCCTGGGTGGTGTTCGACGACCCGGAGTCGAAGGTCAACGTTCTCGGCACCGAGCAGATGCGGCAACTCGACGCGGTGCTGGATGAGTTGTACAAACGCAAACCGAAAGCGGTGGTGTTCATCAGCGCCAAGCCGGGGATCTTCATCGCGGGCGCGGACATTAATGAGTTGCAAAGAATCCACGATGCAAGTCTTGGGGCGGACCTTTCCCGGGCGGGTCACAGGATATTCGCCAAGATCGAGCGGCTTGGCGTGCCGACCGTGGCCGCCATCGACGGCGCGTGCCTGGGAGGCGGATGTGAACTCGCGGTGGCGTGTCGTTATCGGGTGGCGGCGGACGGGCCGAAGACGCAGATTGGGTTGCCCGAAACACAACTGGGCATCATCCCCGGGTGGGGTGGATCGCAACGTCTCCCGCGCCTGATCGGATTGGGAGCGGCGCTGGACATTATTTGCGCGGGCAAGAGCGTGAGCGCAGACAAGGCGCGGCGCATCGGTTTGGTGGATGCGGCGGTGCCGAGCGTGGTATTGCGCGAGACGGCGACACGGCTGGCGTTGGGCCAACAGCGCGTGAAGCGGAAATCTTTGTGGACGCAGAACTGGTGGCCGATGCGGCGATTCATCTGCCGGGTGGCGCGCAAGCGCGTGCTGTTGCGCACCGAAGGCCGGTATCCGGCCCCGTTGCGGGCGATTGACGCGATGGAGGAGGGACTGAGAGGAGCGCTCCATGAAGGCCTGGAGGGCGAGGCGAAGATTTTTGGCGAGGTGAGCGTCACGCCGCAATGTCGCAACCTGATTCGCCTATTCTTCTTGCGCGAGAAGTACTCGAAACTGGTATTCAACCCCGAGACGGTGGAACGGACCGGGCCGATCTCGGCGAAAGTGACGACGTCGCCCGTGGAAAAAGTGGGGGTGCTCGGCGCGGGCGTGATGGGCGCGGGGATTGCGCAATGGTGCAGCGCCCGCGGGTTGACGGTGCGGTTGAAAGACATCAAGCCGGATTTCGTCGCGGCCGGCGTCAAACGTATTGCCGACGCGTATCGCGAGGGCGTCAAGCGACGGAAGATGTCCGACCTGGATGCGCAGCACGGGCTGGCGCGGGTACACCCGACAACCGATTACAGCGGGTTTGGCGATTGTGACCTCGTAATCGAGGCGGTGTTGGAGAAGATCGAGGTCAAGCGGCAGGCGTACGGCGAATTGGCGGCGGCGTTGCGAAAGGATTGCATTATCGCGTCGAACACGTCGGCGATCCCGATTGACGAACTGGCCGAGGCGAGCGGTCGCCCCAAACGGTTCGTCGGAATTCACTTTTTCAATCCGGTGCACAAGATGCCGCTGGTGGAAATCGTGTGCGGGACGAAGACTGCGCCCGAGGTCGTCGCGGCGGCGGTGGAATTTGCGAAGCGACTGAAGAAGATCCCGGTGGTTGTGAAAGGGTCGCCCGGTTTTCTGGTGAATCGGCTGTTGATGCCGTATTTGAACGAGGCGGGCGTGTTGCTCGGGGAAGGCGAGACCATCGAGTCGATTGACGAAGCGATGCTGGATTTTGGGATGCCGATGGGGCCGCTGCGGCTGATTGATGAAGTGGGGATTGACATCGCGTATGACGTGGCGGCCGAGCTGGGCGAAGCATATAAGGACCGGATGGCGGTGGCGCGAGTTCTTCGGCAGGTGCACGAGCAAGGGTTGAAAGGTCGGAAGGGCGGGGTGGGATTCTACGTTTACAAGAAGAAAAAAGAGGAGCGGGTGAATCGGAAGCTGGCCAAGGCGATCCGGCGAGATGTTGAGTCGAGGAATGCCAAGAAGGAAGAGCGGTCGGCGCGGGACATCCAGCGGCGATTGCTGGGCGTGATGATTGAGGAAGCCAAACGGTGTCTCAGCGAAGGCGTCGTGGCGTCGGAAGACGACATCGACGCGGGCATGATTTTCGGCACCGGTTTCCCGCCGTTTCGTGGCGGGCTGGTGGTGTACGCACGCGATGTGGGATTGTGGTAAGATAGTCGGGATGGCATTCGCGTTTCAACAGGGCGAATCACTGGCCGGGCTGGTGTTGGCGGCCTCGAACGGACTGCTCGACCCGAATTTTCATCGGACGTTGGTGTACATCGCCGAGCACAGCCCGTCAGGCGCGCTGGGGTTGGTGATGAACCGTCCGATCAACAAGACGCTGGGCGAAGTCGCGGAGTCGCCCGAGTTGCCCGATGCGTTGCGCGGGACGCCGGTGTTCCAGGGAGGGCCGGTGAGGCCGACCGCATTGCTTCTGGCACGGTTCCAGCGAGGAAAGACGGACGAGGAACTGCGTTGTCAAATCGTCGCCGATCCATTCGAACTGGTGGAACCCCGACGGCGGGGCTGGGTGCGCGCGTTTGCGGGATATGCCGGGTGGGGCGAGGGACAACTGGAGCGGGAATTGGGCGATCACTCGTGGGTGGTGTGCCGTCCGCATACCGCGTTGTTGGAGCAACCGGTGCCGCCGGCGATCTGGGAGGCGTTCGTGGGGGAGGACCAGCGGTGGCGGAAGCTGATAGCGCTCTTACCAAAGTTCACGGGTCTGAATTGACTGGTGACGCGCGATCCCCGTTTCGCATGGACCAACGCAAGCTGGCAGCGTTGTTAATTGTCGCGGCCGGCCTCTGGGCGTACCACAACAGCCTCCACGGGCCATTCATTTTCGACGACATCCCCTCGATCGTGGAAAATCGGCACCTTCATCATCTGTGGCCCATTGACGTGGTCATGACGGCGCCGCCGGGGACCACGGTGACGGGGCGGCCGGTGGTGTGCCTGACGCTGGCACTGAACTACGCGGTGGGCGGATTGAACGTCTGGGGATATCATGTATTCAATCTGGCGATTCATCTGATTACCGCGCTGGTGTTGTTTGGGATTCTGCGGAGGACGTTTGAGAGCGAAACACTTCGTGATCGATTCGGGGGCAACGCTGTAGGGTTGGCCGCGACGATTGCGCTCGTGTGGGAGGTTCATCCCCTGCAAACGGAGAGCGTCACGTACGTCGTCCAGCGCACCGAATTGCTGATGGGGTTGTTCCTGTTGCTCATGTCGTATTGCGTCATTCGCAGCGACCGGTCCACGAACCCAGCTCTTTGGCAGTTGGCGGCCATTGTGTCGTGCGCGCTGGGGATGGGAAGCAAAGAGGTGATGGTTGTCGGGCCGTTGATTGTGTTGCTGTACGACCGGGTGTTTCTCGCGCCGTCGTTTCGGGAATTGTGGCGGCGGCGGGCGGGCTTGTATGTTGGCCTGGTGGCGACCTGGCTGATTCTGGCGGGGTTGGTGGTGTTGACCACGCGCGAGATGACCGGGTTGGGGATGCAGGAGATCACGCCATGGGACTACCTCAAGACCGAGGCCGGCGTACTGGTGCATTACCTGCAACTTTGCTTCTGGCCGCATCCATTGCTGATCGACTATTTCGACTGGCCGGTAGCGCGGTCATGGAAAGACGCTTTGGTTCCCGGCATCGTGGTGCTCGGATTGCTGGGGGCAACCATCGGGGCGTTTCGACGGCGGCCATGGGTGGGGTTTTGGGGTGTGTGGTTCTTTCTCATTTTGGCGCCGACATCGAGCGTGATGCCGAGCCTGGGCGAAGTGGCGGCGGAACGGCGCATGTACCTGCCTTTGGCGGCGGTGGTGACGCTGGTTGTTGGCGGGGGATGGCGGGCGTTGGCGGGTTTGCCTGGGGATCGCCGTGACAACCGCGCGGCACGACGGTTGGGAGCAGTGGCTCTCGTCGCCGTTGCGTTGGTGCTCGGCTGGTTGACGATACAGCGGAACGAGGTTTACCGCAACGACGTGGGGATTTGGTCCGACGTGGTGGCTCAACGGCCGCACAATACACGTGCGCTGAGCAATCTGGGGACCGTGCTGGTGGCGCATGGACGAGTGGACGAGGCGCTGGCGCGGTACGACGAGGCCGTGGAACTTGACCCGGGCAATTCCGACGCACAGTTCAATCTTGGCCTGACGCTGGCAGGACGCAACGAATTGGACGCGGCATTGGTCCACTTGAATGAAGCGGTGCGACTCGTGCCGCACAGCGCCCTGGCGCAGTGCGATCTCGGTATCGTGCTGACCGAGAAGGGCGATCTCGCCGGCGCGTCGAAGCATTTGACCGAATCGCTCCGATTCGATCCGCGAAATTCCGCGGCGCACAATGCCATGGGTGTTGTTCTCGCGCGTCAGGGCAATCCTGTGGAAGCGGAGAAGGAGTTCACCAAGGCGGTGCAGTGGCAGTCGGATAACGCGCAAGCGCACGCGAATTTGGGGTTTACGTTGGCGCAACTGGGCCGGATGGACGAAGCCGTGCGCCACTGGGAGACGGCGGTTCGGCTCGATCCGAAACAGGAGAATGCGCGGCGGGCGCTGGATCGCGTTCGCGGCGGCGGACCGTGACGGACGGGAGCACTGGGCGCGTGAGGAAAGGTGTCTTGCGGCGGCGTGGCCACCAGGGTCAAACAAGAGGAGAGTCGAGACTTGTCATCAGCAGTTCGTGCATCTTCAGACGACGCAAGGGGGGTGGCCCCTAAGCAACGTACTGAGAGGGTTGCTCGACTCTCCATGCTAATTTTACGCCTCTCCATCCGAAATGCAAGTGGCAGGGTCGTCGGCAAAATACGGCGGGAACTTTGAACGGGTATCCCAGTTGCGCTGTCTCAAGTTCAGTTTCTCGGTTTCTTGGAATCGGCGGGCGGGTTGGAGGAACAGAGGTTCCCGTGGTCGAGCCCACAAACCATCAACCCCGTCGTTCTGGAGACCGAAGAGTCGAAAGCTGAGGGCGGCGCATTCAGCCGAATGCGCCGCTTTCTTTTGCCAAGGGGAACCGGCGGTGGGAATTGAGCGGGGAAACGAAAGAGAGTCGAGGCCCGAACATGCACCGCTCTACACGTAGCAGCCTGCAGCTTGCCCTCGACTCTCCGCGGCAACATAAGCCAGATTGAAGGAATAGCACCGCATACTTGGTCCAGAACGGTAGCCTGATTCCGCGGCGGACGTGGAGGCTGGCGGCGGGAGGAGTATGTCGGGGAGGGGGTTTGAGCCCAGGAGACCACAGAGCTTGCGAGTTGTGAAACGTTGGCCCCTCTGATCCCTGATACCTAGTAGTACTAGGCATCAGCCCACCACGCAATACATGACGGTGCCATGTATTGTGCGCTCGGTTCGACTTCGCTCACCGCAGGCAGGGCAGGCAGGTTCAGGATGACGGCTTTTGGAGAATGGACGGCTGCGAAGGGCTTGCGGGGAAGGATCGGAGAGATAGTGGGTCGCGAAAAAAGGTACTTTTTGCGAAGCGAACCCAATGGGTTTATTGCGAAATTGCACATGAAAGACGGGGGACGACAACAGGTTAGAAAAATGGAAATCGCGAAAAACGGTTGGGTTCGTCCCCCCGAGAACTGGCTTCGCTAGACGTGGTCTGGGTTGCCGTCGGTATGAAATGGGGGGGTGTTTTGGGATGGTGAATTGCGGCATCTGCCCTCGCCGTCCACCTTCACCGAGGCGACGGCTGGCACGATGGAAACGTGTGGGGAAGGCGTTAGTGGCAAGGTATTTGCTACGTTGAGGGGTGGGGGACAAGGAATTCGGTCGGCTTGGCGTCCTCACGTACACCGATGCCCAATGAACCAGACGTGGAGAGAACGACAGTTGGTGGCTGGCGGTGTGATCGTGTTGATCACGCTGTTGGCTTACATGCCGGCGTTGCACGGCGGGTTTATTTGGGACGATGATTCGCACGTGACCGGCAGCACGGCGTTACGGACGCTGCACGGGCTGGCGACGATCTGGACGAAGCCCGGCGCGGTGATGCAGTATTATCCGCTGGTGCATACTAGTTTTTGGGTGCAGTACCACCTCTGGCAGTTGAATCCGTTTGGGTACCATCTGGTGAATGTGTTGCTCCAGGCGGGCAACGCGATTCTGCTGTGGCTGGTGCTGGAGCGGCTGGAAATTGTCGGCGCGTGGCTGGCGGCGGCGGTGTTCGCGATTCATCCGGTGGAGGTCGAGTCCGTCGCGTGGATTTCGGAACAGAAGAATCTGCTGTCGGGCGCGTTCTACCTGGCGGCGGTGCTGGCGTATCTGCGGTTCTGTCCGTTGGACGAAACGGAAGGGGCTGCGGAGAAGAGGCGGTGGGGATTGTACGGGTTGGCGTTTGCGTTTTTTGTGGGCGCGATGCTGAGCAAGACGGTGGCGTGCACGTGGCCGTTGGCGATCTTGCTGTTGACGTGGTGGAAACGCGGAGGGATTAAGAGTCGCGATGTGTGGCTGATGACGCCGTTTGTCGCGATGGGAGCGGTATTGGGATCGATCACTGTGTGGGTGGAGACCTACTGCACGGGGACGCGCGGGGCGGGGTGGTCATTTACGATGTTTGATCGGGCGTTGATCGCGGGGCGGGCGGTGTGGTTTTACGCGGCGAAGCTGGCGTGGCCCGATGACCTGGCGTTCGTGTATCCGCGGTGGAACATCGATGCGGGACAAGTGTGGCAGTGGGTATTTCCGCTGGCGGTGGCGCTCGTGGTGGTGGCGCTGTGGGTGGGGCAGAGGAGGATGGGGAGGGGACCGATCGTGGCGGGGGCGTTTTTTATTGTTACGTTGGGGCCGGCGTTGGGGTTTGTCAACGTGTACCCGATGCGGTACTCGTTTGTGGCGGATCATTTTCAGTATATGGCCAGCATCGGGTTGATCGTGGCGGCGGTGGCGGTTGGAGCGATGATGATTCGGGAGCGGGTGTTGAGGACGGCGGTGGGCGTGGCGGTGTTGGTGTCGTTGGCGGCATTGACGTGGCAGCAGGGACACGCGTATGAGAGCGCCGAGACGCTGTGGCGGGACACGTTGGCGAAGAACCATGGTTGCTGGATGGCGCACAATAATCTCGGGATACTGTTGGCTCACCGCGGTGATCTGGCGGGGGCGCGGGCGGAGTACCGGGAAGCGTTGCGGCTCAGTCCCGACTCGTACGAATCGTATAACAACCTGGGGAACCTCTTGATGCAGGAATCGCAACCGGCGAAAGCCGTGGCCGAGTACTGCGGGGCGTTGCGGATCGAACCCGGGTACGTCCGCGCGCGGGCCAATTTGGCGAACGCGCTGGGTCGGTTGGGTCGGGCTGATGAGGCGATCAACCAATACCGGATCGTGGTGGAGATGAAGCCCGACGAAGTCGATGCCCATTACAATCTCGGGCTCACGCTGGCCAAGCAGGGGCGAATTGGTGAAGCGTGCCAGCAATTTGCGGAGGTGGTCCGGTACCAACCTGAATCGGCCAACGCGGAGTACAACTGGGGATTTGCCCTCGCCAAGCAGGCCGATTTCGCGCATGCGATTTCACATTATCGCGCGGCGGTGCAGTTGAACCCCGACTACGCGGCGGCGCATTACGGATTAGGAATGGCGCTGTTGCGAAACGGGCAACGCACGGAGGCAATCCAGGAGTTGCAGCGCACGCTGGAACTGGAGCCGGGTTCAACGGAGGCCCGACACGCCTTGGACGCGGCGAACACGCACGCGTGAGTTGGTATGCGACTCGGGACTGAATCACGCATCCGTGCGGCGGGCGCGGAAAAAACTTTTCAACAGGTCACGGGCTTCCGTTTCCTTGACGCCGGACTGGACTTCGAGGACGTGGTTCAACCCGGTGGCCGAGGTGATGGGAAAGACCGAGCCCGCGCCGCCGGCGCGCTCGTCACGGACACCGAACACGAGACGCTTCAGGCGCGAGAGCATCATGGCGCCGGCGCACATGGGGCAGGGTTCTTTGGTGACAAAGAGCGTGCAGCCTTCGAGTCGCCAGTCGCCGAGGGCGTTGGCCGCCTGCGTGATCACAAGGATTTCGGCGTGGGCGGTGGCGTCTTTGAGCAGCTCCACCTGATTGTGGGCGCGGGCGATGATTTTCGCGTTGCGGACGATGACCGCGCCGACGGGCACTTCGTCAGCCTCGTAGGCCATGCGCGCGAGCCGCAACGCCTCGCCCATGAAATAGTCATCACTGGTCAGGTCGATGCGCGGGGACGATCCTTCGGGTTGGCTGGGCTGAATCACAAAAGGAAGCTAGCGAGTCTGACAGGCTCCGGCAAGCGATTTGGCGTGCGACGCCCGTGGCAGGGCTCAGACCAGGTTTGGCGGGGAGCTGGCGTGGGCCTTGAGGTTTCCCGCTCGTTTCTTCGGTTCGCGGACCATGGGCTGCATGAACGATTGCATGAGTCCCGAGAGAGCTTCCCGAGTCACGATCAGCCCACCGAACGGTTGCCACTGGTCCAGGATGAGCTTGTTTACTTCGGCAACCAGGGCGTCCGGGCTCGACGCGATGGCGATCTTGTATTCGACGACGCGCGACTGCCGCATTCTCATCGGCCTGACTTTCCCCGGCGTGGTGTCGCACAAAGAGGGTTAAAGATCTGTTGCTGAATCATCGGATGTTCTTAGCACAATGAGAGATGGGTCGACAAGTGCCAACCGAAGCAGGTGGAAGGCCGCGGCGCATGACAGGTCAGAGGTAAAGATTTATTTGCCGGATGAAGACGGCGAGTACAGAATCTGGTCGATGAGCGACGGCCCATGGATCGCCGATATTTCGGCGGCGCGAAATCGATTGCGCGTCACCGGCGCGGATTGCGTGGAATTCCTGCATGGCCAGTGCACGAATGATATTAAGAAGTTGGGCGTGGGAGACACTTGTTACGCTGCGTTTCTGAATGCGAAAGGGAGAATGCGCGGAGAAGGGCACGTCATTTGCCAAGCGGACGCGTTTCTGCTGGAGACAAGCCCCGGGCTGGCGCCATCGTTGGAAAAGTTTATCATCACGGAAGACGTGATGATCGAGGACATGAGCGCAGCGCTCGGGGAATGGCTGGTGATTGGTGGCGCGCGTGCAGACCTGCCGGCGGGTGCGGTGACATTCCCGCACGCGCTTGGGTTGGGCGTCATTAGCGGCGAACGGATGGCGGAAACGATCAACGCCGAGGTGTTGGAAGCGCTGCGCATCGAAGCGGGTCTGCCGTGTTGGGGCGTTGATATGGATGAGAACACGATTCCCAACGAAGCCGGCCTGGAAGAACGGGCCATCAGCTACGACAAGGGATGTTACATCGGCCAGGAAACCATCGCGCGAATCAAGACGTACGGTCATGTGAATCGACAGCTTGTGCAGATGGCGTTGACGGGACAAGATGTGCCGGCGCGAGGGGACAAGGTCGTTGTGGAGGGGCGTGAAGTGGGTCAGGTGACGAGCGCGGTGTTCTCCTCGCGGCTTGGCAAACCGCTGGCGCTCGGATATGTTCGGCGCGAGCTGGCAAAGACGGGCGTCACGCTCAAATGGAACAATCAACTAGTGGAGGTACGGAGAGTATGCGGCGAATGATGTGGTTGGTCGGGGTGGTGGCAGTCGGACTTTTTTTGAAAGGACCCAATATCATGGCAGCGGATACAGATCAGGTGGCGGTGGTGGAGACGAAGCTTGGGAAAATTGTGATTGAGTTTTATGACAAAGATGCGCCGAAGACCGTGGCCAACTTTATCAAGCTTGCCAAACAGGGCTTCTATGACGGCACGACGTTCCATCGGGTGATTCCCGGTTTCATGATCCAGGGAGGAGATCCGAACAGCAAAAGCCCGGACCGGAGCACGCATGGAACGGGCGGGCCTGGCTACACGGTCGAGGCGGAAATCAAGCGCGATCACACACGCGGCACGGTGGCCACGGCGCGGCTCGGCGACCAGGTCAATCCCGAGAAGCGGTCGAGCGGCAGCCAGTTTTTCATCAACGTCAAGGACAACGGCTTTCTGAATGGGGGTTACACGGTGTTTGGAAATGTCGTTGCGGGGATGGACATCGCGGACAAGATCGCGAACGTTCCACGCGACGGTCGCGACAACCCGAATGACCGGGTGGAGATGAAGGTGACCATTACAACGCGAGCCGAGGCGCTCAAGAAGTAGCGGTTGTGGTACATGACGGTCCAGGAGATCGCGGTGGCGTTGGAGCGGTTGGGTTGCCCGTCGGAGAAATGTGAAGCGATGGCGGCGCAACTCGACCGTCGGGCACGGATGGATGCGACACGGAGGGGAGTGTCCCATGAATCGGCCCTGCAGCAGTTGCTGGGGTTGATGGCGCAAGGTTGGGCGAACCCTCCGCATCGGCAAAAGGATTGAATCCGAAACTGTGTTGCGATCTTTTATTATCAGAGCCACGTTTGTCGCTGTTGTGTGGCACGTGACGGTGTCGGCACGTGAAGTGCCGATTGTCATTCTGCACACCTGCGACCTGCATGGGAATATCCTGCCGACGGAGAGCTACGAAGGCGAGACCAACGTGGGAGGCATCGCGCGCTGCGCCACGGTGATTCACCAAATCCGCGAGCACGAGAAAAACGTCCTGTTGGTCGATGCCGGCGATACGATGCAGGGGACGCTGGTGAGCTTCCTCACCGGTGGTCAGGTGATGGTGAAGTGTCTCAACGAGCTGCACTACGATTCATGGACATGGGGCAATCATGAGTTCGATTGGGGATTGGAAAAACTGGCTGCCAGCGGCGAGCTTGCAGAGATGCCGATTGTCGTTGCCAATATGCGCCAAGCCAAGGATGGCGCGAACGCCTTTTCCCGCCAGATCGTGTCACGATTGAAACCCTATATCGTGAAGCAGATCGATGGTGTCAAAGTGGGGATCATCGGTTTGGACACGCCCGGTGTCCCGAGTTGGAGTCGTCCGCGGCTGATTCCGGGGCTGGAATTTGCGGATTCCGTGGACACGTTGCGGAGGGTTGTTCCCGAGGTTCGAGCCGCGGGCGCGCAGGTCCTTGTGCTGGTGTGTCATCAAGGATACCGGGAAGCCGGAGACGATCACGCCAATCAGATCAATGCGATCGCCCGCGACTTCCCTGAGTTGGACGTGATCATTGGCGCGCACACCCATCGCAACTTTCCAGAATTCAAGGTGAGCAACGTCCTCTACAGCCAGGCCGACTATTACGGGATTTACCTGGGGCGCGTGGATCTGGTGTTTGACACGGAGAAGGGCCGGGTCGTCCATCGGCGGTCCAACACCTTGTTGATGGACGAGCACATATCGTTCGATCCTGAGATTCTGAAGATCACCGGTGGCGAAATCGACCGTGCGGAGAAAATGTCCAGCGCCACCCTCGGAGAGGCGACCGATGATTTTTGGGTGCGAGCCCTGCCACACAAGGAGACACCCATTCACGACCTGATTTTCGATGCGATTGACAGCGCGTTACGCGAGCGGGGAGTGAAGGTGGACGCGATCGTACACGGGGTCGTCGAGAACCGTGTTGGGTTGAGGAAGGGCGCCATCACTGTGGGCGATGTATGGAACATTGTGCCGTACGAAAACACCATCGGGGTGGTTCAATTGACCCCGGCGGAATTGCGCGAAGTGCTGGACGAGGATTGTGACATGTTCAATAATTCTGCCTTTCGGGGAATCTGGGGCCTGAAATGGACATTCGATCCCGCCGCGAAACGGGGCGAGCGTACCATTAGCCTGCTTCGGACGGACGGCTCGGCACCGGATGAAACGCAACGGTTGGCCGTGGCATTCAATAGTTACGATCTGGCCAGCGGCGGCCAACGGTGGAAACGGTTGTGCGAACTGGTGGACCAGCCCACGTCGAAACTCGTGGAGTACGATTTTCAAACGCGGGAAGCGGTCATCGACTACATTCGCAAGCGCGGCACGATCACGCCAGTCTTGGGCAGTTGGTGGGGGGCCAGGCGAAAGGCGGAAACGGGCGGCGCGTCAGATCCGGCCGGCCACTAGGATACCAGCGTGACAGCGCCGGTTGCCTCGGGGATAACGGCCGGTTTTCCGTCGAGCAACTTCACCGGGCCAGTAATTGTCAGCACACGTCCGGGCACCAATTGATCGACGTGCAGACCCGCCAACTGGTTTTCACTCAACACGACCTGAATTTCACCGGTGGCGTCCTGAATGCTTAGCCGGCGGCTCTTGTCGCCGTTGTCGCTGCCAGAGATGGTACCGGAAATAACCACTGTCCGGCCCACCCAATCCTCCTTGATTTTACCGATGACGGTTTTCACCGGTGCTGAAGTAGGAGTGGCGGCTGTCGCAGGCGATGGAGACGCTGGTGCTTCCACTGGTGAGTTGGTGGAAGTGGCGGACGGAGGGGCTGCGCTCACGAGGTCGATCGCATCCGGTCCGGAGATTTGCAGTTCCGGGTGCCCCCGATAGAGTTTCACCTTGACCTTGGCACGAATGAGATTGCCGACGTTCACCTTCGTGGCGAGTTTTGGCTGCATGTCCGACCAGTAAACCAGTGGTACCGTGGCGTTACTTTCGGTGAGGCTGACGATGTAGGGAGCACGCCCACCGGCGGACGGCTCTCGTATCGCCGAGATGACGGCCTGAACGGTAATAGCCTGATTGGTCAATGAGGTGTTAATGCTCGCAATTGGGGTGAGAGTCTCTTCTGCCGAAAGGGTGGGGACGAGGCCAACCAAATTCGTCCAAGCGATGGCGACAAAAATGAGCAACAGCCAGCATAGGCAGAATTCTCTCGCAGAAGTGAGTTTGTCATGGGAGCGGTGGCAATCAAGGTTTGGTCTCAGCATTTCTTCTGTTTCTCCAGCACCCGCAAAGGGAATTCCTTGCGTCAGGCTGGTGGATTGTTTCAGTGAATCAGCGATACTGCAAGAAAAAACTTGACTCATTGGTCCATCAACCTTGTCAGATTCCATGGCATGTTAGCTGCTCGGTAGAGGGCAGGATTCTGTTCGATGGCAACAAGGAACTGACGAGCGGGCAATGGCGAGTTTCATATATCAAGCGCGCGATGCCTCCGGGCGTCCGATTAATGGCGATATCGAGGGGCTAGACGCACAAGCGGCGGCTTCGTCGCTGATGGACCGCGGCCTGATGGTCATTACCATTCGCCCGGGGACATCACGCAAGGCGGGAAAGAAGCGTCGTCAGGGTAAGGTAAAGCCCCAGGATTTGGTCGTGTTCACCCGCCAGTTGGCAACGATGATGGACGCGGGATTGCCACTCGTACAGTCGTTGACAGCCTTGGAGGAACAGACGGACAGCGTGTCGTTGAAACCCGTGCTGCGCCAGACGACCGAGCAAGTGGAGCAAGGGCACGCGTTTTCGGAGGCGTTGGCGGAGCATCCCAAGGTATTCAGCAAGTTGTATGTGAGCATGGTGGAAGCCGGGGAGGCGGGGGGGCTACTGGCGGAAATCCTGGATCGCCTCGCGTGCTATCTGGAATCGAGTTCTCGCCTGAAGAGAAAGGTGAAGTCGGCGTTGAGCTATCCGGTGATCGTGTGTGTCGTCGCCCTGGGCATCGCCCTGTTTCTGATCGTCAAAGTCATCCCGATTTTTGGCAACATTTACAAAGACTTCGGGGCGCAATTGCCGGCCCCCACGCAGGTCCTCATCAATTTCAGCGAGTTCATTCGAACGTACTTTATCCTCGCGATGGGGATGGCGGCGGGACTTGTCTTTGGCGTTGTCAAATTCAAACGCACCCGAAGAGGAACGGCGCTGTGGGACCGTACGAAACTGCGGTTGCCCGTGTTTGGAAAACTCGTTCACAAGATTTGCATCTCACGATTTTCCCGGACATTTGCCGCGCTGCTGCGCAGCGGCGTGCCCATCTTGGAGACGCTGCATATTGTCGGGCAATCTTCTGGCAATACGGTCGTAGAGGCCGCAGTCGCCAAGACCGCCAACAGTATTGAGCACGGAGACAATCTGGCCGTGGCCCTGGGACAGCATTCGATTTTTCCTCCGATGTTGGTGAGGATGATTTCCGCAGGTGAGCAAACCGGCAAGGTGGACGTCATGCTGGAAAAGATTTCGGATTTCTACGACGAAGAAATCGAAGCCACGCTGTCGGGGTTGACGTCGTTGATTGAACCCTTGCTGATCGTATTTCTCGGCGTGGTGGTTGGCAGCATTGTCATTTGCATGTTTCTGCCGATCTTCAAACTGAACCAGATCGTTCAATTTTAGAGTCCCGCCGCCTGGAGCAGCAGGGGCGCGAAGCGGGCGAATGGCGGCGAGGGAAAGTGACTGGAGGAATCAGATGGCGAAGATAATTATAGTCGATGATGACCCGGCGATGGTGGCCGTGCTTTCGGAAGTCTTGCGGGAGCATCGCCACGAGGTGATCCCGGCAAGCAGCCCGGAGCGCGCGTTGCAGCTGACGAGGGACGAGGCTCCGGATCTGGTGTTGGCGGACGTCGAGATGCCGGAAGGCAAGCCGCTGGGGTTGAAGCTGTTACAACAAGTGAAGGAGCACAATCGCTCCATTCCCGTGGTTATGATTACAGGACAGGGCACCAAAGAGCGCGCGGTGCAGGCGCTTCGGGCCGGTGCGCAGGACTTTATCGAGAAACCTTTCCAAATCGACGAGTTAGTCAAGCGGGTTGATAACGCGCTCGTTCAGCAGAAGGCTGTCCATGCCCTCGAGGAGAACGTCGAACTCCGCCGTCAATTGCAGGAAAAGTTTCGGTTTGATTCGATGATTGGCACCACGCCTCGGATGGAGGCGGTGTATCGGCTCATCGAGCGCGTGGCCAACACCGATTCCACCGTGCTCATTCTCGGCGAAAGTGGCACGGGCAAAGAATTGGTTTCCCGTGCCCTTCACTACAACAGCCGCCGCGCGGCCATGCCGTTCGTCGCTGTCAATTGCAGCGCCCTTCCCGAGCACCTGCTGGAGTCGGAGTTGTTCGGTCATCGCAAGGGCGCCTTTACCGGGGCGGCCTTCGACAAGGTGGGCCTGTTCCAGCATGCCGATGGCGGCACGATTCTTCTGGATGAAATCGGGTCCATGGCGCCGAGTCTACAGAGCAAGCTGTTACGCTTTCTTCAGGACAAGGAACTACGGCGGGTAGGGGACACCGACACGATCAAAGTTGACGTCCGCGTTCTGGCGGCGACCAACGAGCCGCTTCAGCAGAAGATGGTCGACAAGTCGTTTCGGGAAGACCTCTATTACCGCATCAGCGTCATTCCAGTCCAACTTCCAGCGTTGCGCGAGCGTACCGAAGACATTCCGCTGTTGGTGGCGCATTTCGTCCAACAAATCTCTCAACGACAGGGAATCGTCGCGCCACATTTCTCCGAAGAGGTGATGGGCGTATTGAAGGGGTACCGCTGGCCCGGCAATGTGCGCGAATTGCAGAATGCCGTGGAACGCGCAACCGCACTCTGTGACGGCGGCGTGGTACTGCTCAAGGATCTCCCCGAGCGCGTCCTGGAAGCCGTGGCCGGCGTCGGTGCAGTAGCGCCACGAGTGGATTCTCAACAATTCAGCCCGCAATCAGTTGTGACGACTCCCGGGACGCGTGACCCGATTATCGATCCGCTGCTTGCCGAGAAGGCCGCCGGGGCCGCGCAGTGGAGCCGGGGATTGCCGCCCATGCAGCTCAAGGAGTTTCTGCATCGCCAAGAGGTTGACTACATCGAGCAGGTGATTCAGGCCGCCGGTGGTGACAAGGAGAAAGCTGCGGAGATGCTCGGAATCAGCATGGCGACGCTCTATCGAAAGCTCGCGGCCCCATGTACGGAAGAGGAGATGGAAGTGGAGAAGGTCCAGCCATCGGTCTAGCGATGTCGACCATTTTGGGAATTGTGCACCACGTGTGACGGGGCCTCGTGCTGTGCCGGACGCCGCAAACAGGCTTGTTCACGTGTCAGCACAATTGTGTGCGGGCACGTGTTGTACACCCGTCCGGGGCTTGCAGAACTGCAAGAATTCTCAGGTCTGGGTAGGGAAAAGCGGCAAACCCTCAAGAATGAACGGGTGAGAATGGGCGTTCGCGCCCAAGGAACCGGCTGGCATCAATGCTGCTGAAACACCATGACGTGGAAACACAAATCACCAAAAAAGGGGAGGTGAATCAGATGATCAACAAGATCCGCAATGACCGTTCGGCGTTCACCTTGGTAGAAATCATGATCGTGGTTGCCATCGTTGGGTTGCTCGCCGCACTCGCGGTCCCGGGTTTCGTCAAAGCCCGCAAACAGTCTCAGGGTCGCCGCACTCTCAATGACTGCCGTCAACAGGACGCCGCCATTGATCAGTGGGCTCTCGAGACAGGCCAGACGGACGGTAATACCGTCAACACGACTGGCGCGGCAACGTACTTGAAGACGACGTGGAAGACGCAGGACCTGCTCGGTTTTGCCTACACGCTTAACAACGTGGGGACCGGGCAAATCCTCATTTCCACCGCGACCAAGAGCGCGTTGGCCGGCGTTGGTATTGATTGGGGTCCGTACTAAGAGTGGAACCCAGGCACGAGCGCACGTGCGCTTGATGTTTGAACTCGCCAGAGGCAGGAGGGCCGTCCCTCCTGCCTCTGTTGTAAGCAGGGGTGGAATTGAAACCGGAGTGGAGGCGGAACCGATGCGATGAAAGGCGCTGGTTTGGCCTAATTTGCCCTCATTTACCCTTGCAGAAATCCTGCTCGTTGTGGGGCTGATTGGGTTGGTTGCCGCGCTTAATGGCTGGGCGTTGGAGGTGGGAGCGGCAGACGGCTCCGCCGTGGATGTTGCGGCGGCTGGCCAGCACACGGCGCTGGGGAGCCCATCCGGCATCGGTTTCGTCGGGAGTAATCAGGCGACGGTTTCTTCGGCAACGAAATCGGCCCTTTCGGCAGTGAGAATCGATTGGGCAAGATACTGAAGACGGGACGCTTTTGCCCGTCATTCTTGGGGGAGCGATCGAAGTGATGGCACATCAGATGCTAGATAATAGAAGGTGATAGAAGACCATGCTTTTTCACGTCAATAAGCGGCGCAAACCCGATTTGGCACTCGGGATCGACGTCGGGGCCAGCCAGATAAAGGCGGTGTTGATTCGTCGGCAACAGGACACGTTTGAGCTCTTGGAGTACGCGGCGCATGCCCTGCCAGCCACTCCAGCCAAGGCGTACCAGGGGCCGGAATTCGCGGCCGAACTCCAGAAGACCGTCGACACTCTCAAGACTTCCGAGCGGCGTGCCTATGTGACCATTAGCTGCAGTTCTGCGATGGTTTGCCAGGCCGAGTTTCCGCCGGTTCCGATTGAGGAGATCAAGAGTGCGCTCAAGCTCAACAGCGCCGGGTATCTGCGGCGCGATTTTTCGTCGTACTATCTGGATGCTTTCGAGTTAAGAAAAGGCTCGCAGGATCCCAGAACCAAGGCGAAGGGCTCTGCCAAGCCCGTCGATGCGGCCAAGACCAAGGACGCGACCAACACGAAGGACAAAGAGGACAAGCCGAAAGACAAGGACGGCGCCAAGACAATCATCCTTGTGGGCGGTGCGAACAAGGAAGAAGTGGACGCGTGCCGCGAAGCGCTCACCACAGCCAAGATCAAACCCCAGGCGATCGAGTTGGCCGCTGTGTCTGTTATCAATGCCTTCCACTTCAGCCACCCCGAGATCAAGGATGATGTCGTGGTCCTGGTGGACATTGGCGCGCGGATGACGAGCGTCAATTTTCTGCAGGGTGGCCGGCCATTGATCACGCGCATCATGCATTTTGGCGGCGCGCAAATCAGTGAATACATTGGCCAGGTTCTCATGCTCAAACCCCAGGAAGCGGAGGAAGAGAAGCGCAAGATGTCCTCGCCTGTGCAGGAATTGGTGAAGACGGCGATCTCACCGCTGGCCCGGGAGATTCGCTCTTCCATCGATTTCTTCGAGCGGCAGAATGATCTGCACGTTCAGCGAATCTACGCGTGCGGAGGCTCGGCAAGTTCCCCCCCGGCGCTGGAAATCCTCGGCGAGGCGGTCGGCACGCCCGTGGAATGCTGGAACGCGGTGGAGAGTCTGGATGTGAGCCAGTTCAACGGTGGAACGCGGCGGGTCCTTTCCCTGGGGCCATCGCTCGCCGCAGCCGTGGGAGTGGCAGTCGCCCGTTTGTCATAGCCGACGAGTGCCAACCATGACAGCGATTACCCTCAACCTGCTGGCCGAAGAACAACTGGCGCAAGAGGCGCGCGCTCGGGACCCGGTCAAACTGTTCATTGCCGTTGGTCTGGGAGTACTGACAATGGTCGTGGCATTGGGCGGCGTGCTATCGGCCGTCCTGATACAAAAGCGCTCCGAGTTGGGGGGACTCCAATCGAAGTGGGACAAGATGAACGAGGGGGGGGTGGAAGAAAGCGCCGTTCAAAAACTCAATACTTCCGCCGGGGAGATCGTTGCGATCAATCACTCGCGGATCTTGATTGCCCCGCAGTTGGCCTTGGTGAAAGACCTCATTCCCCCATCAGTGGAGCTAACGCAGCTGGCCTTCGCGATGAGTTTGGACAATCCCGGCTCGGACGGTGATGGCGGTGGGCATCCCAGGAAGTCCCAGCGGCTCGTAGTCCGATTGGACGGGAAGGCCTTTGGCAGCCAGCCGGAGTTGGAGGTGGACCGGTTCCTCAAGCTGCTGCGAAGCGACGCGCGCTTCAGCCCATTGGTCGAGGACATCCAATTGCGCTCGATTGCGCGTGCGGCGGAGACAGACAAGTCGGGCATCAAGAGGGACGCGGCCAGTTTTTCCATCGAATGTTGGTACAAGGAGAAGACAACGAAGTGAAGATCGCGTTCTTGAAAAAGATGCCGAAGGAGAAGCTGCAACAGGTGGTGTTCGTCTGTATTGTTACCTTAGTGGCCGTCGTGGCGGTGGTGGAGTTCTACGTGCTGAACAACTGGACCACGCTGGCCCAGACCGAAGCCAGCATTGCTAAGCTCGCCGACCAAATCCGTGAGGGCGAGCGCCAAGCCCGTGACGCCCAGCAGGACGTGGCCCATCGTGCGGAAGTGAAATCGTTTGTCGAAGCACAACAGGCGGCCATGGTTTCCGGCGACCCATTTGCCTGGGTGGTGCGTGAGATCAGCCTGCTGGCCGAGCAACACCCCGTGCGAATCACCGCCCTGCATCCCGGCATCAAGACCGACACGGCCGGTGAATCCAAAGGCCGTACCTACACGTCCGGCATCGATGTTTCGGGTACGTACGACCAGATTGGTGCGTTCGTTCGGGACTTGGAGAATAAATTTTCCACGGCCGAGATTCGATCGTTCTCTCTGGGCGGCAACGCGGATGACGGAGGCCAGCACGGAGCGGTTCTGACGATCACGCTGCGCGTACTACCGCCGGAACCGTCCAAGAAAACGGAGGCCAAGAAGTCCACATGAAGTATCACACGCAGTCTGTCCCCTGGATACACCGCGCCAACTCGAATGACGGCGTTGTGATTGATACGTACACGACCGTCCGAAAGCAAGACCGTGCTCTGCCGGTCCCCGCTTGGTCCGTGGATTGCCGCCCGTCATCGAATGCCGGTCTTTCGGCGCCCATGAGGGTGGTCGGGGTGCTGGCGTTTTGTCAGGCGATTATCTTCCTTGTGCTGTTTCTGTTTCTCTGCGCGCGAGTCGGCGCGGCCACGGAGAGCAAGCCCGGACACAGTTTTGAGTTGACCCCCTCGACCTACACGACCCAGAACGCACGCGATCCGTTTGGCGCGCAAGTGGCTGGTTCGACGGACACGAATGGCGCCGGGACGGTCACGTCCGTTGGTGCCGGCGCCTTGAAATTGATGGGCATTTTGTACGATGCGGCGCATCCCTCCGCTTTGGTCAATGACCAACTCCTGGAGTTGAACCGGCCGGTGAAAATGCAAACCGCGCAAGGGCAAGTGGAAGTCAAGGCGTTGAAAATCACGCGGGAAGTGGTGGTGCTGCAGGTCGGGGGACAAACGCTGGAATTGCGGCTCGGCGGCGACGAGCACGATCAGAAAGCCAGGTAATCCAACAAGGACGCCGGTTCCGAACGTGTTCCGGCTGGCCCAAATGCTGCTGTTTCGTAGGAGGATGACATGAAGACGCGACGACTGCTGACCATTTGCCTGTCGGGCGCCCTGCTCGGCCCCGCCGCTTATGCGGGGGGGGCTGCGCCATCGAACGCCATTCAGGTGGTAACAGCACCGGTGGCTGCCGCGATGCCGACCACGGTGGCGGTGGCCGCGCCGGCCGTTGCGACGGCAGTGGTCGCGCGCCAACCACCGGCCGATGAGCCGATCGAAATCGGCTACATCGAAGCGGACATCCAGAACGTGCTGCGCACGCTCGCGGCCAAAGCCGGCGTCAATTTGATTCTCGGCGACGAAGTGACTGGCAAGGTCACGGTCAATTTGAAGGGGATCTCGTACGAGCAGGCGATGCAGTTGATCGCCGAATCCAAGGGCTACGCGTACGTGAACGACAATAACGTGGTCAAGATCAAGTCGCGAGAATCGCTGGACGTGGAGCCGATCGAGTTGCGGGTGTATACGCTGGCGTATGCCAAGGCCGAAGACGTGAAGAAGACCCTCGAACCGGTATTGACCAAACAGGGCAAGATTGTGGTGGATGCGCGAAGCAACACGTTGGTGCTGTCTGATACGCCATCCAACCTGTCGAAGCTTATGCCGCTCATCAAGTCGCTCGATACGGAAACCCCGCAGGTATTGATCGAAGCGAAGTTTATCGAGACGATTAAGAACCCGCAAAAGAACCTGGGAATCGATTGGGCCGGCACGCTGCTGGGTCATCAGGTGACGGCGTCGGGGTTTGTGCCCGCCCCGGGTACGTCTGGGACGCAACCGACATCGTTCGCCACCGACCCCACCGGCACCGGTGCCAGCGGCAATGGCAACCTCACGGGCTTCACCATGATCAAGAATCTGAACGGTGGAGCATGGTCCGCTCCGTACGCCCTGTTAAATCCCGGCAACGCCGCGATTGTGTTCAACTACCTCAACCAGGACACGGACTCGGAATTGCTGGCCAACCCGCGCGTGGTCGCGACGGACAATGTCAAGACCAAGATCTCCATCGCCGAGCAATATCCGATTCCGAACTTTGCCTTCAGCGAGCAAACGGCGTCGCTGCAAATCTCGGGGTTTGATTACAAGGACATCGGCATTATTTTGACCGTAACGCCCCGCGTCAATCGGAACGACTACGTGACGCTGGACGTGCAGCCGGAAGCGAGCAGCTCGTCGCAAAACGCGACCCTGACGAGCGGTGGCGGCAACTCGGTGGCGATTCCCATCATCCAGACGCGCACGGCGCAGACGACCGTCCTCATCAAGAGCGGCAACACCCTGGCCATCGGCGGGCTGATGCGCGTGGACGTCAGCGACAACTACAGCAAGGTGCCGCTGATGGGCGATGCGCCGTTGCTCGGCCCATTGTTCCGGAACAAGAGTCTGAGCAAGACGAAACGTGATCTGTTGATCTTCCTGACGCCAACGATCGTCCATCCGGACCAGCAAACCGGTTACGAAAAGTACGCCAGCGGATTGCCGAAAGAACAGGTGTATACGAACGACAAGTGGATGCCGAAGGATAACTCGGAGCCCCGGAGCTTCTTTGGATTGGGCGGCTACGCCGGCCAACGCGATGGGGTCACCACCAACACCGTCGAGGCTACACGGAATTTTGGGTCAAAATAACCGGCCCGCCGAAGATGTCGGTTCCCGAGAGGTGAGGGCGGGAGCCTGGGTGGGGAGGGGCGTCCCCTTTGGGACGCCCCTCGCACCGTTGCGAGTGGTTCTCAGTTGTGCATGGGTGACAGCAGGCGGCGTGATTGGCGATCCCAGCAGAACCGCAGGTTTTTGTCATTGTCCCCCCGGGAGGAGTTACAGGTACGTCAGTTGCTTCATAAAAAAGGGCGCCGTGTGCTGGTGGGCGCAGGAGAAACGATGACGCGGAAGCCATGTAAAGGGGATGCGGGATTCACACTTGTGGAGTCCATGATGGCCATCGTGATCCTGGGCCTTTCACTCAGCGCCTGTGTCATCAGTTTCACCATGTCCATGCAGGCGGTCAAAACGGCGGCCAATCAAATGGCGGCTTTGCACTCCGCCCGGTACGAACTGGAAACATTGCGGACGCTGAGTCTGACCAATTCCTCATCACTAAACTCGGGCACATATTCGTTTACCAACGGCACCACCATCGGCACGTATACGGTGAGCAATCTCAATTCCTGTACTAGGAATCTGACCGTGAACGTCCCGTACAGGAACTACATCAACCATAGCATTACGAACAATATCGCGACGAATTCGTTGGCGACGACGTTGACGTCGACGCTGCACCCATGAAACTCCGCAACACACCGACACGTCGATCGACTGGCGGCTTCACGCTCGTCGAGATGTCCATGTCGATGGCTATTTTGACCTTGGTCGGCGTGGCCATGTGGAATGTGTTTTGGCAGGTGTGCCAGACCTATAACGAGACAAGCTTGATGAGCGCCACCGCCGAGCAAGCGAGCTTCGCGTTGGATCGCATGGTGATCGGCGTCGGCACCAACGCCGGGCTCCGGGAAGCGCAAGCGAGCACCGTCACCACAAGCTCGACGAGCAGCAATTGGGTGTTTTCGTATGACAACGGGCTCTCGTTCACTTACTCCGCAACCAACCACACCATCGTTGACCAATCGGGCAACTACGTCGTCTCGAATCTGGTTGCCTCGACACTGACGAACACGACGAACGGCGTTCAGATTTCCGTCTCCGTCGCCCAGAGTTGCGGCGGCCGGACGTTGACGAACACGATGGCGACCTTCGTGGAGTTTAGGAATTAGCGGGAAACACAAGCATTGACGAAATCATTCCGTAAGGAAGTTGGCGTATGAATACAGCCAAACAAGTTCGCGAAGATCTGGATGGGTCGGTCCTCATTGTGACGTTGTGCCTGCTGTTTATTGTGGCCGGTCTGGTGCTGACCATTCTCGATGTCGCCAGTGACCATCGGGCAATTACGGTGCGGCAACTGAATCTGGATCAAGCCATGTATGTGGCCGAGGCCGGCGTCGAAGTGGGCGCTCGCTTCATGGAGTCGAATCTCACCGTCATGGTCAGTTCGTCCACCGGCGCGACCAACGGCAGCGGCAGCGTGGGCTCGGGAACCTACCACTATTATATTTATCGGACCAACTCCAGTACGTACTGCATTATCTCGACGGGAACGGTCAGTGGCGTTTCCAATGGAAGCGGATCGAACCACCCCATCTCGCGGGTCGTCAGCTTGCTGGACGTCTACCAGCCGACGTATGCGGAGTTCGCGCTCTGGAGCAGTAACAACGCCGCCATCAACTTTGTCACGGGGGACGTGTTTTACGGGCCGGTTTACTCCGGTACAGAAATCTACTTCGATGGCGACCCGGCATTCTATAATATGCTTGCCTCCGACTACGGAACGTATTCGGGGAGCATCTCCGGAGTCTATTTGGCCGATGGTCTGGCATTGAATTCGTATCAGGGGACGATGGCCGACGTGAACTTCAACTCAGGCTCCTCGTCGCTGAAAAGCCTCGCCAACCTCGTCGTCAGCGGCACCACCACGCTGACGTTTAATGGCGGCACGACCACCGTCAAGACCTCCAGCTCGACCACCATCTTCACCAACGTTACCTCCTCTTGGGCCAATGGCGGCGCGATCTATGTCGCCAACAACGGGACCTCGTCGGGCTCGAAGTCAGGCACAATCTACCTGGAGGGGGGGACCGTGACCGGGCCTCTGACGGTTGCCAGCGAGGCCAGCATGTACATCGAGAACAACATCACCTATACGCACAATCCGGTGACCACCCCGACCACCACCGATGCGCTGGGGTTGATCTCCCAGGACAACATTTGGGTTGATACGGGCGCGCCCGCTGCCCTGACGATTGACGCGGCGATGATTGCCGCGGGCACCTCCGGTGATGGTAGCGCCGGTAGTTTTGGCGTGATCAACTATAACACGAGGACGCCCACCGGTACCCTCACGGTGTACGGCGGGATTGTGCAGGATGTACGCGGCGCTGTGGGCACCGTCAACGGCTCCGGGTCAATCTCGACCGGCTACAACAAGGATTATAACTATGACTCGCGGTTCCTGACGAAACCGCCGCCGGACTACCCGGTAATTTCGGGCAAGGTGAATTTCAGTAAATGGCAGGAGTCAGGAAACTAATCGGACATGAATGCGATTCCACAGTCGATCGATACTGGTTCGAAGCGCTGGCTCACCATTCTGGCGGTGGCGGCTGCCGCTTCGGTCGTTTTCGTGGCGTACTCGTTTGTCCAGACGCTGGCGCCACCGGAACCGAGCATCGTCGCGCCGCAGAAACCGACCCCGGCGCCCACCGGGGAGGCGGTCACCAGCAGCGAGCCGGATTGGAATGCCGCCCCGGTCGCACCGGGTTCTCAAGCCGCTGCTACCCGAGTGGATCCGTTCGCTGCCCAGTACGCCGCCGCTGCCGCCCACGATCCGGTTGTGCATCAACGTGAAGTTCACCGCCAGGCGGACTACCTCCGCAACCTCATTTCTCAAGGCAAGCTGCCGGAGGGGTTTGGAAATCTCACAAAGGCACAAGTTGACCAGATGGAGCAGAGAGGCGTCACGATCCAGTAGCCAGGTAGCCGGCCGTGACCGCGGTCTCAGGATACTTCCAACCGCTTGGCAATGTGGAATTTTTCGATGCGCTTGCGCAACGTCGCGCGGGTGATCCCCAGGAGCTTGGCGGCCTGCACTTGATTCCCATTGGTTTCAATCAGGGCCCGCGTGATCAATTCGCGTTCCACCAGCGCCATGATCTTCAGGCGCGGGTCTTTCTTGGCCAGCGCATAGAGCGGACGTACCGCCGCATCAATGGCCGCCGTCAGGTCCTCCGCCGGGACGGCGGCCGTCCGTGACTCGCGCACTTCCGTGGGCAAATCCTTGGGCAGGATCGAATCCCCGCGGGCGACAACCGCCGACCGCTCGATCACGTTTTCCAGTTCGCGCACGTTGCCGGGCCAGGGAGACCGATCGAGGATCTTCAGCGCCTCGGAGGAAATCTTGCTGACCCGGCCGGCCGTCGTGCCCGATTTCGCCAGTCGTTGAAGGAAATAATGCACCAGCAGCCGCACGTCCTCGCGCCGTTCTCGTAGCGGCGGGAGATGAATGCGGACCACGTTGAGGCGGTAATACAGGTCCTCGCGAAACTTCTTGGCAGCTACGAGTTGTTCGGGGGCCCTGTTCGTCGCCGCGATCACCCGCACATCCACGTGGAACGTCTGGTTGCCGCCGACACGCTGAAATTCACCATTTTGCAGCACGCGCAGGATTTTCGTTTGCGTCGATAGCGGCATGTCGCCGATTTCGTCGAGGAAGATCGTCCCCTGGTCGCACTGCTCGAATTTGCCAATCCGCCGGTCGGCCGCGCCGGTAAACGCGCCCTTTTCGTGGCCGAATAGTTCGCTCTCCAGAAGATTTTCGGGAATCGCGGCGCAGTTGATCGCCAGGAACGCCTTGTCGGCGCGGCGGCTGTGATGGTAAATCGCCCGCGCCACCAACTCTTTGCCGGTCCCGCTTTCGCCCGTAATCAGCACGGTCGCCTCCGACTGTGACACCTGGCCGATCAGCTTGAAGACCTGTTGCATCGCCTCGCTCTTGCCGACGATGCCCTCGGCGTGGTCTTCACTGCTCAACAACGGCTGGTAGCTGACGACCTCGCGCATGTCGCGCGCGGCTTTGAGTGCCGACTCGATCAGCGACTTGAGCTTGGGCACTTCGAGGGGTTTGAGCACGTAGTCGTACGCGCCCGACTTCATCGCCTCGATGGCTGTCGCCGTCGTGCCGTAGGCGGTCATCATAATAATGAGCAGCTTCGGGTCGAGCTCGCGCAGCTTGCGCAACGTATCCAGCCCGCTCGTGGCGCCCATGCGAATGTCCATCACCACCAGATTCGGGCGCTCTTTGGCGACCATGCGGATCGCCTCGTCGCCATTCGCCGCATCCACAACCTGCAACGTGTCGCTGGCAAGGTTGCGGTGAAACGCCCGCCGAATGTCCGCCTCGTCATCGACAACCAGGATCTTGTCCATAAGTCGCGCATCATAGTCGCACCACCCACGCAGGGCAAGCCCGCCTGCGGGCAGGGCCGCCAACTGCGCCAAGCGACCCAAAAATCCCCATCAACCTCCCGCCAAAGCCACCCAGTCAGGCCCAAACGAAGCCAAGAGAAAAAATGGCACACGCGAACTCCTAACACTTTGTCGCTCAAGCTAATCCAAACCTACAACACTCCAAAAAGCTGAGTCGGACGACAAGCCGCTGTCGTATGCGGTAATTGGCTTCGTTTTTGGCTTCGTTCCCAGCACTTTTACACGCCGGCCTACACAGAATTGGGTTCGTTTTGCAACCCCCTCCCAGTTGAGCCCCTCCTGCCTGCCCTGGGCCTGCCGAATGGTAGCGCGAGCCTCCCCGCTTGCGGACGTCAGCCTCTGAAGGCCGCGGTAGAGCTGCGCGGCCCGTCCTCAACCTTCTGTCCTCGACACTCGCACGTATATCAAAGAACAACATCCTACCTATATCGCACCCGGATACCACAGTCAACCACAAAACCCCATAAACGTGGTGAACCCATTTCTCAGCCGGCCCCCTCTGAGATTCTCAATCTCAAATCTACCCCGCCACGACCGCGTCCAGCCTGCCCGCGCCGCCTTCCTGTAGCAGCAGGCTTTAGCCTGCGTTCGTCCAGTGACCGACCTCACCTGCCGCCTCTCAAAACCCTTTCCACCGCTCGCAGCGTTATGGCAACGGACCAAAGACGACGGCGTTGCCGAAATTGGTGCCGCCCGAGCCGAGCACCGCAATCAGGTACTGCCCCGACGCAGAGACGCCGACAGGCAGATTGACACTCAGCGTCTCCTTCTTGACCTTGTTGGGCTTGATCGTGCCCATCTCTTGTAACTTCAAGGGTGTGTCCGTCGGGTCCACGCTCGTGTCGCTGGACAGGTAATACGTGGCCGTGCACGCGCTGACGTTTGTGCTGCCGCTGTTCACCACGAACAACTTGCCCGTCACCTTGCAGTGCTGACCGCCCTTCTTGGTCGCACAGGTCTGGACGACGCCGTCCCACACACCCCGTAGATTGGCAGACGGACCTGCCTCTGTGACCATGAACACCTGGCCTGCGACCACGATCATACCGGTGAGCGTGCTGCTGCTGAGATTGGTTGCTACGGAAAACGTGACAATGCCATTGCCCGCGCCGGCATTCGTGGAGGTAATCGTAATGAACCCGTTGTTGCTCGACGCCGTCCATGCGCAGCCAGTCGTCGCGATCACCGCCACACCGCCCGTCCCGCCGGACACCGGGAAGTTCTCCTGCAACGGCGAGATTTGATAGCTGCAGGTAAATCCGGCCTGGTTGATCGTAAACGGCAGGTCGTTCACAGTGATCGTCCCCGAACGGGCGTTCGTATCGCTGTTGGCTGACACGGCGTAGCTGACGGTCCCCGTCCTGCAACCGTTCGTCGCACCCGTCAGTTGAATCCATGATTGGGCCGTGCTCGCCGTCCAACAACAACTATTGTCGCCCTCCACGGTAAAACTTCCCGACATCGCTGCGGCGGCGCAGTTCGTCGACGTCGGGACAAGAATGCAATTGGACTCGAAGAGAATGTACAGTGTGGAGTCGGCAGGATTCATCAGGTACAGCAGGTTGTGCGCGGAATCGAACGTCATCACCGTCGTCGTAAACGGCAGATCCTGTAGCTTGGTGGCCGAGCCATTCACCGCAAATGTCGTCGGATCCCAGATCGCAGATTCTCCGAACGCGACCGTCCCGTCGTAGTTCAAGGCGTAAATGTATTCGTCGAATGTCCCATATTGCGTTACGAGATTCGTCGCGTTGAAATATACGTCGCCAAACGCCAGGTACAGATTGTTGCCGGATAGGGTGTAATTATCCGGTCCCCAACCGTAGTTGCTCGAATACGGCGGGTACTGCAGTTGGTCGATCAATTGAATGCTGTCAGTGGATACGTCGAAATCACCCATTTCACCCAAATTCCCCGTGTAGATTCGTTGTCCATACAACCGGCTCTTGTCCGACGAGATGACCATCCTTGTCTTGATCGCGTCAAACAACCCCAGGTCTGTCCCCGTCGTCGTATCGATCGAGCCCGCGGCCCCGTCGTTCCAAATGTCGTTTCCAGAGTTGTAATACAGCCGGCCATTCCGTCCAGCCGTTACATTGACCACGTCCACCAGACTTTCGTCAATGTAATCGGTGTTGATGATGTACGAGTTGGTTGTTGTCTGTGTCTGCAGATCGACCACGGCAACCTGGTACGAACCCGGTAATCCGGTGCCGACGCTCTTGTTGGCCACGTACAAGTAGTTCGTGGTCGCATCAATATCGCAGCTCGTGGGATCCTGGCCGACGTAGAGCCGATTGGTGACCACACCGGCGTTTAGATCGATGAACAATACCTGGCTGTTGCCCCGGTCAATCGCGTAAACGTACGGGCGCGCAGGATCGGCCAGCACTTGGACGACGTTCGACGAGGCCAGGGGGATGCTCGCCTCAATCTGCCACGACGCGGCCGTACAGCTTTGAGCGCCCAAAAGCATCGTCAAACCGATGCTACACAGCCCAAACAAGGCGCGTCGTGCTGACTCTCGTGCCCTTTGGGTGAACTCGACAAGTCGGGATCCTGATGCTTGGAGGGCTTTCATGGCTTCGTCCTTTCGAACGCGCTACCGTCGGTTTCTCCTAACCTCGCAACCCGGTTGGTTGGGCGGGGGGACAATTCGCCCGTAACCGAGCTGATTACTGGATTGAACACCTGCTCCCTGTAAAAGAAAAGCTCAAAATCCCACGGAGTTTGCCACCCGATCTTCCCTCCGTCGCCGTTCCTTGCTTCCATCCCGTTTCAGTGTTAGGGATAAGGGTAATGAAATGGTCGCTCCCCATCGGACGCGTATTCGGCATCAGCCTGCGCCTGCATGTCACGTTCCTCCTGTTCCTCGCCTTCATCGCCTACGGCGGCTTCGCGGATGCCGGCGTCAACGGCGCGGGCTGGGCGGTGGCGATGTTCTGCTCCGTGTTTGCGTGCATTGCGCTTCACGAGCTTGGGCATAGCGTTGTGGCCCAGGAACTGGGCGTCCAGGTGAAGAGCATTACGCTCCTGCCAATCGGTGGCGTGGCGGCGTTGCGCAGCATCCCGGAAAATCCCTGGCACGAGATCGCCATCACCGTCGCCGGGCCGATGGTCAATGCCGCCATCGCCTGCGCATTGATCCCGTTCACCGGCATGCCGTCCCATTGGCTGATCGTGAACATGCCCCAGGATTTGCACGGACTGTTGCTGACTCTCACCCAGGCAAATATCTGGCTCTTCCTGTTTAACCTCATTCCCGCGTTTCCGATGGACGGCGGGCGGCTGCTGCGCGCGATGCTGGCGCTCGTGCTCCCGTACCGACAAGCCACCACGATGGCTGCCATGGTGGGGCAGGGGTTGGCGATTCTGATGGTGGTCGTGGGATTGAAGGTTAACTTCTGGCTCGTGCTGATCGGGGCGTTCATCTTCCTCGGCGCCGAAGGCGAGGAACGCGTCGTGCGGATGCGGAGTATCTTGCGTGACCTGAATGTGGAAGACGTGATGGGGCGGGGGATCGCCATGCTTTCGCCCCTGGACCCAGTGTCGCGCGGAATCGAGTTGATCTATCAAACGGGTCAGGACGATTTTCCCGTGCTCGATAACGGAACGCTCGTCGGTGTTGTGGCACGGTCGAACCTCGTCAAGGCCATGAATGCGCAGGGAGCCAACACGCCGGTAATGACGATTATGGAAACGGATGTAGCGCTGGCGTCACCGCAGGAAAAACTCGTGTACGCCTGTGAAGGGATCATCAACGGCACGGACACGAACGCCGTGATGGTCGTCGACGACGGGCGGCTGGTCGGCATGGTCTCGCCCGAGAACATCAATCGGTACTTGCTGCTGCAATCGAGTATCAAGTCGCCGCGGCGTCGTCAGGCGAGGGGGGTGCCGCCACTCGCGATTTCGCAAACTCCAGCGCCTCCGCCCGTGATTTCAGGCGTTCCTCCAATTGTAGTTCCTCAATCTCGCGCAGGATCTGTCCCACCTTCGGGCCTGGCGTAAGCCCGAGCGCCAGCAAATCGTGGCCGTTCAACAGCGGCTCGGGCTTGATCGCTTCCGGCGGCAACTCCGCCGCCTTGGCCTTGAGAAATTCGTAATTCTCCAGGTTCCGGTGACTGGACGCGCAATCGATCCGGTGGAGTTCGAGTTCTTCGGGAAAAGTGTCCCGTGCTAAAATCCTTTTGAGTTTGGCGGGTCGCATCTCTTTGACGAATTGAAATCGCATGTGCTCGGAAACGCATCGCACGATCTTCTCAATCTGTTCGTTCGGAAACCGGAGCCGACGCAAAATCGTTTCCGTCATCTCCGCGCCAATGCGGTCGTGGTCGTTGAACCGAATCCGGTCCGGCGCCCGCTGGAATGTCGGCGGCTTGCCCACGTCGTGCAACAACACCGCAAACGCCAACACCACCGGGTCGTGGTAGGGCGCGCTCGCCGAGCGCGCCGTTTCCACCGGGTTTTGGTAGGGCGCGACCGCCGGGCGCACCGCATCCGACATCATCTCCAACATCAACTTCGTATGCTGGAACACATCACCCTCCGGATGAAACTCGGGCGGTTGCTCGACGCCCTTCATCGCGGCGATCTCGGGCAGAATCTCCTGTAAAAGCCCGCTCGCATCCAGCAGTTCCAGGCCCCGACCCGCATGCGGGCGCGTGAAAATTTTGGTCAGTTCCTCACGGATGCGTTCGGCGCTGACAACGCTGATCTGTGACGCCATCTCTTTGACAACGGCGAACGTCGCGGGATCGATTT